>Ga0182024_10010704_pt1 | contig 18644 bp, 15 predicted proteins | sample P32metaG_FD_120480 | JGI IMG/M metagenome (GOLD analysis project Ga0182024, IMG submission 120480) | Permafrost microbial communities from Stordalen Mire, Sweden - P3-2 metaG (Illumina Assembly) | ecosystem: Environmental > Terrestrial > Soil > Wetlands > Permafrost | place: Sweden: Stordalen... | reverse complement strand
GCAAACGGCGACCTTACCCCCGTGAAATCTGGCCGCGCCCCTGCCCCTTCCCCAAACGCAAAGTGGCAACTACAGGCCCGAGTATCAAAAAAAAGAAACAGGTAGCTTAGTGGCATTAGGCGGTTCCGCCTGCCCTTGGTCGAGGGAAGCTCGAGGACCGAAGCACGTCAGGTCTACGATAATCTCGAAATTGCGCTCAGCACTACTCTCCTGTCTCAGATAATTCTTTACAACGGCGAACCTTGTCGAGAATGACGTCGGCTGAGGCCTTCCAGACAAACGGGGTAGGTTCGCCATTCCAGTTGGCCAGCCACTGGTAGATGGCAGTCTCCAGTTCCGCTGTACTGCGAAAGGTTCCGCGGCGAATCATGCGCCCGGTGATCAGGGCAAAGAACCGCTCCACCTGGTTCAGCCACGAACTGCTGGTAGGGGTGAAATGGAAGTGGAATCGCCTCCGCTTCTTCGGCTTCAGCCAGCGCTGCACCTCTGCGCTTTTGTGAGTGCAGTAATTGTCCATGATGAGATGCACTTCCTTATCGGCGGGGAGTTGCCCCTCCAGATGATTGAGGAATTTTATAAATTCGCGACTGCGGTGGCGATCCTGGCAGGTACCGATCACTTTGCCGTTGAGAATATTGAAGGCGGCGAACAAAGTGGTGGTGCCATGGCGTTTATAGTCGTGCGTCTGGCGCTCCGGCAGCCCGGGGCGTAGAGGCAGAATGGGAGCCGTGCGATCCAGCGCCTGAATCTGGCTCTTTTCATCCACGCACAATACCAGGGCACGTTCGGGCGGATTCAAATACAGGCCAACGACGTCTCTGACCTTTTCCTCAAAGTGCGGATCATTGGAGAGTTTGAACTTCTCGACACGATGTGGCTGTATGTCATGACGCTTCCAGACCCGGTGAACGATAGTTCGGGAGATTCTCAACTGTTTCGCCAGCATCCGCACACTCCAGTGCGTACTGCCATCGCCGGGTCGGGTCTTTACAGTGGTATCGACAATCTTCTGTTCAAGTTCCGGCGTCAACACGCTGCCTTGCCGCTTTCGTTTCCGGATACCGGTAACGGCGGTTAATCCGTCCTTTGCAAAAGCGTCCCGCAGCGCAACAACGGTGGGACGCGACAGATTCAACTGCTCCGCGATGGAACGATTGGCAACGCCCTCGTGAGCGAGAAGCAACAACCGACAACGCCGGGCCAGATTCTGTGGAGTGTTACCGCTCCGCGCCAGACCTTCCAACTCCACTTTCTGACGGGAACTCAGGGCAAGCGCGGGTGCCGGACGGGGCATGCCCCAGTATAAACCTACTCGTTTTATATGTAAATAATTATCTGAGACAGGACACTACCAGATGACGGCTTCCAGCGCCAGTGCTTCTCATCCGCCCCGCGTATCCGACCGCGACTGACGGCCGGACCGGATCGCGGCGGATGTACCGGCGGCGCATCACGCGTAACTTACTGAACGCTTCGTGGCGCGCGCTTCCTCACTTCGTCAAACCAGTTGAGCACAACATTGAGCCTGGTCACGCGCTGGTCGGGAAGCGGCTCCGTCCGCGCCATGATGAAGTATTTGCCGTCGGGAGTGATGTCGTAACTTCGCATCGGTTGGCTCAATTGCCAGTTGCCTTCGAAGAGCACCCGCGGCGTCCCTGCTTTGAACGTATCGCCTGGCACGACGTCCACTTCCATCATCCTGAGTCTGCCCGTGCCTACCGGAACGAGGTAGAACAATTCACGCCCGTTTCGCGCCCACACCGGATTCCGGCCACCGTTGGTGGATACCCGGTGTTTTTCGCCCGGACCGGGGAATGCCTGTACGTATATCTCCGGTGCACCGGACTCGTTCGAGGAATACGTCATCCAGCGTCCGTCCGGTGAAAACTCGGCATCCATCAAACTAAACCTGGATCCCGGAAACTGCCGGGGTTCTCCTTCTCCGTTCGTCGGGCGAACCCATATCTGAAAGTTACCGTTATTGAACATGATGTAGGCGAGCCACTTACCATCGGGGGACAAAGACGCCGGATATTCGTCTCCGCTGGCCTGGCCCTTTGTAAAGAGCGGTTCGGCAGCGTCGCTCCCGTCCGCCGCAACGGACACGATTGTCAGATTTCCACGGTGTCCGCTCGCGAATAAGAGTCGCTTCCCGTCGGGCGGCCAGATCGGCCAGTCGTTGTTGCCCTGCGAACTCAAGCGCGTCCCCGGCCCCTGGAGCATATCGTAAGACCAGACGTCCGACCTGAGACTGTTATCGGGAGGCGCCATGTAGGCCAGCTTCTGGCCGTCAGGGGAAACGCGCAAGCCCAAGTACGTGGCTCGCCGCTCACTCAACTCGGTCATCGCGCCTTTTCGATCCACCCGGACCAAGGTGAAGACAGGTTTCTGATAAATGCCTCCCGATGCGTAGATCAGGTTGCCAGTGGAAGAAACCGCGAACTGTCCCATTCCAGTTTCGCTACCGGTACTGATCGTGTCCACCGCTTGCATCACTCCCTCCAGCAGCGCGACTGGCTGACCGGTCAATTGTCCGCGCCGATCGTCAAACGGTACCGCCATCAGCACCGCGTTCCGCATAAAGATGAGGTGTCCGGTAGGAATATAGCGCGGGTCCGCGCCTCGGATCAGTTCGTGCTGTTGTCCCGTGTCAAGCCGCCTGGCGACGATGCGGGCATCGTTCCAGTCGTCTGACGTTCGAACGGTAAACAGGATGGTTTTTTCATCCGGTAGCCATTCCGGCGAAGAATAAACCTCACCTTTTGCCGAGTCTGCCCGGAGTAGCATTTGTGGCGCGCCGCCTGCGGCGGCAACGCGCATAAGGCCTGTCCCCACAGGCGATGCAAATACTATAGTGTTGGCGGAACCCCAACTCGCTCCGAAGATAAAGCCCGTCAGGTCACAGACGATCTCGGGAGGGCCGCCATTCATAGATATTTTCATCAGTTTGTTGCCCGCCTGGAATCCAAGCCATTCCCCGTCCGGCGAGAAGAAAGGATAAACCGCGTTTTCGGTTCCCGGCATGGCCGCAGCTTGCGACGAATCGAGAGCCCGCCTGTAAAGCTGGGTGATATTTCCGCGTGATGCGCTGAAGACAACTGTACGGCCATCGGGCGAGAACGCGATTGCGGTGCGGCTAGGTCGAGAGACCAAACTCGCGGTGCCACCAAGCATTTCCGCCGGTGCGATATCCATGCTGAATCGCGCCACCGGACCGCTGTTCGTTTGCGAGCTGTGCCACGTGCGCACCGCCAGCACCACCGTAACCAATGCGAATGTCCCCGCCGCGATCCAGGCTAACCTGCTGCGGCTGGTAGCCACAGGTCCGGGCGGTTCTTCCAGCGAGCGTTCTATATCCCCGATGTCCCTCAACCGGCGCCTCGGGTCCTTCTCCAGACACGCCCGCAGCAGCCTCCGTACCTTCGCCGGAGCCCGCCCCCAATCCGGTTCCTCTTTGATCACGGCCGCCATCGTGTCAGAAGTTGTTTTATCCTCGAACAACCGCCGTCCCGTGGTCATCTCATACAACACCACCCCAAACGCCCAGATATCCGCCCGCTTATCGACCTTCTCGCCTCGCGCCTGCTCCGGCGGCATGTAGCCCGCTGTGCCCATAATCATGCCAGGCGTGGTCGCGGTCAACGTCTCGTCCGCCGTTCCTCCTTCCACTCCCGACTTCGCAAGTCCAAAATCCAGCACCTTCACCGATCCATCCAGCCGGATCTTGATATTCGCCGGCTTCAGATCCCGATGCACGATCCCCTTTTCATGCGCGGCTTCGAGTGCGTCGGCAATCTGCTTCGCGATCGCTATCGCCTCTTCTACCGGAATCGGCCCTCGCTTGATCCGGTCGGCGAGCGTCGGACCTTCCACCAACTCCATCACCAGGTAATTCGGCCCGATATCGTACAGCGTGCAAATATTCGAATGATTCAGCGCCGCGATTGCGCGCGCCTCGCGCTCGAAGCGATCCGTAAACTGCTCCGCCGAGATCTTGACCGCAACATCGCGATTCAACCGCGTATCGCGCGCCCTCCACACCTCGCCCATTCCGCCCTTTCCAATGGACGCTTCAATGCGGTAAGGGCCAAGTCGTGTGCCGGAACTCATTGTCACAACGGCTGGCGAGGTATTCGCCGCTCCGTCGAGAATTGCAGCGCGCGAACCATCCTCGGCCAGCAGCGACTCCACTTCGCGGCGAAGATCCGCATCGGCTCCGCAGGCTTCGCCGAGATATCCAACGCGTTCGCCTGGCGCAAGATCGCACGCCGCGTGATAGATTCCCTTTACCCGCAACCAGCGTTCGTTAGTCATATTGTGGGTTGAGTGCGTTGCAGGGATTATAGCCGATTCCCTCAACCTTTACCTGAGAACGACTCCAGCTGCGGCCGCAATCGTTTTCCGCGAGTCTGACGCGCCTGATTTGTCGGCAGCGAGGGCTCTGCGATTGTCTATGCCCTTATAGATCATGTCTACATCCAGCGCCATGAAACTGAGCGGCTTTTTCGCCATAGCGGACAGATCGTCAGGCCCCCAATGAGCCTTCATGATGCCTTCCTCCGAGTGCCGCGCCTCGCCCTGCAATATGTGGGTAATCTCGTGAACCATCACATGCGCGAGAACCTCTCGCGGAGTCGCATAGTCCCTGATCCGGTCCCAGAGTATACGGATGTGGATCCCTTCATAGGGGAATGCGTAAGCCAGTGACCCCGGCATGAATGCAGCGGGCGTACCCGTAACGATTTCGATCGCTATGGACCCAGCCTCCGGCCGCGACGGCTTCCCGAACCGCCAGAGAAGGGTGACGCCGACGTCCCCGAACATTTTCGAAGTCTGGTCCAGCGCGGCAGCCTCAATCTGATACGGAACGGCGGAATTGGAGGTGCGGTACACGACGACCTCTCGCTTGTTTTCAGCCCCGGCCAGAATACCCGGAACCGCCATCGCCGCTAATGTCACCATCACTGCCGCTGTTTTCATTTCCCTGTCTCCTGTCCTGGCAAGCGGAGATCGGGCAGCGGGAGGCTAACGGCCTAAAAGTTTTTTTTGAAGCCAGTGGCGTATAATTCCGGCACGGGGGCGGCAATCGATGGAAGTCACGCAATCCGCGCAAATCACCGGCTTATTGAAGGCCTGGAGCGGCGGCGATCAGGCGGCGCTCGAACGCCTCGCCCCTCTGATTTCGTCCGAACTGAAAAAAGTCGCGAAACACTACATGCGCGCCGAAAGCCCCGGCCACACTCTCCAGACAACCGCGCTGGTGAATGAAGCGTGGGTCCGGCTGGTGGGAACAGAGGGGGTCGATTGGCAGGACCGCGTTCACTTCTACGCGGTAGCCGCTCAGATGATGCGGCGAATCCTGGTGGATTCAGCCAGAGCGCGCCGCTCCGGAAAAAGAGGTGGTGCCCTGCCCCACGTCAATCTCGACGAGGGGCCGGAGCTCGGCGCCTCAAAGGACCGGGATCTGGTCGCCCTCGACGATGCCCTGAACGCCCTCGCGCAGCTCGATCCCCGTCAGGTGAGAGTCATCGAACTTCGCTTTTTTGTGGGCCTCGACGTGGAGGAGACGGCCGAGGTTCTGAAGATCTCGCCGCAAAGCGTGAAACGCGACTGGAAACTGGCCAAAATCTGGCTAAGCCGTGAGATGAGAGCCTCGCCTCTTGCGGAACAAACCCCCGTGGCATAACGTATTCTTAGATAACAACCATGCCATTTTGCACCCAATGTGGCCGTGAAGTCGCCAATTCCGCAGCCTTCTGCGGAAACTGCGGCGCCCGGCAGGCATCCGCAGCCAACCCCGCCGCCGGTCCCGCCGCCAGCCACATTCCCCCCGGTCCGCCGCATGACCCCCTCGCCGGCCTGTCCCCCCGCACCGCCGCCATCCTCTGCTACATCCCGACGGTGGGCTGGATCGCCTCCGTTATCGTCCTCGCCTCCCGTAAATTCAAGGGCGATCAGAACGTCCGCTTCCACGCTTTCCAGGGCCTCTACCTCTTCGCCATCTGGCTGCTCCTCGAATGGGCCGGACCCATCATGGACGCTGGCTCCGACCACTTTATCCGCGCCGACCACATCCTCAAACTGATCGTTTTCGGCGTCTCGATTTTCATGATCGTCAAGGCCAGCCATGAGGAGACCTATGTCCTCCCCATAATCGGCGAATTGGCCAAAAGGTCCGCCACCGAATAACCGGCGGCCCAAATCGCCCAAAAACGCGCTACCATAGAGTCGTGGCTGTCTGATGCCACTGACTGCTTACTTGCCCGCCTTGATTCAATTTCCGGCCGACGTTAGCTCCCCCAGGATAAACCTGCCTTTCGGCAGACAGCCTGCCATAAGGCAGCACAGGATGATCGATTAATATGAAGAATATTTACGTCGGGAACCTCTCGTTCCAGACCACTGAACAGGATCTCGAAGCGGCCTTCTCGGCCTATGGTCAGGTGGAACGCGCACAGTTAGTGAAGGACCGCGACACCGGAAAGTCACGGGGCTTCGGCTTCGTCGAAATGACGGAAGATTCCGGCGCCGATCGCGCCATTGAAGCTCTCAACGGATCGCAGCTCGACGGCCGCAGCCTCACCGTCAACGAGGCTCGCCCGCGCGAAGCACGTCCCTCCGGCGGCGGCGGTGGTGGTGGCGGCAACCGTTTCGGCGGTGGTGGCGGCAATCGCGGCGGTGGCGGTGGTGGTGGCGGCGACAATCGGCGTCGCGAACCCCGCTGGTAACAGTTCCCCTTTGACTTTGTGATTGTGATTGTGATTGTGGGGCAGGCGGTTCCGCCTGCCCTCAACCAACTCGCTCCCCTGCAAACTTCCCCTGATTCACCCCACTACCCGTGTGCATCGGTGGCTAAATTGCCCTTTCCATCGCTCCAAACCAACTGAACCATTACAATGGTGGTTCATCCTCAACCTGGAGCAATCATGAGCACGAAAAGAATCGGCATTCTCACCGGCGGCGGCGACGTCCCGGGCCTGAATTCCGTCATTAAGACAGTTGTGTACAGCGGCGAGACCATCGGTGCCCAAGTCACCGGTCTCCGCCGTGGCTGGGAGGCTCTCACCCACGTCAATTTTGACGATCCCGCCAGCGTAGCGCGCTACGTCCTCCCCCTCAACCGGCAGAATACCCGCACCATAGACCGTACCGGCGGCACCTGGCTGCACAGTTCCCGCACCAACCCCCTCAAGATGAAAAAGACCCCGGATTTCCTCTCCGGTGAAACTTTCAAAGCCTCCGAAAGTACCAAAAAAGGCGTCACCTCCACCGTTTACGACATGACGCCGCGCGTGCTGAAGAATATCGAAAAGCTCGGCCTCGATTACCTCGTCGCCATCGGCGGTGACGATACCCTCAGCTACGCCGCTGAACTCGACCGCCAGGGCGTCAAAGTCGTCTGCGTTCCCAAAACAATGGACAACGATGTCCGCAACACCGAATACTGCATCGGCTTCTCCAGCGCCGTCAACAGCGCCATGACGTCCATCGATCGCCAGCGTTCCACCGTCGGTTCCCACGAACGCATCGGCATCTTCCGCATCTTCGGCCGCGACGCCGGCTACACGGCGCTTTACACCGCTTACGTCACCTCCATCCGCTGCTGCATTCCGGAATTCAAGGTGGAGCGCGATAAACTCATCGAACTCGTGCTTGAAGACAAGCGCAATAACTCCAGTTCCTACGCGCTCGTCCTGCTTTCGGAAGGCGCGGAATGGGAAGGCTACCAGGTCCAGGAATACGGCGAACCCGACGCCTTTGGCCATCGCAAAAAGGCCAACATCGCCGAAGTCCTCAACGATTACATCCAGAAGCGCGGTGAAGAAACCATCGTCAGCGATCTGACCTACGATCTCCGCAGCGGCGCGCCCGATTTCGTCGATCGCATGGTCGCCAACACCTTCGGCGGCATGGCTATCGACATCATCCGCCAGGGCGGCAAAGGCGTCATGACGGCCATCAACGGCGGCAAGTACGCAGCCGTGCCGATTCCCGACCCGAAGCTCGGACCGCGCGCCGTCGACGTTGCCAGAATGTACGACAAGGAGCGCTACCGCCCCAGCTACACCGGCAAGATGGATCTGCCCGTGTTCCTGACACACGCATAACCGCACCGGCAACATGAGACTCCCCGGCTTTCTCAAACGCACTAAGCCCCGGCCGGGGAGCGCCCTCAGCAGCGAACTTCGCCGCGAAATCCGCAGGAATTTCGACGAGGAGTCCCGGGATGAAGATCGCTTTCCGTCGACGATAGACCCGCGTATCCAGCACGTACAGGTGCTCCTCCGATTCTTTGCGCCGATCGCGCAAAGCCGCCTTCTCGATGTCGGCTGCGGCAAAGGCCGCTACGCCCGCGTGCTCCTCGAACGGAATCCAGCGGCGCGCCTGACCGGCCTCGACATCTCGGAGCAAATGCTCCACTCCGTTCCCGGAGGAATTGGCCGGATTTCCGCCATCATGACGGATCTTCCCTTCGCCGACGAATCGTTCGACGGCATCTACGCCACCGAATCGCTCGAACACGCGGTCGATATCGAACGCGCCATTGCCGAAATGTGCCGAGTTCTCCGCCCCGGCGGAAAACTGGCCATCATCGACAAGAACGCCGAGCAATGGGGCCGTATGAAGACTCCCGCCTGGGAGCGCTGGTTCAATCGCCGCGAGCTCGAAGGCCTGCTCGCCCGCCATTGCCGCACCGTCCGCAGCGAGCCAATCTCATACTGGGAAGACGTAGCCCCGGATGGCCTCTTCCTGGTCTGGTTCGCCCAAAAATAGCCCGAAATATCGATCTATTGCTATGTTGATCTGTCGATCTGTGTGGGGCAGGCGGTTCCGCCTGCCGTTCGTCCCGGCCTCAAACATCCATGCGCAAACCTACCGAAAACACCCAAAATCTCAACGAGCCGCGACTGTGAAGGAGCGGTACACTACATCCCCATCCACATCAATTCTCCGTAGGAACCCGATCCATCCGATCGACTCGCAGAAATTCAACCGGAATCTCAGTGGCCTCCAACCGCAGCCCGAGCTTTCCAACAACGGCTGTATATTGAGCCAGCGCCGAACTCGGCGTCGAAGCAGCCGAGCCGGAATTCAGAATTTCATTGCTGTTACCGGATAGATCGAGCACAATATCCCATTTCCCTTCGATTCCAGTCGCATCATGAACAGGCGTTACTCCAGCGCCACCACCCAGCGGTCCCTGAAGATAGGTCGCAAACTGCTTCATATCCACTGAGAAGAGCTCCATTCTCGTCGAACCCAAGGGCCCCATAACCGTGTAGGGCCCCCAGGGACCGTCCGACCAGGCAAGAACGTAATCGGCACTGCGGACAGATCCGTACGTACATCTTTTGCCTCCGGGTGTACTGGGCACATCAAGCCACGGCGTGCAGACTGAGAGATCCTGGCTCTTAGGCGGGCCGAGATGCAGCACTCCCTTTCCTTTCACCAAATCGAACCCGGAGCTGAGCCGCGACTCATGCGAGACGGAGATATGAAACCTCTTCTCCAGCATGCCGCGCAGCATCTCGGGCACATCCCCGCGGCTGGCGCCCTCCGGCATGATCGCGTGTATCGCAAATCTCGCGTCCTGGATCCATGCGGGGCCAATAATGAATTGCCGCGAAATCCCGTAGGCGTCGGCAATAAGCTCCACAACAAGATACCCGTCGCTATCAACCCGATTGCCGGAGACAGTGTAAAAAGGTTTGGGCGTAATTGTGACACCCTGCGCGAGAAGAGCGAGGTTCTCCTGCCTATGCTGCGACTGAGAAGTCGTCTCGCGGATCGAAACGACATCAAATCCATACGCGGCACGTTGCGCGCAGGCTGGCTTCCCAAACGCGGCAATCACGAAAACGAACACCACGGCGCGCATCGAACGTTCCAGGCACACCCAAATATCGTTGCCTCTTTTCATACCGTCAGTACCCGCCCAAAGTTCCTTCCGCCCCCGGCCCAGTATCGGGCGATCATATCCTGGAGATAATGGGAAAAGCAAACGGAGTACTGAAAGTGCCCTTAACCATTAATCTTCCCGAACAGGAATCGCTCGCGTTAGCCGCTAAGGCGAAGGCGCAGGGTCTCTCGGCTGAAGACTACGCCCGCCAGGCGCTGGAGCACGACCTCGCGCCGGAATGGCTTCGCGCCTCGTGGGATAGTGCCGGCCAGAACGGCACGACGAGTCTTTCAACGGCTGAGATCGATGCCGAAATCGCAGATGCCAAAAGGGCGCGGCGTAACGGTCATCCGCAACCTGGTGCATGATCCGGGTCGTGATCGACACAAATATTTTTGTATCGGCTCTCTTACAGCCGCTCGGCCCTTCAGCGCGGATACTCACCATGCGCTCAATGGAGCGATTCAACTGTCCGCGGCCAAAGCGGACTACCTTGTCACCAGCAATCTTAAAGATTTTCCCGGAATCTGGCGACACACCGCACCTCTCGCCACGCTGGAATCGACGCCTCTTCCGCTGTATGGAAGACTGGTAATCTGTCGTCCGAGCGAACCTCGGCGTCGTGGCGCTTCGCCGTGTGCTAATTTAATGGCATGTGCTAGCGCAGGAGCATCCGACAGACGCCGAAAGGGAATGCGACATAGAAAAAGGAGAAGCCACAGTGAACGCCAAAAGAATCGTCCTTTTCGTATTCGCGATCGCGGCACTACCTGTCACAGGCTCTCCACAGCAAGCCCCGCACTTCGACGCCGCTTCCGTAAAGCTGGTCCAGTGGCAGATGGGCAACGCGTCGAACCGTGCCGACGCTGGCAGGATCGATTTTCACCAGTTCTCTCTCCAAAGCATGTTGCTCAGAGCCTACCCTATCGCGTTCTATCAGATCGTCTGGCCCACGCCCACATGGGTGAAGGATAAAGCAGGCTGGTACGACATTTCTGCAACAATCCCCGCCGATACGACGAAGGACCAGCTACAGATGATGTGGCGAAATCTTCTGAAGGAGCGTTTCGGACTTCAGGCACACATCGAAACCAGGCAATTGCCTGTCTACGCGATCACCGTTGCGCCCAGCGGCCTGCGCCTTCATAGGACGGATAGCCCCCCGCGTGGCCCGGACGATCAATTTGGGGGCATCTTCACCATGCCGACTTCATTTCTCCTGAAAGGAGACCGTCCATTCTCAGATATCCTGCTGTTCAGCGGCTACTTGGACCGCCCTTTGGTGGATCTGACCGGCCTGGCCGGAAACTATGACTTCAACCTGTCAGTTCCCCGCGACTCCGTGCGCCCCGACGCCGCAATACCTCCGTCGCAACACACGCCTGAAATGGAAAAAGCGTTCCAGGGCTGGGACAACGCGTGGTTTTTCACCGCGATGGAAAAACAGCTCGGACTCCGAGTGGAAAAACGCGACGTCCCGACCGAAATGCTGATCATCGACCACCTGAACCGCCTTCCCACCGCGAACTGAATTCCACAACGACGCCATTCCCCTATACTCTAGATGTATATGCCCGAAGGCGACACTGCCGCTGGCGAGCCCCTCAATCTCCCCATTACCCTGAACGAACAGAGCAATTGGCAGGTCATCCTCAACTGGATCTGCGCGATCCTTATCGCCATCGTCTTCCTCGCCGCCGGCCTCTGGAAAGCGTCCGACCCTATCGGAGCAGCTGCCCACCTCGCTCAGGCCAAAGTTCCCGAATCGCTCAGCGTTCTCGCCGCCGTTCTCTTCGGCATCGCCGAAACCTTCACTGGCGTCCTCCTGGTCATCCCGCGCTTCCGCCGCTGGGGCTCCTGGTTCGGCTCGCTGCTGCTGATCTCCTTCATCGTTTTCATCGGCATCCACTATCACGAACTCGTCGGGGCCGAATGCTCCTGTTTCCCCTGGGTCAAACGCGCTGTCGGTCCTCAATTCTTCGTCGGCGATGGCATCATGCTGCTTCTCGCCATTGGCGCGGGCGTCTGGTCCCGGCCGCCGCAAAGCGCCCGCAGTGCCTCCCTGATCCTCGCGGCAGTCGCCGTGTTCGCCGTGATTTCCTACGGGGTCGCCACAACCCGCCACACCGGAACTCCAGCCCCGGCAACCATCGCCGCCGAAACCGGGCCTCCCATCTCCCTCCGCGAAGGCAAAGTCCTCATCTATTTTTTCGATCCCCACTGCATGCACTGCCTCGCGGCCGGCATCAAACTCGCGGCTCTCGATTGGACCGGGACCCGCTTCATCGGCGTCCCCACCGACAGTCCTGGTTCAGCCGATAGCTTCATGGCGAAAACGGGTCTGAAAACCAAGGGCCCCGTCTCGACCGATCTCGCCCCCCTCCGGAAGCTGTTCAAGTTCGATTTGCCGCCCGCCGCCGTCGCCCTTGAAGACGGTTACGAGAAAGCCATGTTGCTGCAATTTGAGGATCAGGAACCCGGCGCTGCTTTGCGTAAGCTGGGTTTCGCGAAGTAGCCCGCGTAGTACTTCCAGTACTCACGCTTTGACGTCCTGCCGAAATCGCCTGTAACAAGGGAACCCGGAACACCACAAGACTATACCGGCCGGAAGTTATGCGGAGTCTCAGCCGGTTTGTCCAAAGAGCGCGGGGGTGCGCGGAGGTATCCCCGCTGTAACAAAACGGGGAGACGCTCGGAGGGGCTCTCCCTGTTTTTATCTGGCATCACGCCATCAATACAGCAGGCGTGTTCGAATGGTCCCGTCCACACCATCCAGCCGTTTCCGCAATTGTGCCGTTGCCCCCCGCTCCCCCGGATCGATATCGATCACCACATAACCGATCTGCGCGTTCGTCTGCAGATACTCGGCCGCGATATTGATCTTGTCCTCGGAGAAAATCGCATTGATCGCCGACAGTACGCCCGGCCGATTGTGATGGATATGCAGAATCCGGTGCTTGCCCCCCTGCGCCGGCAGCGACACCTCGGGAAAATTCACCGCCGCGAGCGTCGAGCCGTTATTGCTGTAGCGGATCAGCTTATCCGCCACCTCTTTGCCGATATTGCGCTGTGCCTCTTCCGTGCTGCCGCCGATGTGCGGCGTGAGAATCACGTTATCCAGGTCGCGCAGCGGCGACACAAACTCTTCGCCGGTCTTCGGCTCCTTCGGAAAGACGTCCACCGCCGCGGCGCCCACCTGCCCTGTCTTCAACGCCGCCGCCAGGGCATCGATATCCACCACCGTTCCCCGCGACGCATTGATCAGCTTCGCCCCCGGCTTCATGCGTGCGATCTCCGCCGCGCCGATCATGTTGTGCGTCAGCGGCGTGTCCGGCACATGCAGTGTCACCACGTCGGCCTGCTCCAGCAGCGCCTCGAGCGATGCCGCCCGCGTCGTATTCCCGAGCGCCAGTTGCGTTTCCACGTCATGGAAAATAACCCGCATCCCCAGCGATTCGGCCAACAGACCAACCTGCGTGCCGATATGCCCATATCCCACGATGCCGAGGCACTTGCCCCTTACTTCATGCGAACCGGTCGCCGTCTTGGCCCACCCTCCGCGATGCGCCAGCGCATTGCGCCACGGCACGCCACGCATCAGCAGAATCGTTTCCGCCAGCACCAGTTCCGCCACGCTGCGCGTATTCGAAAACGGGGCGTTAAAAACCGGCACGCCTTTCTGCTGCGCCGCCGCCAGATCCACCTGGTTAGTCCCGATACAGAAACAGCCGACCCCCACCAGCTTTTCGGCTGCCTCAAAAATAGCCGCCGTCAGCTGCGTAGCCGAACGGATGCCGATGAATGCCGCCTTCCGCACCGCCGCCAGCAGTTGTTTCTCCGGCAACGATTTCGGGTGATACTCCACGTCGAGATACCCGTCGTCGCGGAACGCTTCCACAGCGCTCTGATCCACGCCCTCCAGCAGCAGAATATGAATCCTGTTCTTATCGAGAGAAGTTGTTTTCACTTGGGCGTTTGTCCTGATTTCCAGTAGTCGGCGTCGGAAATCCCATCGGTTTTGCAGTCTAATGTGGGGCAGGCGGTTCCGCCTGCCCCATGTCGAGCGAAGCTCGGGTTTCTATGGCTTAGTCGTCTCACGCCTCCATCCAGGCGCGAAACCTCAGAAAATGCATCTGCCCTGACACCCACGGGACTTCGCCGCCGCCTTTCCAGCCGGTGTTCTCCGTGCCTCGCTATAAGTTGAAAGCTAATCGGCATTCTGCCTGGCGCAGACCACTACCACCCAAACACGCCGATGCCGCGCACAGCCCCGGAATTTTCTCCGGAACCGCGCGCGGCATTGGCCTTTCCACTACGAATCGCTGTTGCCGCTTATTTCGGACAACCCAGCTTCGTAACCGCGTCGGCCGGAACAGGCGTCAAACCCGTCACGCCCGCGGGATTCGCCGCGCCGCTCGGAATAATCCAGACTTCGACGCGCCGGTACTCGGCGTTCTTGTCGGATTCCTTCACGGCCTGGCCAGCCTTCTCCTTCACGTCGGTCGAAGCGCCGCAAAGCGCGGGGCGCGGAGTCGAACTCTGATCCGTTCCCTCTGCCTTCATCATGATCCGGCTCAGATCCAGTTGAGGACAGATGCCCTTGCCTGCGCTGAGCACGGCGGCCGCGTTCAGCACGCGCGTCGTATCCAGAGCCAGAGCGGCCTTGCTGCCCTTCTCTTTCTCATCGCGATGGCCGATCAGGATCACCTTGGCGCCCGGATCGTTCCGCAGCATCGGCGTCAGCTCTTCCAGCAGAAGCCGCTTGCCGCAATTGTTGACTCGCGAACTCATGTACGGGAAGACCACGTCGTCAAGACGTCGCGCTTCCGGATCGAGCGTAACCGTCACCGGCGCGGTCCGCGAAACAGTCTGATTCTTCGCATCTGTCGCCGTCGCCGTGATCGTCACGGTCTTGGTCTGCGCCCGCAGGCGATTGCCCATGTCAAATCCGCTCACAGCGCCCGGATTGAATGAAGTGCCCGTCACGGCTTCGCCCGAGTAGCGAATGCTGATCGCTCCACCGCACGTTGAAGAAGATGTGGCAACTGCCCGCAACGTGATCGGTCCGGACGTATAAGGCACCGTGTTCGGATTCACCGCGAAGGTGAGCGTCGGAGGTGTCAGCGCATTAATCGTGAAGCTGGCTGCCGATGAAGTCACCGGAGGATTCGCAGCCGTAACCTGAACCGTAACGGAGGCTGCGCCCGAATCCGGCAGATCGTAGCTCGAACTGGTCGCACCCGAAACCGGCTGACCGTTCATCATCCACTGATAAGTCGCGGAGCGTCCGCCCAGACCCTGGGCTTCGGCGGTCAGATGATAGGTGTGACCGGACGATGTGGCGAACGGCGCGGAAACAGCTACCGTCGGGCCGCTGGTGATGACGGCTGTAACCGACCGCGATCCCGCGCCCGAATTTGTCGGCACGCTGAACGAACTGCCGGTCGCGGCGCCCGCCGCTGTGCCGTTGACACGCCACTCGTAAGTGGGGCTCGGGAATCCCGAAGCGTTCACGGAAAGTCTCAGATCGTCGCCGGGGCAAACATCATGCCCACCGGTTATCGAAGGAGCGCCGCTCGGCGCAGCCGGCACGTCCACGCGGATCGCCTGGCTGATCAGCGGATTCGGCGGCGGCGGCGGCGCGACATAACCCTCGCGCAGAATGACGCCGATGCTCGCATAGAGCGAACTGTTCGCTCCATTGGCCGGGATATAAATGGTGTTCGGTCCGTTCGGGCTCTGCGGCAGGCCGAAGTGCACCGCCGGATTCAGTCTCCCGCCGATATCGAACCGGATTCCATAGTATTCATTGATATAGTGCTTCAGCCCGATCCCGTACGTGATGCCCGGTTCGCTCTTTTTCTCCATCCCAAACTGCGGCTGCACGAAATTGCCAACCACATTCGATCCCGTTGTGCCTTCGGGAATAAACCAGACTGCGGCCGGACCCGCCAGAACAAACAGGCGATTCTTGGCCGTTCGCGGCTGGAAGTGATAGACAAGGTCAAGCGCGACCTGAACATTTTTCGTCGGAAACGACGCAAACCCAAGCTGCCCGGACGGTCTGAGATCCAAACGGTTACTGCCCAGCGTTATCGAGGCTTCCGCGGAAACCTTCGGTGTAAAGTCGGCGTTGAATCGCTCGCCGAACAACCAACCGCTCTGAAATTTGTCGGTGTAGTTCCGCGAATTATTTCCCTGAAAAGCCTGGAACCATTGCCAGCCGACAAACGGGGTGACATCCCACGTTGAATAACCTCCGTCGTCCGCCGTGGCGGCCGCGTCCGGCTTAGCCGTTCCGGCACTCTGTGCCATTGCGGTTCCCGTGATCGCGAGCGCTACTGTGGCCCACAACATTAGTTGCCGGTATGGCCGGACAAATTGTGACCTCTTCGTCATGAAATTATCTCCCTCTCTCAACACCAAAGCTTATTATCAATCATTTCGGGGTCTGGCCGCTACGCTGCTGAGCTTACCAGCGGTAGTTTTTGCAGCGGCGGTCCACATCCCGATTCCGGTTGTATACACGCCACGTCTCGGGAACAGCGCAAAAAGCGTGTCCGGAGCCGCGGAAAGCACAATTAACGATGCAGGCCCGGCGTTGCCGCCAACCTCATCGTCGATCGGCTGCCAGCGCTGGCCGCCGTCGGTTGAAACAAATATTCGCCCGCCCTGTGAGACAAACGCCTCGCCCGCCCGGGTTGGATGAAACAGAACCAAACTGACCGTTTGCGTATCCAGCCCCGCATGCACCTGCATCCATGTCCGGCATCCGTCGACTGAACGGAAAAGTCCGACTGGGGTTGCCGCGAGTGCCGCCGGCCGGCTGCCGGCCGCATCGAACGCCAACCCATACCAGGAGCCCTTCGACCCCGCCTCTCCACATGCCCTCCAGCTCACGCCATCATCGGTACTTACCAGCGCCCCCGTGCCGGTTAACGCAGCCACCACATTCCCCGGCGATCGCTGAATTGCCTGAATCCCGTCTCCTGCCACGGAAGTCCACGGACCACCCTCCACGCTGCGGAACAATCCCGAAGCCGTGCCAGTCAGTAGCACGCCGCCCGGCAGCGGCATCAACGCCGCAACGGCCGAACCCTCGACCGGCGACTTTCGCGGGAGCCAGTGCTCTCCCCCGTCTTTCGATTCCGACAAGCCGTGATAACCGGCCGCGTAAAGGAGCTTCGGATTGTCCGGCGCCGTCGCCATCTGAACCAGTTCATCGCCCGCCGGTCCTCGCGCGCTTTCCCACCGCGCCGCCAGATTTTCCGTCCGGTATGCCCCGCCCGTCCCGGCTTCATAGACGCTGCTCGAATAGAGCGCCAGGCCCGAGCCCGTCAACGTCGTAAAATTGCGATTCGTGAAGCCGTAGTTGGATTCGCGCAACGTGCTGCCTTCGTCGTTCGAAACCATCAGCGAACCCGGCCTGGTGCCACCGGAGGAAGCCGCAAAAAAGACGCGTCCCTCCAGCCCTGCGTCGAATGCCAGCGACCGTACGCTGTACTCGCTGACTTTGCGCCAGACATGCCCGCCGTTGGTCGATTTCAGCAGCCCATCCGTTGTTCCCGCGAAAACAAAACCCTCATGCCGCGGATCCAGCGCTACAAAATGGGTTCGAAATGCGCCCGCGGGCGTATCCAGCTTCGCCCAGTGCCCGCCGCCATCCACGCTGTTGTAAACGCCGCTGCACGCGCTGGCCATGACGTGCTCCGGATTCCGCGCATCCACCTGAATGCTGAAAACGTCGGAGTCGTCGAGCATTCCGGTATGGATCGATTCCCACGTCACACCGCCATCCGTCGTGCGCCAGGGCAGATGTGTCGTCCCGGCGTAGAGGATCTTGCTGTCGGTGGGGTGAAACGCCAGTGAAACCACAGGACGGAGTTCCGGATCGTCCACCGCCGAGATCCGTTTCCAGCTCTCGCCCGCATCGCGCGTGAGAAATATGCCGCTCGATGTCCCGACCGCTATGACCATGTCGTTGCCCGGCCAAATCGCCAGCGACCAGACGCCGATTCCGGCCGTGCCCGGCAGCAGAGTCCAGGTCGTCCCCGAATCTATCGTCTTATATACGCCCGAAACGCGGCTCATTTCGCTTTCAACGCCCGCGTACCAGGTTCCGGTCGCGTCCGGATCCACTTCAAGGGCGTGCAAAACGCCTGCAAATTGTGCAGGGAAAGGCAGATTTGTCCATGAAGCAGCACCATTTATGGAGGAAAACATCAATCCATTGCGTGCCGCAGCAATTACATGGCCATTCGTGTGTGGAATAGCACGAACGATGTCCGAGTCGCCGCCAAATGGACCGGTGGCGAGCCACGATGCCGAAGTTGCCGCCGGAAATGCGGCAATCGCCAATGTCATCAGGACTGGTATTCGCTTCGAAAAGACCCTACCACGCACCTTTATAGCCACTACTTCTATTCTGCCACGGAAGTCCTGACTTTTCAACGGGATTAAGGTATTTTCAGCACTTTGGCCTCTGTTGAACTTGGGTAACGGCCCGTGCGCCTACCGATGGAATCCCCCGAAAACGACCCGCAACATACCTTGGAAAGGATGCCGCAGGAGTATTTCATGGGTGCCGGTAAGCTACTCATTATCGGTGTGGGGCAGGCGGTTTCGCCCAATACCACTTAAATTTTCATTGGGAGGAAGGAGCAGGTGGTAACTGCTTAGATGAGAAGCGATTACGGATATTGGCGTTGAAGAAGATTCCTTTGGATTCAGCTATCAGCAGCTC
>Ga0182024_10010703_pt1 | contig 18644 bp, 18 predicted proteins | sample P32metaG_FD_120480 | JGI IMG/M metagenome (GOLD analysis project Ga0182024, IMG submission 120480) | Permafrost microbial communities from Stordalen Mire, Sweden - P3-2 metaG (Illumina Assembly) | ecosystem: Environmental > Terrestrial > Soil > Wetlands > Permafrost | place: Sweden: Stordalen... | reverse complement strand
TCTCTTCAATCGCCCGAGGAGCGGGGAAAGCGAAGCGACGTTCTCTACTCCGACAACCAGTAGGGCGAACTCGTCGCCACCGAGACGGGCAGCCACATCTCCGCCGCGCAACGCCGCGCGAAGCTCGGCGCCGACCGCTCTGAGGGCTGCGTCGCCCGCTGCATGGCCGTAGCGGTCGTTGACGACCTTGAAGTCGTCGAGGTCAAGCAAGACCAGAGCGAAGGGCCAGCCGTAACGCCTCGCCCGGCTTACCGCTTGGTCGAGCAGCAACTCGTAACTGCGCCTGTTGAGCAGGCCGGTCAACGCGTCGTGGCTGGCATCGTGTACCAGCATGTCGAGGCGCAAGGCCAGCTCCACGAGGCTCGTCACACAGGCGGCTGCGAGCGGCCCGACGACGGGGGGATCTGCATAAAGGCCGGCGCGGCCAGCGAGAGCGTCTTGCAGGTAAGCAGGGATACCCTGCCCGAAGTCGAGCGGCGCCCTCCGGAGGCGGAAGAGCTGGGGCTGGTTGGGCTGCTCGATGACCACCAAGAGGTCGCGCAAACCGTAGCGGGCAGCGACCAGGTCCAGCGTGTCGTAAATGAACTCCACGCCACTGGCAGAGCGAGCGAGAAGGCTGGGCAGCTCGCCGAGTGCCCCATCGATGTCTGGGCGTTGGTCAGGTTGGCTCCCGCCCACGTTGAGTGCTCCAAGCGAGGCTTGCAGGTTCTCCACCGGCCCCCCGGCCTCGTGGCTTCCCGCCCCGCTCATCTGCTCGGCTCCTGTCTCAGACGACGCTGCCGCGAAGGAGAACGGCCCAGCATGGGGCCTTGGTTGGTCCTCATTTGCTGGGGTGTCGCCCATGACAAGGCACGATACAGAGCGCGTGGGCGCGCAGCCACCGGGATGAGCCGATTGCGACGCGTAGTGGTCGCGTGGTTCCGTTTAGGTGGCGGGGATGGCGTATCGGCAGAAGCTGCCCAGTGGACGGTTGCTCAGCTCAGCGCCGCAAGCGTGGCGTCCGCAGTGCTGACCTCCAGGCCGGTCCCGCCTTCGAGGGCCAGGTGCGTGACGATGCCGTCTTGGAGCACCGCCGCGTAGCGCTGGTTTCGGGTACCCATGCCAAATTTAGAGAGGTCGAGGTCGACGCCCATGGCCCGGGCCAACTCCCCGTTCCCGTCCGCAAGCAGAGTCACCTTGTCGCCAAGGCCCTGTGAGCGCGCCCAAGCCCCCATTGCGTGGTGGTCGTTGACGGCAACGCCGAAGATGCGGTCCACCCCGAGAGCAGACAGCTCGTCCGCGTGGACGAGGTACCCGGGCAAATGGGTGTCTGAGCAAGGCCCGCTGAAGGCCGCCGGCATTCCGAACAGGACCACCCGACCCTTGCCGAGCACGTCGGCCGTGCTGGCAACCTCAACACCGTGGTCTGTGATCATCCGCAGCTGCACGTCCGGGATGCGGTCACCTATCGCTATGGTCATGTGGGCTCCTTTGCCGTTCACTTGCTCAATTAACCAGTCCTGAGCCTAGTGAGCTAATCGGCTAACTCTCCCCTGTTGCACGGTGCCGCCCCGCGTGTACTGTCTTGGGAACTTATCCCGCTGACACCGGCACAGACTGCGTCTGTTCGCCTACGAGACCCTGGATGGCATCCGCGTCGCACGCTCGCGTTCAAGTTCACAAGCTGCCGGTCCGCAGCCTCGCGGCGCTTGCAATCACGGCGAGCGGCCTGGCGGCGGGACAGTTCCCCGCGTCCGCCTCTCCCCGCTGGCCCGAGGTTGTCCACAGTCGGGCTGCCGACCTCGCCGGCGCCCGACGCACACCGGCTCTCGACTTGCGGGACAGCCAGGCGATGGTGGGGGCCTGCGACAGTTCCGCTCGGGACACCCGGGCGTGCGACATGGCGAGCCTGAAAGCGATCGACTCCGCTCGAGCATCCGAGGGCCTCGGCCCGCTCGAACTGCCCGCCGGCTACGAGACCCTGGCGATGTCGGCCCAGCTCGTCGTCGTCACCAACGCCGAACGCACTTCGCGCGGGCTGCCGGCCTGGCATTCGCCCGACGCCAACCTCGACCTTCTGGCTGCGCAAGCCCTGGGCTCCGCTACGGACCCAAACGGCCCTGCTGGCAGCACATGGGCGGCCAACACGGCCGATGGGACGCTGACGGTCCTCCAAGCTGACTACGAGTGGATGTACGACGACGGCCCAGGCGGGACCAACCAGGCGTGCTCGGCTACCAACGAGGCACCGTGCTGGTACCACCGGCACAACATCTTGAGCCCATGGCCCGGCAACATCGGGGCTGCTGTCCAACATCGGGCCAACGAGCGCCTGGTCTTGGCCGAGCTGATGGTCGCGACCGGCTAGCAAGCGGGCACTCCGGTGACCCCGGAATACCGCCGCGGTGGTGCCCTGGCGGCCGATTGAACAAATAGGTGCGGCTGTGCGTGTTAAGGGTGATGATCGTCGCAGAAGCGCCTAGCGTGGATGTCAACAGGCTTCGCGCGATAAGAGGGACAGTTGTGAGCTTGGACCAGGCATTGGACCGAGGGACCAGCACGCCCGAGAGCGCGCTGCCGGTGAGGACCGGGCCTATGGCCGGCGGGCAGAGGCTCGGCACCGAAACCTTTGGCGCTTTCTACCGCAGCCAGTACCACGCGGTGGTCGCCCTTGCGTACGCGCTGACCGGGAAGGCGGCGGTGGCCGAAGAGCTCGCGCAGGACGCTTTCCTGGTGGCGTACCGCAACTGGGGCCGCATCTCGGGTTACGAGGTCCCGGGCGCATACGTCCGGCGAGTGGTCACGAACATGTCGGTCTCATTTACGCGCCGGCTCGGCGCCCAGGCCCGAGCCCTGGCCCGGCTGGCCTCGCGCACGGCGACATGGACAGCGCCCCTCGAGCAGCCGGACGCTGACTTCTGGCGCTCGGTGCGCTCCTTGCCGCCTCGCCAGGCTCAGGTTCTGGTGCTGCGCTACCTGGAAGATCGTACGAGCGCCGAAATAGCGCAAATCCTTGGCTGCTCTGAAGCGACGGTCCGCGTGCACCTGCACAACGGTCGGCTCAGTCTTGCAAGTAGGCTGGGCATTGAAACGAATGAGAGGTCGTCAGCATGACCGACGAGAACCTGCGGTCTCAGCTCCAAGTGGGAGAGCTCGGCGAGCGAGCCTCCTCCGCCGCTTCGGCGCTACTGGGCAAAGCGACCCTGGCGACGGCCCCGGACCTCCGTCATATCGCGGTTGCGAGGCGCCTTTCGGTTGTCGCGGCTCTGGGCGCGTTCGGGCTCGTGGTCGGCGGCATCTTTGCCGTATCGCTCTTCGCCAGTGGCGCCCTGCCCTGGATCGTGGGCACCGTCCTGGTCGCTGCGGTGGTTGGCGTGATCGTGTTGGGCCTACATGCCGGAGGCCACGGCTGGTTCGTGCCGTTGCCGGTCATCGTGCTGGCAGGGACCTGGGCGTTGGTCGTATCGGCCGGGAATTGGACGTCTCCGGCCGCTTGGGCCCTTGCTGCGCTCGCCTTCGTAAGCGCCTTTGTGGCCGCAGCTCTGATCGTCCCAGCAATCGCCTACCGGCATGCCTTAGGACCGTCGCGCAGCTCCACGTTGCCGCTCGGTGCCGATGGCATCACTCTCGGCCCACTCTCGCCGGTCGGCCTGGCAAAAGTTAACAACGAGACCTGGACCGCGGAATCCGTAAGCGGTCCACTACCTGCGGGCGTGCCCATTCACGTGGTCAAGGTAGAGGGTCTCCGGCTACTCGTGTGGTCGGAGGCCGGGAACGTCCTGGGCCCAGACGCCCTGGGCTTGGCAAACCAAGAAAAGGAGGAGCGGTGACCGTCGCCATTTTGGTCCTAGTCGCCGTCGTGCTCATCGGGTTCGTGGTGCTTGCGAGCGTCTCAATAAAGATCGTGCGTGAGTACCAGCGCGTGGTCCTGTTCCGTTTGGGCCGTGCTAACAGCGCACGAGGCCCCGGGCTGATCATCATCAACCCGATAACAGACCGCATCTCGTGGGTCGACCTTCGCGAGCGCTACCTCGAGATCCCGCACCAGACGGCGATCACCCAGGACAACGCTGCAATAGCGATCGACTTCATAATTTTCTACAAGGTGCTGGACCCGCTCACTTCTGTCCTGGCCGTCCAGGATTTCAAGGGGGCCGCCACCAACATCGCTTCGACCACTTTGCGTTCGGTAGTCGGCGACATGAGCCTGGACGACGTCCTGTCCAAGCGCGACGAAATGAACGGGGTCCTCAGGTTCAAACTCGACGACGTCACCGAACGCTGGGGCGTGAAAGTGACCAATGTCGAGGTACGAGAGATCAAGCCACCCCCTGCCGTCCTCGAGGCTATGACCCGCCAGATGGGGGCCGAGCGGACACGCCGGGCCGTTGTGACCGAGGCAGACGGGCAAAAGCAAGCCTCGATCACCGTGGCCGAAGGCCAGAAGCAATCGTCCATCCTGCAAGCCGAGGGCGAACGCCAAAGCGCCGAACTTCGCGCACAGGGCTACGCAGCAGCGCTCCGCCGGATCCTCGAAGTCGCCGGCGACCTGGACTCGACGACGATGACGCTGCAGTACCTGGAAACCCTGAAGCAAATAGGTAGCTCCCCATCGACGAAGTTCGTCATCCCGGTCGAGCTCACCAGCCTGCTAGCCGGGGTCATGAACGCTAACAACGGCAATGGGGCCGTTCTCCCAGGGGCGTCACCGAGCCACAAGTAAGCCATTACAACTTCCGGTCCAGAGCCGCGCCCACCGTAGGGGGGCGCGGCTTTTGCGTTTAGCGTTTAGCGGTCAGCGTTCACGGCGCACGATCGTCCCATCTGGCCCGTCCTCGACGATGTAGCCCATCGCCTGGAGCTTGCTGCGAATGGAATCGGCAGTGGCAAAATCGCCCTTGGAGCGCGCCGCGTCGCGCTGGAGGACCAGCTCGGCCGCTTCTTTTTCGACTGGTTCATCCTCCGAGCTCAAAGCGAGCCCGAGTCCCTCCTCACAGCATTCCCGGACCGCAGCGGCCAGTGCGGGCGCCCGCGACGGGTCGGCGCGTGCGTCGCGGACAGCCCCGAAGATGACCGCCAAAGCGCCCGGCGTGTCGAAATCGTCGTCCATACGCCACTTGAAACGCGCTATGACTGCCTCGTCCGGTGGGACTACCGGGAGCGTTCGGGTCTCTCTGGCGAAGTTGTCGAGCCGGTTGATGGCCCCCTGTGCCTGGTCCAGGAGATGCACGTTGACGCTCATGGGGGCGCGGTAGTGCGTCTGCAGCACCAGGGCTCGGAGCACCCGGCCTTCATAGCGCTCGAGCAGCTCCTCGAGCGAGGTGATGTTCCCCACGGACTTGCTCATCTTCGCGCCCGCCTCGTCAACGACCATGCCGTTGTGCGCCCACCGCCTGGCGAACACCTTGCCGTCGGCGACCGCCTGGGCACGCTCGTTCTCGTGGTGGGGGAAGACCAGATCCAGACCGCCGAGGTGAAGGTCGAAACCTTCGCCGAGCAGGTCGAGCGACATCACCACGCACTCGGTGTGCCAGCCCGGCCGGCCGTCACCCCAAGGGGAGGGCCACGCAGGCTCGCCCGCTTTGGCGTACTTCCAGAGAACGAAATCGAGCGGGGAGCGCTTGGCCGCCTCCGTGCCGGCCTCCACCCTGGCCCCGGTCTGAAGCATCTCCAGGTCCTGGCGGGCGAGCAGCCCATAACCGGGGAGCGACTCGGTCGAGAAATAGATCCCGTCGCCCCCTTCATAGGCGTGACCCTTGGCGCGCAGGTCGCCGATCAGGCGGACCATGTCCTCCACGTACTCGGTGGCGTGCGGGGTGGCGTCGGGACGCAACACGGCGAGGGCGTCCATTACCTGCCACCACAGGGCCTCGTAGCGGGCAGCAACCTCATCGGTCGGACGCTCCTCTTCGGCGGCGCGGGCGATGATCTTGTCCTCGATGTCGGTCACGTTCGACACGAACTGAACGTTTAGTCCGCTCCAGGTCAGGTAACGGCGGAGCGTGTCCCAGACGATCGAGAAACGGCCGTGGCCGAGGTGCGGTGACCCCGAGACCGTCGGCCCGCACATGTAGACGGAGAGGCGGCCCGGGGAGCGTGGCTCCAGCGGTGCCACCTGCCCCGTTGCTGTGTCCAAGAGAGCGAGCACAGCAAGTACGGTAGCGGGATCATGTCTGAGAAGATGTCCACCGGCGGCGCTGGAGACCAGCCGGGTCGTCGGGGCGCACCTGACAAGCCCGTGCTCGAGGGGCTCGAGGCGGCCTGGGCCAAACGCTGGGCCGGCTCGGGCACCTACCATTTCGACCAGACGGCGACGCGGGAACGGGTCTACTCCATCGACACGCCTCCGCCCACTGTGAGCGGGTCGCTGCACATGGGGCATATCTTTTCGTTCACCCACACGGACACGATCGCCAGGTACAAGCGGATGCGCGGGTACGCGGTCTGGTACCCGATGGGCTGGGATGACAACGGCCTGCCCACCGAGAGGCGCGTCCAGAACTATTACGGGGTGCGTTGCGACCCCAGCCTGCCCTACGTGGCCGGATATGTGCCGCCTGCCGAGGGCGGGCTTGCCAAAGGTGAACAGCCTGTGGCGATCAGCCGTCCCAATTTCGTCGAGCTTTGCGAGCAGCTCACAGCCGAGGACGAGCGTGCCTTCGAGGACATCTTCCGCTATCTCGGCCTCTCAGTCGATTGGGGGCATCTCTACACGACGATCGGCGAAAAGGCACGGCGCACGTCCCAACTGGCGTTCCTGCACCTCCTGCGCGAGGGCGAGGCCTATTCCGCAGAAGCTCCGACGCTGTGGGACGTCGATTTCCGCACCGCCGTTGCGCAAGCCGAGCTGGCAGACCGCGAACGCCCCGGGGCCTTCCACACGCTGGTTTTCCATCGCCCTGATGGCGGGGACTTCCTGATCGACACGACCCGGCCGGAGCTGGTGCCGGCGTGCGTCGCCGTGGTGGTCCACCCATCCGACGAGCGCTACAAGGGCTTGGTCGGCTCTCAGGTGACCACCCCACTGTTCGGGGCATCGGTGCCGGTGTTGGAACACCCGCTGGCGCAGCCCGACAAGGGCACCGGGGCTGCGATGGTCTGTACGTTCGGGGACCTGACGGACGTGATCTGGTGGCGTGAACTTGGCCTACCGGTGCGTGCAATCGTCGGGCGCGACGGGCGGCTCTTGCCGGCCGCGCCGGCAGGCCTCTCCGATGCTGGCGGGGCCCTTTATTCTTCAGAACTGGCGGGAAAAACTGTGGCCGCTGCGCAGCGGCGTGTGGTCGAGCTTCTGCGCGAATCGGCTGAAATGCGTGGCGAACCGCGCCCCATAACCCACGTAGTCAAGTACTACGAAAGAGGCGATCGGCCGCTGGAAATAGTGACCAGCCGGCAGTGGTGGATCCGCACGCTCGCGCACCAAGAGGCGCTCTTGGCGCTCGGCCGCGAGCTGCAATGGCACCCTGCCTACATGCGGGCGCGCTACGAGGACTGGGTGAGCGGGCTGAACAGCGACTGGCTGGTAAGCAGGCAGCGCTTCTACGGCGTGCCCTTCCCTGTCTGGTACCGCCTGGACGAAACCGGCGAGCCAATTCACTCCGAGCCGCTGCTACCGGCCGAGGACGACCTGCCGATCGACCCCACGACGGACGTCCCGGAGGGCTACTCGCCCGAAGATCGCGGCATAGCAGGAGGCTTTACCGCCGACCCCGACGTCATGGACACCTGGGCGACGTCGTCGTTGACACCCCAGATCGCGGGAGGCTGGGAAGACAGGGATGCGGGCCACCTTTGGGAGCACCTCTTCCCGATGGACCTACGCCCGCAGGGCCACGACATAATCAGGACCTGGCTCTTCTCCACGATCGTCCGGTCCTACCTCGAGTTTGGTCGCCTGCCGTGGTCGAACGCGGCATTATCGGGCTGGATCCTCGACCCGGACCGCAAGAAAATGTCTAAATCTGTGGGCAATGTCGTTACTCCCCGCGGGCTCCTGGAACAACACGGTTCGGACGCGGTCCGGTACTGGGCGGCCTCTGGGCGGCCCGGCACCGACACCGCTTTCGAGGAAACCCAGATGACCGTCGGTCGAAAACTGGCCCTCAAGATGATGAACGCCTCAAAGTTCGTGCTTAGCCCGAAGCTCTGGGCCCGTGGTGGAGTGGGCGATCAGGCACCTGCCGAGCCCACGGCGGCTGAGGCGGCCAGCGGAGCTTCCGCCGCAGTCATGCGGGCTGACCTCGCAGTGGATCCTGTTGACGTCGCCCTTGTGACCAGCTTGAGTGAGCTCGTCTCGGTTGCGACCCGTGCGTTCGAGGACTACGACTACGCCCGGGCGCTCGAGCGTACCGAGGCCTGGTTCTGGGACTTCTGCGACAACTACCTGGAGCTGGTCAAGTCCCGCGCCTACGGAGAAATGGGCCTCGAGCGAGCGATGTCGGCCCGCACGGCGCTGGCCGTCAGCCTCTCAACCTTGCTCCGCCTCTTTGCCCCAGTGATGCCCTTCGTCACCGAAGAGATCTGGTCGTGGTGGCAGGAGGGTTCGGTCCACCGCGCGCCATGGCCTCAGCCGAGCGATGTGACGGCGCTTGCGCCGGCAGCAGCGATCTCGGCAGCGGGGATCTCTACACCGGGCGACGGCCTCAGCGAGGTTTATACGAGTGCGGTGGACCTGCTCGCGGCTATCCGCCGGACGAAATCCGAGGCAAAGGTGGGACCCCGCTCACCTGTTGAGCGGGTGACAGTTTCCGGGCCTCCGGAGCAGGTCAATGCCCTCCGTCTGGTCGAAGACGACCTCCGTGCAGCGCAAAATGTGGCGGAACTTCTCCTCAAAGTTGCCGGTGGCGGCGAAGCAGCGTCGGTCGAAGTGAAACTCGCCAGCTCGTAACCGGCTGAGCGCATAAAACTCGCGCCAGACGGCGGGATTCGACGCACCGTCTGGTCCAATCTTCGACTCGCGGTCTTCGCCTGGCGCGACTTCTATGCGTTTTTTCGAATGCAGATGGACCAGACGATTGCTCCGAGCCACCAGACGACTGCTCCGGGCAGCCGCCGGCGACGCGCGACCTCAGCCCGGGGCGACCCAGTCACTAGGGGCGGCCGAGCCCTCTGTCTGGTTACCGGTGGGCGGCCCGGCGCCCCAACTCGGGCCTGCGCCCCAACTCGGGCCTGCGCCCCAACTCGGACCGGGTCCCTGGCTCGGACCGGCTCCCTGGCTCGGACCGGCCTCCCACCCGGCATCAAATGCGGCGCCCGGTGCGGAAGGCGGGGCAGCCTGAGGCTGGTTGTAGGGATGGCGAAATTGGTAGGCAGCGCCCAGACATGCCAGGTAGTAATCGGGGCCAAGCCAACCGGGGAGCGGGTGCCTGAAGCGCTGCCAGAGCGGCGCCGCCACGGTGGCGGCGACGGCCGGGCGCTGCGCCGGGTTAAATTCGTGCCAACGGATTAGGAAAGAACGCACCAACTCGTAGTCGGCAGGCGTCATCGCGCCGACGTCCATAAGGCGGACGAGTTCCTCGCAGCCGGGTGGTACCGCGAAGTGGACGGGCAGGACCGCCCGCACCGACGAGCGGCTTCTCCGCAACACCAAGGTGTCCCCCACAAGGTCGCCGAGGCGTTGGGAACGTTTCGACACAAGCATGCTGACCAAGCCGACGAAACCAAATGTGAACCACACGTCGATCAGGCCGAGGGCTCCACGCGCAGTCGCCTGGGTGAGCCCGATGGGGGCACCATCAGCCCTCACGACCCGCAGCTTCATCATCGCTTTTCCGAGCGTGCGACCACCCCAAAATGCCTCCATCAGCACGGGATAACCCAACAAGACGGCAAAGCCGATTGCGGCGCCCACGACGATGAGAACAGTCTCACTACCGAGCACAGCAACGCCAACAAGTACCAAGAACGCGCCAAAGAGCGAGATAACTATGTCGATCGCCCGGGCAATTACGCGCACCCCGGCCGACGCGATAGGCAGGTCGAGCACAACAGCCTCGGGGGTGACCATCCCGCTGAGGCCTCGCGCCGCGCCATTTTCCACAATTCCGAGGGTACAGGGGGCCGTCGGGACGTGTAGCTGAAGGCCCTCGCCCGCCCCCGCCTACCTCGCCCTCTCCGGTCGCCCCTCTACAGTAGAGATGTGGACATCGACCGCTTCGTGGCCGACAACCGCTCCACCTGGGACCGGCTCGGTGAGCTCACCGGACGGGTAAATAAGCTCTCGGGCGACGAGGTGCGCGAGCTGACACGGCTTTACCAGCGGACCTCCGGTCACCTCGCGTACGCGCAGGCGCACTTTACCGACCCAACCCTGAAAGCCTTCCTGACCAACCGTGTAGCCGAGAGCGCGGGAGCTCTCTATGGGGCTCACCGGCGGGGTTGGCGCACGTTCTTCCGGTTTTTCTCAGAAACTTTCCCGCTAGCGGTGTGGGACCTGAGGTGGTTCGTACTGGCCAGTGCCTTGATTTTCCTCTTGCCGGCCTTGGTCGTAGGGACCTGGATCGCCCATTCGCCTACGGCCTTCAACATAGTCGCCCCGGCCGCTGTGCGAGAAGCGTACGTGCACCACGATTTCGCTGCCTATTACTCCTCGCAGCCCTCGGTCGACTTTGCGAGCGAGGTGTATTGGAACAACGTCTTGGTTACGTTTGAAGCATTTGCGGGTGGGATCACTTTCGGTTTGTTCACCGTGTACGCGGTGTTCAACAACGGCGTTAACCTCGGCGTTGCCGGCGGTTTGTTTTATGCGGCGCACCGGCCCGCTGAGTTCTGGGGCCTGATAACTCCCCACGGGCTCCTCGAATGCACTTCCGTAGTCCTCGCCGGGGCTGCCGGGCTCCGCATCGGTTGGGCGCTTATCGACCCGGGCGACCGGTCACGGGCGCGTGCCCTTGGGGACGAAGGGCCGCGGGCGACGGTGCTAGTGCTCGGCACGGTGCTCACGCTCGCAGCAGCGGGGAGCATCGAGGGGTTCGTCACGGGCTCAGCACTGCCAACGGCGGTGCGTGTCGGTATCGGCGTGTCCGTCGAGGTCGCCTTCCTCACATGGGTCGTAACGCGCGGCCGAGCCGCGTGGGCCAAGCGCGAGGCGGCAACCTACGAGGTCGAAAAAATGTCAGAGCTGCCCGGAAGCCTTGACCCGCAAGTAGGTGTCGGTTAGCAAGGGCGCGAGCCGCCCCGGCTCGGCGTCCACGACCAGCGCCCCCCGGGCTTGCAGCAGTTTTGCCAGCTCTCGTCGGCGGCCGAGCGCGCCTACAGCGGCGGCGCCCCGGTACGCCCCTTCGACGTCGTCGGGCGGCCGGCTTGCCCACATCGCAACCGCGGGGTCCCGCACCGATCCCAACATCACCAGGTGTGTCCTTGCGATCAACGGCAACGTCGGCAAGAGGGTGTCGAGAAGGGCCTCGTCGAGCTCCGTAAGCAAACAAAGCATCGCCCGGCGCTGAAAGCGCCCTAGGACCTCGGCAAACGCCCCCCGGTAATCGCTCTGGGAAAGCTCCGGGGTGAGGTCGTACAGAGCGTCTGTCACACGGGCGAGCTGGCCTCGCCCGGAGCGTGGTGGAACTACAGCCCTAACGGAGCGGTCAAAGGCAACCAAGCCTGGCATGTCACCCATCCGGCTCGCGACAGAGGTCAACATCAACACTGCGTCGATCGCGTGCTCTGACCGGGCGACTCCGCCAACTTGGGCAGCCATGGTGCGCCCGTTGTCGAGCAGGCATATCACCCGTTGATTGCGTTCGGCGCGGTAAGTCCGCACGATCGGGCGGTCGGCTCGGGCGGTGGCGGCCCAATCGATGCGCCTGCTGTCGTCGTCGACCCCGTACTCGCGAAGCTGCTCGAAATCCGTCCCGCCACCTCTTGAACGAGAGCTACGGAGGCCGACCTCGAGCAGCCTCGCCCGTTCGATGCGGAGCTCGGCCTCGCGTCTGGAGCCGAAGTCGGGGTAAACGCGCAGCTCACTGGGCATGCGCCGTGTTGACTGGCGGGCCGCCAGCCCAAGCGGGCCCTCGACACGCACGACCAGTTCGGTAGGAGTGAAACGGCCCCGTCGGGTGGGAGCCAACCTGGCGCTCACCCTGACCGGACGACCCGCCGGCGCGTGGACGCTGGCGCGTCGGACGCTCGCGCCGAGCGATGGTGCAAGCTCATCGGCGAACAGCACAACGTAATCCCGCCGGTGAGGGTTGAGGACTGTCCAACTGATGTCTGCCATGGTGGCGAGCGACATCATCGCCGGGAACGAGCGCGTCACCTCTATCGACCCCGGGCGGGGAGCCAGCACGACGTCGGCAGCCAGGAGCACAACGACTACGGCGAGCGCAAGCAGCGCTCCCAAGCCCAAGCCGAGCGGCCAGACCAGGAGAAAAAAACCAGCAACGACAACGACAAGAACCGCCCGCCCTGTGAGGGCCGGCTTGCCCCATCGGACCTTACCCGTTGCGCGGCTCATCAGCCCTTGCTCAGCGCGGCACCGGGACGCCTGCGAGTACGCCTTCTATGACCCCGTCGGCGCTCACGCCCTCGAGCTCGGCCTCCGGGCCGATCTTGACCCGGTGGCGCAAAGTCGGCCGGGCTACGGCCTGGACGTCGTCAGGCGTCACAAAGTCCCGTCCCGACAACCAGGCCCAGGCCTTGGCGGCCCTGAGCAGCATGGCGGCCCCCCTGGTCGAAACGCCGAGGGCGACGGACGGGTTGGCTCGGGTGGCCCGGGCTAACGCCACAATGTAGGCCTGTACAACGGGGTCTACTCGAGTGCGCGCCACCTCCGCACGGGCCGCACCAAGCAGTTCGGCGTTGGCTACTGGTCGGAGGCCCGCAGCCTCCAGGTTGTGCGGGTCCTGGCCGGCATCGGTCCTTGCCAGCACTTCTCGTTCGGCCACCTCGGACAGGTACGGGACCGTGAGCTTGAACAAGAACCGGTCCAGTTGGGCCTCCGGCAGCGGGTATGTACCCTCGTACTCAATCGGGTTTTGCGTGGCAAGCACCAAGAAGGGCACAGGCAGCGGCATCGCCGTCCCGTCGACGGTTATTTGGCGCTCTTCCATCGCCTCCAGGAGCGCTGCCTGGGTCTTCGGGGGTGTGCGGTTGATCTCGTCGGCGAGCAGCACGTTGGTGAACGCCGGGCCCTCCCGGAAGCGAAAGCTCGCCGTCTGGTGGTCGTAGATGCTTTGGCCCGTGACATCGGAGGGCATGAGGTCGGGCGTGAACTGTACCCGGGTGAAACGCATGTCCAAGGATGCGGCTAAGGCGCGGGCCAAAAGCGTCTTGGCAACCCCTGGCACCCCTTCGAGGAGCACATGCCCTGGCACCAACAAGGCGGCGATCAGCCCGCTGACAACCGCATCCTGGCCGACGACCACCTTTGCGATCTCGTTGCGGACAGCCGTAACCCCGTCCCTGGCGCTCCCCGTGCCCGGTACCGGAGGTGAGAGGGAAGTTGCTTGAGGCGCCGGAGGTACTCCTGTTGCCGGCGGAGCGGCAGGGACCGGGGGGGCCGGTGCCCACGGCTCAGGATCTTGAAACGGCTCCATCTAGCACCTCTTCTCGTATTAGCTGCAATGAACGCGCAAGTTCCAACAGGTCGGTTTCGTTGCGGGGCGGTGGCCCGCACAGGGCCGCCACCACCTCCTCGGTAGGCAACCCCCCGTAATGGGCCGCCACCTGCGCGACCGTGGCGGGCCAAGTGCCCGGCGCCTGACCGAGGCGAGAGGCGATTTGCCCGCACGCCTCAGCGCGCATAAGGGCGGCGGCTTCTTCGAAGCGGCCGTTCTTTTCGAGCAGGCGACCAGTCGCAACGACCAGCTCGGATCCTGGCAACGGCACGACTGGGACCTCGAGCACTGGACGCCCGAGCCTCCTCGCGCGCCACAGGCACGCGGCTAGAACAGCTATCGCCAGCGTCGCAAGCAAAGCCTTGACGCGGCTCGGGACGATGCTCCAGATCGTCGCCGTGCCCGAACCCAGCCTCGAGGTAAGCAACCACCCGACAGTGGCGCCCTTTGCAGGACCGAGCAGGTCGGCGGCTAGTAGTGCATTGTCAGTGTCAGCGAGGTAGCGGTTGGACCAGAGATCGGCGCCGCCGAGCGCGACGACCACGCCAGCACCCTCGTTTTCAGCCACCGCGAACGATGCGTTAGCGTGCCCAAAGACTGGAAAGCAGGAGTAGGCCCCGCTCGGGACCTCTAGCAGGGCATCGCCCTCGGGGTCGACTACCGAAACATCGCGCACCCAGGGAGCCCGGCATGCCGGCGCCAGCGAGCCGGTGGCGGTCAGTGCTTTGTTGGGTAGGCCCTGCGCGACCACCGTGCCCTCCAGCGGTGACGTGGGGTCAGCAACTACCAGGGTGCCGCCGCGTTTGACCCACCTTGTCACCTCGGCCCGCGTGCTGCCGTCCAGCTGGTCGTAAAGGACCAGGGCGACGCCCTTACCGGGTGCCGGGAGCAGGCCCGACGTGTTGACCTTGTCGCCAAGCTGGCTCAGCAACAAGGCGAGGGCCTTCGCCCCGTTCGGTGCGGTCGAGGAGGGGCTGTACGGCGTCGGTGCCGACTTCGGTGAGCCCACCAGTACCCAGAAAACAGCGACGGCGAAGACGGCGAGTAACCCGAGGGCAACAGCTCGACCATGGCGGGATAGCGTCATTTGAGGCCCACAAGCTGGCCGGTACTCCGCTCGGCGTCATTGGCTACGGCCCTCCAGCGACCAGAGCCGACCTCGGCAAGTACCACCCTAGCTGCCTCGTCGAAAACAACCTGGGCATTCGCGTCGGATGCCTCGTGGCCATACCAGCACCGCTCGAATAGACGCGTGGCCGACGAGAACTGCTCAGCGACCTCCGGGACCAGAGCGCGGACCGCTCTGTCATAGTCACCGCTGGTACGCCCGGGCACCTGGTCGATGAGGCGGCGATCTGCGAGCTCAGCAACCAGGGCCCTGTAGCGGCAACGCAGGGCCTCCCGGTAGTTCCCCTCGACAGAAAGGCGATCTGCCTCCTTGCGCCACTGCTCGGCCGATAGTTCCTGGTCCTGCTCTGTGACCACCACTCCGGTGCGGCGGGCCCGGCGGGACCGCCGAGGCGCACCATTTCGAAGAGCTAGGAAAATGACAGCTACGGCGGCAGCAACAAGCACGGCAAGGACTACAAACGGCGCCCACCCGCTTCCAAGGAAGCCTGGCACCTGAATGTCAAGCAGAGACCCGAGCCAGGCGAGGAAGCGCTGCCAGAGGTCTTCGCCCTGCTTGAACTGTTGCTCCGCGAGTATGCGCGCCGCCATGGCCCTGACTGCTGCGCCGCTGCGGGCCGGGACTGGCAAAACCCATCCTGAGCTCACGGTAGTGACCTGGACGGGCTCACCCGAGCCTGGCAGCCATCACCTGCAAGTCGAGGCCCTCGAAGCGGATCCGCTGGTTGAAGTAAATCAGCGTCGCCATTGTTGCGGCGACAGACCATTGGAATGCCTCAGTTATGGTCCCGATTATCGCGTCCACAACCGCCTTCGCATGATCGCCTGCAATAGCACCAACAATTTGCTCAGGTACAACCGCAATAATCGTGGCCATTATGAGGACCATCAGGCCACCGAGCAGGGCAGTGCCGAGCACAGGCCAGAAGCGAGGTCGGACCAGTTTCCAGCTGCGGCGCATCCCCGCCACGGGCCCCAAACCCTCGATGACGATCGCCGGCGCGGTTAACACGAACAATGCCATAATTGCGAGACCGGGCAGGATACAGAAAATCCCCGCACCGAGCTCGGCAAGATGAACCAACAGGCTCGATATGATCAATGCAGCTATCGTGCCCACACTTGTTTTGACCACTTGACCAGGCCGGTACTGCTCGCCTAGGTAGGACGCGGCGATCGTCCGACAGACGAACCCAGCCACGACCGGCGTCATCAGTGCAATTCCCAAAATGACCAAGTAGCCGACGATTAGGACCGAGCTTGGCGTCGCGTTCTGCTGTTGCTGCAGGTTCCCCAAATTGGCGAAGGCCTGGTTTAGCGACTGCGCATTGCGGGTGTTGTAGGCAGCTATCGCTTCAAAGGGGAACGCTATTAGCAGTAGGACCGGCGCAAGAGCCTTGGCGTTGGCGCGTAGGAGCCTGAATGTCGCGTCAAGGATGTCGCCCACCGCCATCGGGTACATCGGCAGGGGGCCGGTGCGCGAGCTGCCGGCAGTAGGGCGACCAGGCCCGTAACCACCTCCGGCGCCCACCGTTTGTCCCCACGAGGGAAGGCCTTGCGACCAACTGGGAGGGCCCTGCGACCAACCGGGGGGCGGCGGCGCCGAGCCTGCGGGACCTTGCGACCAACCGGGCGGCGGCGGCCCTGCAGGACCTTGCGACCAACCGGGGGGCGGCGGTGCCGAGCCTGCGGGACCTTGCGACCAACCGGGGGGCGGCGAGCCCCACCCGGCAGGGGGTTGCGGCCCGGGCCCGGCAGGGGATTGCGGCCCGGGCCCGGCAGGAGGTTGTGGCGGGGGCCAAGTGGCTCCTGGCCCAGGCCATGGGGATGGTGTGGCCGCGGGGCCCTTTGGAGCTTGAGGGCCTTCAGGTCCCTCAGGTTCGGCCATTCAAAACAACCTATTACAAGGCTTGCAGGCAGGCCCGGAACCAAACCAGGAGTGCCGGCGGCCGGCCTATCGACCGGAGCTGGCTATCGACCGGGGCCTGGCTATCGACCGGGGCCTGGCTATCGACCGGGGCCTGGCTATCGACCGGGGCCGCTTCCGCCCGGGTACTGGCCTGCCGCCGAGAGAACCTCTTCGGTGGCGTAAAGGACGGCTTCGGGTGAGCGCGCTACGAGTGCCAGGGCGTCGGAGGGCCTACACGGGAGCAGATACGGGCGGTCGTCTCTCATTAGCTCGAGACTCGCGAAGAAATGTCTGGCTTCTTGCACCTCGTTAATAACGGCTTTGATAAAGCTTGCGTCAAGCAGCGCCACGGCGGACAGGAAAAGGTCCCAGGTGGAAGGCCGCGGTGGCCGGTCGCCGCGCTGCGCGGCCTGGATCGCTCTCGCCTCGGCTTGGCCGATGTAAATGTGCAGCGAACGGAAAGGCTCGGCCGTTTCTGACAGCACAGCGAGACCTGCCTCTTGCCCGAGCCGGAGCGGGACGGCGGCTCGCACCTCGGTTATGGCCAGTTCGACGAGTCGTTCGGACATCACTACGACATTACGGCGAACCGGAGGGCCGATTAGCGCCCAGTACTCCCCTGGCCAGCACGAGCGCGGCGACCTCCTCGGCACCGGCATCACGGAGCGCCCTGCTCACCGTCAGCAGGGTCCAACCCGACGCGCATACATCGTCGACGATGAGGATGTGCCTGCCTTCTGCCGCAGCGGGTTGCGGCACGGTGAACGCCTTCGCCAGTCCGGTCCTGGCGATAGCTCGGCGAGCTGGACGCGCCTTGGCGCTCATCGGCTCGGTCTCGGCAACCTTGGTCACCAGGCTCTCGACCGGCCACTCCGCACCCGCGAGACGGCCCACTTCGGCGCAAACAAGCTCAGTGTGGCCCCAGGGACGGCGCGCGCCCTGCCCGATGAACGACGGCACCGGGCAAATCACCGCGAATTCTTCGAACCAGGTTTCGTGCCGTTCCAAGAACCCATGGAGGAGCCTGCCGAACACGGGAGCCCAGCGCAGGTCACGGCGGTACTTGTACGAGACGATCGCTCTCCGGAAGGCTCCCTCGTAAGTTCCCACCGCGAAAATCGCCGCGAGTGGTCGGTCAGCCGATGAGCACCAGGGGTTTCGGCAACGAGGAGGAGTGCTACCACCGCCCGGCCCGACTGCGGCGGCCGTCTGGCCACATGCGCTGCAAACCCACCGGCTTTGCACAGGCACCGAGGCCTCCTCCGTAGTTGTCGTCCGACCCTTCGGGGCACTCCGGATGCCGGCGAGCCCGCACGTCTCACGCTGCCACTCGGGTGTGACCCTTATGTTTTGAAGGGCCCTCCGGCGCGGTTGGGGCCGGCCCTGGCGGGATGCAACAACGCCCGGCCTACCATGAGGCAATGGACGTAGAAGTCGTGGTCGAGATCCCGAAGGGCACGCGCAACAAGTACGAGGCTGACCACGAGACGGGCGAGATCTGGCTCGACCGCATGCTGTTCACCTCCACTCGCTACCCAGAAGACTATGGATATGTGCCATTAACGCTTGCGGCGGATGGCGATCCTCTCGATGCCCTCGTGTTCCTGGAGGAGCCGACTTTTCCCGGTTGCCATGTGCGCGCGCGGCCCGTCGGAGTGTTCCTGATGAGCGATGAGTCGGGCGACGACGCAAAACTGCTTTGCGTTACGGCCAGCGACCCCCGCCAATCATTGGTCCAGGATCTTGAGGACATCCCTCCCCACGAGCTCGAAGAGATCGCGCACTTCTTCGCGATCTACAAGTCGATAGAGCCCGGCAAACGGACTACTGCCAAAGGTTGGCGTTCCCGAGAAGTCGCCGAGAAGGTCGTCGAAGAGGCGCGACAGCGGTACCGGGACCAGAAGCCAGCTTGAACCAGCGGAACTGGGAGCTCAGACTCCGACCAGGTCCGACACGATACCGAACGCCTGCCCTACCGTGCTCAACTTGGTGGGGTCAACATCGGGAAGTCGTATCGAAAATGCGTCGTTGAGAGCGATCGTGATCTCCACGACCGCCAGGCTGTCCGCATCCAG
>Ga0182024_10010702_pt1 | contig 18648 bp, 16 predicted proteins | sample P32metaG_FD_120480 | JGI IMG/M metagenome (GOLD analysis project Ga0182024, IMG submission 120480) | Permafrost microbial communities from Stordalen Mire, Sweden - P3-2 metaG (Illumina Assembly) | ecosystem: Environmental > Terrestrial > Soil > Wetlands > Permafrost | place: Sweden: Stordalen... | reverse complement strand
TTCAATAACCCGAACGTCAAGAGCACCTGCGGCTGCGGCAGCTCTTTCAGCGTTTAATCGCGCTCGCTGCGCCCGCAACAGCGCGCCGCCTGACCTGAGTTTGTTCGCGTGCGGCTAGGCATAGCTCCCGAAGGCTCCCTCCTTCGGGAGTTTTTTTTGCCTAGCCACTCGCAGACTCGGCCTTTGCCGTTGCCGTTGCCCTTGAATTTGTAGCGGCCAGCTTCAGCTGGGCGCCTTTGACTTCGGTAGCGCCGGCGTCCCGCCGGCTCTTTGGCCGTTGTCGTTGACTTGGCCTTTGCTGTTGAATTTGCCTTTGCATTTTGTAGCGGCCGGTTCAGTTTCATCGAACCGGGCAGCCGTTGGTTTTGGGTTGCCTTCGTAGCGGCGCACTTTAGTGCGCCATTGGTGACGCGGGAACCACGAATGACAGCGCACCTATTTTCACAAACTGCTTAGCCGCTGAAACACCTTCGAGGACGGACAACACGATGCACATCGCGCACCCCAACCACCGCTCATGAAAATCGCCCTAGCCCAGTTCAACCCCACCGTCGGCGATTTTGAAGGCAACTCAAAACGCATCCTGGAACTCGCCGCCGAAGCCAAATCCCGCGGCGCCGAGATCGCCGTCTTCTCCGAACTCTGCGTCTGCGGTTACCCTCCGCAAGACCTCGTCGAGCGCCCCTCCTTCGTTGAACGCAACCAACAGGAACTCGTGCGCCTCGCAAAAACAGTCCCGCTCCCATCACTAGTCGGCTTCGTCGGCGACGCCATGGACAAAACCGGCAAACCCGTCGCCAATTCCGCCGCGCTCATCGCCAACGGCAAAATTCTATTCGAGCAGCGCAAAATGCTCCTGCCCACCTACGATGTCTTCGACGAATCGCGCTACTTCCAGCCCGCGCACACACAGCTCATCTTTCCATTCAACTCCGAACAGCTCGGCATCACCATTTGCGAAGATTGTTGGAACGACGAACGCTTCTGGCCCTACCGCCTCTACGACCGCGATCCCGTCGCAGAAATTGTCGGGAAGGGAAGTAGTCTGCTGCTGAATCTCTCCTCTTCACCCTACACGATTGACAAACGTTCGCTCCGTCACGACATGCTCCAGACCATCGCGCGCGAGCATCGCGTCCCCGTCGTCTACGTCAATCAAGTGGGCGGCAACGACAGCCTGATTTTCGACGGTTCCAGCGTAGCCTTCATGCCCGATGGCCGCGTAGCCGCCCGCGCCAAATCCTTCGAAGAAGACTTGGTGCTTTTCGATAGCGTCACCGGCGAAGGCGATATCCGCCCCCTGATCGAGGACGAACACGAAGCCGCCTTCGGCGCCCTGGTCATCGGCACGCGCGATTACGTCCGCAAATGCGGCTTCCGCAAAGTCGTCATCGGACTCAGCGGCGGCATTGACTCCGCGCTAGTCGCCGCTATCGCCGTAGAAGCCCTAGGAGCGCAAAACGTAACAGGCGTGGCCATGCCCGGTCCCTATTCCTCCGAAGGCAGTTGCCGCGACGCCCGCCAACTCGCCGAAAATCTCGGCATCGAATTTCTAACGCTGCCAATCATCGAAGCCTTCGCCAGCTATCGCCAGACCCTCGCCAGAACGTTCGCAGGACTCTCTGAGGATGTCACCGAGGAAAACATCCAGGCGCGCATTCGCGGCAATTTCCTCATGGCGCTCTCCAATAAATTCGGCTCGCTGGTTCTCAGCACCGGAAACAAATCCGAGATGGCGGTAGGGTATTGCACGCTCTACGGCGACATGGCCGGCGGTCTCGCCGTAATTTCCGACGTCCCCAAAACCTTGGTTTACGAGCTATCCAAATTCGTCAATCGCAAGAGGGAAATGATCCCCCGCGAAACGTTGCTAAAGCCGCCGTCCGCCGAGCTGCGTCCCAATCAAAAGGATCAGGATACCCTGCCGGACTACGCCATCCTCGACCGCATCTTGAAAGCCTACGTCGAAGACGTTCGCAGCCCCGAAGAAATCGCCGACCACTACAATCTCCCGCTAGACCTGGTCCGCTCCGTAGCCCTCCGCGTTGACCAAAACGAATACAAGCGCAAGCAAGCCCCGCCAGGCCTGAAAGTCACCTCCAAAGCCTTCAGCGTAGGACGCCGCTTCCCCCTAGCCCAAAAATTCTCAGTGTAGTCGTAGCACAGCCAACCGCTTTCCGTGGCACAGCCTTCAGGCTGTGCTCTTCGCGATCGTGGCATAGGCGATCTCGCCTGTGCGCTTCGGTTTTCGTGGAACAGGCAATCCTGCCTGTGCTCTTAAGTTTTCTCTGCGCACTCTGCGTCTCCGCGATAAATCTTCCTGCCTTCCCCGATTTACCTCCGCCTTTCCTCCGTGCCCTCTGTGTTAAATCTTTTGCGTTTCGCATACCTCACCCACTGAATTCACTTCTTCGCCCGCGTCCGAACAATTACAATCTCAAGGCTTTTGCTGTAGTCAAACGGATTCGCGCCCTTACACACGCGCACCGCCGATCCGCAAAAATACCGGGAGCCGAAAACATGAATCGCTTGTCCTTCCTACTGATCGCCCTGATAGTATTTTCTGCAACAAACGTTACATCCGCACAGTCCGCATCGACCGCTGCATCAGTTAATATTCCGCCCGCCGAAGAAGCTCAAATTCTGAAAAATACCGAAGCCTTCGTACGCGAACTCTTCGCCTGGGGCGCCGACTTCAAGGTCAAGACCGGCCCGCTCGCCCCCTCGCCCTCCGCGTATTTCTACACAGTCCCCATCGAAGTAACCGTCAACGGACAAACCGACAAGGGCACAGTCTTCGTCAGTAAAGACGGCAAGACTTTCCTCCGCGGCGAAATGTTCGACATCGCCGCCAATCCCTTCGCCGACAATCTCGCGAAGCTCCACGCAGAAGGGAATCCATCCGTAGGCCCCGCTGACGCCCGCGTCACAGTAGTCATTTTCAGCGACTTCCAATGCCCCCACTGCCGCGAACTAGCCAGCATCCTAGCCACAGTAATCCCTCAATATCCTCAAGTCCGCTTCGTCTACAAAGATTTCCCGCTAACCCAGGTCCACCCTTGGGCCGAAAGCGCCGCCGTCGGCGCCCGCTGCGCCTATATGCAGTCGCCAAAAGCCTACGCCACCGTCCAGGAACAAATCTTCGCCGAACAAGACCTCCTCTCAGCCGAAAATATCTGGGAAAAACTGATCTCCTACGCCCGGCAAGCGGGCCTAGACCCCGACGCCTTCAAATCCTGTATGTCTTCCCCCGAAGCCAACGCCACTGTGGACGCCAGCCACCAGGAAGGGGAAGCGCTAAACATCGCTAGCACTCCCACGGTCTTCGTAAACGGCCATCCCCTAACAGGCGGTGACAAAGCCACCTTGGAGCAATACATAAAATACGAACTCTCCGCCCCCTCTTCATCCACCGCTCCAACCCGCCACTAAGCGCCATCTCATAAATGATCTGGCCCCGGCCAAGCGGCCTTACTTTCAGGGACTGCGGGGACCGCAAAGCGTTTATGTGATCAGTCCTAGTGACACAGAAGCTCGGCCGACTCGGAAGAAGTTCGCCCAATTCTGCAGAAGTTAACCCAGCGCCGCCGCCGATTCTCGCAAGTCGACATTCTTAGTAAGCATTGCCTTTAGTGCAACCTGGGAGCATGTCCGTTGCACGCTCTAAGCCTCATGCCTCGCGACGCTTTTAACATCGAGAGGGCAGCAAACGTGTTGAAACTTCACATCTAAGCGCCCAGCACTTGCCCAGCAGCACAAGTCCGGCAATGGAGCTTGCGGGAAAATGCACCTGGGCCCGAGATTCGACACCCGTCGGGACACCGCACGCCGCGCGCACCCCGTGTTCGCAACAAACCCATCCCCATGCGCAGTTGGTCGTGTCCTCTTCGCGACGAGACAGTTTGCGCAAAAGTCGCTCGCTTAGGGAGACGGAACTTCGCTCCATTAATAAGCGCTTTCCCTACAATGGAGTTTTAGCCTCTGAGGAAACGCTGTGAAGCACGGGCCCGCAAACTGTCAAGGCTTTCCCTTTGCCTTCACGCACGGTTCGCCGCCCGTCGCCAAACGTACACCGTTCGAGACTTGTCGTCACACTTAGCGCGGACGGTTCATGCGAAGCAACCAGCACTACTACGGTCAAAGAAAGCCTAAAACGCGCGCCGTGCGCTATTCCCTCCGCCGACCCGCACCACAGAACGCCCGAGACTGATCCACAAACCGCGCCGCGACGCGATAGTCCACCCCGACCCCCGCACTACACCGAAACGTGCATCCCGCGAGCGCTCGCCAGTGATCAAGCGTTCACGTCGGCCCGCAACCCAGTTACTGATCTTTCGCGTCGACACACCGCGACGCCCATGTCGCAACAGTGACCACGCCAACCACCGCACCAAACCCACGACGCTGCGAACCCATGCCACACCCCGCGACCCCGCGTACCAGGCTCGCGCCCACACCCCCCGAGCGCCGGAAGCCCCAACGAATCAGCAAAACAGCGCACCTCAGCCCATAAAACTCACGCACAGCAAACAAACCCAACCCTGCCCGCATTGAAACAACATAATACCCATTCCCGGAAGTCAATAGGTAGCGGCGGTAGGACGAGGATGGTTCCGCAGGAGTCGGTTGGGATGCGGCGGGCTACGAGGAAACTGCTTGATTCGGCCCGATGGAGAGTAATCGATTGCTCTACTGATGGTGGGGTCCTGCCTGCCGAAGCGCGGTCGCCCGAACGGAGTGCGACGTCGCAACGAGAATTGATATCGCCAAACGCAAGGTCTGGTCGCGATTCGGCTGGATGGCTTCGGGTAATGCATGCAGGCGTGCCGGCGTGTAGCGCTCGAAGAACGCAAAGCGCAGTCGAGAGTGTCGGTACGGAGGTGCTCGACGGTTCAACCCGAAAATCTCGGTCGGTTTTCGCGTTAAAGCTTCAACACGTTGTTGTCATCCCGTCGAGAACTGACCGGGCCGGTGTTCCGAAGCAAGACCTACCGGGCGAACCGGAGAGCTAAGACGATACCCGACGTCAGTCGTAAACAGCGTCTCTGCAACTTTGCCCTGGTCTCGAGGTTAACAACGCCTTGAGAGACGACATTTAGCGTGCGAGAAATGCATGTGTCGAGGCAGCGTGTTGACCCAGAATGTTTAGCGTGCCGCGTACAACTCTGTTGGCCACACTGGGGCTCGAGAGGAGAGAGAGGATGCAGAGGGGACACGCGGGGCTGCGCACACTCGCGGATGAACATGGTCAGTGCAGACTGGACCGATTGATTGAGATGGTTTCGCCGGTTTCGGCCGAAATTTGGACAGCAGAGTCACATTCTTGGCTTGGGCCTTATCGATCATCGACGGAGCCATCCACGCAAGCTGACTCACTGAGCGAGGGGCCAAGGTAAGGCTCTCCACCTCCACTGCTGTGGCAAAAACGGGAGCGAAGACGACGGGTCAGGGGTCTTGTAGATTTACGACGAATTCTTCCGCTGTGACGGGAACCGTTCGCATGTGCCTCCCACCCGGCAGAGTGCTGAGACGCTCAGAAGAAATGTGTGAGGGGAATTGTGTCGCAGCAAAGTCACATGGAGGTGAGGCCTTGAGGCAACTCGGTAGAAAAACCGCTGACGCGAATTGGTAGCGAAGCAATGCAGGATTGAGGGAACGGCGGGAGTAGGGGCGCAGTCGCTAAAACAGTTTCATCGCGGCGACTTCTGGGATGTTGGCTCTCGGCGGCGAGCGTGCAGAACCGTGTTTTAGCGGCAGTGGCCCGTGCCGCAAACTGCGGCTGCGCCGGCGCCGGCGCCGACGACGAACCATAGCGCGTTGCGGTGCAGGCGCTGCCAGAACGTGCCGCCCTTTGCGGTGGCGACTGCGGCGTCGCGTTCTTTGGTGACGGCGGCGAGTTTCGCGGCGTTATCGGTGGAATCTTGCTTCGCAGCGGCTAGTTGGGCCTGGCAGGAGCGGCAATCCTGCACGTAGTCGAAGAGCGGTTTTAGATCGGCGGCGGGAATTTGTGCGGAGGGAGCGTCGGGGAGTTCTTGTTGGTTTGTTCGGGTAGCGGCCGCAGGGGATTCGAGCTCGGGGGAGCCCTCTGCTGCGGAGGTGCCGACGGACTGTGGAGCAGGTGCGGGACACCCTTTCTTTTCGGTGCACTTCCCTGGTCCAGATTGCGGACTTCCCTGCTGTGTCGCGTGCGAAACGCTATGCGGCGAAGTGAGTGTGATGGGCTGAGGGAGCGGCAGATATTTCGGCAAATCGCTGAGGATCTGCGCGGGAGTTTGCGTATGGCGCTTCAGCGCCTCGATTTGCGCGAGTGTGTCTTTCAGCGTAACCGCGCGATCACGTTCGCGCACGTCCGCGGCGTCTAGCGCTTGCTTTTGGGTGGCAATCGTTGCCTGTAGGCGCAGGCGGTCGTCATGCTCTGTAAGCCAAGCATGAAAGGCCATCGCGGCCAGCAGCACGGCGAGCAGAATTCCCGAGATTTCGAGTGTGTTTCGCATGGGAACTGAGTAGTGATTGGTGATTAGTGATTCGCGAACCGTGATCCGTGACTCGTGTTTTGTGATTCGTGAAGCGCAAATCCAGCGTCCAAAGTTGCTAATTGCGACCAATTAAAAAGTGATTTTGCATTGGCAGCAAGAGAGTTAAGAGCGTTTCTAATCGCAGTGGAGCCGATTAGAATCTGCGTGAATGGTGAGTAGCGATTCGTGATTAGTGAGCTCGGTTCCGATACGTTTCGGCGTCGGTAAGGCCGCTGGCCAGCCAACACTGGGCGCTGTGCGATCAACTGCCAGCCCCAAGACAGTTTCCGCGGGCACGAACGTGATGCTCTCATGGAACGTCACGGGCGCTTCGTACTTCGACGTGACTCCGCAAGTCGGAGCCACCCGTGGCACGAGCGTGATTGTCACCCCGTCGCAGACAACGACTTATGCGCTGAATGCCACGAACGAGTTCGGACGCAGCACGCGCACCGTCTCTGTCACCGTGCAATGACGCTTCGCAACCCTGACTCGCCGCGTCGCACTCGCTGCTTGAAGCGAACTACTTGACCGTGATCACCAGATTAGACGGCGAAGCAGGCGTGACTTCGGCGGAAGGGGCGACGGCGACGGCGGAGAAGATTGCGTTGCCGTTGGGATCGAGGCCCATGGTCCGCGCGTAGAACACCACGGAGCCGTAGGGAGGGCCTTGTGTGAACTGCACGCTGACGCTGGTGGCGCCGCTGGCGGCCGTGGTGGCGGGATTCGGCGCGACGCCGATTTTCACTAGCGTGGTGCCACCGTCGGGCGTGGTGCCGTATTCGAAGCCGGTCACGCAGTTCTTGGTGACCGTCGTACTGCAGACTGGGTCCACGGTGTAGTTGAAGGACCAGCCCAGGGTGACCGAAGCCGCGTGCGCGACGACGGCAGTCATCAATTGTGCCAAGAGCGCGAGGCCGATCAGCGCTACGCCCCCAATTCTGCTAACAAATGTGCGATTCGGTTTCATGTTGGAGAGCTCCTTGAATTGAAATGCGAAGACTGCAAATTCGGGCTGGCGTTAGCGCAGATCGCCGAAATTCGTGAGGTCGCGCGCGGGCTGCAGGCGCATAGCGCGCAGCCAGCGATAGCGTGCCGAAGACGTCCACCACGCGCGAAAGTCCGTGAGGTTCCAGGTCATTTGCATCGACGATTTATTTCGGATTAGCGGTAGCGGGCCACTCGCGCCAGCACCAGTGCTGCATAATCCGGGTTTCCGCCGCCGTTCCAGAGCGCGAGGCCACGCGGCACAATGCCGCCCCCGGCGGCCAGCTTCGCTGCCAGGACCGCGCATCCAATCGCCAGGCCCACTGCCGGATCACTCAGCGCGCTGAGAAAATGCCCTTGAAAACCGTGTTCGCGCGCCACCTGACCCATCACCTGCAATAGCCCCCACGAAATAGAGCGAGCAATCTCCTCGGTGGGGGGCAGTTCCAGCGGCGCCACATAGCGGGCGCGAAATCCCAGCTCGTATCGGATTGCATAAGCGTCCCACGCGGACTCCTGCTCCACGACCGCGCACACCAAGGCCGGATCCAATCCATGTTCGGATGCGATCGTGCGCGCCAGAGCGACGAGTTCAGTGGTGGGGGCCATTCAAATTCACCCAACGGATGGGCGGCTCCGGCGGAGTTACAATTCCCTTCTCGTCGCACAGCTTCTCCAGCAGCCGGTAGACGTGCGGCAAATGGCTGGTGGCCATATCCTCGACAAAAGTGCGCGTCATCTCGTCATTGCGAATGCGCCGGTAGAGCCAGCGTAAAAACAACACGAACTGAACTAGAGAGGTCAACGCCACCGTCCACCAGTAGGGATCGATTAGTTCGCGCATGAACGTAGTGATCCCCATGGATAACTCGGCATGTTTGTGTCGGCACCCTTTGGGCGGCGACACTGGTGCGGCAACGATTGGCGGTTTGAATGTGTAACGTTTCATCCCGAGCGAAGAGAGGCGGCAGCTTTGCTGGCACGCGCCCCGGGGGAGGCGCGTTCCTGTGAGGGATTTCGTGGCCGGTATGAAACTTTCCACCTTCCACCCGCGAATTGTTCAGCCGCTGCAGATCGCGATGCGAACGATTACCCGAACAGCGAAGCGACGCTGCTTCCCAGCCCGAGCATTCCGCCCAGGCCGGCCGTGGAAGATCCCGTGGACGCACGCTGGCGCACACCGAGCAGCTCCGAGGGCACTCCCATCGCCTTGCCCAGTAGATTCGTGTCCACTCCATAGGTTTGACCCAGAGCGCTTAGCCCCGCGAGTTGCTCCTTCAATTGCTGGTTCGCAAACGTGATTTGGTTCTGCTGCGCTTGCGATGCATCGGTCTGCGCCTGCTCGCGGCCGAGTTGCGCGGTCAAGTCGCCATAGCCTGCGGAATTGTTCGTCGCGGCAGTGCGGTTCGCGGCCTTCTCGCGCAACGCGTCAAACGCGGTATTCGATGCGCCCAGACTCTGCTGGGTGATCGCCGACTGCTGCTGCGGCGTGTAGCCCTGGCTATTGAGCAGGCTCGTAATGGTGGGCATCAGCAGCGAGCGATCCTGCGTGTCAGATTGATTTTCCTGCGAGATCATTTGGTTCTGCTGCGCGAGCTGCTGATCGGTAAGGTTACGCGTGGTCTGCTGTGCTCCGCGGGACATTGGCTGCCTCCGTCAAATTATTTTGATGGATGATGAAACGTTCCGAAGTGGAACTGCACTACTGGGCAATGGATTTGTGATGCGTTCCAGTTAGGCCGGGCCCGGCAAAACATTAACTGTGTGTGACGACGAACTTCTGTCTGCGGCGGACTGCTATTTCTGATTTGCTTGCAGACGGAAGCAGTAGGGCGTCCACGCATCGTCGCGGACCCAACCCAAGGCCGTAAGCCTGCGTCCGAAACGTTTGGCGATGGGCGGCGGCAGCCATGCGTGAGCGTCATCGAGGCCGCGCGCCAACAGATCCTGTTCGCCGGCTCTATGCAGCGCTAGCAATCGCGCGTAACGTTCTTGCGGCTTCCCTGCTGCCTTGACGCTTTTCGCATCACGGTCCAGCAGCAGATACATCTCGCAGGTCAGGCGCGCCAGTGACGCCATCACTACTTGGCCGGCGTCGTCTTCCAATACAAGCTTCGACACGAAGATCGGATCGCGCAGATCCGGAAATGGATAGTCGAATCCTTGGCTCGCGTGCGCGCGACGAAGCGCGTCAAGGTCAGACTCAGTGTAGGGACGAATCAACACAGCTATCGGGGCGGCGGGGGCGCAGGGAGCTGTCGCGACTCCTCTCGCAGAATCCGCCGCACACACAAGCTACTTGCTCTTCTCGCCGGAATGGCGATACTCCCAATCCGAAAACCCGGTTCTGAGCTTTTGGCGTCTGGCGGCCTCGTGAATCATTTTGGGGCTTGGAGCATCGGCCACGACAAAAAATGACCTAATCCAGTTGTGTTTCATCCGGCACACTTCATCGTCATCGAGGTAAACAGTTTTCGTATTTGCTTCGTCTGTCGGAGGAAAGCCGTTTTCTGGATCGGCATCCAAAACGACCAGCCCGTTTGAGCGTATAACGAACTCACGCACGATTTCGCCATACGGCATTAACTTGTAAATGACGCGTCCGCTTTCATCCGGGCCGATTTCGGGCTCAATATAGATGCGCATGCGGGCTTGAGGTGCACTTCGCGGGGCACCGATATCGTCGCCCATCTGATAGAAGTGCTTTTCGTATCCATAATCGTAAATTTCGTCTTCCACGGCCTGAGTGACCGCTTGTAAGTCGGAATCCGACACCTTCCGCTTCTGAGGCCCAGAGTTTGCCGGTGTTGATATGATCAGCAGCAATACAAAAAAGGTCGCTCGCCTCATGAACGATTTCCTCCAGATTAAGGCGCGAATACCGCGGTTTTCGGTCGGCCTATCGTATTTCTAAACGGCCCATACGCGAAAGTCGTATCCCGACGTCTTATTGGGTGATCGCGGTCGACTTTTGGTGATCGCAGGCGAAATTGGGTCGCACCCGCCGTCTGGTTAGCCCCGGCCAAGGCCTCCCTCGCTGCCGCAAGGGAATCATTATATGCGCGTATCGCATCCTCGTTCCCAGCACGAATGTCTCCTGCGCTTTGGTCAGTGAGTTCGGGTTGGGCAACATACTTCGGGTGGCTCTTATCAAGGGCGCGCATGGCGATTTCCGCAATTCCTTCCCGTGCGTCGTGCAAAGCTTCACCGCTTCCGCCGTCGCCTGGTTTGGCTCGCGGGTCAGGACGCAAACTGGAAGTTTCGTTGTACACGATGGTTGCGAGCTCGGCTTCTCGCTTATTCCGCGGTGTGTCAATCCGCACCGGTCCTCCGTGCGTGCTTTGAATCGGGACGTGGCGTCCATCGATCGTTACCCAACGTCCGTCGCCTCCTCCATCCTTGGGGGCGAACGGCCGCGCCGCATCTTGATTCGGAGTTGCTCCGTTTTGGCGGGCGTGCTCAATCGCGCGGCCGTAAGCGGGATTCATATAAAACTTGCCGTTGATGAAGGGCATAGGTGTTCTCATTTGAAACTGCAGCCTGGCGATCTCCGGCGCTTCCGTTAAAACACGCGATGCCGCAGAAGTGGATGCACGCGAGCGACCATTTCGGCTGCGTCGAACGTTGTTGCGCCCGGAGCGACGCCGTACGACGCGAGCGCGGCCTGGACTTCGGGCGAGATCGGGCGTTGCGCTAATGGATGCGGGAGCGCCCGAAAATCTGCGTCGTCTTCGAGAGCCAGGTGCGCGCCTTCGTCGGCTTCAATGAGCGCGAAAATTGTTGTGGTCGCGGCGAGCGGCGCTGCACACGGAGCCGATTCGTCGATTGCTGGAATTGGCTCGTTCGTAGAAGGTACCGCCAACCAATGCGAGCTCGTCACGTGCGTGGCGTGCCGCTGTAAGGCGCCGAGCGTTGTGAGGTAGTAGGCTTTTCCCGTCATGGAATGAATCTGCGGAAATCCTGCTGCTTTGCGCTTTTGCTCTTGCGATTTCGTTGGGTCTCGCGAGGGAATCGCTGGCAATCCCCTACGAACTGAACGTGTAGTTGTGGGTCAGCACCGACGCTGCGTGCCGGCCTGCGTAGAATTGATGGATCGGTTCGCAGCTTACTGTGACTTTCTGCGAGTCTTCGCAGAGGGCTTCGATTTTTCGCAGCGTGAGCCGCCCGAAGCGGCCAACTAAAATATCGGACAGGCACAAGCGTTCGGCGCGCATCGGCGAGCCATCTGCGAGTGTGAAAATGTGGTGCGGCGTCACGTCGAGCGATTCTTCGTTGGAAAAATGCATGCGGATGAAGGTGTCTGCTTCGCGCACTTCCAGCCTTGCGAGGCGCGTCCAGCCTTCGCCCGCTGCGGTTCCCGGGCAACGCAGGTGTTCACCGGGTTTGCATGTCTCGATCGCTACGGTGCCGCGCTCCTGCGTTAGCACCATCGTTCCGGCGCGCAGACAGCTTCCGCTGCCGCCGCCCGAGCCTCCGCCCGCGCCGGATGGGGTCGTAGCCGCCATCATCGCGCCCTGCGATAGCGGAATCAGCCCTTGCAGCGCTTGTTGCTGTGCCGCCGCGTTGGTTTTGGCCGTGAACGCGTTCGCCGGAGTGCCCGCGCTGCTTGCGAGGCCTCCAACCCAGGCGAGCGCCAGCGCGGAATCGTCCCAATACGGATAAAAATAGTATGTAGTGCCGGGCGTGAGGCCTGTCACGGTTAGCGACCCGTTCGCGACCGCAGTCGTCGAGCCATCCGCGCGCGCGATCGTTAGTGCGGACCAGCTCCAGGTGATCGTCGAAGTCGCGGAAACATATGTGAACGCACCCGACCAGGTAGGCGGCACCGAACCCTTCATCAGGACGCCTGTCTTGGTGGGATCGATCTTCCCTGCCGTAACCGCGCCAGACGTCACGCGGGAATAATTCACGCCGTCGGTGATTTGGTTGTCCAAGCTCCAGCCCTGGTTCGGACCTAGCGACGCCTGGGCGATGCTCGTCAGCGCTTCATAGAGATGCGGATTCTCTTTCCGCAGTGCTTCGATTTGTGGAACGTTCAGCATGCGATCCTTTGAGGCTGCATTAAAATCTTTGGCAACCGTTGGCGGTCTGCGGGCACCTTAGTTCGTACCACGCACGATGGCGAACGGATCGGGCTTGGCCCACGGCACCAGCTTGGTGAGCGCGAACCATGCGCCAACCGCGTTCGTGCCCACTTGGTATGACACGCGCTCGGCCAACACGTTCGTGAATTGTTCCATGTCGCGCGACGCCGGTGAACCAAGCGTCCATGCGCCGAGTGCGGCCGACGTAACGCTGCCGGGCAAAACCGCCGCGAGCGCGAGCGCTCCAGCGCCCTGTACGTATCCGGTCAAGTAGCCGAACAAATTCCGGCCGCTCAGACCCGTCGCCGCCAGAAATGCGGTGGAATAAAATGAATTGATGGCCACGCCATCATCGGAATATTGACCTTCGACGGGCGAGTAGATTTTCCCGCTGGAATTGTTCGATCCGAGAAATATCTGTGCTACGCCCGTCGAACGTTCGATCAATCCGCAAGAATTCGCCGCGATCGTCCACGTCGCCCATTTACGTCCGCGTTCCGGAGTCGTGAGCACCGCGACCAGCGGATCCTGCAATCCCTCCGTGTAATCCAGAACCAACACTTGGCTCGGCTGGGTGGCCGAACCCATCGGCACGCCCACCAAAATCCGTTTGCGCTGCGTATCCACTTGCACCCACAGTCGCTGTCCGTATTGCCAATTAATCGCGTCCCAGGTGGGCTGGATTTCCTGCGAAAGCTTTACGGGTTCGCTGCCGTCAAAATAGTAGAGTCCCGTACGCCCGGCTATCACCACCCACTCCTCGCCATAACCGATGCCATGCGCCGAAGGCGTGCCCACCTTGTTCGACACTTCCGCGACCTGCCAGAGCGCGGGCTCGTTCACTCCATCCGTCGCAGTCACGTACAGGGAGCGCTCCTTCGCGAAGTACAAATTATTTCGTAGGGTGAAAGCCGCGCGAATTCCCTGCCCGTTGTTCTCCGCGATGCTCTGGATGCCGGAGACGCCGTCATAGCATTCCGGCTCCTCGGTAGAAGACGCGCGCACCAGCGATGCGTTCTGCGCCGCGTTGGTGGGAAACACTTCGATACAGTCAACGTAGAACGACTCTCCGCTGGGCGCCGGCACACCGTCGGCGTAAACACGCAGGGTCAGATCCGCCGGCAATGAGGTTTGCGGGGCAAATAAATCAGCCGTGAATTCAGCGTAAGCCGTAGTGACCTGCGTGGCGGTGACCGCGATTCCCGTGGCGATCTGCCCTGCCGTTGGACTGAAGGCATTCACCCGCAGCGTGCCCGCGGTGAGGCTGGCGCTCCGCGCGATGCGCACGCGCACGGAATAATCGGTATTGTTCAGCAGCAGCGGATCGCCGTTAACGTCCGTGATGGCATTCTGCGAAATGTACCCGCGTTCGGCCGTGAGTCCGTCCGCGATGATGCGAAAGGCGTCGCCCCACACGACGTTGGACGGCTCCCGAGTTGCGCCTGCGCCGAAGGACGGATCCAGGATCCAACCCAGTGGCCGGCCGCTGCCGGTCGGGTCCCACCCGCCATCGAACGAAAGGTTCCGCCAGTTATCCATCTTGGCGCGTTCGCCCCACCAGAAAAGCCTCTCGACGTACGGCACGACGCCCAATTGGTTGGGCAATTCGATCTGGCTGAACAAGTAATCCATGCTCACGCCGCTGAGCAGAATCGTATCCGTGAAATCCACCACCAGCGACGTCGTGGTGTTGTCGTTAATGGTCATTGTGGCGGGCACTTGATAGAATGTCGCGCCGCCGCTGCCCGTGAACGCCAGCAGCCGCTGCACCACATTCGACGGACCAGTTGGAATGTTTGTGACGATCGCTTGCTTTCCTCCTGCGGCCGTCCAGGAAACTGGCGGCGAGGGCGCAGTCCAGTAGCCCTGGCGCGTTACGAAAATCACCGAGCACTGATGCACTCCCGGGGAAATAGTTCCGGTCGTAGTTATGTCCGCCACCGCCGGTCCCTCGGCCGGGCCAACCTGGCTGACGCGATCGAAATGCGTATCATCGTATTGCCGCGGCAGGTCCTGGCCCATTAGGCCGTCGGAGAACGCCATATACTCCCGCCCGAATTGCGTGGCGGAAGCCATCAGCGCATTCGGAATCACTCCTGAAGCGGCAAGGGACAACACGCCGGGCGTCGATTCTTTGTAAAGATCGCCGAGTGAATCCAACGCGAGAAATCGCTGAATGAGGTTGGTCGTCGCGTAAGTTTTCACGCCGTTAATTTGTGGCGTGCCGGCGAGCACGGGAAATTGCGACGCCAGCCCTGGGCGCGTCCGGACTCCGCCGGGGAAAAACTCCACGTCTCCCAGGCTCGGCGACATTCCCGCCGGCACGTCCGAGGGATCGAGGAGAGTCACCCAGGTTCCGAAGACGTTTAACGGCAACGGAGAAAAGGATTCAATGGACATGGTTTGTTGAGCCTTCGTGGCACTGCCCTTCCTAATACCGCATTGCTGGTTTCAGCGAGCGAGCGGCTGGAAAGAAGAGGGCGGCTATTGCAGTTTCTTAAAGATCCCGTAGAACGTGATCGTATCCGAGGTGATTGCTCCCGGATAGGCTCCCGCCGCGAGTTCCGGAAACGCTCCGGCGGCGCTTCCTTGCTGAAATATTTTCACTTTGTTCGAGTTCATCGTGGCACCGGGATAGAACACGTAATCGTAGCCGGACAGCCCGTCCATCCAAGCCGTGCCTTGAACGGGCGGCTGATCCGAAGCAATCAGCGGAACTTGCGAGAGATCGAGCGTGTCTCCGCTCGTGGTGTAATTCCCCGTCGCTACCACCGTGCCGCTCACGTGGACGCGCTTCCCGTCATCCCATGTGTCTACAACCGAAAATGTCAATGCCATGTTTCCTCCAATTAGTCCGACGCCGCGCTGGGCCTCTGGATCTGTCTGCGTTCGGCCTGGGCTACGGCGGTTGAAGAATCTTGCGTTTGACTGACGTCTACCGTGTCCCCGTGACCAGCCTGTTTCGGGTTTGCTCGCACGACGGCCCTTAGACAGCCGCTACAAAACCTCGCTGTTCACTGCTATGATGTTCAATTCGTGACGCAACCCGAAAGCCTGCAGTTGAATCCTAAGCGTCGAAGTTCTGTCCAAAGTCCAAGAGGGGGGAACCTGGTGCGGTTACTGAGAATTCTCTGTGTGCTGGTGGTGATGGGATTTGCGGCGCTCGCGCTGGGTATGGCACTTAGAGATCCTGCGAATCGCACCCACGCCCAAAACCAGATCGAAATTCAGGCGAGTACCACCGCGTGGGCACTGTCCACTTCACCGGTTGCATCATCAACCGCCGCACCGGTGTCGTCCAGCGGCGCGCCCGCAACCGTGGTGGCATCAAACGTCGGCATCCGCACATTGGCAGTCGCGTCGCAACCTTCTGAGACCGCGGTCGCGAGTAGCACGGCGGCGTCATCTACGCAGTTGTACGTCACTGCTATTGACCGCCCCGACCAGGTGTTTTCCTACATCGTTCGCGCTACACCGAATGTGGCGCCTGCCAACGCTGCCAAACTCCTCGCCACGACAGCAGCCGGAGTGGGCACGGTCGGCTCGATCGGTGACGGTGGCGCAGCCAGTGCCGCCGAGCTCGATCTCGCCCTGAATGACTTCAGCATGCGCAGCGAAGTCGCCGTAGCTCCCGACGGCACACTCTTCATTGCAGACACCGGCAACGCCACGGTGCGCACCGTCGCCGGAGCCGCGACCAGTGAGCCGTCCATCATCCGCAGCGTCGCAGGACGTTGGGCGCCACGCCAAAATGTCGAGCTTACCGAGCCGTTGGGAGTGACGCTCGATCGCGCTGGAAATTTATATATCGCGGACCATGGCGCAGATGCGGTCGTTGAACTCTTTGGTGCCGCTTCTCCCAAAGCCGGCCAACTGGAAGTGCTCGCGCACATGGTGTCGCCCGCCGCCGTTGCGGTCACGCCCGATGGCAACACCGTTTTCGCTGCCTCGCCAGACACCGGCGTGATCGTAGCCATCAACACTCAAATGCATGCGCTGCGCAGCGCGGGAGTATCTCCCGCGCCGCTGTTCGCCACCGCCCTGGCGCATTCGAATGGCGCGCGCATCATTCCCCAAGGACTGGCAGTGGACGGCGGCGGAAACTTATTCATCTCCTACACTGCCGCAGGGGGCAATTCCGACCAGATTTTGCGTCTCGATGCCATCTCGTCGAAATTGACTGTCGCCGCACGCGGCTTGAGCGCGCCTGGCAATATTTCCTTCGACGCACAGGGCGACTTGTTCGTCGCCAATCAGGGCATGCGTCAAATTCTGGACTTCAAAGCGATGGGAGTTCCGGCCACCGGCGTGACGCTGCTGCCGCCGACAGCGTGTACCTCAGCGCCGACGGTATTTTGCGACCAGGTCATCGGCGGTACCAGCCCAACGCTCCCTTACGAGTTGTTCAACAACAACAGCAGCTCGATCACCGGCGTCACCGCGGGCTTCACGGCCGGCAACACAACCGACTTCACGATTTCCAATTCATCCTGCGCAACTTCACTGGCCGCGAACAGCAGCTGCGCGTATAACGTCGCATTCACGCCTGCCGCAAACGTTATCTCCGGCTGCCCTGGCGGAGCCGGGTCGAACATTCGCTGCGCTACCTTCACAGTGAACTACACCGGCGCCACAACGCCGCTCTCGTCGGAAGCCACCGGCGTCGCCGATGATTTCGAAATTACATGCATGACCACCATGACGTTCACTTGCCCGCCTCCATCGAATGGCGCGCCGTATCAAATTACGATCTCGCAAGGCTACCCGGCTACGTTTCAGTTGCAGATTGTGCCCGACGACACGTTTAGCGGTTCCGTGACGCTGAACTGCCCGACAAATCTGCCTTCCGCGCCCGCGGGTAGCGCAGGAAATCCCACCAGCTGCGGCATTTCGGCCGGCACCACAGTCAGCCTGCCGCTCGCCAACACGCTCACGGTTCCAGTCACGGCTGGAACTGTGGTGCCATTCAACGTCACGTTTCAAACAACCACAACAAGTGGAAAGCAATTCGGCGCGACAGCCGCAGTGCGACGCCTCGGCGCGCTCGCCGGATTTTTCTCCTCGCGCTCCGGCGGCTCCGCTGATGCTGGAGGCACTGGCCGCGGACGAATTCAAATGGCGGCTGAGGTGACGCCAGTTTTGTTGCTGTCTGTAGTGTTCTCCGTCCTCGCGTTGCTCGCCCGCCAAAAGCGCTTCCCACGCATGGTCCCGGTTCTCGCGTTTGTCTGCGCCGTCGCGATTTGTGCCACCGTGGGCGGTTGCGGTGGCTCCGGCGGCACCGCGAGCGTCATTCCCTACACTCCAACCGGCACCTACCCGCTCACTGTGCACGGTTTCGCGCAAAATGCGTCGCGCGGCTTTACCATGACGCTCGTCGTAGACAACTAGTTCTCCGTAACTTTTCGGGACGCTAGCGCGAAGCGCCGAACCCCTTGACGACAGTGCGGCTGGAGCTATAGGTATACGATTCCCCTGCGGTATCCGTAGGGCTTCCTTCGCCGTCCCGTCGTCTGCTCCGGACGCACATAACGATTAATCAAGTTCTCGATCGCTGTCTGCGCCGCGCCCAGCAGATCCACGGCGAGTGCCCTCGCCCCGCGAGAACGTGCAGCCAGCGCGGCAGTCGCGTATCCCAAAGCATCGGTGGCCGAGCGGATTTGCACCGGATCGGTCCCAAGCACTAGCGTCGCGAGCACCTTTTCGTAGCGCACGCGCAGGGTGATGGATTGCGTGGCGCCAACCAGATTGATCTTGTCTTCTCGCCATTCCCAGAGCCGCAGGTATGGGCTGGGCTGCAGGTTCAACATGCTGCCACCGCTGGTGAATTTCTCCATGGGTACGAAGACGTCCCCAGTGTTCGCCGTGGCCCGTTCCCACAACACGTGCGGCATCAGACAGTCGGTGGGAAGCTGCGGGCTGGAGACGTCGCTGATTTCCGTATTGGTGACGCCGGTCGAGCCGTTCATGTCAAGTTCGATGTCCTGCTGCTCCATCAGCACGCTGACGCCGTTTTCCGCGAGCTCGCGCTGCAATCCCCGGTACGCCGAGTTCAACAGCGGCAT
>Ga0182024_10010701_pt1 | contig 18650 bp, 16 predicted proteins | sample P32metaG_FD_120480 | JGI IMG/M metagenome (GOLD analysis project Ga0182024, IMG submission 120480) | Permafrost microbial communities from Stordalen Mire, Sweden - P3-2 metaG (Illumina Assembly) | ecosystem: Environmental > Terrestrial > Soil > Wetlands > Permafrost | place: Sweden: Stordalen... | reverse complement strand
GGCCTGGTCAAGGCTCGGGACGTCATCCACTCGCGCGCGCCCGAGGGCAGCGCGGGGTGGGACATCGTGCTGGTCGGAAAGGCGACCGACCGCAGCGGGTTCGGCGGCGCGTCGTTCTCCTCGCTCACCCTCAACGAGGACGATGCGGAGCAGAACAAGGGCGCCGTCCAAGTCCCCGATCCGTTCCTCAAGAACGTCATCATGCGCGCGTCGTACGCCGTGTTCGCCGCGTTGCGCACGAACGGCATCACGGCGGGATTCAAGGATCTCGGCGCCGGCGGACTCGCCGGCTGCAGCGCCGAGCTGTGCGCCGCCGGCGGAATGGGTGCCGAAGTCGAGCTCGAGCGCGTTTCGACCGCGCAGCGGGACCTGCCGCCCGAAGTGATCGCAATCGGCGAAACGCAAGAACGATTGTGCTGGATCGTCCCGCCGTCGTTCACTCCGCAGTTGTTGTCGATCTACAACGAGATGTTCTCGCTGCCGCGCGTTGCGCGCGGTGCGTGCGCGACGGTGATCGGCAAGGTCACCGAAACCGGTCGCTACATCGCACGGCATCACGGCACGACGGTAATGGACGTCGATCTCACGTTTCTCACCGGCGGCGTTCGGTATTCGCGGCCGTACGTGCTGCCCGAACCGGTAGTCGAAGCCGTGCAGGCGCGCGAGGTTGCCGTTCAACGCGCGGTGGGCGACGAGCCGGTCGGCGTGTTGTCGCTGCTGCGTTCGGCGCTCGGCCACCGTGACGTGTGCTCGCGCGCAAGCATCTATCGCCGTTACGATGGCGTCGTTCGCGGCTGCACCGCAATTCCACCGGGTTACGCTGACGCCGGTGTCTTGGTGCCGATTCCCGGCGCGCCGCTCGCCGTCGCGACGGGGATCGGCGGCAATCCGCGGTACGGCAAGTTGGACCCTAAGCGTGCCGCGGAGCTGGCGGTGATCGAAGCGATCGCCAACGTGACCGCGGTCGGTGCGACGCCGGTTGGGCTCACCGACTGTTTGAACTTCGGCGACCCCACGGTGCCGGAGCAAATGGGCGCGTTCGTCGCCGCGGTCGACGGTCTGGCCGATGCGGCGCGCGCGCTCGGCGTGCCGTTCGTCTCGGGGAATGTCTCTCTGTACAATCGTTCGTCGTCGGGCAATCACGTCGCACCGTCACCGATCGTCGGGTGCATCGGGACGCTCGAGGACGTCGCATACGCGATGACGCCTGCGCTCAAAGCTGCCGGCAGCGCGCTGTTGGTCATCGTTCCGCCGGAACCGTTGGCCGAAGTGCAGACGGTCGTCGGTTCGGTACCGCTGCGCCGGTTACCGCGTGGACTGGGCGGATCGGTCGTCGCCGATGTGCTTCTGATCGAGACGTACGCGCTGCCGCAGCTCGACTTCGATTGGTTCGCGCGCGCCTGCCGCTTCGTGCGCGAAGCGATCCACGACGGCGTCGTTTCGGCCGTGCGCGACATCAGCGACGGCGGCCCGTTGACGGCGATCGCCGAGATGGCATTTGCTGCCGCCGAGCGCGGTCGACCGTTCGGATTTTGCGTCGACCTGGCGACGCGTTCCGACGCCGACGCGGCGGCGGTGGCGGCAGAAGCCGTCTGGAGATTCGATGAGTCGCCGGGATTCGTGCTGGAGGTTCCGAGCTCCGCGCTCGATGCGCTCCGCGCGCTCGCAACGTCGCACGGGATTGCCTTGCCTGACGCGAGCGGTTCTACGACCGTAAGACTTGCGGTCGACGTGCATTCCGTTGACGAGATGCTGGTGGACTCCGTTTCGATCGGTGACTTGCGTCAAGCATGGGAGGCGCCGTTGCGCGAGTTTTATGGTGCGTCGCTGGGCCTGGGCCCTTCGACAGGCTCAGGGTGACAACGATGACGAGGCCGCGCGTCGCCATTCTCGTCTTTCCGGGGACGAACAGTGAAGACGAAACGCTGCGCGCGGTGCAGGCCGTCGGACTCGACGGCGAGCTCGTACATTGGAGCGTGCCGGAACGGCTCGCGCGCTTCGATGCGTTCATCTTGCCCGGCGGATTCGCGTACGAGGATCGCGTGCGTTCGGGCGCGGTTGCCGCGCACGATGCGTTGATCGATCCGGTGATCGAAGCGGCGTTGGCCGGGAAGTTCGTCCTCGGGATCTGCAACGGCGCGCAAATTCTGGCCGAAGCCGGGCTCGTTCCGGGCACCGGGCCGCTGCGCCGCCCGAGCGCCGCGTTTGCTCCCAATGCGAGCGGACGCTTCCAATCGCTCCACGTGCACGTCAAGCTCGTCGTCGCGCCGGAGCGCGTTCCGATTCTGGCCGGCATCGAACCGGGCGCCGTCATTCCGGCGTGGGCATCGCATGGTGACGGCCGTCTTGCGGCACCGTCCGACGAGCTGGCACGGATCGAACGCGACGGTCATCGCGCATTCATCTACTGCGATCGCGACGGCAATCCGGTCGCCGCTCCGAACGGCTCGGCGCTCGACTGCGCGGCGCTGGTGAACCGCGCCGGCAACGTGCTCGCGATCATGCCGCACCCTGAACGCGATGCGTGGACCTTCAATCACCTCGACGCATCGCGGGATGCGGCGCGCGGTGATACGCAGGCAATGCTCGCGCCCTCGGGCGGGATTCGTCTGTTCGAGCATTTCGCGCGCGCCTTGCGCGGCGGAGTTCCGGCATGAGTGCGCAGCGCACGTTTGCGGTGACGCTGACGATCCCCGACAACGAAGCGTTCACCGTATATGAGACCCTTGGCCGGCTCGGCATCGACGTAGCTCGGGTCGTGCGCGCCGACATTTGGGTGTTCGACGTTGATCCCGGTGCCGGCGATCTTGCGGCGAGGATCGCGTCGATCGAGACGATCCACAACCCGAACAAGCACCGGCTGACCGAGCGCAGTTCCGACGGGCCGGCTGCCGGTGAGGTCTGGATTGCCGCGCGCGTTGAGGCCCCGGCGACCTTGGTCGCAGGCCGGCCGATCCCGGGCGTTCAGGCAATTCGCCGCCGCACGGCGTGGCGTCTGCTGGACGACCAGGGCGCCGACATACCGGCGGCCGAACTGAGCCGTGCGGTCGACGCATTTCTCTGCAATCCGGCTTTTCAGGTGGCGATTACGGCATGACGATGATGGTGGAGCCCGGTCTACTTCGGCTCGAGCGCCGTGAGGGCGCCGGCGAGATGTACACGATCGCGACGCTCGGCTCGCACTCGGCGTTGCAGATCCTCAAAGGCGCGCACGACGAGGGCTTCAAGACGCTCGCCATCGCGAACCGGGATACCGAACGGCTCTACCGCTCGTTCGCCTTCGTCGACGAAGTGATCACGATTGCGCGCTACAGTGACTTCATGGCGCTTGTCCCCGAACTCGAGAAGCGCAAGATCGTCATCGTCCCACACGGTTCGTTCGTCGCGTATCTCTCGCTCGAAGAGCACAAGAAGATGACGATCCCGTACTTCGGGAACAAAGCGGTGCTCGACTGGGAAGCGAGCCGCGAGTTGCAGCGCGATTGGCTGTTGCGCGCCGGCCTGAAGCTACCGCGTCAGTTCAAGACCGGTGCGGAGATCGACCGGCCCGTCATCGTCAAGCTGTACGGCGCGCAGGGAGGCAAGGGCTACATGTTCTTGCGTGACGCGATGGACTTCGAGGAACGGGCGTCGCTGCTCGCGCGGCAGAACTACATCCTGCAAGAGTACATCATCGGCGTTCCGCTGTACATCCACTACTTCTACTCGCCGTTGACCGGCAAGCTCGAGATCATGTCGATGGATCGGCGCTACGAAACGAACGTCGACTCGCTGGGCCGCATCCCGGCCGGCGCGCAAGCCTCGATGGACCTCGACCCCTCGTACGTCGTGGTGGGCAATCAGCCGCTGAGCTTGCGTGAATCGATGCTGGCCGAAGCGTACCGCATGGGCGAGGACGTGGTGCGGGTCAGTCAGGAGATCTGCGGGCCCAAGGGGCTATTCGGCGCGTTCTGCATCGAGACGATCATCACGCCCGACACGAGTTTCTACATCATGGAGATTTCGGCGCGCATCGTGGCGGGTACGAACCTGTTCATCGACGGATCGCCTTACTCGTATCTGAACTATAGCGAGCCCATGTCCACCGGGCGTCGCATCGCCCGGGAAATCAAGAATGCGCTTCTTTCGAACTCGCTCGACCTCGTTCTCGACGACTCGACGATCACCAATTCGTAGGTTCATCGCGGCGCTGGCTGCCGCGCTCGTGATCGCCGCCCCGCTCGCGCCGGCGCGCGCCGCGCTCGACATCGATCCGTTGCAGTTGTATCGCCAGATGAAGGCCGCCTACGACAAGGGCGCCGCGAACGGCTGGCATCTCGGGGACCAGGACGACTACTTTTCGGCGGTGCTCGACGCGGGCCGCGGCTACGAGCTGCGTCGTCGCGACGATCCGCAGAATCTGGCGATCCAAGGAATCACCGTCGACCTCGCCTCGCTGCTCTCGTACGACCCGCTGATCAGTAACGACGCGGCGGAATGGTACGTCCGGCTGGCGGCGACGTCGTGGGCGAGCGATCCGCAGCGCGGCTCGGCGGCGCGGGCGATCATCGCCAAGCTCGATGCCGAGGATGCCACGATCGCGACCCTCGCGCATGATGCCGACGCCGACGCGACGGCGCTGGTCCAGAAGTATCCCGGCGACGTTCAAGCGCTGCTCGGTCAAGTCGACGCGGATTTGCGCGCGTACAACCTGACCCGCGACACGGCCTGGCGAGGGCTCGCGATCACGCGCGCCGCGCAGCCCGCGTTTCCGATCGCTTCGGTGCCGCAGGACATCGGCCGGGTGCTGTTTCCCATGGTCGATGCCGCGCGCAACGCGGGACCGGGTTTCTCGGCCGAAGAGCGCCAAGCGGCCGCTGTGGTGGCGTCACATCGCGCCTCGGCGCACGGTTTGCCCACGATCGGGCACGTCGTCTCGCACGACACGTTTCTGGTGATTACCGCGCCGGCCGACGAGTACTTCGGGCGCACCAAGCTCTCGCCGATCGGCGTGCGCAACGAGCTCAGCCGCATTACCAAGTATCTCGACGCCGGTTGGGGCGACCGGATGACCAAAGACACGGTCTACGTGATCGACTCTCTCGACGACTGGCAGCATCAATATCCGCGCGACTACGAGCTGCCGCGCCTCTACAAGCGTGTCTTCGACCTGCTCGGGCGCGAGGATTCCAGCCAGGCGAAGCAGGCGCAAACGGACGTTCGCCGCACGCTGCTGGTGAACTATCCGAACTCCGCGGAGGCGCGGGACTTCTACTCCTCGTAGTCGGCACAGCGTGGCCGCGGAACCGTTTGATTTGACCGCGACGCTCGCGTCGTACGACGCGAGCGCGCTGACGCTGTGTTCGATCGGCAGCCATTCGGCGCTCGAGGTCGCCTCCGGCGCGCGCGCGCAGGGACTCAAGAACCTCATCGTCACCGAACGCGGGCGTGACGCCACCTACGATCGCTACTACGCGCGCCGCGGCGACGGGCCGCCGCGCGGTTGCGTCGATGCGACGCTCGAGGTCGACGGCTTTGCCGACGTGCTCGACGATGGCGTGCAAGAGCGCCTGCGCCGCGAGAACGTCGTCTTCGTGCCGAACCGCTCGTTCGAAGTCTACCTGCACCAGCGGTATTCGTACGCCGAGATCGAGCAGCGGATGCGCGTGCCGTTTCTGGGCAATCGGCGGCTGTTGCGCGCCGAAGAGCGCGATGAGCCCGAGAACCAATACGCGCTGATGGAGCGCGCCGGTATCCGCTACCCGCGGCGCATCGCTTCACCGGACGTCATCGACACGATCGTGATGGTGAAGGCGCCGCACGCGAAGGTCTCGTTCGAGCGCGCGTTCTTTCTGGCTCGGACGCCGGACGAGTACTACCGCACCGTCGAACAGCTCGTGGTAAAAGGCATCGTGTCGCCCGACGGCTTGCGCGATGCGGTGATCGAGGAGTTCGCGCTCGGCCCGACGATCAACCTGAACTTCTTCTGGTCGCCGGTGCTCGGTGAGCTCGAGCTGATGGGTACCGACACGCGGCGGCAGACCAATCGCGACGGATTCGTCGGGCTCCCGTTCAACCAGGCGCGCGATTTGGCCGACGAACCGATGCGGATGGAAGAAGCGGGGCACGTCGCGGCGACGCTCACCGAGTCGATGCTCGAAAAAGCGTTCGACCTGGGAGAGCGGTTCGTCGCCGCGGCGCGCGCGGTCGACGGTGTCGGGGTGATCGGTCCGTTCGCGCTGCAATGCGTGATCGTGAGCGGGCCGCCCAAGGATTTTATCGTCTACGACGTGTCGCTGCGCATCCCGGGCTCGCCGGGAACGCGCTACACGCCGTACAGCGCCTACCGCTGGGGCCGCGACGTGTCGGTCGGCGAGCGCATCGCGATGGAGCTGGTCTGGGCGCGCGACGCCGGGCGCCTGGCGGACGTTCTGACCTGATCCGCGAACACGGTGGTGTGCCCACCTCCGTGCAAGCGCCGCCCGCGACCGTCGTCATCCTCGACTTCGGCTCGCAGGTCAGCCAGCTCATCGCGCGGCGCGCGCGCGAAGCGAACGTCTACTCCGAACTGCTTCCCTACGACACACCATGGGCGGAGATCGCCAAGCGCGATCCCGCGGCGATCGTGCTCAGCGGTGGGCCGGAATCGGCGCTCGGCGATGATGCCCTCGATTGTGACGAGCGCATCTACGCGAGCGGACTCCCGCTGCTCGGCATCTGCTACGGAATGCAGCTCCTCGTGAAGCGTTTCGGCGGCGAGCTCGTGCGTCTCGGGCGCAGCGAGTTCGGGCCGGCGCAATTGCTGATCGACCGCGTCGACTCACCGCTGTTCTTCGGGGTTCCGGCGGAGTCTCGCGCGTGGATGTCGCACGGCGACTCGGTCGCTGCAGTCCCGCCGGGATTTACCGCGCTCGCGCACACCGAGTCCGCCGCCGCCGCCGCGATGAGCGATGAGTCGCGCCGCATCTACGCCACGCTGTTCCATCCCGAGGTCGTTCACACCGAAGCCGGCACCGCGATCCTGCAGAACTTCCTGCACACGATCGCCGGGATCGCCCCGGTGTGGCGAATGGACTCCTGGGTCGACGACGCGGTCGAGAAGATTCGCGCGCAGGTGGGCGACGCTAACGTGCTCTGCGCGCTGTCGGGCGGTGTCGATTCGGCGGTCGCCGCGACCCTCGTCGCGCGTGCGATCGGCAAGCAGCTCACCTGCATCTACGTCGATACCGGATTGATGCGCAAGAACGAGTCGGCCGGTGTCATCGGCGCGTTTCGCGACATCTTGCACCTCAACGTCATTCACGTCGATGCGAGCGAACGGTTCTTGTCGCGACTGGCCGGTATCGAGGATCCCGAAGAGAAACGCATTCGGATCGGCCATGAGTTCATCGCCGTCTTCGAAGAAGAGTCGAAGAAGATCCCGGACGTGCGGTTCCTCGTGCAGGGCACGCTTTATCCCGACGTCATCGAGTCGAAGACGCCGGGTTCAAAAGCCGGTCACAAGATCAAATCACACCACAATGTCGGCGGCCTACCGGAGCGCATGGCGCTCGGACTGGTCGAGCCGTTGCGCACGCTCTTCAAGGACGAGGTCCGCCAAGCCGGTCGCGTGCTCGGCTTGCCTGATGCGATCGTCGAGCGCCAGCCGTTTCCCGGCCCCGGCCTCGCGGTGCGCATCATCGGCGAGGTCACCCGCGAGCGGCTCGACGTCGTGCGCGAAGCGGACTGGATCGTCACCAGCGAGATCGACGCCGCTGCCGATTCTTTGTCACCGCGGCCGTGGCAGTACTTTGCCGTGCTCACGCCGGTGCGTAGCGTCGGCGTGATGGGCGACGGCCGCACGTATGCCAACCTCGTCGGTGTCCGCGCGATCACCAGCGAGGACGGGATGACCGCCGACTGGGCGCGTCTACCGCACGACCTGCTCGCACGGATCTCGTCGCGCATCGTCAACGAAGTCCGCGGCGTCAACCGCGTCGCCTATGACATCACCTCGAAACCGCCCGCAACCGTCGAATGGGAGTGACTAGGCCGCGCCGCTTTAGATCGTGTTGTTGAAGCTTTCGGGTTTGGAGAGCGCGCTGTGAGAATCTTGATCGTCGGGGGCGGGGCGCGAGAGGATGCGCTCTCGTGGCGCCTCGCCGGCTCGCCGTCGTGCGATGCCGTCGTTCACGCGCCGGGGAACGCCGGCACCGCGGCCCGTGGGGTGAACTGGAGCGATGTCAGTGCGACCGACGCGCGCGCGATCGTGCGCCGCGCGCAGGAAGAGAAGATCGACTTCGTCGTGCTCGGCCCCGAGACGGCAATCGCCGCCGGGGTGGCCGACAAGTGCCGGGAGGCGGGCATCTCCGTATTCGGTCCCAGCCGCAGCGCGGGCCGGCTCGAGACGAGCAAGGTATTCGCCAAGCGCTTCATGGAGCGGCATCAGATTCCAACCGCGCGCTTTCGTGTCGTGCACAACATCGATCAAGCGCGGCGCGCGCTCGAGAATTGGCGCGGGGGCACGGTGATCAAAGCCGATGGACTGGCGGCGGGTAAAGGCGTCGTCGTGTGCGACGATGCGGACCGCGCGCTGGCGCTGCTCACCGAGTGGTACGGCTCGAATGCGATCCCGGGCGGTGGTCACGACGCGGTCATCGAGGAACGGTTGTCCGGCCGCGAGGTAAGTGTGTTCGCGATCGCCGATGGCCGCGCGATGGTGCCGTTCGCGGCGGCGTGCGACTACAAGCGCGCCGGAGATGATGACCAGGGGCCGAATACCGGCGGGATGGGCGCGTACTCGCCGCCGAGCGGATTTCCCGACAATCTGCTCGACATCGTGCGCGAGCAGGTGGTCGCCCCGGTGCTGCGCGGTTTGCTCGCCGAGGGTGAGACGTATCGCGGCGTGCTCTACTGCGGCATGATGATGACCCAAAACGGACCGCAAGTGATCGAGTTCAACGCGCGTTTCGGCGATCCGGAGACGCAGGTATTGATGCCGCGCGCACGCGGCGATTTCGCGCGCTACCTGCGCTCGGCGGCCGACGGTGCGCTCGAGATCGATGCGGTGACCTGGTCCGACGAAGCGTGCGTCGGCGTCGTGCTCGCGACCTCGCGCTATCCGTACGAGAACACCAAGCTGAGCGGCTTGCCGGCCGAGCTCGATTTGTCCGACCGTGTCAACGTGTTCTGGGGACCCTCGTCGCGCGAGAACGCGACGGTGTCGTCGCCGGGCGGACGCGTTCTCACCGTGACGGCGCGCGATCGCGACGTCGCCGGCGCGCGCGCGCGTGTCTATGCGGCGATCGGCGATTTGCGAACGCGCTTCCCGGCCGGAACGCCGCTCGCGTATCGCTCCGACATCGCCCGCCTCTGAGCGCGGCGTGAACGCTCTGCGCGACCTCGCCTCGCGTCCGGCCCGCACGTTTTTCACCGTGGCCGGAATCGCGATCGGGATCCTGGCGCTGACGGTCGTCGGATCGCTGGCCGAGCGCCTGCACACGATCGTCGCGCGCTCGACCTCGCTGAACAACGGAATCATCTTCGCCACCATTCAACGCTCGGCGTTGCTGGCACCGAATGCTCGGCGTTCGGTCGCGCGCGCCTACGCGCGCTTGCGCGCGGTCGACGGTGTCCGCGCCGCGGCGCCCGAGGTGATCGTCCCGTACGAAAGCGCGGGTTCGAACGGCCGCTTCGGGCCGCCGTCCCTGGTGTTCGGGTTTCCCGACCAGGTGCGCTCGATCGGTCGCGACCCGTTCGTGATCGCGCGCGGACGCAGGCCCGCTCACGACGAGCAGCGCGTCGCGCTGATCGGTCCCGATTTCGGCGCCTCCGAGCACGTCGACGTCGGCGACGTCGTCTCGCTGCAGGGGAACTCGTTCACCGTGGTCGGGGTGCTCGAAAAGACGTTCACGGTATTCGATGCCGCTGTCGTCGTGCCGTTCAGCGATGCGCAGGATCTGCTTCGCCAGAACGTTCCGCCGACGATTGCGTCGGTACCGAGCGATCCGGTATCGGCATTTCTGGTTGTCGCTAAACCCGGCGCCGATGTCGGTCTGCTGGCGCGGCGCATCGGGCTGATCGACGGTTTGTCGGCACGTGACCCCCGCGAGGTCGCCAATGCCGTGCGCTCGACGCTGGGCATTTTCGACGCGATCGTCTTCGGCGCGGCGCTGATCGCGCTGCTGGTCGGCGCGTTCTCGGTGATCAACACGATGACGATCGCCGTCACCGAGCGCACGCGCGAGATCGGGATTCGCAAGGCGATCGGTGCGACCGACGGTTCGGTACTCCTGACGTTCGTCGGCGAGGCCGCAATGATCGGCGCGCTCGGCGGCACCGTCGGAATCGTGCTCGGTTTGGCGGTCGTTGCGATCGTCGACGCACGCAGCGCCGCCGGCGGAAATCTGCAGTTGTTCGCGATCTCGCCGACCGTCGCGTTCGGTGCCTTTGCGTTTGCCGTCGCGCTCAGTGCAGTCGCCGGATTCGTTCCGGCGCTGGCCGCGGCGCGCTTGCCGCCGACCGTGGCGTTGCGGCGCTGAGATGAGCGAGCGCATCGTCGACGTCCGCGATTTGGTGAAGGTACACGCGCCCGGGGCGGCGACCGAAGTGCGCGCGCTCGACGGCGTCACGTTCAGCGTGCGCGCGGGCGACTACGTCGCGGTCGTCGGCGAAAGCGGGAGCGGCAAGACGACGTTGATGCACATGATCGGCGGACTCGATCGGCCAACCTTCGGTGACGTCGTCGTCGACGGGCGTTCGCTGGCGCGCACGTCGCGCCGCGAGCTGGCAGCGATTCGCGCCCGGTCGATCGGCTTCGTCTTCCAGGGGTTCAACCTGTTGCCGAATCTCGATGCGCGCGAAAACGTGGCGCTCGCCGCGCGCTACGCGGGTCGCGCGCCGGGCGCGGCGCTAGCTCGCGCCGAGACATCGTTGCGCGACGTCGGGCTGGGCGACCGCATGCACCACCGGCCGTCGGCGCTTTCGGGCGGTCAGCAGCAGCGCGTCGCGATCGCGCGCGCGCTCGTGAACGATCCGGCACTGCTGCTCGCCGACGAGCCCACCGGCGAGCTCGATTCGCGGACCGCCGAGACGGTTCTCGAGCTGCTCTCAGCGCTCAACGCACGCGGCCAGACGGTCATCGTCGTTACCCACAGCGAGGCCGTATGGCGGCGCGCGCAGCGCGTGATCCGGCTGGCCGACGGCCGCATCGTGAGCGACGATGCGCCGTAGCGCGGTCCTGCTCGGCCTCGGCGCGCTCGTAGCCTGCGGACAGCGCGGACGACGACATGCTCCGAGCGGACCGCTCGGCCCGCCGAAGCGCATCGTCGCGCTCGGCGACTCGCTGGCCTTCGGCACGGGAGCGACGCACCCAGAAAACGCGTTCATCTTTCGTGCCTACCTTCGCGTGCGCGAAACGCATCCGGGCAGCCGGATCGACAACCTCGCGATACCCGGGGCCACCGCGCGCGACGTGCTTCGGCTGCAAGCGCCGCGCTTGGCACACGAAGTCGCCGACGCGGTGATCGTGTGCGTGGGCGGCAACGACGTCGTGCGCCGAGTCGACGCCGCTGCGTTCGCGCAAACCTACGCGGCGCTCGTCGCGCGAATCCGAGCCTTGCAGCCGCACGCGGCGCTCCTGTGCTGCGGTGTCCCGGATGTCGGCTTGAGCCCGCTGTTCACCGGCATCGACGATGCGGATATCGCCCAACTGTCACGCGCGGACGATCGCGCCGTGTCGACGATTGCCGTGCGCGCCGGGGCGACGTTCGTCGATCTGTTCGGCGCGACCGTCAAGCACCAAGGGAATCGGTTTCTCTCGGAGGACCGCTTCCACCCAAGTGACGCGGGTTATGCGGTGCTCGCCGGCGTGCTTGCGCCGCCGTTGCTGCGCGTCCTCAACCGGTAGGTACGGATCAAATTCCCATCGTCGCGCGGCCGACCGTGTTCGGCACGAGATAGATCTTGCTGTGCGGATAGTCGAAACCCAGCGTGAACAGGCGCAGGAAGTCGACGCCGACGATGCCGTCGTCGTTCTGTGCATAGGTGGACTTGCCGACGACCCGATAACCGGTGAAGCCGCTGAGGTTGACGCCGGCGAGCTGGAGCGAATCGATCCGCACCGGCGCCGCCTCGATCTCGCCGCCGATACCGTACATGTGCCGATGTCCGCCGGCGGGAGGCGCATCGTGCACCGCCTCCGGATGCCGGCGCACGAAATAGTCGAACACGATGACGGAGGTCGAACCGCCCGTATCGAGGATCCACCGTTCACCGAGCGCACCGTTCAGGGTCATGGTCGCGCGCGGCTGCCCGGAACTGAGCCGAACGTCGAGCGGGATCGTGTCGCGGCCGGCCGGCGGAACGTAGCTCGCGCCGGGCACGACCGTAACGCGTTTGTTCTCATAGTCGATCGTGACGCCGAGCTCCTCGAGAAAGTCGAATCCCAACAGTCCGACTTCCTTGACGTCGTCGGCGGTTTTCCAGCCCTGAGGAATCTCTTGCGCCGCGACGTCGCGCATCACCAGGCTGCCGACCCGGATCTCCGGGACGATCGTGCGCGCCGTCGTGTAGCGCCCGGCCATGACCGCCGAGTGTTCCTGAAACGCGGGCAAGCCGAGTTCGCGCGCCACGGTCGAATCGATGGTAATCCCGCTCGCGCCGCTGTCGAGCACGAAGTCCAAGCCCCGCCCGGCGATCGTGACGCGGACGTAGATGTGATTGCGCCCGAACTTGGCGGGGAGATCGACGGACGAAACACCGGCGGGAAACGCGACCAAGGCCCGTCGCGGCTTCGGCATCGCGACGTCGGCCACGGAGACATCGTCGGCCGCATAGTCGATGACGTGCAAGTCTGTCGACGTATGGCTGTAGCCGTTGTCGGTATGAACGTGGTGCGCGAACGTGCGGCCGTGATCGAGGCGCACGTCGTCGAACATCGTCACGATCGTTCCGTTGGTCATGATCTGCTCGCGCCGCACGGTGTGCCACGTCCTGCCGTCGATGTACTCTTTCATGCCCCGGCCGTTGGTGCCCAGGCTCGCAATGAGATAGCCTTCGACCGGAGTGCGGATCGCCGTCACGGTCGTCGTCGTTTGTTCGCGGCTGGCGAGGCCGGGATCGGGCTCGTCGACGACGACTTGGCCGTTGTCGTTCATGTGCCAAGCGACGTGGCCGTCGAATCCGCGCTCGTTGTGAAATTGTCCTGAATCGAACGTATAGCGGCGATTCGGCCCGCTGATGAAGACCTTCTCGACGGTCTTCGTTCCGTTCGAGCTCAGCGTCTCATCGGTCTCGCGATAGACCGCCGGCAGATCGCCGGCCACCGCGCGAATGTGCGCGCGAATCGTCGCAACGTCGGGAACGCCTTCGCCGGCCGAAAATGCCGGCACCCCGAGCGCAAGGAGCAACGGCAGAGCCAGAACCGGCCCACAACGCCGCGCCCCAATCGTCATGGCGCGCCAATTCCGCCGGGCTTCGCGGCGTGCCTCTAGAGCAGCGAAAGCTGTGAACCCGAGGGGTCGGGCGGAAGTGCGCGGTGCCGCGCAAACTGCGTCCCGCGACAGGCCGCTCGGAAGCGCTCGGTGATCTCGCGCGTATAGCCCGACTCGGCGTAACGCCCGCGCCTGAACAAACGCGCATAGCGTTCGACCAGCTCCGGCCTCGTCTCGCTCAGGAATGCGAAGTAGGCGTCGCGCGTGACGGCGCCGAGGTTGAGCGTACCGTGCCAAACGTGGGATGCGCCGGCTTGTGCCGCGGCGCGCACGACGGCCGCGAGTGAATCTTCGCTGTCCGTGATGTCGGGCAAGATCGGGGCGACGGCGACCCCGACGCGGATGCCGGCATTCGCCAACGCCCGCACGGCGCGCAGCCGTTGGCGCGGCGGAGCGACGGTCGGCTCGATCTCGCGAGCAAGGTCATCGTCGAGCGTCGCGATGCTCACAGCCACGCCGACGTCGGTGCGCCGCGCGCATGCGGCGAGCAAATCGAGGTCGCGGACGATCAGCGGCGAGCGCGTCGTGATGTGGAACGGCGCCCGCGCGTCGCGCAATGCGGCCAAGACGCCGCGCATGAGCCGATAGCGGCCCTCGAGGGCCTGGTACGGGTCCGTGGCCGTTCCGATCGCGATCTCGTCACCCCGATAGGTCGAGCGCGCCAAATCGGCGCGCAACACGGAGGCCAAGTTGACCTTAGCGGTCAGGGCCGAGCCCCACTCACGGACCCCGTCGAGTTCGCGATACGCATGCGTGCCGCGGGCGTAGCAGAAGACGCACTGGTGCGCGCAGCCGGTGTAGGGGTTCAGCGACCAGACGAACCCCATCCCGCGCACGCGATTGAGCGCGCTCTTTGCGGCAACCTCGGCGACCCGGACCTCGCTCGGCCGCCGAGCGATCGGCAGTCCCGTCATCGAACAGGTGTTCGATCATGGGTGGGCGGGTCCTTCGCCCCGTTGCGCCGGCTTTTAGCCGCCGGTGCGGACGTAGATGTTCCAGTACCAGACGCCCCACGCGCCGACGAGCGCCGACCAGATGATGAGGAGCATCCCCCAACGCGGGAGACGTTCGCGGACGGCAATGCACATGAGCGCGAAGAGGTACGGCAAGAAATCCAGCGCGTGGCGCATCCCGAATTGCACCCAGCCGTTCAAGTAATACGTGAATTCCGGTAGCGCGACGATTCCGGTCGCGATCCAGAGTGCGATGACGACGTTGCGCGGCGATTTGGCGAGAAACGCGAGCACCAGCGCAGGGCTGGTGAACGTCAAGGCGACGCCGGTCGTGTCGGGTTTGACGTACGGCCATTGCACGTGCTGCAGCCACTCGACCAGTACCGGCGCGCGGAAGAAGAACGAATAGATCTGGTACGGCATGTACGAGATCTGGAACGGCGAGCCGGTCGGCGCGCCCCACGCGTCGGCGTGGTAGTACACCGTGTGGCCGATGTCGAGGATCGTGCCCCACATCAACTCGTCGTAGCCGACGAACGCGATCACGGCAGACACGAGCACGATTCCGAACGCGCGCAGTCGCGCGAAACGCTCCGCCGGCGTCGGCTTGCGTCCCGAAAACGCGCCGGTCCACAGCGCCCAGCCGAACACCGGCGCGGTCGCGATTTCCGGGAACCGCGCGCCGGCCGCGAGCACCAAACAAATGGCGACGAGCCAACCGCGGTTTCGTCCGGTCAGCTCGAGCAGTGCGCCCAGAATGAACGCGAGCGAGACGAGGTGGGCGAGGAACCACACGTCGCCGAGCTCGGCGCACCACCACACGTCGGTCCCGGCCACGAAGAAGAGCGTGAGGAAAACCTTGGTCGACAGGTCGGTGACGCCGAGCCGCTCGGCCAACAGCCACGCCAGCGCGGTGGCCACGGCCGCGAACAGGATCGCTACCGTCGTCTGGTTCGCGTCGTTGCCCCAGATCGCGACCAGCGGCAGCATGAAGATCGCCGGCACCGGTCCGTCGACGCCGTAATAGTGGCCGTTGTACTGGACGGCGTCCATCCAGCGACCGGGCCAGTCGATCCACATCCGCCCGTGCAGCCACGCGTAAGCGACCCGCGTGTAGTTGTTCTGCTGGGTCGAACGCAGGTGCGAGCTGACCAGAATGACGACGAAAGTGACGAGGCCGGCAACCGCCCCGCCGGAGAACCGCCGCAGGGACAACGCCGTGGTCCAAAAACGAGACGCGGCGACCATCTTCGGCGCCACCGCTTCGGCTCACCGTAACCGTCGCCCCGCCGCAGCGGTAGAAAGACGAGCGATGTACCAGCAATCAGGGTCCCCCAGCGGTCCTTCGAGCGGCGGCTTTGCGCCGGCCGTCAGCGCTCCTGGACTGCTCGGCCAGGTGCTGGGCATAACCGGCGTCGGTTTCCTGTTCACCGCGGCCGCGGCGTACCTATTCCGCGGCATTCCGGCGATGATCGGCTTGATCGCGCTGATCGGCGGCATCGTGCTGATCTTCGTGATGGGCCGCGTGCGCAACAACCCGCAGGCTGCACTGCTCTGGTTCTATGCGTTCACGTTTCTCGAAGGCATCGGCATCGCGCCGGTCATCACGCAGTACGCCGTCGACATCGGTCCGGAGGTCGTGGTGAACGCGGCCGCGACGACCGGGCTCGGCATGGTGTTGCTCGGCTGCATCGCATTCATTTTCTCGGTCGATTGGCGCCGCTTCAGCGGGATCGCGTCGGTCGCGCTCATCCTGCTGATCGTGGTCGGAATCATTTCCGCGTTCACCAGGTTCATTCAACCCGACGCATTCTCGTGGCTCGTGCTCGGCGTCTTCGGACTGTGGACGCTGATCGATTTCAGCCGCATTCGTGCCGGCGGCGGCGGAGCGACCGCGGTCGAGCTGGCGGTCGCGATCTATCTCGACGCGCTCAACATCTTCCTCGCGGTGCTCGAATTGATGGGTTCGCGCAGCCGGCGTTGAGTCGAGGCTGAGACTCGTCACCGGACGGCGAAGAGGCGAGCGTGGCGCGGGCCTACGACGAGGAAGCCGGGCAACCGGCCGGCGACGTCCTGCACGAGGCGTGCGGGGTCACGGGAATCTACGCGCCCGGCGAAGACGTCGCGCGGCTCGCATACTTCGGCTTGTATGCACTACAGCACCGCGGCCAGGAGAGCGCGGGTCTCGCGGTCGGCAACGGTGTTGCCATCGATAGCCATCGCCAGATGGGCCTCATCAACGGTGTCTTCGACGAGGAGATCCTCGGCCGGTTGCGCGGCGACGTAGCTCTCGGCCATACGCGCTATTCGACGACCGGCAGCTCGGTCGTGTGCAACGCTCAACCGTTCATCGAAGACTCGAATCTGGGACCATTCGCGTTCGCGCACAACGGCAACCTGACCAACGCGGAGGAGCTCGCTGCGCGCTTGCCCGACGACGTTCGCTTGTCCGCGACGTCGGACTCAGAGATTTTAGCCAAGACGATCGCGCTCGCGCGCGGGACGACGTGGGCCGAGAAGATCAAGGCGGCAATGACCGTCGCCGAAGGCGCGTATTCGGTCGTGATGCTCACGCCCGACGCCGTGATCGGCTTTCGCGATCCGTGGGGCGTGCGACCGCTGTGCATCGGCACGTACGGCGACCGCGGCTACATGATCGCATCGGAGTCATGCGCTCTCGCGACGGTCGGTGCCCACTACTTGCGCGAGATCTCCGCCGGTGAGGTCATCGTGATCGACGAGCGCGGCATTCGCACCGAACACACCGAGGTCGTCAAACCGTCATCGCTGTGCATGTTCGAATACATCTACTTCGCGCGCCCGGACAGCATGCTCAGCGGCCGTTCGATCTACATGGCGCGCTACGAGATGGGACGCGCGCTCGCGCGCGAGCATCCGGTCGACGCCGACGTCGTCATTGCCGTTCCCGACAGTGCAATCCCGGGCGGGATCGGCTACGCCGCCGAGAGCGGCGTGCCGTACGTGGAAGGTCTCATCAAGAACCGCTACATCGGCCGCACGTTCATCAGTCCCGACAAGAAGATGCGCAGCCAAGGCGTGCGCCTCAAGTTCAATCCGATCGTCGAGAACCTGCGCGGCCAACGCGTCGTGGTCGTCGACGACTCGATCGTGCGCGGCACGACGACGCCGCGCATCGTCTCGCTACTGCGTGACGCGGGCGCGCGCGAGGTGCACCTGCGCATCACCTCGCCGCCGATCGTGCATCCGTGCTATCTCGGCGTCGACATGGCGACCCACGACGAGCTGATCGCCGCCAACCTGACCGTCCCGCAAATCTGCGAGCGCGTCGGTGCCGATTCGCTGGGGTATTTGAACATCGAGAGCCTGGTCGCGTCGACCGGCCGCGAGCGCCACGATTTCTGTCTGGGCTGCCTGAACGGCCGCTATCCGAGCCGGCCGGCCGACTCGCACGGCAACCTGCAGTCCGACCGTCAACCGGCGCTCAAGGCCTGACCTACGGCGCGCCCGGCTCCGACGCGGCGGGCGGATCGCTCGCCGGGAACGAGTCCGCTTCCGCCTGGTCGTACGCGTCGAGCGTATCGGCGTCGTATTGCGTGGGCTTGTCCGGATCCATCGGTTCGAACACTGCGTCCGACGGATCTTGCTTGGGCGCGTCGGGGTCGGGAATGACGGGTTCTGGTGGATTCACCCTAGGTTCTTACCCCGCGGTGGCGGCCGTCTTTCCGACCTTGCCGTTGCTCAGCATTCCCTCGCCGGCGAGTGCCTCGACCATCGTCACGAACGCGCGCACCGGCGTTCCGGTCGGGCCCTTCGCCATGTACGACGACTCGCTGTCGAGATATGCGGTGCCGGCGACGTCGAGATGAATCCACGGCGTGTCGGCGACGAAGTTCTTGAGGAACGATCCCGCGGTTTCGGCGCCCGCCGGTCGCCCCGAGCTGTTCTTGATGTCGGCGATGTCGCTCTTGATCTGCTGCTCGTAGTCCGGATAGAGCGGCAAGCGCCAGTAGCGTTCGCCGATGTCGGCGACGGTCTTGAGGAACCGCTCGACGAAAGTCTCATCGTTCGACATCACGCCGCTCGCCGCGTGCCCGAGCGCGACGACGCAGGCGCCGGTGAGGGTGGCGGCGTCGATGATCTTGGTCGCGCCGAGCTCGCGCGCGTAGCAGAGCGCGTCGGCGAGGATGAGCCGGCCTTCGGCGTCGGTGTTGATGACTTCGATCGTCTTACCGTTCATCGCGCGCAGGATGTCGCCGGGCTTCAT
>Ga0182024_10010700_pt1 | contig 18651 bp, 13 predicted proteins | sample P32metaG_FD_120480 | JGI IMG/M metagenome (GOLD analysis project Ga0182024, IMG submission 120480) | Permafrost microbial communities from Stordalen Mire, Sweden - P3-2 metaG (Illumina Assembly) | ecosystem: Environmental > Terrestrial > Soil > Wetlands > Permafrost | place: Sweden: Stordalen... | reverse complement strand
CGGGGCGGCTGCGGGGGCCGCCGCCTGGGCGGGGGCGGCCGCGGCGCCCGCCGGCACGTCACCGCCGCCCACACCGGCCGACTTGCGCTTCGAGAAGGCGATGGCGGCCAGCAGGACCACCAGGGCCGCTCCGGCGATGGTGAAGCGGGCGGCGTCGTTGTGGCGCAAGGCGATGACGGCCGGCAGGATCAGGAGCGAGACCAGGTTCATCACCTTGATGAGCGGGTTGAGGGCCGGTCCGGCGGTGTCCTTGAACGGGTCGCCGACGGTGTCGCCGATGACCGCCGCCTTGTGGGCTTCGGAGCCCTTGCCCCCCTCGTTGCCGTCCTCGATGTACTTCTTGGCGTTGTCCCAGGCCCCCCCCGAGTTCGACAGGGTGTTGGCCATCAGCTGACCGGTCAGGATGGCGGCGGCCAGGAAGGCCCCGAGGGCCAGGTAGTTGATGCCGAACCCGACGATGGCCGGGGTGAGGACGGCCAGCAGGGCCGGGGTGGCCAGCTCGCGCTGTGAGGCGGCGGTGCAGATCGAGATGACCTTCCCGTACTCGGGCTTCTCGGTGAAGTCCATGATCCCGGGGTGTTCGCGGAACTGGCGGCGAACCTCCTGGACGACGGTGCCGGCCGAGCGCCCCACGGCCCGGATGGCCAGCGAGGAGAACAGGAAGGCCACCGAGCCGCCGATGAGAAGGCCTACGAACACCGTCGGGTTGGCCACGTTGATCGGGATGGTCTGGAAGAGGGTGTTGCCGATCAGGTGGGTCAGGTGGAGCTGGGTGCCGATGGTCTCGATGAACGACGCGAAAAGGGCCACCGCGGCGATGACGGCCGAGCCGATGGCCACCCCCTTGGTGATGGCCTTGGTGGTGTTGCCCACGGCGTCCAGGCTGACCATGACCCGCTCGGCCTCCCCGGTGAACTCCCCGGACATCTCGGCCACCCCGGCCGCGTTGTCCGAGACCGGCCCGAAGCTGTCCTCCGAGACGATCATCCCGGTGGTGGCCAGCAGGCCGATCCCGATGAGGGCGACCAGATAGAAGGTGTACTCGATGTTGCCATCACCCAGCCCGATGGCCACCCCGATGGCGATGGCGATGGCGATGATCGCCCAGACCGAGGACTCGAGCCCGATGGCGACCCCGGCCAGCACCGTGGTGGCCGGCCCGGTCCGGGCCGATTCGGCGATCTCTTTGACCGGGCCCCGCTCGGTCGAGGTGAACTGCTCGGTGATCTGGCTGGCCACCAGGGAGAGCACCACCCCGGTGAGCACGGCCCAGAAGAGCTTGAGGTCGTGGACGTAGTACTGGGCCACGAAGAAGGTGCCGACCACGGTGAGGGCGGCGGCCAGCCAGAAGCCCCGGTTGATCGGGGCCATGGCGTGGCGGTCCTTGGTCCGGGCCCGCACGGCGTAGACGCCGATGACCGAGGCGAAGATCCCCAGGGCCGGGATGATCAGGGGGAACAGGACGGCCGGGGTCGGGTTGAGCCGGTGCCCGGGCAGGGAGCGGAAGGCGGCGTAGCCCAGGATGAGCGAGGAGATGATGGTGATCTCGAAGGACTCGAAGAGGTCGGCCGCCATCCCGGCGCAGTCGCCGACGTTGTCCCCCACGTTGTCGGCGATGGTCGCCGCGTTGCGGGGGTCGTCCTCGGGGATCCCGGCCTCAACCTTGCCCACCAGGTCGGCCCCGACGTCCGCCGCCTTGGTGAAGATGCCCCCGCCCACCCGCATGAACAGGGCCAGGAGCGAGGCCCCGAAGGCGAAGCCGATGAGCACCGCCGTCGCTTCGTTCTGGAAGACCATCACGATCACCGTGGCCCCGACCAGGCCCAGTCCCACGCACAGCATCCCGGTGACCGCCCCGGTGCGGAAGGCCACCCGCAGGGCGGCGGCCATGCCCCCGCCCCGCGAGGCGGCCGCCGCGGTGCGCACGTTGCCCCGCACGGCGATGGACATGCCGATGAAGCCGGTCAGGCCCGAGAAGGCGGCCCCGAAGAGGAAGCAGATGACCCGGTAGATGCCGGCCTGGGCGAAGCTCAGGGCCACCGTCCCGTTCGGCCTGGTCACCGTGGTGGCGGTGAAGAAGATCAGGATGGCCAGCGGTACGACGATGATGGCGATCGTGCGGAACTGGCGCTTCAAGAACGCCTCGGCCCCCTCCTGGATCGCCTTGGCGATCTCGCGCATCTTGGGGGTGCCGGTATCGGCGGCCAGCACGCCCCGGGCCAGGATGAGCCCGGCCGTGATGCCGACCAACCCGGCGGCGAGGGCCACGATGAGCCAGATCCAGTCGGTCCGGGAGAGATGGAAGGCCTGGTACCCACCTTCGGCGACCAGTGCATGGATCATGCGGGGTGTTCCCTTTCTCGGGCCTCGTCGGGCCCAGGCGCAAGGGCCTGGACACCGATCCGGGGTGGTGATCTGACGACTTGGGGGCGCACCGGGGGACGCGAGACGGCGCAGCGGGCCGTGGGGACGATAGCGACTCGGCCACCCCAGGGGCAAGGAAGCCCGGTCGGGTCCCCGCCCCTGCTCACTCCCCCCCGGGGGAAGGGCCCTGGTTGGGCCCGGCCACCAGTTCGTAGTCGGGGTTCAAGATGGCCAGGCGGCGGCCCCAGGCCCCGACCATGCCCTCGGCGACCAGGCGCGCCCCGGGCTCGATGCCCGGGATGCGGGGGCGGCCCTGGAAGACCAGCAGCAGGCCGCCGGTCCCGTCCCCCAGCACGCACTCGAGGTTGGTGGTGCCGGCCTTGGGCTGGACCCGGACCGACTTGACCCGCCCGGCCACCCGGACCCGTTCGCGGAAGTGGGCCTCGGCGATCGGCTGGCAGTCGACGGCCAGGTCGGCCAGGGCCCGGTCGGCCGCCCCCACGGCGCCCCCCCGGGCCCGCTCGCGCCGGGTCGGCTCGGCCGGGGGTCCGCCGCCGCCCGCCCCCCCGGTCGAAGGGTGCCGGACCGGGGCGGCCGCGGCCGCCTGGGCCGAGGCCGTCGCCTCCTCGACGACCTTGCGGTAACGCCGGGCCCGCAGGGCCAGGGACCCCCGCAGGTTGTACGGGATGATGGTGGCGCTCACGTGGGGGACCTGGCTGACGACCTCGGAGATCTTGTCCGCCGTGCGGTCGTGGAGGAACCGCTGCCACCCGAAGGCGTAGGCCCGTCGCGGCAGCAGCACCGTGCACTCGGTGTCGCCGTCCTGGACGGCGTCGGCCACCAGCTCGATCGCCGCCCGGGCCAGCCGGCGGTCCCGGACCTCGACGATGTCGAGCGGGAGCCGGGACAGGCCCAGACGGCGCCACTCCTCCTCCAGTCGGTGGGTGGCCAGGGAGTCGAGGTCGAAGTGGACGGCCCGTATGTCGTCGGGGGTCAGGGCCCGGGCGTACTGGAGGGCCCGGGCCGCCGCCACGTCCAGGCGGTCCACCAGCACCACCACCACGTGGCGGCGCAGGATCGGCGCCTCGGCCGCCTGGGCCGTCCCGGCCTCGAGCTCGGTCTCCTCCTTGGCGTACTGGTGGTGGAGGCGGATGAGGGCGAGCACCCCGAGGGGGAGAATGATGACGATCGTCCAGGCCCCCTCGGTGAACTTGGTCACCACGATGATGATGTCGACGATGAACGACAGCACGGCCGAGATGCCGTTGATGGTGGCCCGCCGGCGCCAGTGGTCCTCGCGGTGGCTGAAGTGGTACTTCACCATGCCGGCACCGGCCATGGTGAACCCGGTGAACACCCCGATGGCGTAGAGGGGGATGAGGTTGTCGACCTGGGCGTTGGTGATGACGAGCAGGACGACGGAGACCACGGTGAGCACGATGATCCCGGTGGAGAAGACCAGTCGGTGGCCGCGCCGGGTCAGCTGGCGCGGGAGGTACGAGTCGTCGGCGGCGAAGCTGGCCAGGAACGGGAACCCGGTGAAGCTGGTGTTGGCCGCCAGGACCAGGATGAACATGGTGCTGGCCTGGAGGCACACGAACAGGACCCGCCCGGCGGTGGCCGTCCCGTAGACGTACTTGGCGATCTGGGAGACCACGGTCGGGGTCCCCGAGACGTAGGGGACCGGGTGGGTGATGGCGGCGAGGGCGCTCACCCCGAGCACCAGGGTGCCCAGAATGAGGCTCATCCAGATCATGGTGATGCGGGCGTTGCGGGCCTCGGGGCGGCGGAAGACGCTGACCCCGTTGGAGATGGCCTCGGTCCCGGTCAGGGCCGAGCCGCCCGAGGCGAAGGACCGCATCAGGACGAAGACCCCGGCCCCGTAGAGGAGCCCGGTGCTCGGGTGGCCGATCGGGACCGCCCCGGTCTGGTGGATCGAGTGGGCGTGGAGCTGGCCCAGGCTGGCCCGGGCGGCACCGACCACCATCAGCAGCGTCATGTTGGCGATGAAGAAGTAGGTGGGGAGGGCGAACGCCCGCCCGGCCTCGCGCACCCCCCGCAGGTTGCCGAAGGAGATCAGGAGGACCAGCCCCACGGCGATCCAGGTGGTGCCCGGGGTCAGGGCGGGGAACACCGAGGTCAGGGCGGCGACCCCGGCGGCGACCGACACCGCCACCGTGAGGGTGTAGTCGATCAGGAGCGAGACCGCGGCGATCTGGGCCACGTTCAGGCCGAAATTCTCTCTCGCCACGACGTAGGCCCCGCCGGCCTTCGTGTACACCTTCACCACCTCGAGGTAGGACAGGGTGACGAAGGCCAGGACCACGATCACGGCCACGCTGACCGGGACCAGCAGCGAGAACGCCGCTACCCCGATCACCTTCACCAGCGGGATCAGCGCCTGCTCGGTGGCGTAGGCCGACGACGAGATGACGTCGGAGGAAAGGACGGCGAGGGCGGTCGGGCGACCGAGCCGTTCGCTGGACAGCTGCTCGGTCACCAGCGGCGGCCCCAGCAGCTTGTTCTTGAGCCGGTACCGGAGGGTCTCGGGGTACTCGGCGGCGGCGTCGGGGGGCAGCACCAGGGGATGGCGGGGTGCGGGGGCCGGCGGGCGGCGGTCACCCGCCGGGAGGGGCGGGGCGGCGGGGGGCTCGCCGACCAGGGACGGGGCCCGTCCTCCGGGGTCCAGATCGCTGCCGGTATCGTCGGGGCTCACCGCCCCAAAGTAAAGCCGCGCCCGGAGGCCCCCGTTTGCGCTTCCTTTACAGCCGGCCCCGGGGCCGTGTTGGATGGCCGGGTGCACGTGATCGTGGTGGGGTGCGGCCGGGTGGGATCAGGCCTGTCCAAGGCCCTGGCCAAGGAGGGCCACTCGGTGGCCATCATCGACCGCAACGTCCGGGCGTTCCGGCGCCTCCCGGCGGACTTCGCCGGCGAACGGGTGGTGGGCTCGGGGTTCGACCGCGACGACCTGGAGCGTTCGGGGGCGGTGGGGGCCGACGCCCTGGCCGCGGTGACCAGCGGGGACAACACCAACATCCTCACGGTCCGGATCGCCCGGGAGACCTACAAGATCCCCCGGGTGGTGGCCCGGATCTACGACCCCCGCCGGGCCGAGATCTACCAACGGCTCGGCATCCCCACCGTGGCCACGGTCACCTGGACGATCGACCAGGTGCGCCGGCGACTGCTCGACGTGGCGGCCGACGACTGGTCCGACCCGAGCGGGCGGCTGCTGCTGTTGGACCGGTCCATGCCCGAGCACTGGGCCGGGCGGGCCCTGAGTGACGTGGAGGAGCCGGACAAGATCGAGCTAGTCGGGCTGACCAGGGCCGGCGAGCCCCGCCTGGGCGCCCGCCGGCTGGTCGGCCAGGAGGGCGACGTCCTGCACGTGGCCGTGATGCGCGACGCCCTCGACCTCTTCGAGCGGCGCCTGTCGGACCCCGGGTCGGCGGCCGCCGTCCCGGCCGCCGACCGGACGGGCGGCGGCCGGGACGGGCAGGGCTGAGGTTTGCGGGTCGCCATCGCCGGGGCCGGGAGCGTCGGCACCGCCATCGCCCGGGACCTCCACGCCGCCGGCCACGACGTGCTGGTCCTCGAGCAGGACCCCGACCTGGTCGAGCGCCGGCGGGGCGAGCTGGACGTGACCTGGGTGGCGGCCGACGCCTGCGAGGTCTCCTCGCTCGACGCCGCCGGGCTGGCGACGGTGGACGTGGTGGTGGCGGCCACCGGGGACGACGAGGACAACCTGGTGATCTCGCTGTTGGCCAAACAGGAGTTCGCGGTGCCCCGGGTGGTGGCCCGGGTCAACAACTCGAAGAACCAGTGGCTGTTCACCGAGAGCTGGGGGGTGGACGTCTCGGTGTCGACACCCCAGCTGCTCACCGCGCTGGTGGAGGAGGCGGTGTCGGTGGGGGCCCTGGTCCGGCTCCTGCAATTCCAGGGCGGCTCGGCCCACCTGGTGGAGGTCACCCTGGCCGAGGACTCACCGTCGGCCGGTATGGCCATCGCCGACATCGGTTTCCCCCGCGAGGCCACCGTGGTGGCGGTGGTCCGCGACGACCGCCTGGTGGTCCCCCGGGGCGACACCGTGCTCCAGATCGGTGACGAGGTGCTGCTGCTCGTCACGGCCGACGCCGAGTCGGCGGTGCAGGCACTGTTCGTCGCCGGCTGAGTCGGCCCATTCCCCCGCTGACGACGTTCACGCTCTCGTCGCGCGACGGTCAAAGAGCCCGTCGCATGCACGTTTTGCGGCCCCAACACCCCGTACGATGGGTGCGTGAGAGCGGCTTTCTTCGACCTCGACAAGACGGTCATCGCCAAGGCGTCGATCGCCGCCTTCGGCCGACCGTTCCGTCGCGGCGGGCTGATCAACCGCCGGGTGATCCTGCGGGCCGTGGTCGGCCAGCTCATCTTCCTGCACTTCGGGGCGGACGAGAAGCGCCTGGCCCGCATCCGCGAGTCCATGCTGGCGCTCACCAAGGGCTGGGAGCGCGACCGGGTGCGCGAGATCGTGCGCGAGACCCTGCTCGAGGTGATCGAGCCGTTGATCTACGCCGAGGCGCTCGAGCTCATGGAGGAGCACCGCCTGGCCGGCGACCGGGTCTACCTGGTCTCGGCCTCCCCCGAGGAGATCGTCGAGCCGCTGGCCGAGCTGCTCGGGGTGGACGGCGCCATCTCGTCGGTGGGCGAGGTCGACGACGAGGGCCGTTACACCGGCCGCATGGCCTTCTACGCCTACGGCCCGGGCAAGGCCGAGGCAATGCGCGAGCTGGCGGCCCGGGCCGGGATCGACCTGGCCGCGTCGTCGGCCTACTCGGACTCGGCCACCGACCTGCCGATGCTCGAGGCGGTCGGCCACCCGGTGGCCGTCAACGCCGACCGCCCCCTGGCCAAGGTGGCCCGGGAGCGCCAATGGGAGACCCGGCAGTTCACCAAGCCGGTCCGGTTGCGCGACCGGATGACGGTGCGCACCCCGGTGGTGACCACGAGCGTGGCCCTGGCGGCCGCGGCGGTGGTCCTGCTCTGGCGGGGTCGGCGGGCCCGCGCCGCCGTGCGGCGTCGGGCCGGTGGTCCGGGCACCGGGCTTGGGCTCGCCCCCCGTTCGGCCGCCTGACGGCGGCGTCGCTCAGGCCGAGCGCAGGCGCTTGGCGGCGACGAAGCCCAGGGTGAGCAGGATGGCGAGAATGAGGATCTTCTTCATGGCGGCGATGCTACCCGGGTCGCGAGCACCTGTCGCCCGGACCGTCGCCCGCCGGAACCGGCGGTCGCCTCAGACGGTCAGCAGGTCGCGGGCGCCGGTGTCCGAGGAGGGGTGCCGCAGCTTGGACATGGCCCGGGCCTCGATCTGGCGGATCCGCTCCCGGGTCAGGTTGAAGTGCTCGCCCACCTCTTCGAGCGTCCTCGGCTCGCCCCGGTCCAGCCCGAAGCGGAGGCGGAGGATCTCCCGCTCACGCTCGTCGAGCGGGGAGAGCAGCCGGCCGATCTCGTCGGGCAGGAGCGAAACCGCCGCCACTTCGAACGGCGACTCCGCCGAGCGGTCCTCGACCACGTCACCCAGCTCGGCGTCGCCGTCCTCGCGCAGGGGCTCGGACAGCGACAGCGGCTCGGCCCGGAAGCGGAGCGCCTCCACCAGCTTGTCCTCGGGCATCTCGACCTCGATGCCCAGCTCGGCCAGGGTGGCCGGCCGGCCGAGCTTGAGCTCGAGCCGGGCCTGGGCCTTCTGGACCCGGGCCAGGGTGTCCCCGGCGTGCACCGGGAGGCGGATCGTCCGACCGGTGTTGGCGATGCCCCGGGTGATGGCCTGGCGGATCCACCAGGTGGCGTAGGTCGAGAACTTGAAGCCCTTGCGCCAGTCGAACTTCTCGACGGCGTGCATGAGGCCCAGGTTCCCCTCCTGGATGAGGTCGAGCAGGGGCAGCCCGGAGGCCTGGTACTTCTTGGCGATCGAGACCACCAGCCGCAGGTTGGACTGGACGAAGGTCTGCTGGGCCTGCTCGCCCCCGATGAGGCCACGGCGCAACTCCCGCTTCTTCGCCGCCGTCAGCCCCTTGGGGGCCTTGGCCAGCTCCAGCTCGGCGTCCCGGCCGGCCTCGATGGCCTGGGCCAACCGGACCTCGTCGTCCTTGGTCAAGAGCGGGTACTGACCGATGTCGGTCAGGTACAGACGGACGAGGTCCTCGTCGTCGCGCTCGATGCGTTCCTTCGCCAAGTTGAGCCGAACCTTCCGTGTCGTGGGTGCCGCTGCGGCCGAATCGCCGCGGGGGCCGGTCAGTGGCCACCCAGCTGGGGCCACGCAGCTGGTCTGCGTAGAGCGCGCACCTGGTGTGAAGACATTCTACAGGGCGCGTCAAGGGACCAGGTCGGGGCACGCTTTTCGGCGTCCGGGGCCCCGGGGTGGGCTTTCGGGGCCCCCCGGGGCCGCCGGTCGGCGGTTCCCGGCCCTAGGGCCCGAGGGACCCGTGGGCCTCGTGGACCTCGGGGAGCTGGGGGAGCTCGGGCAGGCCGGGGTCGTCGTCGACGCCCGGGTCCTCGACCGGCCAGGGGACCAGCCCCGGGCCGACGCCGGCGGCCACCACCACCCCCTCGAGCCCCCCCTGGGCCGAGGCTGCCACCTGGGCGTCGTGGGGCCGGCGCAGGAGGTGCTCGAGCACGGTCTCGCCCTCCAGCCAGGACTCCACCACGTCGCGCCGGGCCAGGCGGAGCACCCGGATCACCGGGGCGTCGGCCACCGGGGTGGACCGGGCCAGATGGGCGCCGTAGGTGACGGCCAGGCGGGGCAGCACCACCCGGGACAGGCCGGCCAGGCGCTGGACGACGCCCTCGGTCTCCTCGCCGGCCAGGGCCTCGAAGAGCGGGGCCACCGCCGGGCCGAACGGGACGGTCAGGTCGTCGGGGTCGAGACCCTCGAGGACAGGCAGCCGGTCGGCCCACAGCCCGGCCCGCCAGGCGTGTCGGGCGCTGGTCTCGTCGAAGAAGATCTGGACCTCGGCCAGCGGGGCCTGGGCCGCCCAGGCCCCGGTCAGCTCGAAGAGCCGGTGCTCGATCCACCGGTACCCGCCGAGGAGCTGGGCCGAGGTGTGGATCGGCAGCACCGGTCGCGCCGCGTTAGCCACCGGTGGCCCCGCCGCCCGGGGCGGCCCGGTAGTGGTTGGTGATCGGCATCCGCCGGTCCTTGCCGAACGCCTTGGTGGAGATACGGACCCCCGGCGGCATCTGGCGCCGCTTGTACTCCGCCCCGTCCACCAGGGCCACCACCCGCTCGACCACGGCCGGGTCGAAGCCGTCGGCCACCAGGTCGGCCGCCGTCCGATCGTGCTCGACGTAGGCGGCGAGCACCGGGTCGAGCCGGTCGTAGGGGGGCAGCGACTGATCGTCGCGCTGGTCCGGGCGCAGCTCGGCCGACGGCGGCTTGTCGAGCACCGACTCGGGGATCGGCGGGATGGCCCCCTCGGCCTCGGCCCGGCGGTTGCGGTAGCGGCACAGCTCGTAGACCAGGGTCTTAGGGACGTCCTTGATCACCGCGAAGCCGCCGGCCGAGTCGCCGTAGAGGGTGGAGTAGCCGGTCGCCATCTCGCTCTTGTTGCCGGTCGTGAGCACGATGGCGCCGGTGGCGTTGGACACGGCCATGAGGATCACCCCCCGCAGGCGCGACTGGAGGTTCTCGTCGGCCAGCCCCGACGGCGGCCCCCCGAGCGCCGGGGTGAGCACCTCGGTCAGGGCCACGTGGGCCGCCTCGATCGGCACCGTGGCCAGCTCGATGCCAACCCGGGCGGCCAGCGCCTCGGCGTCGGTCACCGAGCCCTCGCTCGAGTAGCGCGAGGGCATGGCCAGGGCCCGCACGTTGCGGGAGCCGAGGGCGTCCACGGCGACGGTGACGACCAGCGAGGAGTCGATCCCGCCGGACAGCCCGACGATGGCCGTGGTGAAGCCGTTCTTGGCCAGGTAGTCCCGGGTGCCGAGGACCAGCGCCTCGTACACCTCGGCGTCGTCGGCCAGGGGCTCTGGGACCACCGGCCCCTCGGCGGCCGGCTGGCGGCGGGGGGCGGCGCTGATCTCGACCACCGGTGAGTCCCCGGTCCCGGCGGCACCACCCCCGGGGCGGCTGCTCACCGGGACGTCCACCACGACCAGGTCCTCGGCGAACTGGCGCCCGGCGGCCAGCAGCTCGCCGTCGGACCCGACGACCAGGCTGGCCCCATCGAAGACCAGCTCGTCCTGGCCCCCCACCTGGTTGACGTAGGCGATGGCGCAGCCGGCCTCGGCCACCCGCTGGCGCAGCATGGCTAGCCGCTCGCTCCGCCGGTGGCGCGAGTAGGGCGACGCGTTGAGGTTGACCACCAGGTCGGCCCCGGCCCACCCGAGGACCGGGACCGGCCCGTCGCCGAACCAGACGTCCTCGCAGATCGAGACCCCGACGGCGGCCCCGGCCACCCGATAGCGCACCAGCGGGCCGGCGCCCGGGGTGAACCAGCGCTCCTCGTCGAACACCCCGTAGTTGGGCAGCAGGCGCTTGTGATAGACGCCGACGACGGCCCCCCGGGCGCACACGGCGGCCGCGTTGGCGAGGCGCCCGGCGCCGGCGGCCCCGGGCACGATCAGCCCCTCCCCGGCGCCCGGAGCCAGGCGACCCTCGGCCCGGGTGGCCCGGTCCTCGGCCACTGGGTCGCCCGGGGCGATCGGGTCGACGAAGCCGACCACGGCCACGCAGTCGCCGGTCGCCGCGGCGACCTTCTCGAGGGTGGCCACGTTGTCGGCGACGAAGCCCTCCTTTAACAAGAGGTCCTCGGGCGGGTACCCGGTGATGGCCAGCTCGGGGAAGACACAGAGGTCGGCCCCGGCCGCCCCCGCCGCCTCGAGCGCCGAGACGATGCGCTCGGCGTTGCCGCTGAGGTCACCCACCACGGTGTCGAGCTGCGCGGCCGCCAGGCGGAGGTGCGACATGGGAGTGAGCCTAACGGGGAGCCCGGACCGGGCTGCGGGGTACCGGGCACCCCACGTCGGCCGGCGCCGGGGGGGCAACCGCCACCCGTCCGGGCCCCCCGGCCGCCCCGGGATGCTCCTGCGGCCCGCGTTGACCCCGGCTGGGGACCGGCGCACGGCGCCGACCGACGGTACCCTTGACCGCCGGGCACTCCCCCAATGAGGATGACGTAACCCCGGTGGCCAGTTCGTAGTCTGGCCACAAAGAGGCAACACCGACCGGAGGTAGTGGGCAATGGGTCCAGTGTAGTACATCATCGTCGGGTTCCCCGGCAACAAGTTCACCGGTCAGATCGTCCCTGAGCTGGTGTCTCTGGTCGAGTCGGGAACGGTCCGCATCCTCGACCTCGTCTTCATCGGCAAGGACGCCGACGGGACGGCGGTGACCATCGAGATCGACGAGCTCGACGCCATCGCCGGTTTCGGGGCGCTCGACACCGACGTGGGAGGGCTGATCAGCCCGGCCGACATCGAGCACGCCGCCGAGAGCCTCGAGCCGAACACCTCGGCTGCCCTCCTGATCTGGGAGGACCTGTGGGCCGCGCCGTTCGCCGAGGCGGTGCGTAAGTCCGGTGGGATCCTCGTGGAAGGGGCCAGGATCCCCCACGAGCTCATCACGCCGGCGCTGGCCGACCTGCCGCCCGCAGTCTGAATCCCATCCACGACAGGAGGACCAACATGCTCAGAAGACGCCCGATCGCACGGATGGCCGTAGGGACCGCCGTGGTGGCCGGCACGGCCGCCGCCGTCGGAGGTCGGGCCGCTCGTCAGCAGGCCGCGGCCGCCCCGGCCCCGGCCCCCGCCCCGGCCCCGGCCGCCCCGGCGACGTCGGACACCATCCAGCAGCTCACCCAGCTGAGCGCCCTCCGGGACTCGGGGGCCCTCACCGAGGCGGAGTTCGAAGCCGAGAAGGCGAAGATTCTCGGTTAGCCGGTCGGTTCGAGCCAGCAGGGGTCAGACGTCAGGTGGAGGGAGCCGGTCGTGACCGTGGACCTTCTCCTCATCGGGGTGGTGATCACCCTCGAACCGGTCCCTTTGACCGCGTTCATCCTGGTCCTCGCTTCCAAAGGCGGAGTCCGCAAGGGGGCCGCCTTCATCTTCGGATGGCTGGCGTCGCTGGCGGTGGTGGTGGCGGCCACCGTTGCCGCCACCGGGAACAAGCCGCCCCAACCGAACACGGCTCCCTCCCTGGGGGCACTGGCCCTCAAGATCCTCATCGGGGCGTTCCTGCTGCTCATCGCCCTGCGCCAGTGGCGTCGGCGGGGACGACCCAAGAAGCCGAAGAAGACGCCCAAATGGCAGACCGGCATCGACAACATGTCACCGTGGTTCGCCATGGGTCTCGGCCCGCTGACCCAGCCCTGGGCCCTGGTCGCCGCCGGGGTGGCCACTATCGTCGAGGCCAAGCTCTCCTCGTGGGAGAGCTACGTGGCCATCGTCCTCTTCTGCATCGTGGCGACGTCCACCTACCTGACCCTGGAGATCTACGCCGGCTTCTGGCCCACCCAGAGCCAGGCCTTTCTGGCCCGGCTCCGGGCCTGGATCGACTCGCACACCGACCAGGTCATCATCGTCGCCTCCCTGGTGCTCGGGTTCTGGCTCATCGCCAAGAGCTGCTACGAGCTTGCGTCGTGACCCCGAGATGGCCCGTCCACTCGAATCACCCGATGAGGGTGACGACCGGGTGATGCCGGGCGCGAGGGTGTCTCCGTGGCCCACGCGGAGTCCACCGGCCGGGCGTCGGGCCGCCGGGGGAAGCTGACGTGACCGGACCCTTGGGCGGCCCCGGGGGCGCTGGCGGACCGGCGCCGACCCCGGACCCGAGGGTGGACGCCGAGCTGGTCGGCACCCGCTACCTGATCCACTTCCAGGAGGACACCCTCCGGCACCGCCCCCTGTGGATCAGGCTGATCATCGAGTACCTGGGCACCTTCATCCTGGTCACCGTGGCCGCCGGATCCGGGGTCATCAACCATTACGTGGGGGGCGGGCCGATCAGCCGCACGGCGGCGGTGATCGCGCCGGGCGCAGTGGTGATGGCCATGATCTACGCCCTGGGCCCTCTCTCCGGGCTGCATATCAACCCGGCGGTCACCCTGGCCTTCGCCGGCCGCCGGGTCTTCAAGGCGGCCTGGGTGATTCCCTACATCGTCGTCCAGCTGGCCGGCGCGGTGTCGGCCGCCCTCTTCCTGCAGGCCATGTACGGCCACGTGGCCTCGGGCGGGAACTACCCGATCGCCCGGCCCGGCGGTGAGTGGCGGTCACTGGTCATGGAGATCGTGCTCACCGCCATCTTGGTGTCGGTGATCCTCAACACGGCCACCGGCTACCGGAGCATCGGCCACAACGCGGCGCTGGCCGTCGGGTCCACCGTCGCCCTGCTGGGACTCTTCGCCAGCCCGATCAGCGGCGCCTCGATGAACCCGGCCCGCTCCCTCGGGCCCGACATCGTCGGCGCCGACTTCACCGGCTGGTGGGTCTACATCGTCGGACCGGTCGTCGGCGCCGCGATCGCCGTGATGATCATCGCCCTGGTCCGGGGCCTCCCCGACGCCCAGGAGCGCGAGGCGGCCGAAGGCGGGGCGCTCCCGATCGAGCGCTAGGGACCGGGTGGCCGTGGTCCCCCATCAGCCTCCCCTACTTGGCCACTCCTAGAGGGAAGATAATGCCTGTAAGCCGTAGATTACTGTATAAACAGCATATTTCCAACTGTTGTACGGAGCCGCACGCTTTATGTGTCCCAACACCTGATATTCTAGCTGTTATAGGGAATTCAGACTGAAAAGGCTATAATTATGAGTGCTACACGAAGATACCGTACGGTCGAGGAGTGGGAAGCGGTAGTCGGATCCGAGATCCGCGCTGCCAGGATCGCCGCGAACTTCGACCAATCCACTCTCGCCGCAAATGCCGGTGTGAGCATCGGCGCACTGCAGAACCTCGAATCGGGCAAAGGATCCTCCCTGAAGACCGTCATTCGGGTCGTTCGAGCATTGGACCGCACCGAGTGGCTAGAGGTACTGGCCCCACCCGTCACTATCAGCCCGCTGGCGATGCTCTCCTCGAAACACGCGGGGGCTCGCCCCCGCCAACGCGTTGTTCGTCCTCGACCCGGCAAGCCAGGCACAAAGACTTGATCGCTTACTCTCCCGTCGAAGTTGTCGAGGTCCTCATCTGGAATCGCCGAGTAGGTGCGGTAGCTCTCGACCCGGCAACGGGGTATTACGTCTTCGAATACTCACCGGAGTGGCAGGCCGCCGGAATCGAATTGGCACCAACGACGATGCCTCTCAGCACGAGCACCTACGTGTTTCCAACCCTGCCCCCAGATACGTTCCACCATCTGCCAGCAATGCTGGCAGATGAGCTTCCTGACGACTTTGGCAATGCCCTCACCACCGCCTATCTCGTCAATGAGGGGATCCCATCGTCGTCGATCACGTCCCTTGACCGGCTCGCATACTTGGCCTCCCGTGGTACCGGAGCGCTTGAGTTCCGTCCGGCACGGGGGCCGCGAACCCGAAAGGCAACGGCGGTGAAGCTTTCCGAGCTAGTCCTGGCGGCTCGATCTGCAGTCGCCGGAAGGTTCGGCGACGACCACGGCATCACGGATGGCGTCCGGCACTTGATCGCAGTTGGAACGTCTGCAGGTGGCGCCCGGGCAAAGGCGGTCGTTGCGTGGAACCCAATCACCAACGAAGTGCGCTCTGGACAGGTGACTGCCGATCCGGGATTCGAGCAGTGGCTCCTAAAACTTGATGGGGTGGGCATCGACATGGATCTTGGTGAATCGGCCGATTTTGGACGTATCGAGTACGCATATTCGATGATGGCCAAGGCCGCGAACATCACGATGACTGATTGCCGGCTACTTCATGAGGGTGGCCGCTCGCACTTCATGACGAGACGTTTTGACCGGGCAGAAGATCGTTCGAAGATTCATATGCAGACCCTGTGCGCTCTCGGACATCTCGACTTTCGGCTGATTGGCGCACACGATTACGCGCAGCTGTTCGAAATGATCGACCGTTTGGGCGTGGAAATGGAGGCGCACACCGAAGTCTTCCGGAGAATGGTCTTCAACGTCGCAGCGGCAAACTGTGACGACCATACGAAGAACTTCTCATTCCTTCTGGGGCAGGGGGACACCTGGCAGCTTTCCCCCGCGTATGACGTGACCCACGCGCACAATCCGAAGAGTCGCTGGACGGCGCAACACCTAATGGCGATCAATGGCAGAACCACAGAGGTTGGGTTGACCGATGTGAAGAAAGTTGGGGACCGGTTTGCGGTCCCCAACGTTTCAACCGTTGTCAGCGAGGTCCTTGACGCTGTCGACTCGTGGTCTGAGTTTTCAGATCAAGCCCAAGTTGGCCCGGTAGCAAAAGACGAGGTGGGCGCAAATATCAAAGCCATGAGCGCCTTGCTTCGCTGAGCGAGACTGAAACTCGACCACCCTTCCTCGACCGGCGGCCACGTCCCGGCGAATGGATCCAGTCCTGTGTGGGCCCGAGGGCGCCGGCGCCGACCCCGTCCTCCCTGCGCAATAACGTCCTGTTGGTGATCCGCGACGGGATTCGAACCTCGAACCGTGGCCAGACCGCGTCCGGCGGGGGTCCACTCGGATCGGCTGCTTCGCAGCCCCGCCGTCAATCGGAGAGTTATGTCGGTAGCCCCTCTCCGGCCGGGAGGTCAGCCGTCGGATCAGATGTCGTAGTAGAGGGCGAACTCGTAGGGGTGGGGCCGCAGGCGCACCGCGTCCGCCTCCTCCACCCGCTTGTAGTCGATCCAGGTCTGGAGCAGGTCGTCGGTGAACACCCCCCCGGCCCGGAGAAAGTCATTGTCCGCCTCCAAGGCGTCCATGGCCTCGTCGAGCGACCCGGGGGTGTGGGGGATGTTGGCCAACTCCTCGGCCGGCAGGTCGAAGAGGTCCTTCTCGAGCGGCGGCGGGGGCTCGGTCTGGTTCTGGATGCCGTCGAGGCCGGCCAGCAGCATGGCCGGGAAGGCCAGGTACGGGTTGGACGAGGCGTCCGGGCAGCGGAACTCGATCCGCTTGGCCTTGGGGCTCTGGGAGTAGAGGGGGATCCGGCAGGCAGCCGAGCGGTTCCGCTGGGAGTAGACGAGGTTCACCGGCGCCTCGTAGCCGGGCACCAGCCGCTTGTAGGAGTTGGTGGTCGGGGCCCCGAAGGCCAGCACCGCCCGGGCGTGGGAGAGCAACCCACCCACGTACCACCGGCCGATGTCGGAGAGCCCGCCGTAGCCGTCACCGAAGAAGAGGGGCTCACCGCCCTTCCAGAGCGACTGGTGGCAGTGCATGCCCGACCCGTTCTCCTGGAAGAGCGGCTTGGGCATGAAGGTGGCCGTGTACCCGGCGGCCACCGCCACGTTCTTCACCACGTACTTGTAGAGCATGAGCTTGTCGGCCATGACGAGCATCGAGTCGAAGCGCATGTCCATCTCGGCCTGGCCGCCGGTAGCCACCTCGTGGTGCTGGACCTCGATCTCGACCCCGAGGCGCTCGAGGGTGAGGATCATCTCGGAGCGCAGGTCCTGGAACTTGTCGTTCGGGGGCACCGGGAAGTACCCCTCCTGGGGGCGCAACTTGTAGCCCTGGTTCGGGAGCTCCTCGCTGTCGGTGTTCCAGTGGCCCTCCACCGAGTCCACCCGGTAGCCCGAGTAGTTCACCCCGGTCCCGTACTGGACGTCGTCGAAGATGAAGAACTCGGCCTCGGGCCCGAAGTAGGCCGTGTCGGCGATGCCGGTCGACAACAGGTACTGCTCGGCCTTGCGGGCGATGTGGCGGGGGTCGCGGCTGTAGGGCTCCAGGGTGACCGGGTCGTGGACGAAGCAGTTGATGTTGAGCGTCTTGTGCTGGCGGAACGGGTCGACCACCGCCGTGTTGGGGTCCGGCAGCAGGATCATGTCCGACTCCTGGATCTGCTGGAAGCCCCGGATGGACGAGCCGTCGAACCCGAAGCCCTCGGTGAACCGGTCCTCGGTGAGCTCGTGGGTGGGCACCGAGAAGTGCTGGGTCATGCCGGGCAGGTCGGCGAACCGGCCGTCGACGATCTCGATCGACTCGTCCTTGCAGAGACGGATCACCTCCGCCGGGGTGCGCTGTTGCATGCGATGTCCCTCCGGTCGCCGTCTGCGGCGTCCCCGCAGACGGCACTACTCTGCTGGTCCCCGCCGGCCCTGACAAGACGGGGGCCGCCAGGTCCCGTGCGTGGGGAACCGCTGTTCATGCTGTATTCACAATCGGGAAACGGGAGAGAAACCCCCGGCGGCCAGTCTGGGGGCCGAGCGGTGCAGCCGTCGAGCATTCGCCGCCGCGCCCGCGGTGGCGCACCGGAGCGAGGAGCGGAGGACCACATGGCCTACCAGGCGGAGTACATCTGGATCGACGGGACCGAGCCGTCACCACTGATCCGGAGCAAGACCAAGGTCGTCCCCGACGGCAAGGAGCCCGGCATCTGGGGCTTCGACGGGTCGAGCACCAACCAGGCCACCGGGGACGACTCGGACTGCGTGCTCAGCCCGGTCTGGACCTGTCCGGACCCGCTCCGGGGACCCGGGGACAAGCTGGTCATGTGCGAGGTCCTCAACACCGACTTCACCCCCCATGCCACCAACACCCGGGCGGCCTGTGTGGCGGTGGCCGAGAAGTACGCCGATCACGAGCCGATGTTCGGCCTCGAGCAGGAGTACACCTTCATCCAGGACGGCCGGCCGCTCGGCTGGCCGGTCAGCGGCTACCCCGCCCCCCAGGGCCCCTACTACTGCGGGGTCGGCGGCGACAAGATGCCCGGGCGCGACATCGTCGAGCGCCACACGGCGGCCTGCATCACCGCCGGTATCGGCATCGAGGGCACCAACGCCGAGGTGATGATGGGCCAGTGGGAGTTCCAGATCGGGATCCTGGCTCCCCCCGAGATCGGCGACCAGCTCTGGGTGGCCCGTTGGCTCCTGTTCCGGATCGCCGAGGACTTCGGGGTCTACGCCACCCTCGAGCCCAAGCCGATCCTCGGGGACTGGAACGGCGCCGGGTGCCACACCAACTTCTCGACCAAGGCCATGCGGGCCGACGGCGGCTGGGACGCCATCATCGCGGGCTGCGAGGCCATCGGTGAGAACGTCGACGAGCACGTGGCGAACTACGGGGTCGGGATCGAGCTCCGCCTGACCGGGGCCCACGAGACCCAGCACTACTCCAAGTTCAGCTACGCCACCTCGGACCGGGGCGCCTCGATCCGGATCCCCTGGATCGTGGCCAAGGACAAGAAGGGCTACCTCGAGGACCGGCGGCCG
>Ga0182024_10010699_pt1 | contig 18651 bp, 18 predicted proteins | sample P32metaG_FD_120480 | JGI IMG/M metagenome (GOLD analysis project Ga0182024, IMG submission 120480) | Permafrost microbial communities from Stordalen Mire, Sweden - P3-2 metaG (Illumina Assembly) | ecosystem: Environmental > Terrestrial > Soil > Wetlands > Permafrost | place: Sweden: Stordalen... | reverse complement strand
TATCGACATAGATCTTAGCGTCAGCTTGAAATTGGTTGGGCACCACCACCAAGACGCCCCAGCCAATCACGCAGACCACCCAGGCCACAGCCATGCCGATCCAGCGGTAATGCCACGCACCGGCTAAATAGCTGTGGAGCTGCACCTTCCAAGGCTGCATTCGAGAACTCTCCTCGGTATTTCGCTTGGGCCGCCCTAGTAGGAATTAATGCCTATCAAGGCAGCAAGCTCCAAATGCCCCATTGCGCCGCCGCAATAGCACGCCACGTCGACAATAAACCCTATATATCACACATTTCGGTTAATTGTCGCAGCTCCATTGGGACCTTAACCACCAAACCTAGCCTTCTTTTTTTGCGGTTTTACGCGCGTCCGCAGCCCGGGTGGTTTTTGTTTCGTTAATTATATACCAGCGGATCACCAACCCGATCGCGACCGTGGCCAATCCAAACCATATCCCGCTCATGCGATCTCCTTGCGTCTCACGCCGGCTTCCTGTTGGGCCAAGGCGTAAATTTCCGAGGGCGTCGACGGAGTTCCGCCGAGTTCCCCTGTAAAGAATTCCAGATATCCCTCAAGCCATCTCAAGATACGCGCCACGTCCTCTCGGTTTCTCGTGTAGGGCGTTTTTCCCGGTTCCAGAGAAGGGCTGTGGTAGCTGATTGAAAAGACCCGCTGACCGGATCGGGATAACGAACGCGTCAGAGCTTTGGCCTCTTGCAGCGTATAACCTTCCGGCGAAATTCTGACGCGGTTGAGCAACCCGGCACGGGAAAAAATCGCCGGCAGCTTAATGCGGCGACTTGTCACCGAGGTCAGCGAATAGTTTGCGACGGACAGATTTTTGCGCAACAGCCCGATCACGCCCGCCGTCACGGGGATTTCCAAGACACGTCGGTCTGTACCCAACCAATAGGGGCGAGATGGGGCGTTGGAGTAATCGGGGCTGGTCGAGGTAATTGCCGGCCCGGGAAGAACGCTGCAGTCAACATGATAGCCGAATTCATGGAGCAGTCCTTCCGTATATCGCCCGGCTCCGTAGCGGCCGCTGCGGAATAATTTTGGTTCGATCCCGAAATTTTGCCTGATGATGTTGGTTAGCGTTTCCAGCTTCTTCCTCTGAAGCTCCAAAGGTAAGTTAGAAGCGAAGGAATTTTGCTCGCCCACGATTTCTTCGTGCGGCGGGGTGACCCAAGTGTGTAGCTGTGCGCCAATCTCGCAATGACCCGCATCGGCAAATTCGCGCAACGGCCCAAAGCCACCAGGCTGCGATGCGACTGGATAATCCACGGCGTAGGTCGGAACGAGGTTGAAGCGTCGGAAAACCGCCTGGGCCAAGGCCTGGGCTTTAATCGTGGTGACAGCGGTGTTGGCGCTGGCAAAAGGGGCGCCCCAGTCGAATTCTTCTTCCGCATCAATAACGCAGATGATTTTCGGGGAGGACCCCGAGAAATCGACTATGTTTGCCGACGACGCAGGCAGCATCTCGGCCCAACCCGGCGAGCGCGGAGTAAAACTCAAACAGCCCCCCATCAATTGGGCGGCATCAACCCAGCTCAAACGATCGCATGGATCAAATTGCAGCCCTTTGCAATCATAGCACGAATTTTGTAACTTTGGATAAAATGTTTCAATTCCATTGGTTACCAGCAGGGTGGGCTCACTGCAGCCTTGGTGGGTTATCGCAACAAGCGTTTATCGGGGTTGGAATGACACGTCCTACTGTTTGCGTTGTCATCCCGGCCTACAATGCGGAGACGACGCTGCTGCGCGCCCTGGACTCGGTCGCAGCGCAAACCCTTCCTCCCAATAAAATTCTTGTCGTCGATGATGCAAGCTCTGATGCGACACGATCACTGGCGTCGACGTATCGCAAGGCGGCCATCGATGTCATCAGCACACAGACTAATGTGGGTGCCGCCGGCGCCCGCAACCAAGGCATCAGGGCAGCTGCCACCGACCTGGTGGCTTTTCTGGATGCCGACGACGAATGGCTGCCCACCAAGCTGGAAAAGCAAGTCAATCTTCTCGTCGCTAATCAGAACAGTACATTCTGCTCTTGCGGTTCCAATCTGATATCACCCGACGGTAAGGATATGGGCGATATCTATCGGGGACAGGCCATAACGACTGGACCGGAAGCCTGGAAAGCCCTTCTCAAGGACAATTACGTAACAACGCCGTCGGTGTTGGTTTGGCGACGGCATCTCCTGGCTTTGGGGGGGTTCGAAGAATCCCTGAAGATTGCCGAAGACCAGGACATGTGGATCCGACTAGCGGAAAGGGGCGGCTTGAGTTACGTCTCCGAAACGCTGGTACAAGTCCATGAGCGCAAGTCCAGTCTTTCGGGCGGGTCGTTGTTTGATGACCAATTGACTTACACCTTCCCGATGATTGAGCATCACCTTGAGCGGCTTTCGGGCCGCCTTTCCCCGAAAGATCGCCGCTCGATCCTGGGGCGGAGGGTCCTGCGCCTCGGGCAGTTGGCTTTCAGCCGAGACGCACGGGATGTTGGGGGACAATTAATCTGGCGTTCTATAAGTTTGGGTTACAAGCCCTGGGAAGGTTTGCTTTTTCTGCTGAAGGCCAACGCGGCAATCCTATGGCTCAAGAAAGCAATCCGAGAGCGCTGAAGGGCCGAATGCGCCAGATCGCAAAATCGCTAATCATCAGAAGTGGTGGGCTGGGCTTGTATCATCGCGCCAAGCACCGGGAGGTGCTGACGGTGCTGATGTTCCACCGGGTACTGCCTCAAGAGCTGATCTCTGCCTATCGCGCGGACGAAGAATACACGATATCCACGACGCTGCTGGAACGGCTGACGGCGTTTGTTGCTGATCATTACAACATCGTTGATCTCGATGATGTGTTGCAATCGCGGCAAAAGACGAAGCCGCTGCCGCCCTATCCGCTATTAGTCACATTCGACGATGGTTGGGACGATAACGCTGTTTTTGCGTCCGGAGTTTTGGCGAAGGCAAAGGTTCCCTGGACGCTCTTCGCAGCGACAGATGCCATCTCCTCGGGAGAGCGATGGTGGCAGGAAGATCTGCTCTCGATTCTTCGTCATGACGGTTCAGTGTTCGACAAACTGAAGGACGCCGCTCTGGGTGTCTCGAACCGCTCAGATTTGCCGTCCGATCGGGCGCTCGCGATTTTGATGCTGTATGGGACTTTACCGCCTAGGCAAAGGGACGAGTTGATTGCCGCAAACTCAACAGAATTTGCGCGCGAATGGGGGCGCCGTGACATGGTGGATTGGGATACGTTGTCCAAGCTACAGGAAGAGGGAGTTCATATAGGCGGTCATGGTGCGAGCCATTTGCCGCTCACCATGCTAGATGACCCGACGGGCGATCTGCGGAGGGCGCGGCATGAATTGCGCCAGCACCTAGGTGATGCCGCGTGCACCACCATGTCCTTTCCACATGGCCGTTACAATTCCGAAACTGTTCAGCAGGCCTCGAAGATAGGTATCCAACTGATGTTCACGAGCGATCCCGTTCTCAACAAATGTCCCGGCGGATGGTTGGGGTCTAATCTGGTTGGACGTATTTCCGTTTCAACTAACGCTATTGCCCGAAGCGATGGGGTCCTGGAGCCCGAGCGCTTGATGCCCTGGTTGATGTTGCGCGCTGTCCACTAACGAATTTGAACATATTCTCTCGCGCGGGCATGGATGGTCTGCGCGGCCCTTTCATTTTCCATTCCCGTTGTGCCATTTTAAGGGCCGTCGACGCACGCTCTATGACAAACGGGCGGGACCCTCTATCGCGGCTGCAGGTCCCGAACCGGGTATGCCTGCCATCAAAGGTGCACCGGCTTTCCAACGTGTAGAGGTCTTGCGAGCGACCAACATTCGCAACGGTAGCAGAAGGGCCGCTTCAATGATGAACAGGTCATAGTAGGCCAAACTAAGAGCTGCGCCTGCAACACAAAACACGAACAGACTAGCCTGAAGTGCCATAGCCAAGTCGGCGATCCATTTGCTGTCGGGGTCCGATCGCGCCAAAGATGCAATCTTTGAACATTGATAAAATGCTGCTGCCAGCAGGACAAGATAAATAAAGAGGCCGATAAATCCGTGCTCCCCTAGAACTTGAAAATAGATGCTGTGCGCCGCGTGATAAGGTTGATCCGGAAAATAATAATTGAAAATACCTTTCAGCTGAGGTCCGTAAAATCCGGCACCAAAAGGAAAATGATCTCTGGCGTACATATATGCCACTCTCCACGCCGTCAGTCGGCCGGTAAAAGAGGCATCTTGATCGGCGGCTCCGATCGAAGCGATTCGGTCGAGATATTCTGCAGGCATAAGGAAGTAAGTTCCAGCGGCGACGGCTGCTGCTGCAGCTGCATACCAGACTTTTCCCTTTGAACGCACGATGACAAAAAATGCCAGCGCTGCGAGCCCTATGAATGCACCACGCGAATAGGAACCGACAATTGAAACAAGCGTAAAGCCAATCCCAATGAGTAAAAGCCACGAGACCGATTTCTGCTTGGAATAGAGGCGGAGAAAATTTGCCAGAGGCAAAGTCATAAGGAGGGCAAGCGCCAGAGTGTTGTTATCATCGATGGGACTGCTAGGTGGTCCAATAACACGGTAATGGCCACCTGTGGCGATCGTAAACAAGCCACCTTTCACCCCAAAATAAAACAACGAAAGGACAGCAACCCAAACGGTAGCGTATATGCGCTGACGGGTGTTGGCCATTGATGCCAATACCAAGCCCAACGCTAACGTCTTCCACGTTCTATCCCAATAAGGCCACGACCAAGTTGGATCAAAGGCGAAGAAGGAGTTAAACGTCATCCACACCAGAAAGATTGCCATGACCCAGAAAATGATACCCGTGGGAGGGACCTTCTTTTCCTTGGAGACCAGCCATAATGTAACGGTCACCAGAGCGATGATGAGATTTAGTGGTGTGGTCTGCACGAAGCCGAATGCTTCGTGATGCGGATTTTGGAGTGCAAACCAAGTCCACAGTAAGGCACCAGCGAAAGGATACCTCACAGCGGTTCCTAGGCCGGCAACGATCACTAAAATAAGTGCGATACCGCGCAAATTCTTATTCCCTAGGATGTAGGTAGGTCATTCTTGATAATGAACGGCATTATAAACCTCTCTCCTAGCGAGTTGCCGCTTGCGATCACTTGCCATGTTTACCGATTCGAGGGAATCATTTCACGCCAACGACATTAACACCAAATAGGCGTTGGGCAGCGCGTGTTCGAGCGAGATAAGTCCGGATTGCCAATGGAAATGATGAAAAGCACTTCTCCGCGAGAATCCCAAGCGAAATAGGAAGGAGCACTTGACGTCCGAAGGCTCTTATCGCGAGACGTAGGCGTTTAAATCCCGCGGTAACGAAAAGTACTGACAGGTCTCTATAATTATATTCCTTAATATGCAGCCCGTTGGCCACGAACCCGAAATAGGTCGATATATCATGAGGGCCAGTCAGAGCGCTTGGTGTCGTGCAAATATACAGCCCGCCTGGTTTTAAGATTCTAACTACTTCTTGGAGGTGAACGAGTACATCGTCTGGATGCAGATGTTCTATCAGCTGGTCAGATGAACAGACATCGATTGTCGAGCTATCAAATGGTAGCTGAGTTCCGTTTTGTAGTTTTACAAAGCGGAAATTTGGCGGGTGGGGTCCGTCGTCAAGCAGCTTATCCTGAACGTCTACTGCTATCGCTTGGCGGACAGACGCAGCTGCAGCGACAGAAACGGCGGCGTCTCCGCAGCCAATTTCGAGATAGGTCGCCTCTTTGGAAAAGAACGGGCTCAGATAGCGCAGAGAATGTTGCACCGGCCTCGCGCCGGGTCTATTTTTCTTTTCGTGCTGTGGATGATCAGGAAGGGCATTAAAAAGTTGATCGTACACTTCAGTGTAAATTCTAGCTCGATCGAGGGAAGGGGCTTCTCGTATGCGGCGCGCAAGATCGCGTTCCAAAACGTAATGCGCTACAAGCCGCTCTGGCGGTCGCTTTTCGCCCCTGGCGCGCATAATTTGAATGTAATCCGCCCTCAAGGACGCGCTTTCCAAAGTTTTCGTCAATAGACGCCCTGCTGCTAAATGAAAGGTTAAGGTGAGGTTATGGGTGGCGCATTCTACCTTTTTTCGATGGTCTGCCTCCTATTTATTATCCGGTGGCTTGTAAAAAATGACAAAAATGCCCCGGGTCAACCAGATACCGGGTGGCTCGCCATGAAAGACGAAAAAACCGTTCGGGGTAGGGAACGTGGGCGGGGTTCTTAATGGTGACTGTTCTATGATTGTCCCACCGACTCCGGGATAGCCGAGAGGGAACCGGTCGGCGTGGAGCGGGGGCGGTCTTTGTTCTGGATCCCAGCGCGGTTCAGCAATCGCGACGGAGCGGACGATGGGGCTGACAACGACGTTGAGAACGCAACTGGATATCCTCCGCATTATCAAAGGCTATGTGACTGGGCGAATGTTGGGCTCGACGCTACCACCTTGGAAAAGTCAGAGTGATTGATTTGAATTGCCATGAGCGATGAAAAGACCGCTCCCGTTGAGCCAGCTCCGCGCAGCCTAGACCGGCACATGTTTCATGGGTCCGTTTGGATGGTTTTGCTCCGGTGGGGTATTCGGCTAACGGGACTCGTCAGCACTGTTATTCTCGCCCGACTCCTGATCCCGGCGGATTTCGGCATTGTCGCAATGGCGATGTTCGTTGTGGGGCTGCTGGAAATATTGAAGGAGAGTGGACAGGTGCTGGCTATTATCCGCCATCCCAATCCACAGCGAGCAGATTATGACACCGCGTGGACGCTATCGGTAATCGTGGCTTTCATTGTTGCGCTTTTGATTTGGGCGGCCGCTCCGATCACCGCCATCTATTTTCACGAACCGCGCGTTCAGCCTGTAATGCATTGGCTTTCATTGCGTTCGCTTCTTGCTGGATTCGAGAACATCGGGATCACTGATTTTCGCCGGGATCTAAAGTTTAACCTATTCTTTCTCTACAATATCTCTGGGAAGCTGTTTTCGTTTATCGTAGCTGTTCCCTTGGCATTCATCTGGCGAGACTACTGGGCATTGGTGGCAGGAATTATCGCCGCTCAGCTCGCCAGGAATGTTATGAGCTTTGTCATGCATCCCTACCGCCCGCGCCTCAGTCTGGCGAAGCTGTCCGAGATGGGATCGTTTTCAGCGTGGACGTTGCTAAAAACGGTGGGAAATTATCTGAGTTTCCAGATTGACCAAATCGCGGTGGGGGGGACGTTGGGATCCGGCGCAATGGGGCGCTATGCGGTCGCCACAGACCTAGCCTCAAGCCCGTCATACGAAATTAACACCCCGATGGTCGCCGTTCTTTACCCGGTGATGTCCAGGGTGCGCTCGGATCCTCTCGCGCTGAGACGCCTGTATCTGAACACGTTTGGCTGGTCGACGATCATCTGCCTCTCGACGTCTGTCGGTGTCACGATGGTAGCGCATGATTTGGTGCACCTCGTGCTGGGTGAAAAGTGGCTGAATGTTGAACCGCTCATGGGCTGGCTCGCGCTGGGGACCGGCATACTGGGGTTAGCCAGTGGTGCCTACACAACATTTGATGCAATCGGTAAGCCCGATCTTGGGGCTAAAATGCAGTGGACGCGCCTTATCTTTCTGACGATTGCGCTTGTTCCCATATGTCTCATACTCCGCAGTATGCCCGCTGTTGCAATCGGCCGGTTGGCGATGATCGTGATCTTCATCCCGACTCTGCTGTTCACTATTGGCCGCGAAATACGAGTTTCCCCTAAGGATTATGCCGGCGTTCTATGGCGCCCGGTCATGGCGGCATGTTTGATGGCCCTGGTACTACGCCTGACCAATAGCTGGTTATCGCCGGGTAATGTGCGTCTGTTCTGTGACGTAATCTTGGGTGTGATCACTTTCGGATATTCGCTGCTGATTAGTTGGAGTTTGAGTGGCAAGCCGCAAGGGCCGGAAAAAGATATCCGTGATGCGACAGTGGGCGTGTTCAACAAACTGCGCGAGGGGGGCCTGAAGGTGGTAGGATGGTCAGCCAGCAGCTCCAGTAACCCTTGAAACGCGAGTTTTCAGTCTATCTGGATCTCGTTCGCTTATTGGCCGCGACCGGTGTTTTCGTGGCTCACTTGACCTTTCCCAGGTTCACCGGGGGTTATTTCAGCTACCAAGGTAAATTGGCGGCGGAAGGCGTTGCTGCTTTCTTTGTATTATCCGGATACGTTATCGCCTACGTCGCTGACGCAAAGGAACGCACGGCGAAGGCCTATGCAATCAGCCGGCTAGCCAGAATCTATTCAGTCGCACTGCCCGCCATCGCACTGGCAATCATGGTTGGCTTTCTATCGGTACACTTCGGGTGGCAGCTCAACGTCCCCCTCTATCAACTTCGGCAATTGCCGAAATATTTTCTGTTAGCTCTTACTTTCTCAGGACACCTAGGGCCGCTGCAGGAAAGCGCCTTCGGGAATTACGCCTTCTGGTCTCTTGATTACGAGGTTTGGTATTACATCACCTTTGGCTGTTTCATCTTTCTCGCTGGCTCGAGAAAATACTTTGTCGTAGCGCTATTATTATTGCTGATGGGACCCCGACCCCTATTTGACTTCCCCATGTGGATTTTGGGCGTTGGCACATATCAGCTTCATAAGCGTGTGGATCGCACGATACCCTGGGCGTCCCTACTGTTTTTTGGCAGCCTCGCCTTGTTGGTCATGTATCGCCTGACTGGCCTCGACGCGGCGGTCGATGATTGGGTTAACGGGGCCTTCAATGGCTGGCCCCACAAGAGTCTGGGCGATTCACAAGAGTTCGCAAGCCAATATCTAGCTGCATGCTTGGTGGCGATGAGCATTTTGTCAGCAGGGTATATGCGTCTAGGATTCTTCGAACACCGTTCCGTTGCTGGTGCGATAACTTGGCTCGCCTCGTTTACGTTTACGCTCTATTTGACGCAGATGTCGTTCCTCGAACTACTCTCGCATTTATTCCGTTATGACTCCCACGCTCCGCTCTATGTGGGATGTCTTGTTGCTGCGACGCTGCTTTCCGTTTGGTTGCTCGGTCAGCTTACCGAGCACAGGAAGCAATGGTGGCGTAAGCTCTTTCGTATAATTATTGATTCTGCCGAAGGTGTTTTGCGGCGAGCTTAAAGTTGCGATTAGCTCCTTCTTGAGCAGCAAGAGGTTTGCATTGAATCGAGAGCAATTGTTCCTTCTAAGTGTGTATCGAATGCTTTTTTCACTCCCGTCTTTCGGATGCTTCACGCGATGACTACCACTCCTATTCGACTTGGCATAGTTGGTTGCGGAGCGGTGACCCGTATTTCCCATCTTAGAGCTCTGGCTGCTCTGCCCGAATACGAAGTCCGTTATCTCTGCGATAAGAACCTGGAAGTGGCACGGGCAGCCAACCGGGAATTTGGGTTAAATGCGAAAGTCACGACCGACTTTAACGATATGTCGGGCGAGATCGATGCAGCGATAGTCTGCGCTTGGCCGAGTCATCATTTTCCCATCACGATGGGGTTACTGAAGATGGGAGTAGATGTGTTATGCGAAAAGCCGATCACAACTACATCATCGGACGCCATCGAATTGGCCGAGGCTGCTACCCGCAGCCAACGCATAGTTGCGGTTGGCCAGTGGTGCAGATGCCTCAAAATTAGCTGGATTCTGCGTAGGCTTCTCTCTCTGGAATTTGTAGGCCAAATACAAGCAGTGACCGCAGAATTTGGGGATGAGCTGTCGTGGCCCATGGCCACAGGCGCTTATTTCGATCGAAAGCAAACGGGCGGCGGCGTTATGTTCGATGCCGGAATTCACGTGCTCGACCTAATCGTTTGGATGTTTGGCGAGCTGCATCAGATCACGTACCGCGATGACTCGTTCGGTGGCATGGAGGCGAACGGCATCTTGAGTGGAGTGATCAAATCTGGTGATCGAGAGATCCCTTGTCGCGTAGCGGCAAGCTGGACGCATGCGTTGTTCAATGGCGTACGGATAGTAGGGACGGAAGGGGAAATTCACCTTCGGTTCGCAAATCGGGATTACATAACGGTTGTCAAGCAGGTCGCCGGCGAGCCCATGGTACTTCGAATCGGGGAAGAAGGCTGCGATATGCCATTTCGCTCGGGCAGTCCTCAACAAGCGTTGCTTGAAGATTTTGCCTTTGCGGTCGGTTCCCGCCGGGCTCCCGTTACAGCCGTCGACTCCGCGATTTTGCCGCTAAAAATCTTGGAAATGGCCTACACACTGCGCCGCCCTTTGGAACAGCCGTGGGTGACGTCATGGGGTAATCAACCGTGACATACTCGAAGATTCTAGTCACCGGCGCCACCGGCTTTATCGGCTCTCGGTTATGCGAAAAGTTGGCTCTGCAATATCGCCTACCTTATCGCGCGCTGGTCCACAATTTCAGCAAAGCAGTGCGCATTGCGCGACTCGGAGCCGAAATGGCGCCAGGTGATCTCAACAACCCTGCACATTTGGAAGCGGCGGTATCGGGGTGTGATGCAGTAGTGCATCTTGCGTTTGGCTCCGCGGCAAAAGCCGAAGAAAATCTTCTCGCCGCATGCCGGTCCGCGAAAATCAAGCGGTTTGTCCATGTGAGTTCCATGGCGGTTTACGGTCCCAGCCCTTCATTGGAATGTACTCACGAAAGAACGGCCAAAATCGGCCGTTACAGTGAACCTTATTCCGATGCAAAGGTGCGCGCCGAAAAAACCATTCAGCGCGCCATAAATAATGGGCTGCCTGGCATTATTCTTAGGCCGACCGTCGTTTACGGTCCCTATAGCCCATTCGTAATCAGTATTGTTCGGGATGCTCGAGCAGGAAATGTCACGCTACTCGATGATGGCCGGGGCGTTTGCAATGCCGTATACGTCGATGATGTCTGCGACGCGATTTATGCGGCGCTATCAGATGACCGGGCATTGGGACAGGCCGTGGTTATTAATGGCGACCATGCTATCAATTGGCGAGACTTCAATCTGACTTTTGCGAACATGATTTCGCCGCGACCCCAGATAGCAAATTTTTCCACCGAAGAAGCGCGCGCATTTTGGCAAACAAAAAAGCCGTCATTTCGGTCGAATTTGGCAGCAGTAAAGAAACTCCTGAGATCGTCTAGTTTTCAAGATCAGTTGGAAACCGTTCCTGCTTTTCGATCTGCGATTCGATGGTCGAAGAAAAGCCTCAAGGGAGTGCTGTCCGCGGATCGAATATCGGCTCTCGCGGGACCCGCCGCGCGCCGCCCAAACCAAACGCTTCCACTGGTTCCAAATCCTGGCCGGATCGTACGCGAAGACTTTCGTCTAGAATTCTCGAACGAATTGGCAAAATCCCTCTTGAACTGGACACCGTGCATCGATTTTGCCCGGGGGGCCGAATTGACACGTACGTGGCTTGAGTATTCCGGTATGCTCGGACCGAGCACACGGGGCGAGCGCCTCTAATCACTGGAAACATGCTATCGGGCCCTGGTGTAACCGCCAAGCCACTCAATGCCTTCGATATTGCCTTGCGGATCTCTGGATCTGGCACTGCTACGCAACAGACCTCAAGTGGGCATTGGCCCTTCGGATAAATTCAGCATGCCAGTAGAAAATTTTCTGAGTCCAATCGGCGTACAATGGAATAATTCAAATTACTCAACAACGCCATCGCGGCGGATCCAGTCTCTGGCACAGTTTCTAGGATCAACCTCGGCTTACACCTTGTAATTGTTTTCGCCGCACCCAAGATCGCAAACTCTTCAAAACCTTCGATATCTAATTGTATGAGCGACACTCGCCCGGTAAAATCGCACGTAATTAGCTGACTAGTCCCGGTCTCTGCGCCCAATCCAGCGTTGGCCAGCCGAACATTCTTTAGGTCGTTCAATAAGATCGTAGTTGACGAACAGCGGAAATTCTCAGGATTGGGCTCGAAGGCCCAGACAATTCCATCTGGCGGAGCGACGGACGAAAGCGCCGGCAATGCATCCCCAAAAAACGCGCCGGCCGTAATCACATCTGCCAATCGTGCGTGATCCAGCATGCATTCAATTGTTTCACGCTCCCAAATCCGCCCTGCTATAACGTACCGAGCGGCAGGGCGATCTTTCGCATCGGCCGGTATGCAATAATAACCGTAACAATTACTCGCAAAGATCATCCCATTGAGCCGACTGCTCATGAAAGAGTGGTAGGTCCCCAATATTCCAAGACGAGCCTTGTTCATCGCTCTAATTGCCGTTCCAGCGAAACTCCACGCTCCCCCGCGGCTCTCAAGCACCCGTCGTTTTAGAACTGCGATACGTTCATTCATGGGGACAACCCGGGATAAGAGCGATGGCAATCAAGCCCACACCGGTATGAAAGAGACGTATGAGCGCCCTACCTTTTGGGCACATCCCGGTTGGGGTCGTCCAGACAATCCTTCGTCCTCACCCAGCTTATCGGCGACGGAGTTAGGTGTCGACCGATGTGCTCTCCGTGATTTGACGGTATTTGCGACCGAGATTCGCAATTCGCCACGATAGAGACGAACGCGCCTGACTAATCAAGCCGCCGAGACCTTCCGTCCGCCAAAAGCCCGCCTGATAGAGATAGGGTTCTGGTCGGAAATGATCTTTGTATTGTCCATAGCCAGCCATATCGAAGAACCGCACCCCAGCGCCGAGTGCCGAAAGTAGAAGGTGCTTTGTAAGAATATGGCCGGGAGAATATCGGCTCCAATCTCTATTATAAACAGGAAACCAGTAATGAAGAACTGCTTCGGACATGACGCCCATATGGGAAGCGAGCCACGTATTCCCTGCGTAAAGCGTAGAAAGCACGCCTGTACATTGAGGATCAGCGCTCTGCAAAAGCTCCCGAAAGAGGTCGGTTGTCCAATGTTCGGCCAAAGGATCATCAGCGACGGTCCGACGATATTGCGCCCTTTTTAATTCAATAAGTGGAGGTAGCTCAATCTCAGGGTCCGCCCGAAAAGTCATTCGCAGTGGCCCCAACTGCTGCTCGAGCAGTCGTTCATTGCGATCGACTTGGGAGGCGAATTTGCGACTGGCCTTTTTAAGCGAAGTCCAATAGGTGTCCGCGTCGCCGCTGAGCACTACATGAAGCCCTGTTATTGTTCTCGTGCCTGAGAGGCCGTAATGCTGTTGCTCATCAGGTAGGAAGGAGAACTGTAGCGAATTCAGACGTGCCAATGTAAGAAGCTTTTTTGGTTCCATCCTGAAGCTGTTATCGGCAATCACGCCGAAACGATCCGACATACTGCCGCCGATCCTCTCCGCCGCCCGGAGAAGCATAGGCAGGGCGCCGTCGAACTGGAATGGAAAAAATCCCACGATCTGGCCATCGCGCTTTAAAACTGCAACGAAAGCTCGCGGATGAACGCGATCAACAGCGCGCGCAAAGACGTAAGAGAAGAACGGATGCGCGAGTGAAGGCTCCTCGCGACAGAGCCCCTTCCACCGCTCGGCGTCGGCCGCGGATAGCTCGCGCACGCGGACGACGCGAGCGCTCCATTTTGAATTATCAGTTGAATGCAAGGAACGCGCGCCCCCTGGCCACATTGCGATCAAACCTTCGATCGCCACGACCATTCCTGAAAGCTGGTCATGTCGTCAACTTCTTTTCGCTGAAACTGCGAAATTCACGGCCCGCTGCCACCATTCATGCGTGCTGGAGCGCGAAAACAATTTTTATCGCTGAACTTCAACTTCTCGACCTGTCATGCTCCTGCCCAACTCATCGTAACCGGAGGCGTTTTTTCTTGGTAGCCCAAGCCCCAATAGCGGCCTTTGGTGACCTGGGCTCCTCCGAGCCTTCGTCTCAACATTGGTTACCGGGCGGTTGGTAAGTCCGAGAACTTTTTTTTCATGTTGCGAAAAAAAGACTCACTCCGCGCAATGATACTGGGACGTTTGAAGACGTGGTGCGAAAGTTCGGGTCCAGGAAGGCCGAGATTGGCCTTATAGCGGCTGTCACCTGCCATAAAGTCGTACACTAATGCGCCGCGCTCTAGATGCCGCTCCAAGCAAATGTAGTGACTGACGAGCCCGGGCTTCAGTTTGTGGTCATTCTCATAACAGAGACCCGTTTGGTAAGCATAAACACGGCCTCGATGGACGAAATTGTAGAGTAATCCGATGAGCTCTTTTCCAGCTGTTACACGTACCAGTTCGACCGTCTCACGCTTAAGGCATTTTTCTATCAGGATGCGGTGAAAATCTTCGAAAAAGGGGTTTACGAAGCTCCCCGCTTTGCCTCGCTTGACCCAGGTGGATTGGTGATGAAGCTTTAATTCGTCAAAGTAGACGGCCGCCTCATCTTGTGAGCGTGCTGCAACCGCTTTTATGGATCCGCGGAGTTCGTACGATTTCATCGCGCGCCGTATCTGATGGCGGGTGTTGCGGCCTATCGTCTCCAGATATGGTCTGCCGCTCGAACGCACTGCTTCAAGGTCGACAAACCACGATTGCTTGCGCGCAAGTTCTAAACCAATAAGGCCTGCATCTTCCGCAGCGCGACCGATGAGGTCTGTCGCGAGGGAAATATGGATCTCATCCCAATTTCTGGGAGATGTCTTTGTTTGCGCCAGGAACCGAAATACCGACCGTATGATGGACGGAGCATGCCTCCGGTCACACAGAATGCCATTATATTCTATGGTAATAGCATCTGTGGCCGGATTGCCCGTCTGGTGCATGAGCAGAGCGTTGGTGGAAACAAATTTGCGGCGAAGTTGCGCCGGCTCCAGTAACGCCAGGCCAACGATCAATGATCGATCTCGGACCGAGAGCAGCAGCGGTGACAGGTTCGGCGTGGCGGTCAGCCACGTGCCTATCCAGTCCCAAGTGAGAAAAAAGCTGCAATCAGAACGAGATTCCAGATCGGTCCAAGCTCCCCGAAGGTCTTTGGTGGTGCCTAGGCTTTCTAGAGTGTAAGTAAGTCCATCGATATTCATTGCACGGGCTAATGCTGGTCCCTTGGTAGGTGAAAAACCTCTGGACAGTCTCTAATACGGAAAGCGCGCCCGTACGAGCCGGGGCTTCAACGGTGGCTCCCCCTGGACGATGTTAAGCTAAATGGAAGTGGCAAAGTATCAGATAGAGCAGCTTCCGAAAATCCTGGTTGATCGATGGGAGCATTTTTTTACTGCCGGTCAACCATTTATCAGCCCCTTTTTGAGTCCGTGCTTTTGCAGGGCAGTGGAGGGTGCGCGTGGGGGCGTTCATGTTCTCCATCTAAAAGACGACGATGGAGAGGAAGGATTCCTGCCTTTTCAGTATCGGCAAGGCCGTCGCCTTTTCGGTCATGCAGAGCAGGTCGGGGGGCAAATGTGCGATCATTTCGGTCTGGTCGGGAATATCAGGTGCATCACCCATTTCCCAGCGCTTTTGTCTAGGGCCGGTATTTCTGCGCTGCGCTTCGCCCAAGGCATTCCCTCCTTATGCCCGTTCGAATTCTCCGACGAAGAACCATCGGCAGGTATTCGTTTCAGTGCAGACAGCTTTTCTGTCTTTCTCGAAAGGTTGATGCGCTGCAACAAGGAATTCATCAAGGGGGTACTGCGCGGTGAAAGAAGAATGTCGGTGGACTGTGGTAAAGTCGTCTTCGAATGGCAAACGTCTGCCGGTGCGGAAATGTTGAAGCGTCTGATTTACGAGAAACGCCATCAGTTCGAGCGAACTGGTTTTCAGGACGTGCTCGCCGCACCCTGGAAAAGGAACGTCCTGTCAACACTGCTGCAGGCTGAGCGCCAGGCCTCCTGCCGCGCCATCCTTTCCACACTGCATGCGGGCGGGAATTGGGTGGCATCTAATCTGGCGCTAGTTTCTATGAATGCACTTCACTTCTGGTATCCTGTTTATAATCCTAACTACAGGCGGTATGGTCCGGGTCACATTCTTTTCTTCAAAATCATCGACCACGCTTGCAGTGAAGGCATAAATACTTTCGATTTTGGAGCGGGCGTCGCGGCATATAAAATGGAATATCAAGGAGAATCCTATGCCCTCTTCAAGGGATGGGTTGGTGCAAATAGCGCGAATGCTCGTCTGGAGCGCTATCTTCAATCAATGATTTGGAGGACGGAGGCTATCACGGCTCGCGGTCGGCAATGGTTCGCATAAAGCAAATTCGTTTCTCCCCCGGTGTATTTAGCATGACGCGCTCTACCGCCGACCTTCTGGAATTGCCTCTCAAATGGTGCTCAAATTAAATGACGAGATTGCCATCTAATATAAGCCGCCGAGATATTGTGGGGACTGGTATTGCAGCCGGACTTCTAGGCGCCGCCGGCGCCTCGGCCCAAGTTTCGAATACTCCTCCAAACATTCCTGCGGAGATAAAGGTAATCATCACGCTTAATGGGGTGACTTACAGTTACCCGAACGGCCCAACGATACCGTCCTATTACGTGGGCTTTCGTGATGATGGTCGGATCGTTTTCCATCTCGGTGCGCTCGGCAATTTATCTGGCGCTTCTGCTACAGCCGAGCCGTACCACCTACCGTCGCATCACGTGCGCATAGAACGTGATGGAGTTGCATTGCTGGATGCAACCATTCCCGAACATTGGTGGAATGCAGAGTGGACTTACCGGTCGAAGCCACTCGCGGCTATAAAGACGCCGGCTCAGTTGGTAGCCGCAAATAGGATGTTTCCGTTTGGTGATACCGGCTGCCGCGTGACTGCCGTAAGGGATTACAAGTTTGCCGGCCCTATGGATTCAGCGGGCATTACAAAATACATGCCAACCACGGGTGAGCGCCCGGATCTCGGCTGGGTGACCGACTGCTCCGGGGAGTTCATGCTCACCGGGAATGCCAGCCCGATGATCGCATGGGCGATGGCGGCGGGCTCGGCTCCGATCCACTTCCGTGATGAATCGACGGGGAAGCCAATAGACCTGAGGAAGTACCCGAAGGCCAACTGCTATGACACCCATAATGGTGCACCGTACCTTCCACCTGGTCCCAAGAACGCGAACGGCTTCCCTGCCTTCGGCGGGGGCTGGACCCCAGATCAGGCGCACTTCCCCGAGCTGTCTTATGTCGCCTACATGGCGACCAAGGACCTGGGATTCCTGGAGGATCTGCAATACGAGGAGAATTTCGGCTATCTGTTCTCGGCCTTCAACAGCAGCAAGACAGAAGCGATTCCATCCCGAGGTCAGCAGAGAGGCCTTGCTTGGACGCTGCGCACAGTCTTCATGGCACACGTGGCGACCGCCGACGCTGAGGCTGCCGGGGCGCTTCCGGCTTCGTGCCTGCCATCGAGCTATTTCAAGACACTGTTGGATCATGCGCTAGCCCACGATACCCCAGACCTCACTAACGCCGCCAATCAGATTTTTCAGACCTTTCCGGCACATGTGTCCGCCACTGCCGAAGACTTTGGAACATATGTGCCATGGGAGCAGGATTACATGGTGACAGCACTCGCCTTCGGCGTGCTCACTGGGCACACCGATTGGGTTCCGGTTTTCCTGTTTGCGCTCGGCAACCTGATCTCGCGTCTCGATGGGGCGAGCGGTTGGCCGCCCGGCGCCGGGACGCCGTACTTCATCCAGACCTGCGAGTGGTCCGGCACGCCACCCAAGCCAGTCGCGACCAGCCCCTTCACCTGGAAGGAGGCGTTCCTCGCTCTTGGCAACATTCCGGTAGATCGTGATTCTGGAACCAAGCCGCTGCTGACGGCAGCGCAAATCTCCGCACTCCAGCGCGACCCGCTCAACGGCGGAGTTGCCATGATCAACAACGCCTATATGGAGAGCACGCGCGCGGCGATGGTGATGGCTGATTATCTCGACAAGCAAAAGCTCGCCAATGTGCGTGGAACGTATTCAAGCTTCGGTACGTGCTTGACTAATGCCCAGGCCATGTTCAAGGCGTGGGGCCAGGTCTGGCCAAAAGTTTCGGTCATCTCGCGGCAGGTGTAACCTGGTGGAGTGGGTTCCTCCTAACGCGATGTCGTCGGCAGGACGCTTCACAGTGGAACAATCAAATCTCAACGGCTTGGCTGGACATACGGTGCTCGGAAATCGCCATCAGGGGCTGACCCTGCTTCATTTTGCAGCAATCTCTCAAAAATCATAAACTCAGCCCTATTAAGTCCAGGTTTCCTGGAGGTCATCTGAGCTGCTGCTGGTTTTGAAGACACCGAGTTTGGTGTTTTTATGGAACCGGAGGTGGGTCATGGAGAGACGGAAGTTCACGCGAGAGTTCAAGCTTGAGGCGGTGAAGCTGGTCACGGAACGGGGTGTGAAGGTGGCACAGGCCTCGCAGGACCTGGGGGTCCATCCGACGCAGCTGCGCCAATGGGTCAGAGATTTTGCAACGGATCCGGAGCAGGCCTTTCCCGGCCATGGTCAGATGAAGGCCGAGCAGGCCGAGATCGCGCGGCTGAAGCGCGAGGTGGCGAAGCTCAAGGCCGAACGAGACATCCTAAAAAAAGCCGCGGCCTACTTCGCGAAGGAGAGCACGTGAAGTTCGCTTTCATCGCGAAGCACCGGGGGATTTGGCCGGCGGGATGGTTGTGCGGGGCGCTCGGGGTCTCGCGGGGTGGCTTCTATGCCTGGCTCACGCGCCCGCGTAGCGCGCGCAGCCGCAGCGACGAAGAGCTTGGTGCCAAGGTGCGGGC
>Ga0182024_10010698_pt1 | contig 18653 bp, 18 predicted proteins | sample P32metaG_FD_120480 | JGI IMG/M metagenome (GOLD analysis project Ga0182024, IMG submission 120480) | Permafrost microbial communities from Stordalen Mire, Sweden - P3-2 metaG (Illumina Assembly) | ecosystem: Environmental > Terrestrial > Soil > Wetlands > Permafrost | place: Sweden: Stordalen... | reverse complement strand
GGGTCCGATGCGACCTGCGAGCGCGCGGACGGCGTCCGTGGAGCGGACATCGAGTGCCAGCAATTCGCCCGACAGTCCTTCTAGTTTCGCGGCGTCGAGATCGGTCGCAATGACGCGGCATCCCTCGCGTGCAAAAGCTGCGGCAGTGGCGCGGCCGATACCGGCTCCAGCCGCGGTGATGAGTGCAGTCTTCCCTTGTAAGCGAGCCAAGGAAACATCATACAGGTTCCGAAAAGGAGCAACTTGCGGCGAGCGGACTTCAGCCGCGAATTTTCAGATTGCACGTCTATCCGGCGCGTCGCAACGCGCCATCCAAGGTCGACTGGCGGAGGAACTCCTTCACGCGCGCCAGAAGCGCGCCAGATGGCTTTCGTTCGCCGAGCTCCCACCGCGAGGGTGCCCGGGTCCGGCGCGAGCGCTCTTCCGATTTGTCGGTTAGATTTAGAAAATCATGAAAGCATCCTTTTTTGATGTTCGTCTGTTCCCTAGCCGTTGAGGCGCAGACGACCAACGTGGTCAAATATCACGCCACGATCAACGATGTGAAATATTTATACGGCTCGGCGGCGGCCGTCGCGCATGTGAAGCCGGGGGACCTGATCGAAACGAATACCCTCGACGCGTTTGGCAACGCCTTGAAGAAACCCGGGGACAAGATGAGCGCCGTCAAAGGTGACAACCCGCTGACCGGACCCTTTTATCTGGACGGCGCGCAACCAGGGGACACCCTGGTGGTCAAGATTCTCGACTTGCAGGTGGACGGGAATCAGGGTGTCGGGGCCTTCGCACCGGGGTTCGGGGCACTCACGCGATGCGATTGCGGAAGTCTCCCCGGCTGAATTCGGCCGCACATATTATCTTGATTCTGGAGTGAGATGCTGCAACTCCTGATGATCGCGATCGTGCTCGCGCTTCCGCTCCTGGCCGACGATCTCTCCAAAGATACAGAGCGGTTCAACGTACCCGCAGCCGGCGCGATCCGGCTTGAAAACTCATTCGGCGAGATGGACATCGACGGCTGGGACCGTCCCGAAGTCGAAGTGACCGTGGTCCGATCGAGCGGGCATCTTTACGACGCGAAAGAGCGCACCCAAGCTCAGCGGCACCTGGAAAGCGCTCAGATCAGGGCCAAACATGATGGCAACGACGTGGTCATTTCCACGGCGTATCCTCCGCGGAACGGGTTCATGCGTCTGCTCAGCGGGCGCGGCGATATTGAGATCCGCTACCGCATCAAGGCTCCGCGCGCCTCGAAGCTGATCATCGATCATCATAGCGGAGGGTTGACCGTCTCCAATATTAGCGGCGATATTCATGCCACGGTCACCGACGGACAGATCACACTCGCGCTCGCGGCTAGTGCCGATCGCCGGAGCCGAAACCAACTACATGGATGGATCTTCCTTCCATTGGTGATCTGCGCCGTTCGGGCGCACTGTTAACGTCAGCGTGGGCCTTTCGTTTGGCTCCCCGAATGATTCGAGTTCGCTCGATGCTGACGGGATTAAATTCTCTTGACTTTCTGCCAGAATGCCTGATAAGATCCCGCGTAACTACCAACAGAGATTGGCTATAAGCAATTTTTGTTAGGGCCTCGCAGCCCTGGGAGGTCAAAGGATGCCGAGCCGCGCGCTAGTCTCGCTCGTTTTGGCATTCGTGCCAGTATCACCCTTCGCTCAATAACTCCAGGACGAGGTGAATTTCCTATGCGAACCAAGCTGTTTGTAGTGATATCTTTCCTGCTTGCCCTGCCTTTAATGGGCCAGACCCTGGGCGAGATCACAGGAAGGATAAGCGATCCCAGCGGAGCCGGGATTCCCGATGCCGTCTTGACCATGACCAGCGTCACCACAAACGCCGCTCGTCAAACCACGACCACCACTGATGGCGACTATTCCTTCCCCTCGGTGCCACCCGGTATTTACAAGGTCAAAGCGGAACATCCCGGTTTCAAGATCATGACCAACAACAACGTTGAGGTCCAGGTGCAGCAAACCGTGCGCCTCGATTACACCCTCCAGGTCGGTCAGGTTAGCGAATCGATCGAGGTGCAAACCTCCGCCAACCTTTTGCAGGCCGAAAACGCTACTGTGGGCACCGTGATCGGCAACGCCAGCATCAACGAGCTTCCGCTCAACGGGCGCGAGTACCTGAACCTGGTGGCGCTGACTTCGAATGCCAATACCCTTTCGCCGGCGGCTGGTCAGTCCCAGTCGCGACAAGGCGGGGATCGCTCCAACCAGTCGATCTCGGCCGGCGGCAATCGCATCTTCTTCGACTATTTCACGCTCGACGGGGTGGTCAACACGGACCCGGACTTCAACACCTACATCGTGCTTCCCTCGATCGATGCCATCCAGGAGTTCAAGGTGCAGACCGGCGTCTATCCCGCTGAATTCGGTCATGGGGCGACGCAGATCAACGTGCTCACCAAGTCCGGCGGAAACGTGTATCACGCTTCGCTGTTCGAGTTTGTGCGCAATGACGATTTCGACGCCACGCCGTATGCCTTTACCGCGAATCGTCCCATCAAGTCGCCCTTCAAGTGGAACGATTACGGCTTTGAAATCGACGGTCCCATCGTCATTCCAAAGCTCTTCAACGGACGGAACAAACTGTTCTTCATGGCCAACGATGAATGGCTGCAGCAGCGGCAGAGTTCGCAGGCCGTCTACTCCGTGCCGACGGCCGCCATGTTCCAGGGCAACTTCAGCGCCTGGCCGACTACCCTCTATCAGCCTGGCACGGGGGTGCCTTATCCGAACAACATCCTCCCGACGAGCCAGCTTAGTCCGATCTCGCAGACTCTGTTGAAGTACTACGACGCCGCCACGCTGCCCGGTTTTGTGAACAATTTCACCCAGTACAACCAATCTCCGTTCAACCGCGATGGCTTCATCCTGCGCATGGATTTCGTCGAATCCGCGAAATCACAATGGAGCGGCCGTTATAGCTGGGGTTCTGAGGTTCAAAAAAACGGTGCCCTGAGCATCACGGGAACCAAGATCACCACCGGATACGAGCAGTACCTCGGTTCGAACACGCGCATTCTTTCGCCCAATATCGTGAACGAAGCGCGCTTCGGTTACTCGCGCATCTTCAACGCGATTAGCACCGCCGACGCGTTCACCGTCAACACCGTGGGCACGCTGGGTATTCCCAATCTGGTGGCAGGCCCGCCAGTCCAATGGGGCGTACCCAACGCTACTTTCAGCGGAGATGGCTTCAGCGGCCTCGGCGATGGGAGCGACGACCCTTATCAGATCGCCGACAACACCGCTCAAGTGGTCGATAACCTGTCCTGGATCAAAGGCAAGCATACCTTCAAATTCGGGTTCGAATACAATCGCCAGAATTTCGACCAGTACGGCAATCAATTCCTGCGCGGCCAATTTACCTTCTCGGCCAACGCCACGCAGAGTTTAACCCATACCGGCGGCGACGCTTTTGCAGAATTTCTGCTGGGCGACATGTTTCAATCCACGGTAGCCTTCCAAGCTGCTAACGCGCCTTACCAGCGCAATTTCGAAGCTGCGTTCATAGACGATACCTGGAAGATCACTCCCAAACTAACGTTGTCCCTGGGCTTGCGGTATGAGTTGACTCCGCCTTTCACCGATACGGCGAACAACCTGTTCCAGATCGTGATCCCGAAAATATTAGCTGTCTCCGCGGTGCCGCAGTCCAGCGGGCTGTGGCCTTACATGATCCGGCAGGGAAACTGCCAGAATCCATATACGGCCAACCCTCCGCTTCCCTTTATCTGGGCCAGCACGCCCGCCGTCTGTAGCAACGGCCTCGAGGACAACCAGCTCCTGAAGGTAAGAAACAACGACTTTGCACCGCGCGTCGGCATCGCCTGGTCGCCCGATAGCAAGACAGTGGTTCGCGTGGCCATGGGAGAGTTCTTCGTCCAGGACAACGGCAACTCGATGTACTTTGACCCGGCGCGCAATATCGGCGTCCGTCTCACGCTCACCGCCACCAACGGCGGGACAACCTGGTCCTCAGGATCTGGAGTCGAATCGGGGTTGCCCTCCACCTACGCGAATGCCGTCACCCCGCCTGGCGCCGGGGGAGCACCGACGCCGTTTCCACCGCCTTACGGCTATGTCGCCGCCTACAGCCACCATACGTCGTACACCGAGCAGTACCTGCTGAACATCCAGCGCCAGCTCGGTTCGAACTGGACGTTCGAATTCGGCTATCTGGGCTCGGAGAGCCATCACCTTTACGGCTTCCAGAACGCCAACAATGGCATTCCCGGAACGGTGGGCTCTACCATATCGCGTCTTCCGTTCGCCGATTTCGGCGTGATCCAGTTGGTCGAGGACGGCATCAACGCCAACTACAACTCTCTGGCCTTCAAGGTCACCAAGCGTTTCAGCCAGGGCATGAGCGTCATCAGCAACTACACCTGGTCCAAATCGATTGACGACTCCAGCGGTATTCGCGTGCAGGGCTATGACTCACTGTTCCCCCAGAACAGCTATTGCATGGAATGCGAACGCGGCCTCTCCGCCTTCAATGTGCCGCAACGTTGGATCACCTCCGTCCTCTACGAGCTGCCGGTTGGCAAAGGCAAGATGCTGAACGTCACCAACCCGGCGCTCAATGCGATCATCGGCGGCTGGCAGACCGGCGGCAACATGACTCTCCAGGACGGCGTGCCTGTCAGCCTTACGATCGGCGGCGTTGATAACTCGGAAACGGACGAGGCTTATGACCGGCCGAATTATGTGAGCGGTCCCATTAATGCTTCAAACCAAACTACTGCGGGTTGGTACAACCGGTCGGCGTTCGCCGAAGCGACTCCGGGCACTTTGGGCAATGTCGGACGGAACACCGTGACCGCTCCAGGGATTTTCACCATCGATGCCGAGCTGCACAAAGCCTTCCGAATGCCCTACAACGAGCATCATCAGGTTCAGCTTCGCTTCGAGGCCTTCAATGTGCTGAACCATCCAAATTGGGGTGAACCCAACCCCAACATCCTGCAGGGCGCGACAATCGCGGGAGCGCCAGCCGGGAGCGCGCACTCGGGATTCGGAGTCATCAGCGGCACCGCCACCGCCATGCGCCAGTTGCAGCTCGGATTGAAGTATACGTTCTAGCCCGATGTTGAAATGGCACATATGAATCGCAGGTCGTTGTTGAAGAACAGTCTGAAAGCCTCACTCCTCCAGTTCTCGGGAATACTGGCGCTGCCGTCGATTTCCCACGCAGTGCAGGCTTCGAGCACTCCCTACCGCAGACCTAAACTCAAGATCACGGAGCTTCGAACCGCGGAGGTTCGCGTCCATGGTTACCAGGTGCACGTCCGCGTTTACACGGATCAGGGAATCGTCGGCCAAGGCGAATCGACGGATGCGGCGCAAGGCAACGTACCCCTGATCCGTTCCTTCGCGCGTCTTCTCGTCGGGCAGGATCCGATCGAAAGCGATTTCACCCAGTGGCTGAAAGATAACGTCGACAAACTTCCTGTCGGGGAACAAGTGGAAGAAATTATCAAGACACGCTCGCGATAGGTCGGGGCACGGTGCCAATGATGGGACCGCATGCTAACTGGCTGCGACATGCTACCAGACGAGTAAGCTGTCCCAGTGATTTTAGCGCAAATGCTCGGAGCCACTCCGCGTCGACACTGAGCCGCCATGCGTCAGCATGCGGGCAGACGTGAAAGTCTGCGCTAACGTTATGACTGGGAAATCTTACTAGTGATCCGTCGCAGGGAATTCGTTAGTATGAAGCAGCCGCTCCGTATCGTCACTGGGCCATGCGGCCCATCCAAGTGGATGAAGCCTGGCGAGATCCACTCGGTTTCAGCATCGAGCGCCGACCGTCAGCGAGGGGCTGTGACGGGCCAATACTTCGTTCTTCAACGGAGCGGTACTAACATTTCGGCTGCGACATGCCACTAGCGCTCCTAAGTCAGCTTTAACGGACAAGAAATCTGTGTTATCCCGCATCTTTACATCGCTTGAGTATTTTGACGAGTCCCAAAGCCGGCACCCGACTTAACTACTTTTGGGATCAACTGTATAAAGGTCTAAACGCCCGTTACACGCGACTGGCTGCATGGACACTGGTCGAAGGATGACCCGCAAATGTAAACTCTTAACCTCGCGCATTCGCAAGCCTCTAGCGTTATTATTGGCGTTATTTCGCGTTATTTTTAATGCGGAATTATTCGCTTGGAGCGAAGATGTCCTTTCAATACAAGACATACCGCGTCCACGCAGCCGGCCCCCGCGTTATTCTGGCGTTATTTTAACGCCAGCGCGTCTATTTTGGGGCGTTATCGCCCCGTCTTGGCGCAGCCGAACCGACGACCGAGATCCAGTCGGCCCACTCGACCCGTTGCCTCGCAAAGATCTCTGATCACAATTTCGCAGGACGGATTGAGAGTGGGTCCGTGCGGCCCGGGAACAACGGCGCAGCCCTTCGAATCGATGCCGCTCTGATAGAGTTTCAGCAACTCGTTGAGAAGATTGTGATCGCCGGTCACGAACATTCCTTCAGCTAGCGCAACGGCTCCGTCCTCACCGCGCCCCTGCGCGAAATACGCGTCGGCGATCTCGTCGTACACGCCTGTGTTTGCCGGATCGATCGTTTGCGCCGCCAGGGCCGCGGTTAAGGCTTCAGGCGCCTGATTTAAATGAAGATAAGCCGACGCCAGCGTCCGGTAACCGTCGGCCGAGCTGGGAGGAACCGGGCTTTTCATCCCGTGCCGGCGATCATACTCCGCCCGTGACGCCGCGTCGATCGCGATGGAGCGAAGAGCCAGTTTGACGGATTCCTCATATTCGCCCTTAGCGCGATGGCACACCGCGGCGAGATTCCAGGGGCTGGGCGAGTTCAGGACGTCCGGCAGCGGCGCCAGGATCGCGACGCTTCGGTCAGCCTCGGCGACCGCCCGGTCGATTTCGCGTTCAAGAAGCGTACCCGCCAGCAATTGATGGACTTTGAAGCTCCGCGGACTGGTTTGAACACTGGCCATAGCCATCGTTTTGTCATCGGTCCAATCGAGGTTGCGCATCCAGGTTCTGACCGCGAATCCGGTGGCGATCACGGCCACACCAATCGAGAACGCGACACCGGAAATGCGTAGGCGCCCAGCGACCGCATCGAACGCGAGGACCACAGCGGCCACCAGCCCTGCCAACGGCAGATACAGTAAACGCTCCGCCATGATGGTGCCGATAGGAAATAGCAGATTCGACGCTGGTAAAAGGTTGAGAAAGGCAAACCCGACGAAGAAAAAAGCCAGACGGCTGCGGTTCCAGAGGATCACCGTAACGACCAGAGCGCCGGCGACCGCGAGCCAGGAAACCCAATCCTCAATACTGCCTCGGGCTAGCGTAATTTCGGAATACGAGTAGTCTGCTGAGAGTTTCATCGGCCAGAACGCAAGCCCCAGATAGCGCGCAAGGACCTTGATGGCAGTAAGCCGCCCGATCCAGAAACCGGCGCCGGCGATTGGATTATCAACGAATGGATACTCGGCAGGAAGCGACGACGAGAGGACGACTGCCCGCTGCCACAGCATCATGCCGATCGGCATGAGAGTCGCCAGGCAGCCGAGCAACATTCTCCGCCATTGTTTCCCGCAAGCCAGTTCGTAGATCGCGATTACAGCCGGGAGCACGACGGCTTTCCTTCGAAAACACTCCAATCGCCGTGGTAACCGCCACTCCCGCAAGCCATGCGCTGCGGCGCCAGCCGCTTGTTTCCGTACTTTTCAAGTACAAGAAAAAGCCGCTCAGAACCGCGAGCCCTGCGAGCAGGTCAGCGCGCCCGACCATGTTGGTGACCGATTCCGTCAATACCGGGTGCACCGCCCACAGCAGGGCGATGAAAAAGGCGGTCCGCTGGTCCATCAAACGCAGTATCAGGGCGAAAAGCAGCAATACGTTGGTGACATGCAGGAGAAAATTGATCCAGTGATACCCGGACGGGTGGTTGCCGTTTCCCAGAATGGCGTAGTTAAGTAGGTAGGAGAACGTAGTGAAGGGCCGGTAAAGGCCGCTCTCCCCGTTCGGCCACCAATAAGTGTGGTGGACAATCAGAGCGATGTTGGAGGCGCTCGCGGTCTGAATGCGGGTATCGCGCAGCAGAAGCATCTGGTTATCGAGCGCGAACCCGGTCGAAAAAGAGTTGGAGAACGCGAGGAGCGTCAACAGGCCCAATGCCAAAGCCGCGACGAAATAATGGCGACGCGAATCCTCCGCAGCCGTTCGCGAAACAGAGGCCGGACTCGCCGCGGGCGATTGCGGGACTAGCATACGCCGACTCTTCCGCTTCATCGCGCTTCATACTAACAGCTTCCACGGAGTGGCCGTAGCGGACCCAAACGAACGACGCCGGTCATCGCGGACCAGGAGTGGTCTAGAAATTGTGTGAGGTTCTATCAGGCTCCAGCTCATTACCGCCCACACCCCATGCGCCAGATCCAGCGCGGATTGAAGTATACGCTTCGAAGTGATATAAGTACCGGAGGAAGATGCGCATATGCGATGCCGCAACGTAAGCCGAGAGATTGAGCATTGGGTAAGGATGCTCACCTTGGTGCTCATCACGTCGTGGAGCGTTTTCGGAGCAGACAACCTATTGACGCCGCAGGAGAAGGCACAGGGCTGGATTCTCCTGTTCGACGGAAAGAGTCTCAATGGATGGGATTCCGCCGGCCAACCGCAGAATAGTGGCGCCGCTAAGCAAAGCACTGGGCCCGCTCAGCCTGGCGCGGCCGCAGCGGTTGGCTCGAATCCGCGGGCTTGCTCTACTCCGTTGGGGCTCGCGCCTGTACCTTCCGGCGCTTCACGCTGGGAGGTTGTGGATGGCTTGCTAGTCCCTTGCGGGGAGCCGGCCGGTTATTTGACATCCAAAAAGGATTACAAGGATTTTATATTGGACGTGGATTTCAGAACAGGTGAGGATACCAACAGCGGCGTGTTCATTCGCTCTCCCGGCGGTACCGGCGGTTATGAGGTGCAAATCTGGAAAGCGCAGCCGCAGGGCTACAATACCGGATCGATCGTCGGCGCAGCCAAGACCGATGAGGACTATAAGTTCATTCCCGACCAGTGGAACCATTACGAAATCACTGCCGAAGGCGATCATCTTGTGGTTGTCCTGAACGGCACAAAGACCTTGGACATTCACGACTCGAAGTATTCGAATGGCCGTATCCGGCTTCAATACCAAAAGTTTCCCATCGAGTTCAAGAATATTAAGCTAAAGTTGGTCAACCATTAAGGAGAGCCAGACTATGGAAGAGAATCAGGCGAAGAGGATTTCGAAGTTAATCCGGTTATCCGCGTCATTGGCCTTCTTATTAGGTGCGATCGCAATTGTGGCCCAAGTACCGGCCAAGCCGAAACATATCAATCAGGCCATCGAACTGCTGGAACAAGGCCAACCCATCTACTACACGGGGTCACATTCCGGAACCGAGGGTACTTTTGAGCAGGGTAAGAAGGACGCCCAGACGTGGGCCGATTACATTAGCTACGACATGGAACATGCCCCCTTCGACGTCAAAGGCTTGCAGGAATACATGAAAGGACTGGTAGCGGGCGGTCCGAGCAGGAGCGGCCATCGTACTCCGGTGGTGATTGTCAACGTGCCTGTAAATGGGACCGATGAAGCGGCCGTCCGCGCCAACGCCTGGATGTTCCAGCAGGTGCTGGCGACAGGGGTCCACGGTGTGCTTTTAACGCACGCGGACACGCCCGGCGCGATTCGCGCGTTCATTGAAGCGTGCCGCTTTCCAAACCGGGAACAAGGCGTGGGCCAGCACGGTTTAGAGGACGGCCGCCGTGGTGTTCACGGGTCGGCGACGGCAGCTCAGATCTGGGGCGTTTCCACCGCTGAGTACGAAGCCAGGGCTGACGCATGGCCGCTTAATCCCAACGGCGAGCTGCTGCTGGGAGTAAAAGAAGAAGACAAGTACGCGCTGGCCAACGTAGAAGAAAATCTGAAAGTTCCGGGCCTTTCGTTCGCCGAGTGGGGTCCGGGAGATATGGCGCTCTCGCTGGGCGTCAAGGGCGGAGCGGTCACCGATCCGAGAATGGTGGCTGCGAGATCCAAAGTCTTCGCAGCCGTCAAGGGCAACCACATGTTTTTCCTGAATACCTGTAACGCCGAAAACGTGGTTGACATGATCAAAGAAGGCGTAAGATTCTGCGCGGGGAACGCCGCCGCAGCCGAAATTGGCCGTAAATCAACGAACCGGCAGCAGCCATATTGAAGATGCTTGCACGAAAGCGAAGTAAGGGCGCTGCTGCGCTGCTTTTGTGGTGGGCCGGCGCGCTTTTGGGCGAGGTCAAGGTACTGGAAGATTTTACTTTGATCGACGGCACAGGGCGTCCGCCGGCGATGCACGTTTCGATGATCGTCGACAATGGGCGGATCGGCTGGGTAGGACCGGCGTCGCAAGTCCGGATTCCGGCCGGAGCCGAGAAGATCAACCTGGCCGGCAAGTTTGTCATGCCCGGCATCATCAATCTGCATGGTCATATCGGGAACACCGTGGATCTCACCCAGGACGCGAAATTCTTCACGCGCGAAAACATCGAACAAAATCTGAAAACGTACGCATCCTATGGCGTTACCACGGTGCTCAGCATGGGCACCGATCAGGATCTGATCTTCCACATCCGCGACGAGCAGCGTTCCGGCCGGCCATCGGTCACACGCGTTTACACGGCGGGACAGGGTTTTGTTTTCAAAGGCGGATACGGCGGATTGGCGGGCGTCAATCCGCAAGTCGCCAGTGTGGCGGACGTAAATGCGGAGATCGATTCCCTGGCCGCGAAGAAAGTCGACATCATCAAGCTATGGATGGACGATCATCTGGGGACGCAGAAGAAGATGCCGTATGACATCGCCAGAGCGATCGTTGATGGCGCCCACCAGCATCACCTCCGCGCCGCCGCCCACATCTTTTACTTGCAGGATGCCCGGCAACTGGTCGACGACGGCGTCAACGGCCTGGCGCATAGCGTGCGCGACCAGCCCGTGGATCAGGCATTAGTCCAAGATATGAAGAAACATGGGACGTGGCAGATGGCGGCGACGCTATCGCGCGAAGCGTCTATGTTTATATATGGAGGCGATGCGCCCTTCCTCGCTCTTCCTTTTTTCACCAGGAGCGTTTCCGAGAACGTCCTGAAGACGCTGAAGAGCCCGGCGTATCAGCAGACTATCCGCTCCGATCCCGAGTTCAGCCGCTATCGAGGGTTTTTCGAAACGGCGAAGAAGAATCTCAAGACCCTGGCCGACGCCGGAGTCCGGTACGGCATGGGCACCGATACCGGCCCTCCCGGACGTTTTCCCGGGTATTTTGAACACTGGGAGATGCAACTGATGGTGGAGGCGGGCCTCACGCCGATGCAGGTGATCGTGGCGGCGACCAAGAGCGGGGCCGAATTTCTGGATGCGAAGGACTTGGGGACTCTGGAGCCGGCCAAGTGGGCGGATTTGATCGTGCTCGACCGGAATCCGCTCGAAAATATCAAGAATACGCAGACAATTCGAGCGGTTTACGTCGCGGGAAACCGGGTCAACTGAAAGCGGAGTTTTCGCGTCTGCCCGCTTCCTGACGGTCGCGGTTCCGTTGAACCGCCATGCGTGAGCATGCGGGCAGATGGGTACCTCTCGCTAATAACCTTTTTGCTTGTCGACGACGTTGATGAGAGGTTTGCCGTCGACGAAGCGGGCGATGTTTTCTTTGATGGTGCCTACCATGCGGCCGCGATCTTTATCGGACCGGCCCGCAATGTGCGGAGTGACGATGGCGTTGGGAAACTTCCACATGGCATTACCCGCAGGGAGCGGCTCGGGATCCATGACGTCGACTCCGGCACCTGCCAGCTTTCTCTCATCGAGCGCTTTGATCAGGCTCGGCAGATCATAAACGCCGCCGCGGCTGACGGCGATGAAGTAGGAGTTTTTCTTCATCAGCTCAAACTGCTTGGGGCCGACCATCTTATGGCTCAGCGGCGTGTCGGGGGTGGAGATGAAGACGACGTCGGCATCGGGCATCACGTCGTTGAGCTGATCGGGCTTTACGATGCGCTTGATCATAGGGCTGAAGGGCTTATCTTCAGGATCGACGCCGGTTACGTTCATGCCGAACGCCCAAGCTCGGGTGGCGATCTGCATGCCGGCGCCGCCCATTCCAATGATGAGCGCGTTCTTGCCCATCAGCTCGATGACATGAAGATCTCCTTTGTTCCAGGTTTCATTCTGCTTGTCGCGCCAGTACCGGGGGAGATCGCGGGCTAGAGCGAGGAGCATCGCAAAGGCGTGATCGGCGAGCTCGGGGCCTTGCACGACTCTGTTATTGGTTAGCACGATGTTGCTGTCGCGCAGATCGCTCCCGCCGGAGTTCATGAGCACGTTCTCCACGCCGGCGCTCATGACAGCTACCCACTTCAGGTTCTTGCCGGCGCGGACTTCTGCGGGCGTGATGTTGCCGATGAACGCATCGGCATCGCCGATCTCCTGCATAACCGTTTCGGCGGTCACGCGGATGACGCGAGCTTTGGGAGAAACGCTCTGGTATTCCTTCAGCATCGCGGGATCGGCTCCTTCGACGATGATTTTCTTGGTTTGTGAGTAGGTGGTCAAGGCACCCAGGAGGAGTGGAAGTAGCATGCGAAACATGAAGGGAATTTTATCGCAGATCAGGTAGTGTTCTCGAATCGAGACCACCGCCCCAGATCCGCAGGTCGCGGCGGCGAAGGGATGGTCGTCGCCCCGAGGCCAGCCGTTCTTTCCAATTTGGTCGGCATAAGGTTCTGAGCTGTCCTTCTTTAATTGCTTTCGAAGAGGTGCGTTGGCTTTCAGGCTTGGAGCCGAAAGCGCCTCCCAGAGTTTGTCTAGGGCGTGTTTACACTAACCGGAGAGCCTCGTTCTTCAGCGGCCCACCCGCAACCACACGCGACGAATTGATTCAGCAGAGGCTCCGGGCTTTCCGCGCCGTCGGCTCGCCTGGATATCCGACGGACGAGAAGGAGGTAGCCGAGCTGGCAGGCCGAGCCTACGACCGCTGCTTCGATCCAATCGGCGTCGCTCGTCAGACATCTCGAGGTCCTCGCTGACCGCATGTGCGACGTAAGCGGCGGGCGAGCGACGGCAAATGCGATCGTCGTGAGTACGGGGCGGGCAGGCGCTTTATTTCTTCTGGACGGTGACCAGGCGCGACAGCGTTCCGGTTTCCTCGGGGTTGACGTTCAGGATCAGCATGCGCTTTTTTTCAGCATCCTGGGCCTGAATCATGCCGCCCTGCTCGCCGCTCGAAGCGACTTCGATTTTGAATCCACTTTCCTGCAGCTTTGTCTGGTAGAACTGAACGATTTCCGTGGGCTTGTCGCCGGATTTGAACGTCGCGATGGTTTCTTTATCGCCTTCGGGGGTGACGACCGAGGATACGATTTCAGGGATTGTGGCGGGATAGACCGGAATCCAGTCCGGCATCCACCTGAGAGGTGTCGAGGCAGGCTGTTCCGGCGGCGGAGGCGGCTGGTTTTCGGCCACTTTCGGTTGCACGGCCGGGACAGGGACCAGCGTTTTCGTCTGCGGATCGAACTTGAACGTTGATAAAGCGCCGTTCTTGTCTTTGAGCGTGACCGTTAGCCTGGCGCCATCGACGGAAGCGAGCTCAAGGTCCGGCCGCATCTTGGCCGCCATGCTTGCAAGGGCCTGGATAGGATTGCTCTTCATCTGGCTCTCGCTATAGCCGGTGGCGTTGGCGCCGCCGCCGGGAATCAGCACCACAATGACGACCGCCAGCACAGCGCCGCCGGCCATCAGCAGAATGCGCTTCTTATCTTTCTTCCAGTCGAGGTTCGTCAGCAGAGCCGCGAAGCCCATCGTTGATGAGCCTTTCTGTGATGGTGAAGGTTCCGTGTTAGTACTCGCCATGTGTCCAAAGAGATAATCGGCTTCGGCGCGAGAAAGCATTATGAGGGGAAAGAGCAAAGCTCGTTTGAGCGGAGATGGCCGGGTGAAGGAATCGAGTAATCTGAGGGCCCCATCCGGGAAACGCGTTCTGTTCCGCCGACCGGCGCGGAGGAGTTCCGCCCTCGTCGCCGGATGCTGGCCGAACCGGGCATCGATGACGCGCTTGAAGCATGCCGCCCCCGTTCTCACCTTGAAAGAATTCGGATGGGGCCCCGCCCATCCCACGACTGCGTTTAGCAACCATGCTCGACGGAGTGTTCCTCCAGCGCTAACCGGGCTAATTCGGAAATGTGTCGCGCTCGCTCTGAAGCCTCGAATATGGCCATGTATTCAACTTTTGTGACTTTGCCGCGAACGATGTCGAGATCGGCAACGGTTGCCGAATAGCGCTCCACAGCGGATTTGTATGCATCAAGCAGGCGCCGCTTGTCATCACAGTGCATTCACTAAAAACGCACGATCCGGGCTGAAAAAGGCTTAAGTTCGCAATAAAGGCGGTCACAGCGCGCGGCCGGTGCGGGACAATGCCATCTATCACCTCGCCGACGCCCTGCACCGCCTCGCCGACTTCGAGTTCGACTTCCACTTGAACGGCGATGCCCCAGAAACAGGTCTAAACAACTCGCCGCTCAGCCTAACGCTGAGGGTGTCAAACTGGGCGGCCGCAGATTCCACAGCAGCACTCTTCACCAAATTCTCCAAAAACGGCTTTATAGCGGAGATTTCGATTGGAACGGCGTTACATACGCAGGGACTCATGAACCGTTAGTTCGCCGAGAATGCTGGCAGCGCGTTCAAGAGCTGCTGGATGCTCGGGCCGCGAGCAACACTCGGAAGGTAAAGCATGATTTCGCCTACACCGGTCTAGTCCAGTGCGGCCACTGCGGATGCCTCATGGCGGGAGAACTTAAAAAGGGCAAGTACCTTTACTATCACTGCACGGGTAACCGCGGGAAGTGCCCAGAACGATACACGGCCCAGGAGAAGCTGACCGGCGAGTTTGCCAGCCTTCTGCAAGAGCTCGTCATCCCACAGCCCGTCCTCGATTGGCTGGGCGACGCCCTTCTGGAGTCTGACCGAACCGAACACGCCGCGCGGTGGCAGACCATCGACCGGCTCCGAGCCCGCTATGAGCAACTCGATGCACGAATCGAGACCATGTACACGGACAAACTTGATAGCCGCATTACGCAAAAGAACAGTTCGACAGGCGTTCGGCCGACTGCCGGCGAGAGCAAGAGGCAATCCGCGCCAAAATCCGGGATATCGAACTTACGGCGCCCGCTCCCGTTGATCAAGCCATCGACATGATGGGTATGATGAGCCGCGCATCTGAGTTGCTTCTCGAACAGCCGCCCACCGAGCAGCGTCGCCTGCTGCAGGTCGTTATTGAAAAAGCCACCTGGAAAGACGGGGCGTTGGAGACCGCTCTATTCGAACCGTTTGAGATTTTGCGCCGTTCGAACCAGGAAAGTTCTAGAAAACAAAAAGAGAACGCCTGGTCAGGCCGCGTTTCAGAGATTTTGGCTCCCCGGCATGGATTCGAACCACAATAATGCTAACTATTATAGAATGTATAACTTGCAGATTCTAAAGAGGCCGAGATTGCCCAAATGAGCACAAAAGACCCCCCATCCGTACAACATCGGTACAGTCCGGCGGTGACTGCACCAGGTTCAGACCTCACTGCTAATGGGCGAATTCAAGCTGAGCCGAGTGTGAAGATCATGGTGACCGTGGCCCGGAAATGGGTCTCGCCAAAATCCGCCGCCGCTAGCTCGTCCTCTTTTTTGCATTGCAGGCGTGATGAATCAGTGCAGCATTCAAAGTCACAGTCTTGCCGCCTTTGGGATGAGGCGTGACGAGGACCTGCTTATATCGCCAGCGCTTATCGGGGTCTTTCACGACCTCGCCGATGATGAGCGGCGCGAGGATGCCCGCATTTTATCCAGTGCCCGGCAGCGCCCATAGACGTATGGGCAAGGCGAAGCTGTTGCCGCCCGTGATACGCCGGTGCTTCCACGCCGGAAGAGTAGCAATTCGGCGGGAAGAAGCAACGAAAAGTTGAAATCGGCGATGCGGCAGGGGACAATTGGTCATCATGCCGGCTGCACTTCAAACAAAAGCCGAACTCGTCTTCGAGGAATACCTAAAAAGGGCAACAACATCCCTTGGGAATACGAGAGCCTTCCTGGCGTCAAGAAGCCTGATTATGTGGTCCCATGCGCTTTTGGCAAGTGCATCGTCGAGGTCAAAGAAATTGAGAACCCACAGCCGTGGCCGACGCACGGTTTCGAACCGGATCGGCCCGTGCGAGCCAAAATGAAGAGTGCAAGAAAGCAACTCAGCGAATACAAGGACCTCCCTTGCAGCCTCGCGATCTACAGCGAGTCCGCATTTGCGCCACACGAACCAAGCGTCCTGCTGGCGGCCATGTTTGGTCCCGGCTAACAGCAAGCAGGCCGTGACTCAGCAAAATTGATCCTCACCCGCCTTTTTATCGTTTCTCAAAGAAATCCGAATTACCCGAGGACCGCCATTTCCTGGCGAACGCCCTGCTATCGCCTGTGGCAAATACAACCATCAGCGCCATCGTCATGCTCACGCGATACCAGCTTAGGGAACTGCACCTTGAGGTGTGGAAAGTGCAATATGGCATGCAGGAAGCTGGATATGAGGTAACCACCCAGGATCAATTCCGTCTTACGAACGAACTGACCCCGACGAGGGCCGGCAGCCGTTTTGCAGGAACCGTCAGGGCCATCGCGATTGAGAATCGTCACGCGCGATTTCCATTCCCAGAAGAACTGTTTCGCGGACCGTTCGATCAACGCTGGGACTGGAAAGGAGAATGGTGCGGGCCAGTCTGGGTTGGCGAGACGCTCGACAAGCTCTACGGCGAGGGCGTTCCGTTTCATTTGCTCTGAGGCGTCTTGACAGGCCGGTGCGTGTCAACAAAAATGAGACACGGGGCGTAAAGGTTTAAGGAGTTTTTTCCTCCGAACAGGGCTTGTTGATCCAGACTTGGGCGGGCAGCTCCGGTGGTTTCGGCGGTTTGCGGACGAAGCGTTCGGGATGAGCAGCATAGGCGGCGTTCAGAACCACTTGGCGGTCCGCCAGGATCTTCGAGGGCTGGCCGTGGTGGATCATGGCGGGCGTCATCAGGCCGAGCCCGGAATGATGATGCTGGTGGTTATACCAGGTGAAAAACGATTGGCAGAACCTGCGCGCATCCTCGATGGAGCCGAAGCGGTCCGGAAAGCCGGGGCGATATTTCAAGGTGCGGAACTGGCTTTCCGAATACGGATTGTCGTCGGAAACATGCGGACGGCTGTGGGTTTTGACGACACCCAAGTCGGCCAGCAACAGAGCGACCGGTTTGGATTTCATGGGCGAGCCGCGATCGGCATGGACGGTGAGTTGACCGGGCGCGATGTTCTGCTTCAAGCAGGTGTGCTCGATCAGGCGCTTGGCCAGCTCGGCGCTTTCGCGATAGGCGATCATCCAGCCGACGACATAGCGGCTGAACACATCCAGGATGACGTAGAGATGGTAAGCGGTCCACTTCACCGGGCCGCGGAGTTTGGTGTTGTCCCAACTCCATAACTGATTGGCGTGGGTGGCCAGCAGCTCCGGCTTCTGATAGGGCGGATGGGCGAGCTGATCGCGGCGTTCGCGGCTTTCGCCACCCGCTTCGATCAATCGATACATCGTGCGAATCGAACAATGAAACTGGCCTTCATCCAGCAGCGCGGCATAGACCTGCGCCGGCGAGCAATCCTGAAAACGCTCCTCGTGAAGGCACGACAGCACCGCCGACTGTTCGCTCTCCGACAGCGCCCGCGACGAACGCCGATCGGAACGCGGGGCGGTAGGAAGAGAAACACGGCGCCGCCGTCGATACCAAGTCGCGCGCGGAACCGCCAGCGCCTGACAGGCTCGCTTCATTCCAATCAAGGGCCGGAGCTGATCGAGGGCCGTCATGATCACTTCTCCTTGTTTGGAACATCGGGGCCCGGAACCTCGGGCAGCCCAGGAGCCTGGCCACTTTTTTTTGAACATCGAGGACTACGCGACGTTGCTGTCACATTGGACGAGAGGCGCGCCATCGTCTTCGGGAGGGCGTCGTCATGCACGGAGCCGGTCCTGGTCCGGCCCAACGAGGCGTCGAAATCGCCCGGCTCCTCTTCGTCGTGGACAAGATTCCGAAGCACGAACGAGACCGAGTCAGGCGAGACCTGCTCGACTACTGTCACCGGGATGCGCTGGCGATGGTCAGGTTGGTCGAAACTTTGGAAGGCCTGGCCCGAGTTGCTCCATGATGCGGCCGACTCGGGCTTAACAAGCCCAATGGCTACCTTCTCGGCTCATACCGCATCGCCACCGCCCCGAGCCGAACTCCAACCGGCTCACGAGCCTCAAGTCGACACGCTTCGATAGCCCCGCGAAAAACGTCGGCCCGTGACCCGCTAGCCTGGGCTGCACCACGAACTCATACTCATCGATCAATCCCAGCTCCGCCAACGCCAGCGGGAGCTTCACGCCTCCCACTAACAGTCCCTTACCCGACTCCCACTTGAGCTGCTGAACGGCCTTCCCTAGATCCCCGCGCACGAGCTCCGCGTTCCAATCGACCCGGTCCAGGGTGCTCGACACGACGTACTTCTTTGCCGCGTCGATCGTTC
>Ga0182024_10010697_pt1 | contig 18654 bp, 16 predicted proteins | sample P32metaG_FD_120480 | JGI IMG/M metagenome (GOLD analysis project Ga0182024, IMG submission 120480) | Permafrost microbial communities from Stordalen Mire, Sweden - P3-2 metaG (Illumina Assembly) | ecosystem: Environmental > Terrestrial > Soil > Wetlands > Permafrost | place: Sweden: Stordalen... | reverse complement strand
TGATCACATCTCGAGCGCCATCGGCGCCGCGATGATCGGCTGGCACGGCGCGTCCATGCTGTGCTACGTCACTCCCAAGGAGCACCTGGGCCTGCCGAATGCCGATGACGTCCGCCAGGGCGTAATCGCCTACAAAATCGCCGCGCACGCCGCTGACATCGCCCGCCACCGTCCCGGCGCCCGCGACCGGGACGACGCGCTCAGCTACGCGAGGTTCTTGTTCGACTGGGAGAAGCAGTTCCAGCTCTCGCTCGACCCCGAAATGGCGCGCAGCATGCACGACGAGACGCTACCCGACGATTTTTACAAGGAAGCGAAGTTCTGCTCGATGTGCGGACCAAAGTTCTGTTCGATGAACACGACCCAGATCGCCGAGATTTATCAGGGCTTCGACCAGAAAGACCGCCAGCAGAAATTTGTGGAATTACTGGCCAAGGTGGAAGTAGAGCACCCGATTTAGGCGAAACCGTGAAAATCACCCGATTTCGATCACGCCCTGCCGCGATCCTGGCAATGGTGGCCGCCGCCGCGGCCTGCGCCGCAGTGGCTTGGGCTGCGGACGCCGCTTACGTCGCCAGCGTCGAGAAGTGGCGCCAGGCACGCGAAGCCAATCTAAAATCCGATCAGGGCTGGCTCACGGTGTCGGGCCTGTTCTGGCTGCACGAGGGCCAAAACCGATTTGGATCCAGCCCGGTAAACGCCATCGAGTTGCCCGAAGGCTATCCCGCCGAGGCCGGCACCTTTGAATTTCATGCCGGCAAGACCGTCGTCCATTTGAATTCGGGCGTTGTCGCCACCATGAAAGGGAAGCCGGTGCAAACCGCCGAATTGCTCGCGGATTCCGATCCGATTCTGATCGGTGACATTTCGCTGGTGGTCCACGGCAGTGGCGATCGCTTGGCCATCCGCATGCGCGACAAAAACAGCAAAATCCGCAAGGATTTCCAGGGTCTGCGCTGGTTCCCGGTGGATGAATCGTATCGCGTGGTGGGGCACTGGGTGCCTTACGACCAACCGCGAGACGTCGAATCTCAGAATATCCTCGGCGACATCATTCGCGCCCAAGCCTCGGGCTACGTCGAGTTCACTCTGCACGGACAGACACTGCGCCTGGAGCCCGAAGAGAATGACGAGCAGGGGATGGAGTTCGTTTTTCGCGATCTGACCGCAGGGAAAGAGACTTATCACGCCGCACGTTTTCTGGTGACTGGCCCCATCCAGGATTCCAAAGTGGTCCTCGATTTCAACGAAGCCTATAACCCGCCTTGCGCCTTCAACCCCTACACCACCTGCCCGCTTCCCATTCCCGAGAATCGCCTAAAGGTGAGGGTCGAAGCCGGGGAAATGGCCTACCAGCACTAAGCGGCGCGCGGGCATGATGTAGCAGTCGATGTGGCTTTTGAATTTGTTGTTGAAGGTGGGTGCCCCCCCACCGTATTTACGCGTGGGGTTTTTGGCTTCGGTTCGGTGGTTCTATCTTTTTCCCTGGTTCTGGGAAGGGTGGGTGTTTTGACCGAGCCAGCTCACGTGCAACTCCACCCGATCGCTTTGACTTTGGATTCTCTTTTTGGTGTGGCGCACCCCGTCAATCTATCCGAGGGAAACTCAATTGGCTGAAACAAACAAGTCCGAACAGTTGCGCGTGGAATTCAACCGCTGGGCCGAATCGGGAAAAGGCGAATCGATGCAGTACGACCACTGGCCCGTCAGCGCCCCGGCCGTGGAATCAATGCAGCTTCAAGCCACCGACAACGTGCTCGACGTGGGATGCGGCAGCGGATGGCTGTCGCGCATTCTGGCGCAGCGCGTGCCCCAGGGGCGCGTCGTAGGCGTGGATATTTCGGACGAGATGGTGCGTCACGCCCGGCAAGCCAGCACCGCAGTGGACAATGCGATGTTTGTTGTGGGAAGTGTCGACGAGATTCCGTGGGAGGCGCACTTCTTCGACAAAATGATTTCCGTGGAATCCTCTTATTACTGGCCGGATCCGGCCCGCGGGTTGAAAGAAACTTACCGCGTTCTGCGCGAGGGCGGTTCGGCGTGGATGGTCATCAACTATTATCGCGATAACCCCTACTGCCACCAATGGGGCGCGCTGCTCGACGTGCCAACCCACTTACTTTCCGCCGACCAGTGGGAACAGCTCTTTCTGGACGCGGGGTTCAGCGAAGCTGCATATCACTTCGTGCCCGACCCGACGCCCACCCCAGATGTGTATACAGGTCGGTGGTTTCGCGACGCCAGCGAGCTCAGAGCGTTCCGTGAAATGGGCGCCCTACTGGTCCACGGAACCAAGGGTTAGCCCTGGCGCCTTTCAGGTCCCTTTCCAGTTAGCGAAGGCCGTTCGCCCCTTGGTGCTTTTCCTGCAACTCCGAGACGGATACCGGCCTTAACGCGTCGGCACGGCCGCGAGCCTTGGTGATCATCTCCCAGCGGCGTGAATCCGGCCGTAAGCGAAACAAGCACAACGAGATGACTCGGTCGACGAACCTCGCCTCATCCCAGTGGGACATATGCGCGATGTACGTACTGGTTATTTTCGTCGATATGGCTGCGGTCTACTTCCGCGTCACCGATTTGAAGGGTGATAGGAGATTCGATTTGTGCGTGGTTGTGAACGTGAAACTGTTCGGTCACCGCGCGAGGTGCGGGTTGTCTCAGGATCTCGGCTGGCACTTGTGAGATAGCCATGTCGTCTGGATTCACTATGTTGAGCTGCGCTCCAGCGCTAATTCCGCTGAGTGTTACTATCGCCGCCGCACGCCAAAATAATTTCATCCGCCGTTCCTTTCGCTCTCGTCGAGATGCCCGTGTTCCACGAGGAACAATCTGGTTGCGGTTTCGATCGGCAGGTTTTCGGCGAGCTTTATGTTTGCACACGTGGAATTAGCGGAGAAATACGGAGCAGCAGCATAAAATATTTTCTAGATTGCGCAGCCAGATCGGCAAACGAATTGCACTTAGAAGCTTCTCAACGTGGCGCCGCCTTCCAGGCGGCGGACCCCAACCAGTGACACGTCGCAATTGAAGCACGCATGCGCGCAGTCGTTTTCCGCGCGCTAGTCCTTCACCGTAGGGAATCCCGCCTCATTCCACCCGCGCCACCCGCCATCCATAGAAATGACGTTAGTATAACCCATCTTCTGCAAGTTATCCGCAGCCAACGCCGACCGAAAACCGCCCCCACAATAGAGCACCAGCGGCGCGGCCCTATCCGGCACCCGTGTCTCGATGTCTCGTTCAATCACACCCTTACCAAGATGAATCGCGTTCGGCAAATGACCGTGCCCCCATTCCGAGTCCTCGCGAGTGTCCACCAGGATCAACTTCTCGCCAGCATCCATCCGAGCCTTAATCTCCCGAACGTCAGCTTCCTTAACGCGAGTCTTCGCATCATTCACAACTTTCAGAAATCCCGGTGCGTGATCCATGATTTTTTCCTCCAGGTTGATCCTAAGAAAATGTTAACAGCTCCCCTCGCCACAAGTCGCCCCACACTTTCAGGGTTCTAGTGCACCATTCCACGCTTTTTGGTTACCCCACTCTTCCCGCTTTTTTAGCGCCCCGCGCTAACGGTGAGAAGGGTGGGTATTTTGAAGAAGTTTGTTGGTTTTCCGGGCCCGGTGCAAACGGTTAAGGCTCCATGTCCCGCCAATTCTGACCAACCTTCACATCGACGATCAGCGGGACGCTGATCGGATGAACGCCCTCCATCACCGGCTTCACCAGCTCCCGCAGCCGCGCGATTTCCTTCTGCGGACCCTCAAACAGCAACTCGTCGTGCACCTGCAGGATCATCCGCGTTTCAAATCCCTGCTCCGGTAACCGGCGGTCGATTTCGATCATGGCCAGCTTGATCAGGTCGGCGGCAGCCCCTTGCAGCGGGGTATTCATCGCGGTGCGCTCGGCGAAGTTGCGAATATTCGGGATGTGCGAATTGATTTCCGGCATGGGTCGAATTCTGCCGAAGAGCGTGCGGGTAAAGCCAGTTTGCCGGACCTCCGCGAGATGGCGGTCCAGATAATCGCGCACCCCGCGGTAGCGTTCGAAATACGCCGCGATGAAGCGGGCCGCCTCGCGCTGCTCGATCCCAAGCTGCTGGGCCAGACCAAACGCCGAAAGGCCATAAACGATTCCGAAGTTGATCACCTTGGCTGCGCGGCGGTGTTCGGAGGTCTGAGCAAAAGGCGCCACCCCGAAAACTTCCTGCGCGGTGCGCGAGTGAATGTCTTCGCCGCGGCGGAACGCATCGAGCAACACTGGATCCTGCGAGACGTGCGCCAGTAGCCGCAATTCGATCTGCGAATAATCCGCGGAGAGCAGTTGATGCCCCGGCGCCGCGGTGAACGCCGCGCGAATCTGCCGTCCGATTTCGCTGCGCACCGGAATATTCTGCAGATTGGGCGTCGAAGAGCTCAGCCGGCCAGTCGCTGCGCCGGTCTGGCTGAAGCGAGTGTGCAGCCGCCCGGTTCCATGGTGGATCAGCTTGGCCAGCGCATCGGCGTAAGTGGACTTCAGCTTCGCAAGCTCGCGGTATTCGATCACCAACTTCGGCAGTGGATGAAGCGCGGAAAGTTCTTCGAGCACCTCCGCCGCGGTGGACCGTGACTTCGCACGGCTACGGCGCGGCGGCTGCAGATTAAGTTTGTCGAAAAGAATTTCGGCGAGCTGCTGCGGGGAGTTGATATTGAACGCGCAGCCCGCCAGTTCGCAGATTTGCATTTCGAGCCGGCGCAGTTCCTTGTCCAGAGTGGCGGAAATTACTTCCAACGCTTTGCGATCGACGTACACCCCGGCGCGTTCCATACGCGCCAATACCGCCGCCAGCCGCAGATCGATTTTTTCGTAGAGTTCCGCCAAGCCTTGCTTTTCCACTTCCGCGCGTAAAATGGGAGCGATTCGCAGTAGAAAATCGGCATGCTCGCCGCGTGCGCCGGAGAGCGTGCAGTTCAGCGTCCGCAAAACCACTTCTTCGAAAGCATGGTTGGCCGTTGTCGGCCGCAACAAGTACGAATAAAGCTTGGTAGCGTGGCATACGCCGGCCAGGCGCGGCGCATCGTTGAACCCGCCTTTGGACTCCGCCGAAGGATTCTCGGGGCAAGTAAGCAGATCGAAGAGCTTCGGATCGTGCACGATTTTCGGCTGCTTCGCATCGTTGCGCCACGGAACGATCGCGTCCAGAGTTTTGCCCTCGGCATCGACCGCGATGCTCCGGGCGGTCTGCGGCGCCACCGAAAATTCCGCAGCGGCCACCCGAGAACCGTAGCCTTCGTCTTCATCTTTTTCCAAAGCCAGTTCGAGCCACGCCGCCACCGGCTTCCCAGCCCGAGCCTCGCCAAAAAAGTGTGAGAGCGCGGCGGCCGAAGAAAATTCTTCGTAGACTCCTGTTTCAACAGTCGCCGCAGGCGGTGGAGGTTCGCCTGCAGCCGTTGCCGTGTCCGTCGCCGCGACGGCCGCCGCTACCTGGGCCGCCGCCAGTTCGCGCAGCAGGCTCGAAAAGCCGAGCTCGGCATACAGCGTGCGCAGGGCATTCGTATCTGGTGGAACGAGTTTCCACGAATCGAGATCGACTGTCACCGGGGCATCGGTAGGAATCTTAGCAAGCTGCTTGCTCAGAAATACAAACTCCGAATATTTCTCCAGCGCATCGCGATAGTTCGCGCGCTTGACGTCCTTCGCGCGGCGCACCGCTTCCTCGGCGCTTCCGTATTCCTGAATCAATTGCCGCGCGCCCACCTCGCCGATGCCCGCTTTGCGGCGTTCGCCGGGTGCCGGCTTTTCGTTGGGATCGCGCGCGCCGGGAATGTTGTCGATCGAATCGCCCATAAGCGCCATCACGTCAGGAACTTTCGCCGGTGGCACGCCCATGATCTCTTCCACCTTCGCAGCGTCGATCAACAGGTCGCCCTTGCCGGGATTCAGCATCCACACCGAACCGCCCACCAACTGCATCATGTCCTTGTCGCTGGTGACGATGTAGATTTCCAGATTTTGTTCCGCACCCTGCCGCGCGATCGACGCGATCACGTCATCGGCTTCATACCCGGCCATTTCGATGATCGGAAAGTGCATCGCTTCGCAGTACCGGCGCACCAAGGGAACCTGGATGGAAAGCTCGTCCGGCATCGGCGGTCTTTGCGCCTTGTACGCGGCGAAAAGTTTGTCCCGAAACGTGGGCGCCGCCACATCAAACACCACCGCAATATAGTCCGGGCGCAGCTTGGGATTGTTAATGATGCGTCGCGTCATCGTCGCAAACAGGAAGGGAACTTTGGTGGGAACGCCTTGGGCAGTCTGCAAGCGATCCATGGGCGCAAAAAACGCGCGGAAGATGAAGCCCATCGCGTCAAAAAGAAACAGTCGTTTTGGAGTGGGAGAGGGCATCTAGAGATTCACAATCGACCGCGGCCGCCGGCGAGTCACTGGCCGCGAACCGCAAATTATAGCAGCAAAGATCACCAGCAGTAGCGGCGCCAGCTTCGCCCCAAGGTCCACCGCCGCGATCCCTTCCCAAACTCTCCCCGAGGTGCTAGCGTCGAAATGCAGGAGGAGAGGCAGCATAACTGAACCGGCACCCGGCTACCCCCAAACAGGGAAGAATGACGCCCTCGCGCAGCATCTGAAACGCGTTCAAAGGGCCCCAATTCTGGTTCGAGACACGGCGAGATACCCTAGCGTATCTTACTGATTATAAAGGAAGAAAATTTACGAATCGCGACGAAGTGACATACTGCCCTCGCCGAATTTTTGGGCGATCGCATCGACCGTAAAAGGAGCGCACCGTGAAGTATCGAGATTTGGGCCGAACCGGTTGGAAAGTTTCCGACGTCAGTTTTGGGGCTTGGGCCATCGGGGGCGCGTGGGGCCAGGTTTCCGACCAAGAAGCGCTGGACGCCTTGCGCCAGGCCGCGGATTCCGGCGTCAACTTCATTGACACCGCCGACGTTTACGGTGACGGCCGCAGCGAACGGCTGATCGCGCAATTCAAGAAAGGCCGCAAAGAAGAAATCATTGTGGCCACCAAGGCCGGCCGCCGCCTGCCGCAGCAAACGGTGGAAGGCTACAGCCGGGAAAACCTGACCCATTGGGTGGAGGACAGCCTGCGGAATCTTTCCACCAACGCGCTGGACCTGCTGCAGCTTCACTGCCCGCCGACGGACGTCTACTACCGGCCCGAAGTGTTCGGGATTCTTGACGATCTGGTGCGCGCTGGAAAGATTCGCTATTACGGCGTCAGCGTTACAACCCCCGAAGAAGGTATGAAGGCCGCCGAGTTTCCCCATGTCCAGACGGTGCAGATTATCTTCAATTGTTTCCGCCCGCGGCCGGCGGAGGAGTTTTTCGCCAAGGCGCAGAAGAAAAAAGTGGGCATCCTGGCGCGCGTCCCGCTAGCCAGCGGTTTGCTTACCGGAAAATTCAAGAAGGACTCGTCGTTCGCCAAGGACGACCACCGCAATTTCAACCGCCACGGAGAAGCCTTCGATGTCGGCGAAACTTTTTCGGGCGTCGCCTACGATATCGGGCTGAAGGCGGTGGACGAACTTCGCCCCCTGGTTCCCGCTGGCATGTCCATGACCCAGTTCGCCCTGCGCTGGATCTTGATGTTTGACGCCGTTACCTGCGCGATCCCGGGCGGCAAGCGCCCCGACCAGGTAGCCGACAATTGCCGCGCCTCGGATTTGCCTCCGCTACCGCAGCAAGCGATGGACGGCGTACAAAGGATCTACGACAAGGATATACGCCAGTTGGTTCACCAACGCTGGTGAGCCAGTAATGCTGCGCAGCCTGATTCCAGTCGGGATTTTCCTTGCAGCGAGCTCCGCGTTCGCGCAGGGTGGCCCGCCTTACTACACCAACGACCCTGGTACTCCCGGCAATCTCAATTGGGAAATCAATCTCGGCTACATGCCGTTTCTCTACGCCCATCAATCCGTCTCGCACACCCCTGACGTCGACATCAATTTCGGAATTGGCGATCGCATCCAGCTCACTTACGAAAACGCCTGGTTGCGAGTCCGGCCACCCAATTCCTCATCCAGGTTCGGCGTGGGTCACAATCCAATCCCGGGGTGAAGTGGCGCTTCTACGACGCTGGGGAGTCCGGGCTCTCCGTCTCGGTCTTCCCGCAGCTCTTGCTTAACAATCCCAACGACGCTGTCCGCCGCGGCATCACACCGGCCAGCGATGTCTTCCTGCTGCCAGTCGAATTCTCAAAGAAACTTGGCCCGGTCGACGCCAATTTCGAAATCGGATATCAGTTTGTCCACAAAGGTCCCGACGGTTGGCTTACGGGGCTGGTCCTCGGCCACGAATTTACATCGAAGCTTGAGTTGGACATGGAGCTCTATTCCCAGGGCACCTTCCGTCCCTCGGAGAGCCAGCCCACCATCGACTTCGGTGCTCGTTATAAAATCCATCCCCCGGTGATCCTGTTGCTCATGGCCGGACGCAGCCTCGAGCCCGCGCATGGCAACCAATCTTATTTCGTGGGCTACTTCGGTATTCAAATTCTGCTGCCTCCCAAGCCGTTCAAATCCGATTGAGCCCGCCCTGCAGCATTTTTGAACGACAACCAGCGCGCAGACATGAATAGGCAAGCCCGCCAGAACGCTGTCGTCGATGATTTTTTCAAGCGCGGCCCGAAAGGCCATCTCAGCGCGTACTTCCAAAGGCAATTTCAGCCCGCGCCCCGTCGACTCCGTGGATCTGGACTTCCATCTTCTACAGGTTCCGATAGGGCTCCCTCCGTCCTCGGGGCCGGCGTCCAAGCGTCCGGCGCGCTGCTCGAAGGGATTCTGGGGATCGGCCCTATCTTTTCCCCTCCTTACCCGCCTTTGTTTGCTATAGGTTCTGTTAGGATGCGTGCTCCGGGGTGGGGTGATAGTTTTGGGGCGGTGGCGCGTATAGATGTATGGAATCAGGGAAGCCAGATACGGGAATGACTTCTACGGAGCTTACGGACACTCTGGCTGAGGTCCGCGGAGGCAGCTCCGAGGCCTGGGGCGTGCTGTATCGCGAGTATGCGGGTGCGATCTTCCGGTTTTGCCGGCGAGTGCTGCCTACCAAGGAAGACGCCGAGGACGCTACTACCGAGATATTTATGAAGGTGCGCAACCGGCTGGACCAATTCGATAGCTCGCGGCCGTTCACCGCATGGCTCTACACGGTGGCCTCCAATCACTGCTGGGATATGTTGCGGCGCAGGCGCGTGCGCCAGGATCTGGAAACTCCGGACGTGGAAACCATGCCGCTGGAACATCCCGATCCCAATCAGCTCGAACAATTACTGGAGCAGAGCACCAACGAACAGGTTCGCGCGGGTCTGGCCAAGTTGCCGGCCCGCGCGCGCATGGCGCTGGTGTTGCGCTATTTTTCGGATATGAGTTACAACGACATCGCCGACGCGCTGGGTGTGCGCCGGGCATTCGTGGGGGTGCTGCTTTTGCGCGCGCGCCACGAGTTGCGCGAAATTCTGGGGGAAGCCAAGCCCAAGGGCGGACGCGCGGGTACAGGCTCGCGCGCCACCGGCGCGGTTGCAGGAGAAGCGTTATGAACGTCTTTGATACTCACTTCGACGAAATGGCCTGCCTGCTCTATCTGGACGAGCAGCTCGAGCCGGCCCAGGCCGGCGAATTGCGCCGCCACGCCGCGACGTGCACGAAATGCGGCGCATTGCTACACGCACTGGAGGGCGAGGGCCGCACCCTGCGGAATGCCCTGACCGAGGCGGACGAGCCTATGCCGGCGCACCTGCTGCGGCGGCCGGCGCCCGCGAGTTCATGGCCCTGGATTGCGCTGTTGGGATTCGCAGCCGCCGGGGCTTACACAGTGTGGAACACGGTCTTCGAGCCGATTCAGGCTCAGTTTGCGCAAGCGGGATTCAATCAGGACAACGTCCTGACAATGTTGATGTTTTCCGGCGCATTTTGGAAAGGATGGGACACCATGAGAGGGATTGCGGAATCGCTGGCGTTGGTGACGTTGGGAATCCTGTGCCTCACGCTGTTTCGCCGGCGCGGGCGCCGGAGCGGGGGAGTCGCGGCGATGGCCGGTGCGATTGTCTTGATGGCGCTGATGATGCCGTCCGGCGCGGCGGCGGCGGAAGTGCGTCATGGCGATCCGAACTACGTCGTCCCGGCGGGCGAGGTAGTGCACAACGACCTGATCGTGGTGGGCGAATATGTGACCATCGATGGCGATGTGGACGGCGACTTGATTGCCGTCACTCAGGAACTGATCGTGAATGGCCATGTAAAGGGTGACGTCCTGGTGGCCGCGCGCCAGGTGCGCATCACCGGCACGGTGGAGGGGAACCTGCGATCGTGGACCGAATCAGTCCAGCTAGATGGAGCGGTGGCGAAGAACGTAACCGCGTGGAGCGCCCACGTGGTACTGGGTCCGAAATCCGTGGTGCTGGGAAGCTTCATCGGGAGTGCCGGCGCTATCGAGTTGGATGGAGCGATCGCCAAGGAGATTACGACTTTCAGCGGTTTTGCCCGATTGAACGGAATCGCCAGCAGTAACAGCTCGATTCACGCGGGCCAGGTTACGATCGGACCGCACGAGCAAGCGCGGGGAACCATGCGGGTGGAATCGCGCCATCCCCCGATCCTCGATCCCGCGGCGAAACTGTCGAGTCCGCTGCAATTCACGCTCGAAAAGCGAGGACCAGACTACACTTCCGCAGTTTATTACTGGCACCAGGTGCTGAAGTGGGGAGCGTCGTTTATTTTTGGCCTGGCTATCCTGCTGCTGATGCCGGAGTTTTTTGCCGAGACCATGCGTGCGACATCGCGTTTTTACATCACCGCCGGGGGAGTTGGATTTCTGGTGCTGATCGCAACGCCGGTGGTGGCGGTGATCATGGGGATCACTATCGTGGGCTTGGGCGTGGCCATCGCGCTGGCACTGCTGTATGCAGTTTCCATTTATGCGGCGCAGATTTTTGTCGGGACGTGGGTGGGGGTGAAATTGCTGGGAGCGGCGTCGAGTACCGGAGCGTTGGCGGGACGCCTGGCGTTGGGCTTGGCGCTACTGCGAATCGCAAAGCAAGTGCCGTACGCCGGGGAGCTGGTCGCGTCGGTGGCAATGCTATGGGGTATGGGAGCGATCGGACTGTCGATTTATCGCCGGACTCGCTCGACCCTGGCGGTGGCCTGACCACTCGCACCGGACGCTAAAAACCGACGGTGAAGGATAAGAGTCAAAATACCCTCCCTTCCCAGAACCGGCGAGGAGTGGGCCACCCGAGAAGCGTCGAAGCGTCCAATCAAAACTGAGAAGCTCGGAACACTGCTTAGAGCGAGGCCAGATAACGGTGCTGATTTACGCTGGGCTTTGATCGCTTTAGCTGCTGTTGGCTGACCACCAGCCCGCGTACCGTTAGCGCGTCGAGCGTGGGATAGCCGGTAGATAAGATGGTGTTGAATAACAGCCCGTTCACCGCGACGGGTTGTCCCGCCGCAAGCCCGGCCAGTGCATCCAGATTCAAGTCCTCGAAAAAAGTCGTGGAAGACGTTTGCGCCGTGATCTGCGTGATGCTAGTCGGAGTAAGCGTCGTAAACAGCACCGGCAAATCGGTGATCGAAAATGTGGAAGTGCCTTGATCAATCAAGGAAACATCCGCGTCCACGTTACCCGCGCGGAGCGTAACTTGATTCGCGCTGAAGGCCGGGCCACCCGCGGTGGCGGTGACCGAACCCGGAAAGCCAACCAGGACTTCCTGGCCGACCAACAAATCGGTCGGGCTGGCGAACGAGACCCCGGCTGGCAGGGTGGCGCCATCAGTGTCGACATAGAAGATGGTGGATGTGGAGTCGGCAGTGGTGGTTGTATTCACGCTGTTGGGGATGGTGATGGTCGCAATGTCGCCCACGACTACGCCGGGAACACTCGGAATCACCTGATTCACCACAACCGCAAGGGTGGTGGTGCTGGTGCCGGACTGGATGGCCACAATCGGACCCTCCACGCCCTGCGTCCCCGCCGCATTTTCGTAATTCACCTGGCTAGCCGTAAGCGTTCCGCTACCGAGTATGTTGGCCTGCAAGGTAACGATTTGGCTCAGCGCTACGCAGGAAAAATTATTGGCCTGGCAGACAGAAGAAGGGAAGAAATAGCTGGTGTCGCTGCTAACCGTGAAAACCGAGCTGGTTCCGTTGTAGGCACGCAAGGTGAACTGATTCGCGCCCACGTTGGTCACCTGACCGGTGAGGGAACTAAATCCGGCCAACACCTGGGTGGACGTAACCGAAGCCAGAGAAGCCACCGTGACCGCTCCGGAAACAGTCGGGTCCACGGCAATATTGCCGGGCTGCAACAGGTTGCTCAGATCGATATCGAGAAGCAGGCCCAGCGGCGTTCCGGACGAAACGGCGAGGGGAAATGGCGAAGTCGAAAGCGAAAGCGCAGCCGCGTTGAGCGAGGGAGTAAAGGTGCAAAACACGTTGGTCGCGCACACCGGAGTGGTAGCGAGCGCGGTTCCGGTGTTGAGGATGGTCATGGAGGGGTTGGCAAACGTCAGATCCAGGCTGGTGTAGTTACCCGGCGGCACGTTGAGGGAGGTCAACAGTGCCGAGTTAGTTTGAAGTTGGGTGAGCTCAAACGTCTGAGGGCTGCTGATCAGTGCGACGTTTCCCGGCTGCAGGGTAGCGCCGGTGATAGTGATGGAGAACGATAGAACGTCCACGGCGGAGGCAGGCTGGTCGGTGACGACGATGGTAAGCGGAGCATTGCCGCCGCCGCTGAAGACGTTCCCGCCGCCGCCGGAGCCTTTGCCGTTGGAGGGTTTGCCGGTGCAGCCGGAGAGAACAGCCACGCTGCCCAAAAGGATCACCGCCGCATACTTGCCGATACTCGCCATTCCGATGCCCTCCAGCCGGGCTCTGTGACCACTACTGAGTTTACTCTGTATTGGGCCGCGGGCCGGTGCTGCGTGCCTAGAGCGACACGGTGGAATCGGGTAGGCGCGGAGACCCCCGCTACCGGCCGCGTCAGATTACCGAAAGCTCTTTACCTACGCGCCCCATGATTTCCAAAGCGCGAATCAGATCGGCGCGCTTGTGGGTGGCGGTAACAATGGTGCGCAGCCGGGCTTTGCCTTCAGCGACCGTCGGGTAGCCGATGGCCGAGGCAAACACACCCTCGGCAAAAAGCTGCTTCGAGAATTCAAACGCCTTCGCGGCTTCTCCCACCATCACCGGGGTGATCGGGGTTTCGCTCTTACCGGTTTGAAATCCAAGCTTCTTTAGTCCGCGCTTGAAAAACCTGGTGTTGGACCACAGCTTTTTCACCAGCCGCGCGCCCGCGTCGGAATCAAGCAGCTCAAACGCTGACTGGCAGGTGGCCACCACAGATGGCGGATGCGAAGTGGAGAACAGGAACGGCCGCGCGCGGTGATAGAGAAAATCAATCAGCTCGCGCGAGCCGCAGACGTAGCCGCCCAGCGAACCGATCGCTTTGCTGAGCGTGCCTACCTGGATATCGACGCGTCCATGGCAAGCGAGGTGATCCACCGAGCCGCGTCCGTTGCGCCCCAACACCCCGGAAGCATGAGCATCGTCGACCATCATGATGCAGCCGTATCTTTCCGCGAGGTCGCACAGCGCGGGCAGCGGAGCGACGTCGCCATCCATGGAGAAGACGCCGTCGGTGATCAGCAGTTTTTTGCCGGGGAAGCTGGCGGTCTCTTGCAGGATGCGCTCGCAATCGGCTACATCCTTGTGCTTAAACACGCGAATAGCAGCCTTGGAGAGCCGCGCCCCATCGATGATGGAAGCGTGATTCAATTCGTCGGAAATGATCAGATCGTCTTTACCCAGGATCGCGGAAACAGTTCCGGCATTGGCGGCGAAGCCGGATTGGAATACCACGCAGGCTTCGACGCTTTTGAAGCGGGCGATCTGCTCTTCCAGGTGCATGTGCATTTTCATGGTGCCGGCAATGGTGCGCACCGCGCCGGAACCGACGCCGAAGTGGCGGGTGGCGTCGATGGCGGCGCGGCGCAATTTGGGGTGGGTGGTGAGGCCCAGGTAATTGTTGGAGCTGAGGTTGATCACCTCGCGGCCATCGAAAGTGGCGACGGGCTTTTGTTCGCCGTGGAGGACGCGCAACTGGAAATAGAGGTGTTTCGCCTTCAGGTCTTCCAGTGCGTCGTGCAAATAGTGCAGCGGCGATTGCTTGTGCGGCGTGGGTAGCGGTGCGGGTGTAGTCATTCGATAAGTCCTTTCGCTATGGAATCAAAAGCGCTCACGGTTATCGGGGAGCGCACCGGGCCGGGAAGACCATTATAACGTTGCAGAACGAAAACGGTATTCTTCGACTGCACCGTTGAGCGAAACATTCAAACTCAGGTCCGACTTAGTTGGGATTCCCTATCGCGACCCAGTCAAAAGTATCCGTTGCTCCCGAACAGGAAACCACGAACCCTTTAGCTGATTTGCTGGCTAACTTCGCTCCTCCGGCCTTAGTCTCATCGAATACCAGGATCACTGGGACCGAGTTAAATGCCCTCGTAAAATCTATAGTCTTTTTCCCGGAAGAGCAGGCCGAGACGTCGGCCCAGGTATGGGCCGCGTATTGATGCAGACCTTCCACCGCAAGAGGATAGCTCAACCTAAAACGGGGACTTTGACCGCTAGAGAAAAGGATGCCCAGAGCGCCATTCCGTCCGTTGTCCTGCACCGTCCGGTATGAGGCGTGCACCCCCGCGACGGTCTGGGCGTGCCAGTCGTAGACAGAGACGGTCTGGGGATCGACAACCGTATCGGCGATATTCATTCCAAATTCGTGCGTCTTGGCATGGTCCGGATCCAGTTCATCGGATGTGTTCAGAGCCGAGAACTCCAGAACCTGCACCAGGTCGAAAACATAACTACGACACCAAAAGCAATGGGTATTGACGGCAACGATGTTGTACGGCTTGACGGAACTGCTGCCGACGGTGACAGCGTCCTGAGCTAACTTGGAAAAGGCATTATCGAACAAGTGCACCCAGTCTGCGAGGACGTCGATGCCAGCCGAATTGGGCTCGAAGTTGTCTTCGAACCGGCAATTCACGATCGAAACAATGTTGCCCCCGGTGGGACCGGTGACTATGGAATAGCCGTTTATGTTGGAGAACCAAAGATTCTTGACCACTGCAAAATCAACGTTGAGGTTCAACCCTCCGTGTGATTTTGCTCCTCCAACCAGGTGAATATTCTCAAAAGATACGTTCTGTTGGGTTGCCGGTACGGCGGTGGTGAAAAAGTAGGGTAATCCGGATGCGCTTCCATCACTGATGTTCGTACTGTCCCAGTCGGCACCCTCAAAACGCAGTCCCCACCCCGCTCCTCCTCCGCCCGCATAGGTAATGGGGGAGGTGATCACGTAGTTCCCCGGCACGAAGAAAACGGTTGAGCCCTTCGCGCTTTCTGCTGCGTTGGTGGCCGCCTGGATCGCCGCGGTGTCGTCGGTCACGCCGTTACCGGTCGCGCCGTAAGCGGTCACCTCCATTCGCGGACCCGCGCCCTGGCTGGCCGGAGAACCGCTCCGGGAATCGCTAATGTCTCGAGAGGTGATCGTGGCCCACGCAGGCGTCGAAGAGAGCAGCAAGAAGATAACCCATACCAGCGGTCGCATACGAACCCCTCGGGAGTAATGTCAACCTACTCAGCCGGAATTTCCGATTTAGTATAAGCCCGAGAACGACGTCAGCGTGGCGGTAAGCCGTGGGGATACAGGAGCACTTTGCCGGTCTGCCCTTTTTCCAGCGTTGCAAGCGCGTCGGCGAAGCGGTCCAGTGGCATCTCCTCGCGAAACAGCGGATCGAGATTCAGGCGGCCGGCCCGCAACCGTGCGGTCATCTGCACCCGGGTGCCCCTGGCCAAAGGTCATCGGCGGATGAATCCGCGACGCCGACCACGGATCCCCGTGATCGATGTGCAGGTCGGTGCCGCAGATCGATGCGGCGCGCACGCGCACCACAACCTCCGTTGGTCCTGGCACGGGGATGGCCACGGATTCGAGTGGTGCGCCTTTTTCGGGCCGTACCTTGCGCAGTGCTTTCATGGTGGCGGTTGGCATGAGCTGTAAGACGGGACCGGCGCAGTGGCGGCAGCAATGAAATGGTGGCACGGGAATGGGGCGGCGGCGCGCGCGTACCTGGTCCAGTGGTCAGCCGGATCCGGTACTTGCTGGGAAGCGTAAATCGCGGCGTTTTGGCGGTTTTTCCGATACAATGCCGCTCGCCGCGTGCATGGAACGGCGGCGCAAGCGGAGGGACGGGTGGGGTTTCGTCAGCGGCTGAGCGAGATTCGGACCGGCTTTGAGCCGGCGTTCTGGGTGGCCAACGTCAGCGAGCTATTCGAGCGCCTGGCGTACTACGCGGCGTTTGCGTCGCTGGCCAACTATTTGCATGAAGCGCTGGGATTTTCCACCGAGCAGACCAGCAGCCTGGCCGGATTCTTCGGAGGGCTGGTCTGGTTTCTCGCGATCGTGGGCGGGGCGCTGGCCGATCGGCTGGGATTTCGCCGCGCACTCTCCACCGCCTACCTGATTCTGACCGCGGCATATTTCCTGCTGGGCTCGATCGGGTCTCCGTGGCTGGCTCCGGTGCGGAACGCGGTGCCGCTGTGGTGGCTGGTGCTGATCATTTTGGCGCTGCCGGCGCTGGGCGTTTCGCTGGTGAAACCCAGTGTGGTGGGGACCACGGCGCGCGCGTCGTCTGAAAACGTGCGATCGATCGGTTATTCGATCTACTACACGCTGGTGAACGTGGGTGGCGCGGCGGGCGGATACATGGCTTCCGTCGTGCACCAGCACCTGGGCGTCGCGAACGTATTTCGCGTTGCGGCTTTGTGCGTTTTCGCCATGCTGATTGCGGTAGTGCTGTTTTTTCACGAGCCGCAGCGATCCGGGGAAACGCGAACGGCGACGCTGAGCGCGGCGGGCCGCCATTTCTTTACGGTGATATCGAACCCGCGATTCATGCTCTTTCTGATTATTTTTTCCGGATACTACGTCGTCTTTTGGCAACAGTACATCACCATGCCGCTGTACATTCATACCTACATCGATCCACACGCGAACGTGGAACTGATTCTGATCACCGACGGGGCGGCGGTGATCTGCCTGCAGATTCTGATCAGCTACTTGTTGCGCAGCCTCGCGCCGTTTCGGGCCATCACCCTAGGCATGCTGATTTCCGGCTTGGCTTGGCTAATCCTGTCGTTTCATGCGGCGGTGTGGACCGCGGTGCTTTCAATCTTCGTGCTGGCCATCGGCGAGATGGTGCAGCAGCCGAGGTATTACGAATATATTTCACGGCTGGCTCCGCCGGGGCAGCAGGGAACTTACATGGGCTTTGCCTTTCTGCCGATCGGCATTGGATCGCTGGTGGGTGGCTGGCTGGGCGGGCGGCTGATGCACCACTTTGGGGAGGTCACCCACCATCCCGAGCGCATGTGGTGGGCGATTACCGGCGTGGGAGTGGCGACCGCGCTGCTGCTGTGGCTCTACGACATTTTCCTGATACCGGACGCGGCGAAAGCCGTGGCGCCGGTGGCTTAGGCATCAGCCAACAGACCCCTTCACGGAGCGAAGACCCTCGATGATATTTCCCGTGGAGATGATGGCGGGTGGTTTGTGCAGCGGTTTTGGCGGCGACGGTGAGCGCTTCGGGGCAGGCCCAGAATGGCGCGGAGAAGAAGAATTTGAAACCGGCGGAGGAAGTGACGCGAGGGAAGGCGCAATTCAAGTCGAACTGCGTGATTTGTCATTTCGAGGCGAGCGACAAGAAAAAAGTGGGGCCGGGGCTGAAGGGGTTTGCCACGCGCACTACTTTTGCGGACGGCGCCAAGATAACGGATGCGCGTCTACATGACCTGATTGCCAACGGCGGGAAGGATATGCCGCCATTTCTGGGGAACCTGAACGAAGCGCAGATGGGAGATTTGATTTCCTACCTGAAGACGTTGTAAGGGCTCGCCGTGGCAGTTGTACCGCCGCCACGCTTGGCGGTTCAGGACCTGAAACGCCTGGTCTCTTCCAAGCCCGGGATTAGCCGAGGCTCGCGAGGGCTTCATCGGTAGTAGCCATCTTCGCGCCGACTGACTTCAATTCCTGCAGAGCCTTTTCCGCGCTGGTCGAATCGATCCCTGCGATTGCGTCGGTAATCATGGTTACCTGGCGGCCGCGTTCGAGCAGCCCTTTGGCGGCGCCGCGGACGCAATATTCCGTCGCCACGCCGAAGACGAAAAACTCGGGTGTGGCGGGGAGGCGATCGAGGACCTGGAGGACGTGGGTGCTCTGAAAGACGTCGATGGTTTGTTTCTCCATGACGATTTGTTGGTAGCCCGAGAAATCCTTGGGGACCGCGAAATTTGGGTCATTGGGAATGGTGAGATATTTTTCGGCGAGCGCTTCGGGAACGAATTCTGCGCCGGGAGTGCCGCTGACGCAATGGGCAGGGAATTTTTGGAATTCGGGATCGTCGGGGAGGTGGCTGCAGCCGTGAGAGACCATGAACACGCGATTTTCACGCGCGGCGTTAACCAGCTTGCGAATATTAGGGAGTAGCTTTTCAGCCCCGGGGACGTACAGCTTTCCTTCCGGCAGCATGAAATCTACCTGCGGATCAACTTCCCAGAAAATTGCCTTTGGGGCCGGCGTCAC
>Ga0182024_10010696_pt1 | contig 18654 bp, 13 predicted proteins | sample P32metaG_FD_120480 | JGI IMG/M metagenome (GOLD analysis project Ga0182024, IMG submission 120480) | Permafrost microbial communities from Stordalen Mire, Sweden - P3-2 metaG (Illumina Assembly) | ecosystem: Environmental > Terrestrial > Soil > Wetlands > Permafrost | place: Sweden: Stordalen... | reverse complement strand
GCTCGATGCCAGCAGCGACAACGCGAGCGCGCGTTTCATGGTGGCAGCGCCGCCGACTCGAGCGCCGTGCTCAGGCTTTCGAGCGTAGCGCGCTTGGTTTCAGGGAACAGCAGCCAGACGACGATGAACTGCAGCACCATGCAGCCCGCAAAGAATGCGAACGGCAAGGCGGTGGTGATCGCAGCCACCATCGGGAAGCAGATCGAGATCACAGCGTTGGCGAGCCAGTGCGTGGCGCTGCCGAGGGCCTGGCCGCGCGAGCGCACTTCGGTTGGAAAAATCTCGCTCAGGTAGACCCAGATCACGGCGCCCTGGGAGAAGGCGAAACTCGCGATGAATGCGATCAGCAACCACAGCAGCCAGGCCTTGCCAACGCCGCTTGCCATGACGATCGCGACGCCCGCGAGTGCCAGCGCCGTGCCGACCGCGCCGATCAGCAGCAGCGTCTTGCGGCCCAGTCGATCGATCAATGACAGCGCCGCGACGGTCGCCGTGAGATTGGCCGCGCCGACCGCGACCGATTGCAAATCGGCCGTCATCGAGCTGTAGCCGGCGTCGCGGAAGATGTCGTTGAGGTAGTAGAGGATCGCGTTGATGCCGGAGAGTTGATTGAACAGCGCCAGACAGATCGCCAGCAGAATCGGTCGCCGGTGGACGCGCCAGGAGAGCGTGAGGCTGTCAGCGGCATTGCCGGCACGCTGGTACGTGCGGATCTGTGCCGCGGCATCCGCGCTACACAGGCGCTCGAGCACCGCGGCTGCCTCGCGCAGGCGGCCCTTGACCACCAGCCAGCGCGGGCTGTTCGGAATCGTGAACAGCAACGTCAGGAACAGCGCAGCCGGTACCGCACCCGAGAGCAGTTTCCAGCGCCAGGCATCGGCGCCGCCCAGTACGCTGCCGAGCAGGAAGTTGCTCAGGTAGGCGATCAGGATTCCAAGCACGATGTTGAATTGAAACAATCCAACCAGCGCGCCGCGCCGCTGCGCCGGCACGATTTCGCTGATATAGACCGGCGCCAGCACCGATGAGCCGCCGACTGCAAGACCGCCGATGAAGCGAAAGGCGATGAACGTGTCGAGACTCCAGGCCATCGAGCAGCCGATGGCGCTGATGAGGTAGAACAGGCCCACGAGCTTGAGCATGTCGCGGCTACCGAAGCGATCGCCGAGCTTGCCCATGAAAAGTGCGCCGCACAGCGTGCCCCAGAGCGCGCTCGACACCGCGATGCCGAGCGAGGCGGGTGACAGATGAAACACCGTGCGCAGCGCTTGCGTGACGCCCGAGATCACCGCCGTGTCGAAGCCGAACAGCAGGCCGGCGAGACTCGCGATGATGGTCAGGCGCAGATAGCGCGGCTGCGCACTCATTCCTTGAGTGCCTCCGTCAGCGTCACCGCGGATGCCACGATGTGATAGAAGCTGCTGGCAGGCGCCGGGCCCGAGTGAAAGATGCCCTCGGCGCTCATGCGGTCATACCAGAGACCGGCTGTCGGTGTGTCGAAGTAGCGCAGCAGTCCGTGGGCGGCGGCCGCGGCGCTCCCCCAGTAGCGCGCATCGCCAGTGATCGATGCGGCCAGCGCCGATGCCTTGAGCCGCTCGGTCTGCGGCCACAGACGAGCGCCGGTATCGAGCGGTGTCAGGTCATCGAGCAGTGCATCGATCGCCACGCCGCCGCGCACGCCGGCCTGCTCGCCGATATCGATCAGCCGCAGCGCCGCGCGCCGCGCCACGCTGTCGTTTTCCGGACGCCAGCGCAACAGCAGCCAGGCCCATTCGAACTGGTGGCCCGGCTCGACGCGCCGGCCCTCGATGCCCGGCACCGGAGCCCAGGCTTCGTCGAACGATTCGCGCAGCGCGCCGCTGACCGGATCGATGAAGCGCGCCAGCGCGAGTTCGCCCAGTTCATTCGCCAGTGTCTGCCAGACGGGTTCAGTGCTGATGTCACACCAGGCGAGCGCCGCTTCGAACAGGTGCATGTGCGGATTCGACAGCAGCGGAAATCGCACCGGCAGACCGGAGTAGAAGCCGGGCCCGACGCGCTTGAGCTGGCTGTAGAGCGTATCGAACAGATCCGTGGCCGCATCGTCCAGTGCCGGGTCGGGACCCAGCAGCCGGCGCGCGGCCGCAAAGCCCAGCAGGGCGAAGGCCTGGTCATACAGCACCGCGGAGTTATCCAGCACCGAGCCGTCCGGCGCGATCAGGGTACGATACAGCCCGTCATCGCGGCGGTAGTGCTTGAGGAAGAATGCCATGCCGGCTTCGACGATCTCGCGGGCGTTGCCGTGCCAGCCGAGGGCCGGTGCCTGCGCGAAAGCGTATATCTGCCGCGGCTGAACGCGCGCGCGCCGCGGATCGTTCAGCGAGGTCCCGTCCAGCGCTATGCGCTCGTAGAAGCCGCCATTGTCATGATCCACGCCCTGGCGGGCCCAGAGCGGAAACGCGCTCTGCAGCAGCCAGGCGTTCAGGCGCTGCTGGCAGCCGCGGGCATCGGGCGTCGGGGTCATTCGCAATCTCGCGTGAGGCATACGCGCCCTGCACCCAGTGCAAAGATCGCTATGCAGGCATAGGCGATCATCGGCACCAGGTAGGCCACATGCAGGCCCAGGCCCGGTGCGTCGGCAATCTGCCCGACCACTCGTGGCAAGATTGCCCCACCGACGATGGCCATGCACAGCAGCCCCGAGGTCGCTGCGGTCGAGGCGCTCGAGCGCTCCAGCGTCAGGGTAAAGATCGTTGGGAACATGGTGGCATTGAGCAATCCGATCGAGAGCGCGACGGCGCCGGCGAGCGGGCCGTGGCTTTTAGTCACGATCAGGCAGAACAGCGTGGCGCCGATGGCCACGGAGGCCAGCAGGCGATGCGCGGCCAGACGGGTCAGCAGTGCGCTGCCGATGAAGCGGCCGACCATGGCGCCCCCCCAATAGAAAAGACCCAGCAGCGTTCCGGCGTGCTCCAGCGTCACATCCAGCACGTCGGCCTGGTGCAGGAAGCTGATCATGACGCTGCCGATCGATACTTCCGCGCCGACGTAGAAAAAGATCGCGGCCGCCCCGTACAGCGCCCAGGGGGATTTGAGCGCATCGATGACGGAGTTGTCGGCGACTGCCGGTCCAGGCCGGGCCGCGACGCTCAGGCGTCGGCGTGCCGACCAGATGAATGCAACCAGCAGCACCAGCAAAGCGGCCACGATCAGAAAGGAGCGATCGATATTGCGCAGCGAGGCATCGCGCGCCACCTGGTCACCGCGGGTTGCCGCGTGGGTGAACAGGCCACCGCGCAGCATCAGGTGCGCACCGACAATCGGTCCGAGCACCGTGCCGAATGAATTGAAGGCCTGCGAGAGCGTCAGGCGGAAGTGCGAGCGCGCCGGATCGCCGAGCGAGGCGGCGAGCGGATTGGCTGCGACCTGCAGCACCGTCATGCCGCCGGCGATGATGAAGAGCCCGGCCAGCACCAGTGCATAGGTGTCGAACCGCGTCGCCAATACGATCACCAGGCTGCCGGCGACCATGGCCAGCAGCGCGGCCAGGATCGAGCTGCTGTAGCCCCAGCGCGCGACGATCACACCGCCCGGCAGTGACATGACGCCGTAGCCCAGGAAGAAGGCGAACTGGGTCAGCAGCGATTCGGTGTAGTTGAGACTGAAGATGGCCCGAACCGAGGGAATCAGCGGATCGATCATCGAGGTGATGAAGCCCCAGGTGAAGAACAGCGTGGTCACCGTAATGAAGGAGGCCAGCAAGGGGTTGGATCGAACGTTCATGGAGCGAGCGCATCCTCGGCCAGGGCCAGCGAGCCGAGCGGTCCGGCGAGATCGCCGAGTTCCGGCGGGCGAATGTATTGTTCGATGTCTTGCTGGAGTTGCGGTGCTTCGATGTAGTGATTGAGGCTGCGCTGCAGTTCGACCCGCAGCCGATCGAACAACTGGCGCTGCGCGTTCATGACGCCACCGCCGAGCAGAATGCGTTGCGGCGCGGTAGCCAACACCAGCGTGTGCAGCAATTGCGCCAGCGCATGCACCACCAGCTCCCAGACCGGATCGTCGGGCGCAAGGCGCTCGGCACGAACCCCGAGACGCTGCTCGATGGCGGGACCTGATGCAAGTCCTTCGAGACAGTCGCCGTGGAAAATGCACGAGCCCGGCCAATGATCGCCGGGCTTTCTTGCCACGCGGATATGGCCAAGCTCCGGATGGCTGATACCACCGACCGGGCGGCCGGCGGCGATGACACCGACGCCGATGCCGGTACCGACCGTGACATAGGCGAAGTCCGTCAGGCCGCGCGCCGCACCCCAGCGACCCTCGGCTAGTGCCGCGCCATTGACGTCGGTATCGAATCCGACCGGCACGTTGAAGCTGCGCGCGAGCCGCGGCGCCACATCGGTATGGCGCCAGCCGGCCTTGGGCGTACTGGTGATGAACCCATAGCTCGCCGAGTGTCGTTGCAGATCGACTGGCCCGAAGGAAGCGATGCCAAGCGCTGCGAACCTGCCCCGTTTGCCTTGCCACTCGTGCAGCGTCTGCTCGATCCGGCTCAGGGTGGCGTCGGCGTCGCTGCTGGTCTGGATAGTGATCCGTTCACGAATGTCAGCGGGCGTGGTGCCCATGAGGCAGATGCACTTGGTGCCGCCCAGCTCGACGCCTGCCAACAGCGGCCGCGCAGCGTTCATCGAACCATCGCTGGCGCCGCGTTCGCGAAATAGCTGTCGTGCGTGGGTGCCGCCTGGGTCAGCGCATGAATCGACTGCGACAGCGAGCCCAGCAGGGCGCGCAGCTGCTCGTGACTGACGGCCTCGAGCAGCGGATCGTAGCGCTCGGGCCTTACACCTAAGCCCTCGAAGATGTAGAACCAGCTCATATCGGTGAACAGCTCGCGTGACTCGGGACGGATGCGGCCGGTCTGGCGGTAGAGCTCGATGCGCGTCGTCAGGCTGTCGGGCAGCTGCATCGAACGGCAGTAGGACCAGAGCGGCGTGTCATCCCGCTGCGTCAGGCAGTAGTGCAGGATGATGAAGTCGCGAATCGACTCGATTTCCTGGATCAATTCGCGGTTGTAGGAATCGATGCTCGCGGGCGCGAAGCTCCGATCCGGGAAGTGCTCGAGCAGTTTGTACAGGCCGCTCATCACCAGATGAATGCTGGTGGATTCCAGCGGCTCGAGAAATCCCGATGCGAGTCCCAATGCCACGCAGTTTCGATTCCAGAACAGCCGGCGCCGGCCGGCGAGGAAGCGCAGATAGCGCGGTTCGGCCAGGGTTTTCTCGCCGACCTCGCGCAGCAGATCATCCAGTGCCTCGGTATCGCCGATGTACGCGCTCGAATACACGTAGCCATTGCCGGCCCGGTGCTGCAGCGGTATGCGCCAGCGCCAGCCGGCGCTGCGGGCACTGGCCTGCGTGTAGGGCGCGCGCGGCGAGGCGAGCTCGGTCGGCACCGCCACGGCGCGATCGCACGGCAGGTTGTCGCTCCAGTCGAGATAGCCCGTCTTGAGCGTCTGCTCGATCAACACGCCCCGGAAGCCGCTGCAATCGATGTAGAGCTCGGCGCGCAGCCGCGAGCCGTCGGTGAACAGCAGCTCGTCGATGAAGCCATCGGCGCGCAGCGTGGCCTCGGCAACCGTGCGTGGCAGGCAGGTGACACCGAGCTTTTCGGCGTAGGAGCGCAGGTATTTCGCCACCAGGCCGGCATCGAAGTGCAATGCGTAGCGCAGGCCCGCGGCCGGGTTCTGCGCGGCAGGCTCGGGATAGCGGAACTTGCCCGCATCGCCCAGTGCGGCGCACAGGCTGTAGTCGTTGAATTTCGGCGCCATGCCGTCCGCCACGGCCTTGTGCCAGGCGTGAAAGAACGGGCGCCGGTTGACCGGCGCGCCGAAGGTGCCGAACGGATGCCAGTAGCTGCTGCCGATGCGGTGCCAATCGTTGAACTTGATGCCGAGCTTGAAGGTGGAACGCGTATGCCGGACGAAGTCAGCCTCGTTGATGCTCAGGAAGCGCAGTAGATCGATGATCGGCGGAATGGTTGCCTCACCGACACCGACGGTGCCGATGTCGGGCGATTCGATCACCGTGATGGTACAGCCGGAGCCCGGCAGGGCTCGCGCCAGCACGCTGGCGGCCATCCACCCAGCCGTGCCGCCGCCCACAATGGCGATGTTGCGAACAGGTTGCATGGTGTCCCCCATGTTACAGGCTCAAGGGCCGCCCGCGACCCAAGGCGGGCCGCCACGCTGGAATCCAGCGTGGCGGCACCGATCCGATGCTAGAGCTTGAACTTGAAGCCGAGGGAGTAGCGTCGGCCGGCATCGTCATAGGTGAACGGCAGGTTCGGCCACTGCAAATAGGTGTGTTGCGCCTGATCGGTCGCATTCTGGACCGAGGCGAATATACCCAGATGGTTGCCGAAGTCGTAGCCGATTTGGGCGTCGAGCTGTCCGTAGGCGGCCTCGAACACCTGGTAGGTGTGGTTGGTGCCGTTCTGATCCGGGAACGAGAAGGTCGAGCCCACCAGCGAGTCGTTGACCGCCTTGCCGCGCCAGGAATACGACGTGCGGGCCGAGAAGCCGGAGCGCTCGTAGTACAAGGTGGCGTTGTAAGCGTCGCGCGCCACACCGGGGATGGCTGCCGAGGTCGTGAAGCTGGTCGGCGCGGCATTCGACTGCGAGATCGAATGCGTGTAGTTGCCGGCGAACCCCAGGCCCTTGAGGACCGGCGAGATCTCGTAGCCGAAGGCGTACTGAACACCCAACTCGAAGCCGTAGATACGGCCGTTACCGGCGTTGACCGGCGTGGTGACATCGGCCGAGCTGCCGCCAAAGTCGTCGACGACCGTGGTCGGAATGCTTTCGAGCTCGACGAAGTTGTCGACCTGCTTGTAGAAGGTGCCGATGCTGGCGAGCGCGCCCGGTGCGAAGTAGTTCTCGTATGACAGGTTGAACTGCGATGCCCGGTACGGATCGAGCTGGGTGTTGCCGGAGCTGCCGCCGTCGAACGCGAAACCGTCCTCGACACCCGTGTGGATGTTCACGCGCGCGTTGGTCTGGCGGGTGAAGTTGTACGAGTTACCGAGCCCGAGCAGGTACAGATCCTGCGGCGAGACGACTCGCGCCGCGCCGAGGCGGATCTTCTGGGTGTCGGTGACATCGAGCACGAAGTTGAAGGTCGGCAGCACGTCGGTGTAGCTGCGGTGCGTGACTCTCGGCACCACGTTCGAATCGACGCCATTCCAGGAGGCCGTGCCGAAGTAGGTCGGCGATTCAGCCGACTGGCCATTGTTGATGGTCAGGTTGGTTTCGACCACGCGTACGCCGAAATTGGCGTGAAAGTGGTTTGAAGGCGCACCGATGTCCTCCATCAGATAGACCGCGGTGGTGCGCTCCTCGACCCCGAAGGAGCTCAGGCCGTCCTCGAAGAAGCGCTCGGTGGTGTTGGGCACACCGGCACCTGCCCAGACGGTCTGCAGGTAGGTCGACGGATTGGTCATGCCGCCGCTGTTGGGATTCTTGACGATGATCTTGCCGGCGCCGAAGTTGTTGACCGTCATCGCCAGGCCGGGATTAGACAGCGCTGTCGAATAGGGAATGTTCGGCTTGCCGTAGCCCGGATCCTGGTAGTAAAGGTACGGACCGAAGGCCGCACCCGGGTCGTTGGAGAATGGCGTGCCGTTGGCGTTGCCGGCTATCTCGCCGTTGGCCAGGGTGCCGTTGATCAGATAGCGGCCGAAGATCTGGCTGATGTTCCGTCCAGCGTAGTCGATGCCGCCCGAGAGCGTAGTGTCGACACCCTGGATGAAAGTCGGGTCGTACTGCGCATCGAGCTTGATGGCGAACTGGTGCTGCGAAGACAGGTTCGCCCAGGCCCAGTTGGATTTGAAAGTCGTGTCAGCCGGATTGCTGAGGATGTTCGCGAACGGTGCCAGGTAGCTGACCGACGGCAGGCCCGAGGTGCCGCCATTCTGCCAGGCGAATTCATAACCGTGACTGCCCGGTCCGTTGGTGCAGGTCGAGGCGCCGTTATTGCAACCCGGCGCTGCGGCCGAGGTCGCGACGCCGGCGCTGGTGGTGTAGAGCCCATGCTCGACGTCGGCCTGGTCGGCCTGCAGGTTGTTGGTCGCATTCGAATAGGACAGATCTAAATCGCCGCGCAGCGGACCACCGTTGTTGAAAGCCGTGCGCCACTGGAAGTTGTGTGCTACCGCGGTGTCCTGCTGATAGAGCGTCGCAGTTTCCGCGCCGTTGGCGTTGAACACGCCGTTCTGCACCACGCCATTGCCATCGATCGAATAGGGCTGGGTTGGATCGATTGCCGGCAGCAGGAAGCCGTGCGAAGTGCCCTGGCCATTGAACCAGACCTTGTCGGTGTAGCTGAGGCTGGTTTCCTGCTCGCGCGAAAAGAAGTAATTGAATCTGCTGGTGATGTCGTCGGTGATCTTGGCGGCGACGCCGAATGAGGCGCCGTAGGTCTTGCGCTCGTCGTTGTCATTGGTGAAGTAGGCCAGCTGCGGATCGATGTAGTACTTGCCGCCGACGCCGCAGGGCGTGGCCGCCGAGCATCCGGCCGCATTTTTTACGGCCGGCGCGATGATCGTGCCGCCCGGCGTCACGCCGAGGCCCGCCGGTGATAGCGCGCCGGTGTAGGGACCGGTGGCCGCATCGGTGATCAGCCACTGGTTGCGATTCTGGTCCTGAAATTCGTGGTCGAGCGTCTTCTCATCGTCATACGAGAAGCTGGCGGTGAAGGCCAGAACATCGCTGAACTTGTAGCCACCCACCACGGTGCCGTTCGGTGTCCATTGATCCTGCCGCTGCGCATAGGATTCGCGGAAGTTGCCGCCGAGCGTCGGGCCATCGGGCTGCGCCAGCGGATCGCGAGTCTTCAGATCGATCGTGCCGCCGAGACCGCCCTCGGTCATCGAGGCCTTGGGGTTCTTGTAGACGTCGATGCCGCCGATCTCCTCACTTGGGACGCCTTCGAGCGAGTTGTACTGCGCGTTGCCGCCCGCGCCGCCGCCCGAGCCTTCGCCTGAGACGTAGAACTCGCGGCCGGTCAGGAACACATCGCCGTTGAGAGTGGTGAGGTTCTGCCGCAGACCGTCGATCAGCACCGCGGTGCCCTCGCCGGTCGGGCCGCGATCGATCTGAACGCCGGGCAGGCGCTGCAGCGATTCGGCCACGTCGCGATCGGGCATCTTGCCGATGTCTTCCGGCGCTACCGATTCGATCGGCAGATCGGATTTGCGCTTCTCATCGAGCGCGGTCTGCAGTGAAGCGCGGAAGCCGGTCACGATGACTTCGGTCAGTTCCTGATCGGAGCCCTGTGCGGCGGCTGGAGCGGCAGTGGGTGATGCCGCCGCCGGTGACGGCGTGGTCGTTGCCTGTTGCGCGTTAGCGCTCGAATACGCGATCAATGCCAGTAGTGACGCGCTTCCCATCAGGATGGCGCGCGAGTAGCCATAGCTTCTGCATCCAGTGCTCATTTAAAAATCCCCCAAGACGAACTGTTATCTACCAATCAACGCGTCGCATCGGCTGCGATCTATGCAGCCCGAGTGTCCTCCAAAAAGACAGCGCTGTCAATTTGCCGCTGCATGGACGTTTTGGCCTGCTTTATCAGCCGCCGCCGCAGTGCGGCGGGCCTTTTGCCGGTAGCAGCCGAACCTCGCCAATCGTGAGTGCCAGGCGACCTTGGGTCGCAATGGCGAACGGCGCCTCGACATTCGAGAGGTCGGCGCCTTGCCTGGAAAAACAGGCCAATGAATACGAAAGCGTGCGCCATGCACCGAGCGGGGCAGACTGCAGGGTCGCGGTCAGATCGAGCATGGCGCCCTGTTCAGTACCGCAGTGGGCGCTGCGCATGGCGGCCTGTAGCGCTTGCGCTGGGTCCGTGACGGCGCTGGCCGGATGACGCTGGTACGGCGCCATGCAGACCACGCCGAAATGCACCGCATCGCTGGGCCGCTCATCGAGCCGAAAACGCAGTTCGATGACAGTGCCGGCCGCGGCACGTTCCCGAAAGTCGGATTGCCGGCCGGCGATCCGCAACAGCGAGGGCGCATTGCCGTTCCAACTGGCGCTTGCGCCGGCTGCGGACTGCGATAGCACCAGTGCGCGCTGCGGGCTCTCCTGTCGCATGGTTGTCAGGCGCACTTCGGCGCGCGAGTCCGCCAGGTAGATCGACCACGGCGCGGTCACATGTGCGGCATGATAGAGACTGTCGCGCAGCCGCCGATCGGCTGGGACGCGCGGCTGCTCGCTCAGGCGCGCCAGATGCTGGCCATGCTGGTAACTCAGGCCATACCCGCGCGCGAACAGTGCGCCGCCGGCAGTGCCACTGGCGGCATCGAAGCTCACGGGCATCGCAGTGCGCGGCCAGCTGAAGCTCAAGCGTCCGCTGAAATCGTTGGGCACACCGCCGTCGGCGGCACGGAACAGCACATCGGCGATGCCGCCGCCTTCGCTGCCCGGCAGCCACGCGGCCACGAACGCGTCCGAGGCGTTGAGCTCCGGATTCACCCACATCGGTCTGCCGGAGAGAAATAAGCTCACCACCGGAATGTGCGCGGCGTGCAGGCGCTGCAGCAGTTCGAGATCGTGTTTATCGCCTGGCGAGAATTCGAGCGTCTCGCGATCGCCCTGGAACTCCGCGTAGGGACCCTCTCCAAAGACCACGATCGCGGCATCGGGCCGCCGCGAGTAATCGCCGTAGCGACTCAACTCGGCCGTGCCGCCTGCGGCCGTTACGGCCGCCTTGATGCCGGCATAGATCGAGGTGCCGCCCGGGAAGTCGGCATTGAGGTTGTGATCGCCCTGCCAGTCGATGGTCCAGCCCCCGGACTGAATGCCGATGTCGTCGGCAGCCTTGCCGACGACCAGCAGGTGTGAGGCCGGCTTGAGAGGCAACAGCGCGTGCTCGTTCTTGAGCAGCACCAGCGATTTGCGTACCGCCTCGCGCGCCAGCGCGCGATGCGCGGCACTGCCGAGTACCTCGAAGTGGCCGGCATCGGCGCGCTGCAACGGCGGTGCGCGATTGAAAATCCCTGCCAGCGCCTTGACGCGCAGGATGCGGCGCACGGCGTCGTCGATGCGTGCAGCCGGAATCTGCCCGGAGCGTACCTCCGCCAGCGTGTTGTCGTAGAGCTGCTGCCAGCTGTCGGGCGCCATCAGCATGTCGACGCCGGCGAGATAGGCGGCCGGACAGTCGAATTTGGTACAGCCTGGGATCTGCTCGTGTGCGTTCCAGTCACCGACGACGAAGCCGTCAAAGCCCATGCGGCCCTTGAGGATGTCGGTGAGCAGGTAATGCGATGAGTGCAGCTTGGTGCCGTGCCAGCTGTTATAGGAGGCCATGACAATCAGCGCGCCGGCCTGGATTGCGGCCGGATAGCCTGCCGAATGCACCCGTGCCAGCACCGCCTCGGGGGCGGCGTTGTTGCCTTGGTCACGACCATCGGTGGTGCCGCCATCGCCGATATAATGTTTGACGGAGGCCAGTGTGTGCGGCGGCGCCATGAATCCATCGCTGCCCCAGTCGCCCTGCAGACCGCTCACCATGGCGGCGGCGTACTGCGCCACCAGGTCCGGCGACTCCGAATAGCTCTCATAGGAACGCCCCCAGCGGGGATCGCGCACCACCGCGACGGTCGGCGCGAAAGTCCAGTCGGCGCCAATGGCCGAGACTTCCTGTGCGGTCGCATCGCCGATTCGACCCAGCAGGTCGGGATCGTGCGCCGCGCCCAGTGCCACGTTGTGCGGGAACACCGTGGCGCCGACGATCTTGGCGTTGCCGTGCACGGCGTCGATGCCGAAGATGATCGGAATGGCGCGATGTGCTGCATTGCCCGTCTCGAGCGAGGCCTTGAAAAAAGCATCGGTCAGATCGAGCCAGGCCTGCGGCGTGCTCCGCAGGTCGTTACCGGGCGCGGCGCCGCCGCCCGCGAGAATCGAGCCGAGCTTGTACTGTTTCAGCTGTGCCGGGGTGATCGAGGCAATGTCGCCCTGGATCATCTGCCCGATCTTCTCCTCCAGCGTCATGCTCGCCAGCAGCTGCTGCGCCAGCGCATCGGCGCCATCGCGATTGGCGGAGCGATGCGGGGTGCCGGGCCACAGATCCGGATCCATTTGCTCGGCACTCGATGTCGCGGGCGCCTGGATCGCGAGCAGCGCGCAGACTGCGGCCCAGGCGAATGTCCGCAGGCCGCGCGCGGCGCAGGCCGATTCAACGGGCTTCCAGGCAACAACCGGCGCAGACACTAGGCGGTGTCTCCTTCACTGACACCTGCCGGTGCGCTCAAGAGCAGCGCGGCGACAGTGCGAATTAACGCTTCCAATCGACGTGCCCTGTAGTTAGTCGCAATCGCGCACGCCAACATTGATTGGATGAAACGCCCCCGCGTTCCCAACTCACCCGTCGATTAGAAGCGAAAAATGTCAGCGCTGTCAATTTTGCTGTTTTAGGCGCCCGAAAAGCACCCATTTGAGTGCCACAGGGGTGTCGGAGCCTCGGTCTGTCCTGTAATCTCGCGGACGCAGCGCGGGATCATTCAATGGCTCTGGGATCACAATCCGTCACAATTCAGCAAGTCGCCGACCTGGCACAGGTGGCGACCAAGACAGTCTCGCGCGTCATCAACGATGAGCCCGGCGTGCACGCTGACACTCGCAGCCGAATTCTCAAGGCCATCGAGCAGCTCGACTATCGGCCTAATCTCAATGCGCGCGGGCTGGCGGGCGATCGCTCGTTCCTGATCGGTTTGTTCTGTGACAAGCCTGGCGACTACCTCAGCAACTTCCAGGCCGGTGCGGTCGAGCGCTGCCGCGAATCGGGCTACCACCTGATGGTCGAGCCTTGGGATAGTCAGAGTCCCGACATTGGCCGACAGGTGAAGTCGCTGCTGCGGACGCTGCGACTGGAAGGGGTCATCCTGCTGCCGCCGCTCAGCGATCACCCGGTGATTCTCAGCCGGCTTGCCGATGTCGCGATTCCGACTGTGCGCATCGCGCCGAAGAACGAGCCGGGCAGCCCATCGCCCTCGGTCGGCATCGACGACTATGCCGCTGCGCGCCGCATGACCAGTCATCTGCTCGATCTGGGGCATCGCCGCATCGGCTTCATTCTCGGACGCGCAGGCCATGCTGCCAGCGAGCAGCGTCATCGCGGCTTTCGTGACGAGATGAAAGCGCGCGGTGTGAGCATCGATCCCACCCTGGTCCAGACCGGCAACTTCGTGTTTGCCGATGGGCTGGTCTGCGCCGAACACATGCTGCGTTCCCGATCGCCGCCAACCGCCGTTTTTGCCAGTAACGATGACACCGCCGCGGCTGCGATCTCGGTGGCACGCCGGCTCGGACTGCGTCTGCCGGAGCAGCTGTCGGTGGTGGGCTTCGACGACGCACCGGTCGCCACCATGATCTGGCCGCAGCTCACGACCATTCGCCAGCCGGTGACTGCGATGGCGCGTACGGCCACGGAACTGATCATCGAGCATTCGCCGCGCCGCAACGGCTGGCCCTCGCCCGTGCCGCGCCGATTACTCGAGTTCGAGCTGATTCTGCGCAATTCGACCGCGCCGCCAGCGCCGAGCCACGCAGCCTGAACGCGCTGTCGCTCGAGCGAGCCGTGGCCGGCGTGCTGTACGATCTGGACGGCACACTGCTCGACACGGCCACCGATATCACGCTGGCACTCAATCGCGCCCTGGCCGAGTACGGCTGGCGGCCGATGGCCGAGCGCGATGTGCGGCGCATGATCGGCCGGGGCGGCCAGGTGCTGGTCGAACGCGCCGCGCAGGCTCAGCAGCGAGTGCTCGACGAGCGGACCCGAACAGCATTGGTCGAGCGGTTTTTTCATCACTACGGCTCGCTTGAAGAGACTCGCGAAGCCGTCGCGCAGCCCTATCCGGGCGTGATCGAAGGCGTGCAACGGCTCAAGGCCGCCGGGCTGCGCAGTGCGGTCGTCACCAACAAGCAGCATCGCTTCGCGGTCGAGCTGCTGCAGCGGCTGGGCCTGAGCCGCTACATCGATGTGGTGGTCGGCGGCGATACCTGTGAGCGGCGCAAGCCCGATCCGCTGCCGCTGCGATTTGCTTGCCAGTCGCTGCGCATCGACCCGACCCAGGTGGTGTCGGTCGGCGACTCCACCAACGACGTACAGGCGGCACGTGCGGCCGGCATACCGATCATCTGCGTCACCTACGGCTATAACGAGGGCCAGGATCCGCGCTCGCTGCCGTGCGATGCCTTCATCGATAGTTTCACCGAGCTGCCGGCGTTGCTGCGTCTACGATAAGGTATGGCCAAGACCATTCTGTTTGCGGTCGCAGTGTTTCTGATGGGTGCGGCGGCCGGTGACGGCATTGCGCGCTACTCGGCTGCCAAGCACCGGCACACCCGCGCCGTCATGGCGCTCGCGCAGTTTCACTTCGATCAACTGTCTGCCGCGGCGAAATCCGCACAATGCAGCGCCTTCGTCGAGGAGCGCGAACGGCTATTCCGGGTGTATGGCGAACTACTGCAGGCCTTTCCCAAGGCCTATGCCCAGGATGCCGAGTTCCACAAACGTGCTGAGGCGTTGCGGGCCGCCGTGCATCCAGACCTGGGAGCGACCGGGGAGTGCAGCAGCGCCGGAGCCGATGTCAAAAAGATCGACGAGGCCTGCGACGCCTGTCACCAGGAGTACCGCTAGCGCCAGTCGGACTGGCGCCAGCGATACCGCGGTTGCTGTCGGGAAGCTACTGCTTGATGTTGGTAAAGGAGCCGTTGGTTCCGTGCAGCATGTCCTTCCAGGCGATCATCATGGTCTTGCCATCCGCGGACACGCTCAGGCGCGCGCTGCCGATCACCTTGCCATTGCGCTTGTCGGTCTCATCGATGGTGCGGTCGTCCACTTTCTTCATGGAGACACTGGTCTGACCGGGATCGCCCGTGAACGGCGAGTCGGTGCCGTCCAGCGGCGCCGCGTAGGACTGGCCGGTCGGTGTGCTCATCTTCAGCGTCGAGCCATCCAGCGCCCAGGTCGTCATCAAGCCATTGTCGGAGACGCTGTCGAACTTCGTGGCGCGCCAACTGCCGGAGATCGCATGTGAGCCGGCGGCACCCTTGGCCACGCGGGCGCTCTCACCTTTCACCTTGACGGGCGCACCACTGCTCGCGCTGCTGTCGCTGACATCGTAGCTGAGAGTGCTGCCGTCAGCCGAGACTTTGGAGGTCACTGTGGTGACAGTCTTGCCCGCCTTCTTGTCAGTCTCCGTGATGGTGTGATCATCGACCACCACGATGGCGGCGCTGTCGAAGTAGGGATGACCCGTGACTTTGTGGTCCTGGCCATCGGCCGGCACGCTCCAGGGCGGTGCACAGGTCTTGCAGTGATAGACCCCGGCCGCTAGCAGGTACACGTTCGGCTTCTTCGGCAGTTGAATGTTGTTGTTGAGGTCGGCTTTCCAGGTGCCGACGAACGCGCTCTGTGCCAGCGCCAACCCCGGCAGCAGCAACGCCACCGGCAACAGTAATAGAAAGTGCTTTTTCATGGTCTGCCTTCCAGTTGTTTATTCGAGTTTAGATAGGAAATCGGCTGTGTGCGCAAATCTACGCGCGCGCCAGGCGCCAGGCAAATGGCCCGAGTCAATGCGGTATCGCGGCGGTGTCGCGCCCGGGGTTTAAACTCGCCACGCCGCAGGATAGAGTCGAAGCGGCTCAGACCGGATTACCAATTGCTTACAAGGTGGACCGACATGAATATCAAATTGCTGACTTTGGTTGTTGCGGCAAACATTCTCACGCCGGTTCTCACGCCGGTGGCCGTCCAGGCCGCCGACGCGGGCCGCAGCTACGTCACGGTGGATTCCTCGGCCGCCCGCGCGCAACTGCCGTTCAGTGACGCGGTCAGGGCTGGCAACACCCTGTACGTGTCCGGGACCCTCGGCATGGACCCCAGTACGCTCGCGGATCCGAAAACCGCTCGGGTAGCCAGCGATCCGGCGGATGAGGCCCGGTTCGCACTCGAAGCCGTCAAGCGCACGCTCGAAGCCGCCGGATACAGGATGGACGACCTGGTGGCGGTACAGATCTACTGCACCGATCTGGATCTCTACGCCACCTTCAATGATGTCTACCGGAGCTTCTTTCACGATCATTTCCCGGCGCGCGCCTTCATCGGCATCAACAAGCTGGTGCGCGGTGCCCGCTTCGAGGTCATGGGGACAGCCGTCAAGACCGGCAGGTGAGGCCGGCACTGTTGCCGCCATGAACAGCGTCTGCGAGGTGACCGACTATGCCGCATTGGTGGCCGCGGCCAAGTCGCAGCATGAACGGGTCGAACTCACGGCCGAGTGGATCGGCAGCGTGTTCGATCGCTTCTACGCCGAATTCCTCAGCCTGACGTGGCTCGCTAAGACAGCATTCGAGAACCGCGACCCACCGGCATCGGTCGCGCACGCCAAGAAGCGCCTGGGACTCTACAACGCCACGGTGTACGCGCTGGCCGAGGATCTGCGCGCGGCCTTTCCGTCGCTCGCGGAGAGCGAGCCGCTCTGGAGCGAGGTGGAAGCGGCCTACCTGCCCGGGGTGCAGGGCAGCTACGAGGCCGATCTGGCGCTGGCCTATCTGCACTCGGCGCGTCGCCGGCTCTACCGCAGCGACTGGAAACCGGTGGATTACGCCTTCGGTGAACACCGCTCCATTCCCCGCACCCGGGATACGGTTTATGAGACTTTTGCCTGTACCTGGCCGGTCGAAAGTCGCGTGGTGCAAAGGGTTCTGCAGGTCGCCGAGCTGTCGGTGCCATTCGCCGATGCGGCGGTCGAGGCCGCGAGGGTCGCGCGACGGCTCAATGACGTGCTGGCGGGCAAAGCCGGCGCCGGCCTGTACGCCATCGAGATGGTGCGCGCCGGATTTTTCCGCAATCGCGGTGCCTACCTGGTAGGGCGACTGGTGCTGGAGCGCAATGAGTACAAGCCGTTCGTGGTGGCGCTGCTGAACGGACCGGATGGCGTCAGTGCCGAGGCCATGTTGCATACCACCCCGCACGTGCACAACCTGTTCAGCTCCACCGAGGCGCCGTTTCAGGTCACAAACCGGCTGTATCACGAGCTCAGCGATTTTCTGCACAGCATCATGCCGACGCGGCCGCTGGGACTGCACTATTCGACCATCGGGTTTCACCACGTCAGCAAAGTCGCCGTGATGAACGAAGTCCGTCGCCAGCTCGGCCGTCAGCGCGAGCAGCTCGACACCGCCCCTGGCAGCCTCGGTACGGTCGCGATGGCATTCACCACGCCGCGCTCAGCTTACATACTGAAAGTGATCCGCGACCGTCCGACGGCCGGCTACAAGTGGGACAGCTTCGACGGCGTCGACGCGGTACTCGAAAAGTACCGGCGAGTGCACGAGATCAACCGCACCGGCAGCATGCTCGACAACATCCTCTACTACAATCTGAAGCTCGACAGTGCGTGGTTCGCACCCAAGCTCCTGGACGAGCTCGTCAACGAAGCCACCAACTCCGTACGACTGCAGGACGATGGATTGGTGTTCAAGTACCTGGTGCTGCAGCGCAAGCTCACACCACTGAACGTTTTCCTGGACGTCGCGCCCGAAGACAAGGCCAGTCGCGCAATGGTGAACCTGGGGCACTGCATCCGTAACAATGCCGCATCGAATGTCTTCAACAAGGATTTCGACGTGCGCAATTACGGCGTGAGTCGATACCTGAAGGTTTACCTGTACGACTACGATGCGCTCGAGATCCTGACCGACGTCAAAGTACGCACCAATGTCGATCGCTGCGACGGCGAAGAGGACGTGCCGGGCTGGTACTTCGAAGACGGGGTGGTGTTCCTGCCGGAAGAAATCGAAATGGGCCTGCGCGTCGACGATCGCCGGCTGCGTCGCGCGTTTCGCTCCGCTCACCAGGATCTGATGACCGTCGAATATTGGGAGCGGCTGCAGCAAACGCTGCGTGCCGGCGAAGTCCCCGGCATACTCACGTTCCCGGAGTCCTGCTATCTGCGCGATCAGGGCATCGAAACCATGGCCAACGAATAGGGCGGGCGGCATACGCGGCCTCATTGCCGCCGTAGGCGGTCGATCGTAAAATCCATGTCCCCCGCGGCGGGTGTAGTTCAATGGTAGAACTGCAGCTTCCCAAGCTGCTAACGTGGGTTCGATTCCCATCACCCGCTCCAATCCCAGCCATTGCTGGCCAATGCCGGCCAACGTCGAGGCCAGCCTCGAAATAGGCAGGACATTGGTAGACGTTGGCTAGCGCTGGCTGCGTCATCTTGGCATCGCCGAACATGGCGCTCGATCTTCATTGGTGTGAACGTCGCGGTTCACGCCGTCACGGCCTTCCGGGCCGCCGCGAAGACATCGCGTGCGGACGTTATACCGGCTACGTGCTCTGTACCCTCGACTCCGAGGTCCATCCATCCTGCATTCACGGCCTCAAACATTTCTTCGGCAGGTCCGGTGTGGCCCTGCGGGATGCCGAACTGCTCGAACGCTTTCGCCCACCCTGCACGCGGGACTGCAAAGGCTTTCACGTCGAGATTCAGGACTTCACCCAATTGCGCCGCGACTTCATCCGCGGTGACCATCGAACCAAGCTCGACGGCGCGCTGCCCTGACCACGCTGGCCCGGTCAAAAGGGTTGCGACCTCCGCGCCGAT
>Ga0182024_10010695_pt1 | contig 18654 bp, 17 predicted proteins | sample P32metaG_FD_120480 | JGI IMG/M metagenome (GOLD analysis project Ga0182024, IMG submission 120480) | Permafrost microbial communities from Stordalen Mire, Sweden - P3-2 metaG (Illumina Assembly) | ecosystem: Environmental > Terrestrial > Soil > Wetlands > Permafrost | place: Sweden: Stordalen... | reverse complement strand
GGCGCCGGGATGAAGTAGGGCAGCGAGGCGTCGACGTGGTGATAACGCGACGTCAGGTAATGTCCCATCTCATGCGCCAGGAGAATCAGCATCAGAGGAATCGAGAACGAGAGACCCGAGCGCAGCGCCACAACCGCGAGAAATGGATGCAGGAAAGAAACGTCCTCGCCGTTCATGTAGGCGCCGGCGGTGGTGGTAGTCAGGAAAGTGAGCAACAGCAGCGCGAGGTTGAGTGGCGGGATTCGCGGAGCGTCGAGCGCGCGGGCGGCCGGCTCGGCGGGCGCGGTGTAGCGCGGAATCTCTGTAAGGACGGTGGGCGTGTCCTTGTGTGTGATTATTTCATCCATGATTCAAGTACGGCCTGCGGGTGTGACGAGAGATACCGATGAGCCTGGACCGGCGGCGAAGTGCATGGCAGCGTTGCCGTCGCGAATCGCGACTTCGAGCAGGCCGAAGCTTCCGAATATTGCGAGAGGAACACCTTTGGGCGCGTCACCATAAGCGTCAAGTAGTCGCATCGCCGCGCCACCATTGATCCTAACGGAAAGAGATTTGTGGCGAAAGCGAGCGGCGAACTGTTCGGCTGTCCGGCGATCGATATTGCTCACGAGATTGCCGAAGCCGTCCACGTAGATCACTTCACCGTGCACCGTGCGCGCCGAATCGACCGGACGCGGCAGCTCGAGCTGCTCGATCGAGGTCGGGCGGAGTACAGGCCCCAGCGCGGAAATCGGGGTGCCGCGCCAAAGGTACGCCGCGGCGGGTGCGAAGATGTCCCGGCCGTGGAAGGTAGCGCTCACGTTGGTAAGACGATGGCGGAGCGAAGTCAGTTTCACAATTCGCTTTATTCCCGCCTGATGCGCGGCGAGCCAAAGCAGGCCGTTGTCGGGTCCGACGAAGCGGGCGCCGGCCCGGGTCTCTATCGCAATCGGCGCCCGCGCGGTGCCGACGCCCGGATCGACAACCGCGAGGAACACAGTGCGCGCAGGGAAATAGCGCCAGGACTCGCGCAGAGCGATCGCGCCGGCGACGATGGATTGTGCGGGGATGCCGTGAGTGATGTCGATGACGCTGGCTCTGGGCGCGATCGACGCGATGACGCCCTTGATTACCCCGATGTAGTGGTCGCGATAGCCGAAGTCGGTTATGATTGCGAGCGGAAAGGGGCGTCGCACGGGCGTCGGCATCACGGACAGTAGACGCGAAACAGCGGCGTCGCGCAATTTCTCCATCACACATCCAGCAGATCCAATGAAGCGCAATTTTCTGCCGGACGGCTGGCGAGGACAGGCTCGGGCGGTCCTCCTGGTGGCCGTCGCGGTGGGCACAGTCCTGCGGTTTTTTCGCCTCGGCTCGCGCGAGCTGTCGATTGACGAGTCCCTTTCGTGGGCCGAATCAGCAGGGCGGAGCGTCGCTGACGTGCTGCGGATGCAGCATCAACTGGATTCGGGCAAGTTCCCAATCTACGAACTTGCGCAACATGGATGGATGAGGATTTTCGGCGAGAGCGAGGCTGCGATGCGAGCGTTGTCGGCGCTGATCGGGTCGCTGTCGATCGTGCTGGTGTTCATCCTTGGGGTGGAACTGATGTTGGCGGTTACCCCCGAACGATCGAATGAGAGCGACAAAGGCCGCATCTACATGGTGGCGGCGATGTGTGCGCTGCTCTTTGCGGTTGGGCTTCCGTCAGTCGAGATCGCCCGACAGGCGCGAATGTATTCGATGATGCAGGCGTGGATTCTGTTGCAGATGATTTTCCTGCTGCGTGCCCGGCGCCTGGGCGGACTGGCGAATTACGCTGGTCTGACAATTTTTTCTGCGATCGCCGTGGCCACCAACTTTACCGCGGTACTGGTGATCGCGGCCGAAGCGTTGTGGCTGATCTATCTACGGCTTGCCCACGCCCGAAGCGCCGAAGAATCGCGAAGCACGGCGCTGTGGCTGATGGGGGCCGCAATCGTTGCCGCGATGGTGTTGCTACTGCCTTTTTTCGCCGGTCTGCGATATGGGGTCGAAGGCGTGAAGCGGGGCGACTACGACTGGATCCAGCCGCCGGGGCGATGGGAGCCAATCGCCACGTTCGAGAGCGGACTTGGGAGCTGGTCGTTTCCGCTGTTCGCGCTGTTCGCGATTGTGGGTGGAATTCGGCTGTGGCGCGCGCATCGAGATGAGGCGGTGCTGCTGATCCTCTGGATCGGACTGCCGCCAATTGTTCTGTTCGCGGGATCGTACCTGGTCACTCCGATGCTCGTAACGCGCTACCTGATATCCTCTTTCGTTCCGTTGTTTATACTCACTGCATTAGGTATTGACGCTCTGCCGGCGCGAAATTACCGCGCGCTAGCGATCATCGCGATAGCAGGTCTCTGTATACTGCGAGCGTCGTCGGATCTGAGGCTGGGAGACGACCGTTGGCGCGACGCTTGTGAGGCAGCACTGAGTAAAGCCGGTTCGGAGCGGCGGGTCGGCGCGTTTCACGAGTACTATATAGTTAGCTATTACATACCAGCCGCGCAGCGAGATAGCGTCCAAGTAGTTCGAATCCCGTTCCACGGTACTGAGGGCGAAGCGCCGCGAGTGGTGGTTGTTTCGCCGACGGTGGCGCCTGCGCAGGTCGCCGAAATTCGTCGGGAGTATCCAGTGGTAGTGGCGACGTTCAAGAGTGTGATCGTATTATCGCAACCTCTGGCGGCCATGCAGAATGCTCCGGCCAGCTAGTCGCGTGGCGCGACCGAGACGTAGCGGTTGCCGCGCTCATAGAAACGCCATTGCTTTGATGCCCAATGGCCCGCGTAGTCGACGTTGATCCTTGACGAGCGGCCGATTCGTCCGACCGGAAGCTCCGAATGCTCCAGGTAGAGGAGTCCACCGCACAGATCCCTCCCGTAGTCGGCGCCTGTAATAGCCAGTGCATTAGTCAATTTGCCGGGGCCATTAGTCAGTTCACGCGAATCCGCAGGTTTGCGGCGGCGCCGCGCCATCAGTGCGATACCGCTTACCGGCTCGATTGCTCTGATCAGAACTGCGTGTGGCTCGCGATCAGCAGTAGTCACAAGGTTCATCGCCCAACTGACTCCATATAGCAGGTACACATACGCGTGACCCGGCGGCCCGTACATAGCGGCAGTTCGTTTGGTGAGTCCGCGCGCACTATGCGCGGCAAGATCGAGAGGACCGCGATACGCTTCGACCTCTACGATTCGACCGGCCGCGATGCCTTGGGCGGTGCGATGCACCAGGACCTTGCCGATGCATTCACGCGCAACGAGCAGTACCGGGCGCGCGTAAAATTCGCGCGTCAGCTTTCGCGATGCAATCATCGCGAGGCTTACGGTAACTTGGGAAAGCAGGGTAGTTCGGGTGTCAGCGTGTAACTGTACTTTCGTCCGCGCCACGTGAACTCGCCCTGCGCCGCGCCGAACGCCTCTCTAGTGTTGGCGGATTTGTCGCTCTCCGCGAGACTCTCGCTCCGGACTGGAGCGTAGGCGAGGAAGTGGTTGGATCCAGCCGTGAGAGCAGGCTCGAGGGGCGGCTGAAAATCGAGCTTGTCGAGGCCCGGCTTGGGCGCCCAGCCGTCGGCCGAGGTGTCTGGTGCCCTCACGAAAATCCAGCGGTGCGCCGATCCATTTCCGATCAGCGTCCATTGGCGGCTCTCGACGGCGCCCTGGTTGATACGCAGTTCTTCGACCCCGGGTGTGGCCGAAGCGAGCTGATCGCAATGTTCCTGCGATGCTTGATCGGGCCGGCTGGCTTCGTTACGAAGGGCGGTCTCCTGATCGGCGTAAGCCTGCATCTGCTGCTGACTCGGAGGATTCGCAGAAATCGGCTTGGGAGCAAAGTGAAAGCATCCAGCAGAAGCGAGAATCAGCCATCCTACAATTGGCGAAAGGACAGTTCGATGGAGGGGACGCTTGGACACGCGCGCAGCGGCGGCCGGAAACCTTGGGGTCATACGTGAGAGTTTTCGATCGGGGGCAGCGAAGTCAATGCCGAGGTGCGCTTGTATTCGCGGGAGATCTACCGCAAACGAAGCTGGCGGGGATTCAATTGACACTCTCCAAGGCAGTACCTAAACTCGCGTCAGAGCGGGTGTAATTCAGTGGTAGAATGCCAGCTTCCCAAGCTGGACGTCGCCGGTTCGACCCCGGTCGCCCGCTCCATTCATTCACGATTCTTTAGTTGCTGGCCTTCGCCGAGCCCGTACACCATCGCGGTCTTGGTGGTGCCGAGTTTGATCCATTCTGCGCAATCAAGCTGTAATTTTTTGTAGAACTCTTCGGAGAGCGCGAGAGCCTCGTTGCTCACCTCGTCAATGCGATCGAACTTGCATTGAAAGGCAAACTCTCCCGATAGCGATTTCTCCAGAGCGCGACTGCGCCAAATCGCGATCGTGGTCTTACCCTTGAAGCGATGACCGAAGTGGATGATGCCCATCGTATTCTGCACTTCCTCGACCGCGACATTGTTGACCAGCATCATTTTGGTTCTGGGCCTTATGTCGATGCGCTTGAGAGTGGGAAAGGCGCGGGAAATGTCCTCTACGCCGCGGTCGAGCTCAATCTTCGGAGAGGTAAGCACGCATCCATGGGAATAGACACTGCGCATCCCGCCGAGGCGGTCGCGCTCGAGCAACAATTCTTCTTTGAACTTTACCTCGTCGTGTCCCCCCAATTGCGGACGGACGTCAACGGTGGCGGCGTCCCTGAGTTCCGGCGCGCGGTATTTGAAGGTTAGCTCATGGTCTGGTCGGGGCCATCCCTGGTCGTAGAAGGTGCGCTTTCGCAGAATGAAGTGGTTGTTGTAGAGGTCAAACTGCGGAGTGTCATAAAAGAGGACTTCCCGAACCTGGCTGTCGAACGCATGGTCGTCGACATCTACCTTGATGTGAAGTTTCTTAAGAGTTTTGGATGCTGCCTCCCAAAATTCGAGGAAACCATTCTTGCTCGTAAACCGATCGGGTTGTAGCAGAATTTTGTACTCGCGGTAGTGAACCACATCGCTGGCGAGGTGCTTCGTTTCGGGATGCTTACTTATGTGCTTGTCCATCGCGGGCACCATGCTCCAATGAATTTGCGGAAGCGTAGCAGATGGAATCGTAGTTGGCAGCGCCCTCTAACGCAATTGCATCCAAATCTAGAATTTCCAGATGATATTGAGCGCGGCGAAGTTAAGAAGGTTGGTAGAGTAATGCCCCTGCAGCGTTCCGGCGAGTGGTCCGCGGCGATTGCTGTAGGGGCCTGGGCCAGCATCCATCAACTCCCACGAGGCGCCGGCCGTTATATTGTTGTTGATCTGATATTGGAGACCGGTGCCGTATCGCAACTGTCGGTCGAGAGGAAGGACGGCATTGCGGTTCGCTTTCGAGACCGGCGCACTGTCATACGCGAAGCCTGCTGACCACAGCCATTTTTCGCCGAACCGAAATTGCTGTCCGATCGCAATCTGGCAGGTGTCCGAGAAATGCAGGTTGGTGGTGATAGTCCTTTGCTTGGCCGTTGAGATTCCGACCGGAAATTCTCCGAACGCCGACCAGTTTTGCCATCCGACATTACCCATTAAGCTGAAGTTGGGTAGGACCTCGTAGACCGCGCTCAACATCACTTGCTGTGGCTCGGTCATGGGGACATTGATTTTTGCTCCGCCGATTCTCTGGCGAATACGGTTAAGAACCGGACCGAGTCCCGTGAGGTGGGGCCGAAAGCCGAACTTGTAATCTTCCGGCGACTGATACGTGAGGCCTACACGAAGCTTGGGAATCGGCCGGAGTAGTATGCCGACATTCCCGCCGAACGCTTCGTCCCATGACTCGATCGAGAGACCGCCATCCGGCACACGCGGCAGAACGTTGTTAATCTTCGATTGAAAAGTGAGACGTCCGACTCCAAAGCTGACGCCTGCTCCTACCGACAACCAGTTGTTCACCTCGTAAGCGATTGCCGGGTTAACTTTGGCAGTGATGAGTGACTCCTCGGTTGCGTAATAGCGTCCGACCCACGTTTTGCCGTAATCTCCGCCAAGACCGAAATCTGAAAAGACCGCCACGCCGAGACTCACTCGCTCTGAGAGTTTGCGGACATAGAAGAACGACCCGATCGGGAAAAACACGCCGGAATTGCCGCCGCCGCCACCTGACGTCGTCGTCTGCGGAGCGACGTCGAAGTTAGTAGAAGGTAGGAGCACGCCAGGTGCTGTCAGCAACTGTGTACGGTCGAGTAGAGTCATCCCCGCTGGATTGGCAGCCGCAGTGGATGCGTCATCGGCCATAGCGGCGCGTCCGGCGCTCGCGGTGCCGAGATCAGGCGCACCCGTTTCATACAGCTCTAAGCCCGCTCCCCGCGCGGTCGCGACGAATGCCAGCAAAGCAACCGTCGCAAAAGAGATAGTCCTATGGATCTTGCGCGATATACTTCGCACGTTTATCTCCAGCCACGGTTTGCCAACATGCACTCTAAGGCCCTCGTCTATGGGTGTCGCCAGCGTCCTACGCCGAAACATATCACTTCGACATTAGTACTTTGCCAGTTGTGCTATCGATGTTGAATAGCCAGAAGGCAGTCACGTCCTCCTCGAGGATCATCGCGACCATCCCGACGCCCGGTGCAAAGAAGTTGTAGCCAGTATTTTGCGTATGCGCCGGACCAACTTTCCCCTCGCACTTGACGCGGAACAGGGCTGCTGGAAAAGATCCGGCCGGTACCGTCACCTGATAGGTACCAACATAGGTGTAGGTGCCATTGATCGATCCGGAGTATCTCTGGTCGCTCGGATCGTCGAGATAGTTCACTGAGACTTGCTGCGTGTAAGTCCGCGACTCCCCCGGCTGCATGCCTTTGGGCACGAAGGGATTGGCAGGCGTCGTCACGACGACCACGCCTTCGCCCGAATCGGTGAGGGCGGCCATTATGATGTCGCCCTGGTCCGTCTCGCGCATGAAGCCCGCTAAGGTTGGAGTCATCTGAAACCGCCAGGCCTTCCTGCCGCCCGGGCGCCTCGCCTGCCAAAGCCCAAGCGTCTGAACGGTCCCGGCATTAGGCCCCGCGACGACCTGGAACTGTTGCGACTTCTGTTGAAGCGGGAAGTAAGCGGACGGGTCGTTTATCGGACTACTGGGCAACGCCGCGCCGACTACGCCTGCTCCAAGTTGAGCAGTTATATTTTGCTGATCCTCGGGCGGTAGAGGCAGCACGACACCCTGGGCGCGCGCCGATCCTGAGGCAAGCAGCAGCAGGAGGCCGAGCGTTGCAGTTACAAGCGTTCGCATTGAAGGCCTGTTTTCCATTCTCATCACCGAACAGCAGTTACGTACCACTAATTGCCGATTCCACTTTGTATGAAGACGCTGCCCTTCGGTCCGATTCGGACACATTCGGCCTGTCCATTGTAATCGGGATTACAGATCGGTTTGTCCGCGGCCGGACACTTGTACAAACCAGGTTCGATCGGCTGGCACGAGTTGATATCGAAGTGTAACTCGGTCTTCGCGAGCGCCGCCTGCTGAGCCGGCGGAGGTTCGGACGACGAGCATCCGGCCAATGCCAACAGAGCCAGCACTGCGATAGTTGAAATCATGCGCTCAGCAATCTTTCTCGCATTTATACTTGAGGTTCGATTCGCCATTAAACTATCTCCTTCCAGCTTTCGATATTCCACTAATCGCCAGTATGCGACTCGGATGCTCTCTGAATCTGTTCCTTGACCTGCGACATGTTGAAGCTCGCGCCCTTCTGCATCGGCGGAAACTCGATCAGAGTCTGCGCCGCCTGCGCCACTTCCTGTTGCACGAATACGAAGCGCCAGAACTCGAATGCAAACCAGTTGTAGTAGGCTATCGATCCGTTGTCCTTGCCGTTGTACATCCCAGTCCGCTCGTAGGGGTCCAGGCGTAAGTTGACGAGGATAGGCCAATCTACCTTCTGGGTGGCGCCTAGCCAGCCGTTGGGCTGATCGGTGAAACGATACTTGAAGTCGTCGATTCTAACCGCGCCCAGCGTGGTCTCAGTAATGTAGAAGATCTCGTGACGCTTGGACGGACCCTTGCCGGTGAGCATGTCCATCTGGTTGTAGCCGTCGAGATGTACCTTGTAATTGCGGCCGTTTAGCTCCTTGCCTTTCCTCAGATCCGCGGCGATATCTCCGTCATAGCCAGCGGCGGCGACGAATGTCGGAAACCAATCGAGCCCGGAAACGATGCCGTTCTCGACCTTGCCCGCCGGTATCTTGCCCGGCCATCTAATGATCGCCGGCACGCGAAAGCCGCCTTCCAGCGCCGTCCCTTTGCCGCCTGCAAATGGAGTCTGTCCACCGTCGGGCCAGGTGAAATTCTCGGCGCCGTTGTCGGTGCTGAACGCGATTATGGTGTTGTCGTCAAGGCCGTTGTCCTTCACGTACTTCATCACCGCGCCGACGATGTCATCCAACTGCGCCATCCCGGCTTCCTCGATGCTCCAGTTGTTTTCCGAGTTGCGCATACTCTCATACTTGTCCGAGAGATGCGTGACAACGTGCATCCGCGTGGGGTTGAGCCACAGGAAGAATGGCTTGCCGTCCGCTCTGGCCTTGTCGGTGAACTTGAGCGCCTTGTCGAGGATCTCGTCATCGACGGTCTTCATCCTATCCGGGCAAAGTTGACCGGCGTCCTCGATCTTCTGCTTACCGATCTTGCCCCATCGCGGCTGTTCGGTGGAATCGTCCGTATCAGTCGCCCATGAGTGGACCATGTTCCTGGGTCCGACCCTGTCCCTGAGCGCCTGCGGATAGTTGCGATGGCAGGGGTCTTCCATCGCGTCCAGATGGTACAAGTAGCCGAAGAATTCGTCGAAGCCGTGCACCGTGGGCAGGAATTGGTTTCTGTCGCCAAGGTGGTTCTTGCCGAACTGGCCAGTGGCATATCCCATCGACTTCAGCGCGGTCGCGATCGTCGGCGCGTCGTCGGGCATTCCGAGCGGTGCACCCGCCTGGCCGACGGTAGTCAGTCCGGTCCGGATTGGCAGCTCGCCGGTGATGAAGTTCGCGCGTCCCGCAGTGCAGCTCGCCTCGGCATAGTAGTCGGTGAAGCGCATGCCTTCGTTGGCGAGTTTATCGAGGTTAGGCGTGCGACCCGACATGATGCCCTGGTTGTAGACGCCGATGTTCGACCATCCGATGTCGTCGCCCATGATGAAGATAATGTTCGGCTTCTTGTCCTGAGCCCAGGCTGCGTGTGCCACCGATAAGCCCACGATGACGCCGACCAGCAGCGCAATTGATAAAGATTTTTTCTTCCACCCAAACATTCGATGACTCCTTTCCGTATAGACTGTTCGCTCCCTTCAACCAAAAATGTGAGTTACCGGTCCAAGCTAGGAGGTTTTTCCTTGCAGTTGTGAAATGCGGGCTGGGATCTTCTGCGCCCAATAATCCATCGCGTTCTGCGCATCGCCCCATTGGAATGAAGCCGCGCTCTTGAGACCCATCCCACCGGCGCGTTGATCGACCGCTTCGGCCAGCAGCTGGCCATTGACCGAGTCAGTTACTTTCATTTCGGCTTCGGCGGATCCCACGAACGCGTAACTATCGGTCGCCATGGATTGAGCCAGGTTGAGCACGCGTGCTTGCGGGACAATTACTGAGATGGTGCGCAGTCCGGGGACTGCAGTCGTCGCGTCCATCAACGCTACGCGCAAAGTCATAACGCCGGGTCCCGGCTGATCTACGAGGGTGAAGCTCTTGGATAGGTTGGTCTGCAGAGCGTTGTAGAAGTATTCGGTCAGCACCTGCTGGTCCGACTGCGATACTTTCGAATCTGCAGCAGCCCAGAACTCAACCGGCATCAACTGTATCTTTGTGTAAGTGGCCCATTGAACATTCGGATTGATCCACGCCAGCGCAGCGCCACCCTCTGGCCCGGGCGCCAATCTGGCTGCATCAGGCCCAAGAAATCCAGTGACTGCACTGGGTAGCGGACCGCCGGACTCTACTGCTTTTGCTGCCTCTGGCGCGCTCTGGACAGTAGTCGAGCATCCCGAAGCGATCAGTGCGGCCGCTAGACTCGCTGCGGCTACCCCGGTTGCTAATTTCGTTCCCAGACTTTTGACCAACATTATTTCCTCCGCATCTTTAGCTCTTGCCAGTTCACAAAGTTTCCTGATTCAAATCTTGCGCCCTATAGTTATTGGCTCTCGCGCACCGACCAGCCGTTGGCCCCCAGTTGCTGGCGCGCGAGCGGGGTCATCTTTCCGCTGATTAAGAGAACGCGATGATGTTGGGCCATCAAATTGGGATCGGTCGCAAAACCCGCGATGCGCTGTGTCCATGACAGGTAATCGACCGGCGCGGGCAGTATCGTGGCGCGATTCTGATCGCGCGCAACCAGCACGCCCGGAGCCCAAATCCTCGTGATAGGACTCGTTTGCTGGCTCCATTGAACGAGCATGTGCAGCGAAGTGACCATGAACCGTGCCTGGTATTCCGTCATCAGGTTGCCGATCGCGACCGCCGCCGCGCGACGCCCCGGGATGTTGCCGAGCGCGTCCAGGTCTTTGACCGCGGTCACTTGCAGACTCAATGGAATCGCGGTGTTGCTGCTGAAGGCCACGATCTCTTCCTGCGATAGACCGAAGCTCTTCAGCTTCTTCTGAACTAGAATGATAAGGTCTGCTCTCGGGGTCTGATAGACAAGATCGTTGGTAACCGTGACGGCCGTGATGATCATTGAGCCAGGCACAGCCATCATAGCCGCAGAGACCGTCATGCGGGCCGAGAACATGACCCACGCAACATGGTTCAGCTTCTTGGTTAGAATCGGATCGGAGCTGTAGGGATCGACGTTGAGCTTATGCGCGAGCTGTCGACGCACCTGGTCGTAGCCCAACGCTGTCAGCGTAGCATTGCCCGCCTGACCGGCGGCTTTGCCGCTGCCGAAGGAATTCGAGGCCGACGAAGCTATTTCGCCCGCGCCCATGCTGACGCGGCCAAATAAGTCTCCCACACCACCGGGCAGTCCGGTAACGGTATCCATCGGGTGCATGACCATGTTGGCGGCAGCGGTTACCGGACGTACAGCGCTCGTGGCCAGCGCTTTGGCAAATACATCGGTGTTACTCATGCTATCAAGCTGTGCGATCGCTGGAATCTCGGAGAGTCGTATCTTCAGCATATCGAGGCTTTCGACGTAGTAGGTGCCTGCGTCGTCATGAAACACGCTCGGGTCGGCGACGATGGTGTATTGGCCCATCGCGCCGTTGGTCGGTACCTGCGGCTGCACGATGAATCCCGGTCCCGAAAGCGCATAGGCCGGCAGCAGGTCGGCCGCGTTGACGACAGGCGGTTCCTCGTACTGTCCTCCCGCCGCGCCAGGCTGGGACGGCTGGACGCTCGCCATCGGCGGAGGCGGCGCCTGTACTGCAGGTGCTTGCGCAGCCTGGCTCGGTGTCGACGATGACGTTTGAGAGCAACTCGCCAGCAAAAATCCCGTGAGCAGAACGGACAGCAACGCCGTCGCGCGTTTCATACTTCTGAAGTTCAAATTCATTTTCTCCTCGGGCTGCTTCTTCTGGTTGGCGCAAGATTCGTCCATTTTTGCGGGGAGCGATATTGTACTTTGGTACAATGGCCGACCGGTCGCCGCACAATGCATACTTACCTTGCTGGGAACCGTGCGGATGACGGGCGGCCGTTCTCCCACGAAGCAGGTATCGTCAGTTGGGGATTAAATCGACGGCCACAGTGATTGTGGTGGATGACGACGCGTCCATCCGCGGGGCGCTGCGAAGACAACTCCAGATTTTAGGATTTGACGTATTGGACTTCGGAAGCGCCGAAGAGTTTTTGTCGGGCGAAATTCCGAGTGGAGACGCATGCCTGCTGTTGGACGTTTACATGCCGGCAATGACCGGAATAGAACTATGCCGGAAATTAACTGAGGCGGGACGGCATCTGCCGACGATCCTGATCAGCGGCCGCGACGATCCGCAAACCAGGAAAATGATGCGCGGCGCGCATCCGATCGCGAGCTTGCTCAAACCTTTCGACGAAAAAAGCCTTCTGCGAGCTATTAGGAAGGCGTTGCCAAATCAGTTGAATCTGCCGCATTAAGCGCTACCAGCGGCGCCAAAACGGCAATCGTCCGCATCTATTAATTCCCCGTGATCCTGAGTTTGCCGGCGTTTATGGGCTCTCGATGCTCGCTTTATTGCGACTCCATATTGTATGGTTTCGCAGCGAAAGGATCGGGTTCCGCCACCGCCGCATCTGCTTTCTTCCAGGTCCGGATCCGCACGAGACACGCGTTCACTTTTTCGCAATGCAACGACGAGCAACGAATGCCACTATTGACCCGAAGCGCAACAGAACTGCGCGCGTGGGTCGCGAACGGCGAGAGGTCGCCCGGTTCGAATCGCTGGTAGGCGAACTGTCGGCGGCGATGGCACGGACACCGGCCGACGAAGTCGATGGCGAAATCGAACTATGGCTGGGGAAGATCTGCCGGGCGCTGGACCTAGACAGGAGCGCCGTATATGAGCGCGATTCGCCGGACCAGCAGGTACGTGCGACGCATACCTGGGTTCGACCGAATTTCCCCCCTTTCCCGCGCAACTATGATCCGGAGAAGCTCCTCCAGAAAAGCACACAGTTGGTCATGTCGGGAAAAATGCTTGTGTTCGCGCGTCCAAGCGACATTCCGGCTGAAAACCAGGATGCACGGCGCATGGTAGCGAAATACGGACCCAAAGCTTCTGCGGCCATGCCGATGTGGGCCGGTGGCCGAGTCATCGGAGCGGTGAGCTTCGGCAAGTTCCGCTCGGCTCGGGAATGGGCGCCGGAACTGCTCGATCACCTCGCTCTGGCGGTGCGGCTCTTTGGAAGCGCGATCGAGCGCAAGCAATCCGAGATGGCGATTTTGGCGGTTCGCAGCGAACTCAGGGTCGCTTCGCGCCGGAATGTAATGAGCGAACTCGTCGCCTCACTGTCGCACGAAATCAACCAGCCGCTTGGCGCGATATTGAGCAACCTCGGCGGTGTCGCGCGTTTGCTGACCCAGGGAAATCCGCAGCCTGCCATTGCCTTGGAGGCGGTCAATAGTGCGATCGAGGACACCAAGCGGACGGGCGAAATCGTTCGGCGGATCCGCTCCATGTTCAAGAACCAGGTCGAACACAAAACCGCGATCGGCATCGGCGCCCTGATCGACGAGGTGTTGAAGTTGACTGCCGGCGAGGCGGCGGTACGGAAAATCGCTGTGCAGGTGCAGGTTTCGCCTTCCAGGCAACGAGTCATCGGCGACTCGATCCAACTACAGCAGTGCGTGCTCAACCTGGTCATGAACGCCTTCGACGCGATCGCGGACGCGAACTCTGATCGACGCGGCGTAATAGTCAAGGTGGTGCCCGAAAAGACCGGATGGGTGGGAGTAAGCGTATGCGATAGCGGCGGGGGCATTGACCCTGCCGTCTCGAACCGGCTGTTCGAGCCATTCGTTACGACCAAGAGAGAAGGAATGGGATTGGGTCTGCTCGTGACCCGCTCGATAGTAGAGAGTCACGGCGGCAGAATCTGGGCAACGCCGAATCCAGATCACGGCACCACATTCACCTTCACGCTTCCGGTCGCTCAAAAGAAACGAGCACCCGCATCGAGCCGCGTCGGCTGAATGTCTTCGGCTGGGTCGTTGACCCTCTAACTATTTCCTTTCGTCATTCAGGCGAGTGGTTCAGTTTTCGATGATGGAGTCGGGGATGAACTATTCAGCCTGATGGCGGCAGACTTTCTATGCTACTTTTACGGTATGCGTCAGGCTTCCCATACCCTCCCAACTCGCCCGAAATCGGGAGTCGCCAACTCGCAGCAAAAAGGCATTTCTGACGGAACGAAGCTACCGATGGTAGTGGAAGCACCGCAGACCACTACCTATGGTATGAAAACTGAACCGGCGCCGTCATTCAGCCGGAGTGAAGCTGAAGGACTTCAGCCATCCGCACCAGGTCGGCGAGTGAGCCGGCGCCCATTTTGTTCATAACGCTTGCGCGATGCGCCTTCACGGTCCGCTCGGTCGTTCCCAACTCTCCGGCAACTTGCTTGTTCAGCAAGCCGGAAGTTATCAGCGCGAAGACTTCTCGTTCGCGAGAGGTCAGAGAGCGCTGCAGTTCTTCAAGTTCGATGAGATGCAAACGTTGAGCGCGCCGCCTGCGCGAAAGCTCGGAGCCCCGTGCGACAGAGTTCAACAGCGCTTGATCATCAACAGGCTTTTCGAGGAAATCTACGGCGCCATTTCTCATCGCGTGCATCCCAAGGGACAGATCGCCGTGGCCGGTTATGAACACAATCGACGCGTGCGGAATGGTGCGGTTAAGTTCCTCCTGCAGCTGCAGCCCGTTCATTTTCGGCAGGTAAATGTCCGCCACGACGCAATCGAATTCTTTCGTGTCCGCAGCTTCGAGAAGGCCTTCCGCGGAAGAGTAAGCAGCGACCTCGAAGCCTGCCGTGCGGAGCTGGAACGCGAGGGCTTGTCGCACACTCTCGTCGTCCTCGATCAGTGCGACCCTGATGAGTTCGGTCGTTGCCTGAGTTTTGATGTCCGGAGCGTCTTGCGGGCTGCCCTTGTGAGGTCCAATGCGAGTCTTTGCGGTCGGCACGATTTTCCCTCCCCGGAGCATTCAGCGGCGAGATCTCACGAGATAGTACATATCGTTGACGGCATTGGGCAATTGGACTTTTGTCACACATCAAATTGTGACCGTCAATTGCGGCGCAAGAATCACTTCCAAGAGTTGAGCGTTGAGTAAGAAAAAAAAGCCGCGAAACGGGCAGGCGAACACCGCACAAAGCTCCCGGCTCCCTCGTTTCGCCTGGTTGCTACCGATAGTTGTGCTGTTCGTCGTCGCGGTCACGTTCAAGCTGCGACGAATGCTCGCGCCCGCGCGTCCGGTCCGCGCAACACCAGCGATGCTCAATGCGAAATTCGTCGGAGCGGCGCAATGCGCGACCTGTCACGCGCAGGAGAATGCGCTCTGGCGCGGATCGCATCATCAGCTGGCGATGCAACCGGCGGCGGATTCAACAGTGCTGGGTGACTTCAATCACGCCAGCTTCGAAAACAATGGCGTCACGTCGAGCTTCTTCCGGGACGGCTCGAAGTTCATGGTGCGTACCGACGGCCCCGCCGGCGCGCTTCATGACTACGAAATCGGCTACACATTCGGCGTCTACCCGCTTCAGCAATATCTAATCGCGATGCCCGGTGGACGCCTGCAGGCGTTGGGGATCGCCTGGGACACACGGCCACGCGAGAGCGGCGGCCAGCGGTGGTTCTTTCTGTATCCCGGTCAGAAGATCCCGGCGCGGGACTCCCGGCACTGGACCGGCCTGGATCAGAACTGGAACTACATGTGCGCCGATTGCCATTCGACCAACTTGCGCAAGAACTACGACGCTCGCAGTCGCTTCTTTTCCACCGCATACACTGAGATCGATGTGTCGTGCGAGGCTTGTCACGGTCCCGGATCGAATCACGTGTCGTGGGCGAAGAAGCAGGGCGATTGGCAGGAACTCGACGCGACCGAGGGACTGACGATCGCGCTTGATGAGCGCAAAGGCGTTGCGTGGCCGATCGATCCAGCGACCGGCAATGCGCGTCGAAGCCCGCAGCGTCAATCAGAGCGGGAAATCGAGACGTGTGCGCGATGCCACGCGCGGCGCGGCGAGATTCACGAAGACTACGTGCACGGTCAGCCGGTGGGCGACGATTACCGCGTCGCGCTGCTCGACGAGGACCACTATTTCCCCGACGGTCAGATAAAAGAGGAGGACTACGAATACGGCTCCTTCGTCCAGAGCCGGATGTTCCATGCAGGCGTGACGTGCAGCGATTGTCACGAACCGCACAGTTCCAGGCTTCGGGCAGAGGGCAACAGTGTTTGCGCGCAGTGTCACTCGGCGCAGAAGTATGACTCGCCGGCACATCATTTTCACAAAGTCGGATCGGCCGGTGCGCGCTGCGTCGAATGTCACATGCCAACGCGCACATACATGGTCGTCGATGCGCGCCGCGATCACAGTATCCGCATTCCGCGTCCCGACCTGTCGGTGAAGCTGGGCACTCCCAACGCTTGCACCAATTGCCACACCGACAAGTCGGCGCAGTGGGCGTCAGATTCTGTCGGCAAGTGGTACGGGCACGCGCCGCATGGATTTCAGCACTTTGCTGAGACGCTCAATGCGGGATCGGCGGGCGCACCGGGCGCGCAACACTCGCTTGAACGATTGGTCGCGGACAGCGAGCAGCCGGCGATAGCGCGCGCCACCGCGCTTTCGATGCTTGCAGCTTACGCTCCACCGCCGACTGATGAGGCGGTTCGTGCCGCAGTCGGCGACGATTGGGCTCTTGTGCGACGCGCGTCTGCTCACGCGCTGTCCAACACCGAGTCGGCCGCCAGCGCGAATGCATTGACGCCACTCTTCGGCGACCGTGTTCGCGCCGTACGGATCGAAGCAGCGGAAGTGCTGGCAGGATTGCCCGCCAGCAACTTACCCGCGGATGTTGCCGTAGCTTTCAATCGAGCCACCGATGAGTACATCAACTCGCAGCAATTGAACGCGGACCGTCCCGAGGCGCACATGAATCTTGGGTTGCTGTACGCCAGGGAGAATCAATTCGACAAGGCGGAGGAGGAACTCAAGACCGCATTGTCGCTCGACCCGAGCTTTGCGCCCGGCGCCGTCAACCTCGCGGATCTTTATCGCGCGCAGAACAGAGATGACGATGGAGAACGCGTCCTCAAGGAGGCAATCAGTCGTTCGCCAGATGACGCGTCGCTCGAGCACGCGCTAGGCCTGCTGATGGTGCGTCAGAAGCGCAGCGTGCAAGCGCTGGATCTTCTGGGAGCAGCGGCGCGCGGCGATCCGGGCAATGCCCGCTATGCCTACGCTTATGCGATCGCGTTGAACGATGCAGGAAAGACGAGCGCCGCAATCGAGACGCTAGAGAGTTCTATCAAGGCACATCCTTACGATCGCGATTCACTTGCCGCGGTGGCGAACTTCCTCGAGCAGTCAGGTGATCCCGCCAAAGCGCTGACCTATGCTAATCGTCTCGACGGGCTAGAGCCGGGAAATCCACAGGTCCAACAGATGTTGAAAGAGCTACACGACCATTTGCAGGATTCAAAAGCGAAATCCTGATATAGCTGCTTCCCGCTATGGCACAGTTCATCAACGGTGTGCAGCTCAACGAGATGTTCTATCGAGAGGCGGTAGCACCCATTCTCTCGGCTGCATTTCCTGAACTTCGCTATTCCGCATCGCTGATCGGTTATGGCTCCGACGTGCTCGGTTATGATTCCGAGCGCTCGACCGATCACGAATGGGGACCGCGCTTGCTCATTTTTCTGCCTGACAAGGACTATCGCGCGCAGGCTGATTCGATAAGTGAGATTCTATCCGCTCGGCTTCCGACAGAATTCCGCGGATATTCGACTAACTTCACGGAGCCTGACGAGAACCGCGTGCGCTGGATGGTGCCCGCCGAGTCGGGCAGCGTGCGGCATCACGTCTACTTCCACACGGTGCGCGAATTTGTCGGTAACTACCTGGGCATCGATCCACGCGACCCACTTACAACCGTTGACTGGCTGCTGATGTACCAGAATGCCTTGCTCGAAATTACCGGCGGCGCCGTTTACTACGACGGACTCGGGGAGCTGGTTCCGCTGCGGCAAAGCCTCGCGTGGTTTCCGCGCGAGGTGTGGCTGTTTATCCTCGCGTCACAATGGATTCGGCTAGCGCAGGAAGAACCATTTCCCAGCCGATGCGGCGAAGCCGGCGACGAGCTTGGTGCGCGTATCAACACGGCGCGACTGGTCCGCGACGTGATGAAGTTATGCTTTCTGATCGAGGGCCGCTACGCGCCATACAGCAAATGGCTGGGAGCCGCGTTTTCCCGTTTGAATTGCGCACATGAGCTAGAGCCGATCTTACGCGCGGCGGTCGCGGCAGAGACCTGGCAAACGCGCGAGCAGCATTTGTGTGCGGCTTTCGAAATTGTGGCACGGATGCATAACGCGACGGGTCTCTTTGCGACGCTTGATACGGGCACGATGTCGTTTCACACAAGGCCTCATAGAGTGCTTGGTGCGGGGCGCTTTGCCAAAGCAGTGAGCGACGAAATCCGCGATGAGTCGTTGCGAAAGATTTACGCAACCGTGGGTCCGATCGGTTCGATCGACCAGTTTGCCGATAGCACCAATCTGCTGATGCGCCCCGACTTACGCGCTAGACTTAGGGTGCTGTTTGAAACAGCTATCCCCAAAAATGGATGACTGCGCTATGCGATCAAGGCCCGGTTCCAGTCAGGCTGATGCTGTGCGGACTTGTAGGATCGTTCGCGACACTCACCGCCATGCTTGCGGTCTCCGCTGAGCCGCCGCCGCTGGGCGTGAACTTCACCGCTATCGTGCACGACGAATGCGCCGCCGCCATTGCGCCGCACGTACCGCCCGCGACTGTGAAGTCGCGCGCATTCGCGCCGCTGAAGCTCTCGCTCAACGCCAGCGGGAACCCCGACAGATTGGTGACGGTCGCGTTCAACGACTTCGGCGTTGTCTTCAGCGTGCCGTACGCAATCGAAGTTGGTGTGACCGTCGCCGGAATGGTCGGCCCAGTGCTTATCGCGACCGCGTAAGG
>Ga0182024_10010694_pt1 | contig 18656 bp, 12 predicted proteins | sample P32metaG_FD_120480 | JGI IMG/M metagenome (GOLD analysis project Ga0182024, IMG submission 120480) | Permafrost microbial communities from Stordalen Mire, Sweden - P3-2 metaG (Illumina Assembly) | ecosystem: Environmental > Terrestrial > Soil > Wetlands > Permafrost | place: Sweden: Stordalen... | reverse complement strand
GTCGAGCCCCATAAACTCATGAGATCTCCTCGCGACTTCCGGACCATCGGAACTTCATGTTCGACGATGGACCGGAGGCTGTAAATCAACATACGTAAACCCATCCCTTTGTTGGCACAGCCAAAGCGTTCCGGAAACTCATCTCCGCGATGGGTTTGACACGGGTCGGTCGTTCCCGCCAAAGAAACGCTCCATCAAACCAACGATTTTCAGTTGCCCGAAAAAACCACTGAAATAGACCAGGACGCCCGGAGCATCATAGCATTGAAGGCGCAACCTGGGCTTTCCATGCCCGGTATTTTACCCTAGGTGAAAAGAAAGCCCGCCATGGGCAAGCAGAAGCGCTGGTAGGCTGCCCACAACGGGCGGTACCAATGAAGTATAGTTTTGAAACTGCGCGCGTTGACACGGGGCAGATGGCTCAGAAAAAAACAGCATGATTGCGCATTATTTGGCCAGTGGGGCCACGCAGTCGGCTGCCAGCCCAATTCAACTTCTCGAATTGGCAGAGCACCCGCACTGCGATTTCATCAATCGGACGCCCGATTGCCTCTCATTTTTCTGCACGGCGCAAATACTGTTGAGGATCGCCGCGAAGCACTGCCTGCCACTGTCCATACACCGGCTTAGGCAGGATGAACCAGCGGGTTCCCCACAGACGGCGGTACTCGTAAACGGTTTCCCGTCGGGCGGCTACCGTGTTGTCATGATTTGGAGAGAATTCATCGGCGAAGTCGCCTAGCTGGTCGCCGACCAGCGCCAAAATGTGAAACTTCGCGCGAACGAGATCGCGGCGAGCGGTTTTGCTCGATTCGCCGTGCGGCTGCATCAGCAGCCGCAAGCTATTTGGATCGTCCAGTCCTGTAATATTCACTCCCCATTGAGCAAGCGTTTCAATGGTGGTTTTCCGTAGAGTCTCTTCCCGATTGGTAATGTAGAGGACCGTTACGCCCAAGAATTCAACCCGGTCGATGAAATCTTTTGCTCCCGGCACCAAGCGGATCGAAGTATGATGGTCCGAGACAAACCGCGACCACAATTCGTCGGAGTAGTTTTCGCCGATGTCGTACAAATATGTTTGGAAGGTGGCGTTGTCCAACACCGTTTCATCTAGGTCCATGATGACAGCCGGCGGTGGCTTGTGAAATTCAGGTGCCAGCGTATTCTTCTCGGTGTGAATCTGCTGTACGTTGTGCTCCACGGCATCACCCGCCAACTGATACGTTTGCAAGCAGCAGGCTACGTATTCAGCCGACGTTTGCATCCACAGATCGGCGTACAGAAGTCCGCGCTGCTGTTCGTTGGAACGCGGTGTGGGTTGCAAGCCGGTTGCAGCGGAAGTCAGCAACGCGAGAATTGCAATGAACGCGGCCCGGCGGAAACAAGACGATGAATTCATGGTTCAGAAAAATCGCAGGAAGGATACCGACCCCATAACTAATAATAGGATTTTTTTTGAGCATTATGGGGGATAAGCCTCGGGCCGAAGTTGTCCCGCGGTAATGACATTCCAATGCCCTCATGGCGACGAGGATGCACTTTTCAACCATTTGATTTCAATTAACCGAATCCTTCTTGGCTCTGGCCGGAGTCCAACATGGTTAATCAGTAATTAGCTGCTTAGCTTGCATCGTCGGATTGTGCGACGATAGACGAACCCCAACATTAGCCCACCAAGGGCCACCAGCACCTGCGAGGCTGGCTCTGGTACACTCGTCGATCCGCGCCCCGCCTGGAGCAAGTTCAGCAGCGCTTGAAGGTCGGCGTTGGTGAAGTTGCCGTCACCATTGATGTCGCTGAAACTCGGAAAATCGGCGGGCAAGACACTATAGGTGGATTCGTAGGAGCTAAGATTGGTGAGTGCAAGTTGCATGGCTTGTATATCCTTCGCATCGACGTGGCCGTCGCGATTGAAATCGCCCAGCAGCGGCAACGGACTCACACCGACGAGATTGTAGTCGGCCACGACCGGAAGGTGATCGCTGCCACGGAACTGGGGGGCCTCCATCATGTCGTTCAGGACGGTGCTGGCGTTGGCCAGATCGCTCAAGGACGTATTGCCGCTGCCATTGGTGGCGCTATTGAGTGCGGTCGTGCCGTTGTTGCCGAAAACTTCGTAGGCATAAGGGTACTTCGAGGACGGATAGTTGCCGGTAAACGGGTCAGAGGTGTCCGAAGCCAATTGAAGCCCAGGCTGGGTGAGTACGGCGTTGCTAACGAGTTGAAAGTCGAAACGCGCGCTCAGCGTATTCGTGGACTCGCTATACAAGTATTTCCAGGTGTTACTTCCGGTGGTCCAGCCCGCTGCGCCAGTGGGATCAACCGCTTGGCCGTTGCCGGAGGCGGTGAGAGTTGTCCAGGCCGGCTCGCTGCTGCCGCTGGTGAGATTGAAATCGCCGGAGTAGATGATGTGCGCATTTGGCCCCAGGGCGTCAGCATCTTGGCGGATTTCCGTGGCTTCGACATTGCGGCGGCTCAGGTTGGTCGAACCACTGTCAGCCTTGTAGTGGCTGACGTACATGTAAAAATCTGCATTCGATCCGTAGCCGATAGGCTGAAGCAAGTAGCGCATGGGATCGCGAGCAGCCCCGCTTGTGTTTGCAGTTCCGATGGCCACCGCCGAAACGACCTGGACGGTTTTGGTATTGTAGATTAGCCCGTCGGGACCGCCCCCGTCATTGGGATCCGGAGTGGGATCGTAGGCATAGGTGCCGGCACCGTAGAGGCTGGGGCTATTTAGCGCGTTGACAAGGTTGCTCAGCGTCGTGGAGTTCAACTCTTCCACCCCCAATACGTCAATGGGCTGGGCATTCGTGCCGATATGGTGCTGGCCGATTGCCTGAAGCACCGTGGGAAGACCCGCGTAAGAAGCGGTGATGTTGTTGTCGTTGCCCTGATCGGCATCGTCAATATTGTAGGAGACGATTCGGAGCGTGGCGGCAGAGGCGCTCGTTGCGCAAGCCAAGATGACAATTGCCGCGATGGCAATCCATTTCAAATCCTGCGTTCCAAATTTCAGATCGCTTCGATGGCTGCCGCCGCTTGTCACAAATAATGCAATCCTGCAAATCTCACCGCAACTTTTGACTCTTTTCATTGGCTCTCACGATGTCTTAATCTTCAGTTACACCTAGATTTTTATAGGCACTCAATTTACACGGAATTGCCCTTATTGTCACGCAGCTTTTGCCTCAGAGACAAAAACTCTCAACCAATGCGTGCGAACCGCAACACGGCAAAATGCCTGTTGTCCAGAATCCACGGCAAAATGCCTATCTTACAAACCAGGCCACGGCAAAATGCAGTGCCGCCACGGACCAGACCTCTGCAAAATGCGGTGACGACGAAGCACGGAATGGCGCTGGCAACAGTTTTACCTTCCGTGCGCGCGGTCGTCAATTTTTCCAGAGCGCCGTATCGGAAAGAGTTATGTGGCGTTCGGGATTTTGAGATAGGCTTGCGATGAAGGGTGATGCACTTCCCGAAATTCTTCTCGCACCATGAATTTCAAGAATTCCAAACGCCAGAAAGGCCGGCGCGGCGCGGCTACCATTGAGTTAGCCGTGGTGCTACCCGTGCTCGTCACGATATTTCTTGGCATGTGCGAGGTCGGCCGCGCGCTGAATGCCACGATCATCGTGCAGGACGCCGCCGCGATTGGCGGGCGTCTGGCATCAGTTGGCCAATCCACAAACACGCAAGTTCAGCAAGCCGTACTCAGCTATCTCACAGCCGCTAACATACCGACCACGAATGCCGTTGTCACAGTTAGCGATGTGACGCAGTCTGGCACCGATGTAAGCCAAGCCAGCACACTTGATAAGCTCCAAGTCACGGTGACCGTTCCGTTTAAGGATGTGAAGTGGGGCGTGTCCGGCTTCATTGTGCAAAACACGACATTGGTGAATGGCAGCGCCACTTATTACTCGGCGCGAGTGAATCCTTATCCAACAAACATCTCAGTTCCGGCCGGGTATTAAATCCGCATTCAACCTATGGATACATTGCGCGTGGGTACAAAGCAAAAGAGCCGTCGTGGGGCAGTTGCTGTTGAGGTAGCCCTTGTGCTCCCTGTGACCTTCCTGTTGATGTACGCCATCTTCGATTGTGGTCGTGCGATGAGCACCAAGCAGTTACTTGAAAACGCCACGCGGGCGGCGGCGCGACAAGCGGTCGTAGGAACGACAACTTTAACTACCGCGAACATTCAAACCACGGTGACCAATTACATGGGTGCGCTGGCACTGCAAGGGATGATTGTCCAGGTCTATCAGGCCGATCCGACGACCGGGGCCAACATTGGCGCTTGGACCAGTGCTCCAAACGGCAAGTGCATCGCGGTGCAAGTTACTGGCAACTACGTACCGATCATTCCGAAATTCAGCCTGTTACCCAATCCATTGGCGATGAGTTCAAAAGTCCTGATGTATTGCGAAGCGAATTGATCGCCTCGCAGCAAGTCAGAGCGGAGAAGAGCCATGAGACGAAAAATACCGGACGGGCGTCGTGGAATCATCCTGCCGTTGATCGCGGTGTCGCTCGTTGCGCTACTGGGTCTTGTGGCGCTGGCCGTCGATATAGGAAGGCTCGCCGTGGCTCAGACAGACTGTCAAAACGCCGCCGATTCCGCAGCCATCGCCGGTGCCCGGAGTTTGGATGCTACGCAAGACTTGGCAACGGCAACCACCAATGCGACCAATGCCGCAACGAATTGCAAAGTGCTGAGCGCGTCGATTGTGTCATCCGAAGTGTCGGTGCAACATGGGGCGTATCACTATGACTCTTCGGCACAGAAATTCACGCCGCAGATTCCTGCTCAAGCGCCCGACAATTACAACCTGACCCAAGTTACGATTACACACACGGTGAACACGACTTTCGGTCGCATTCTTGGCATGTCATCTAGTACGGTTACCGCGACGGCGACGGCCGCGCACAGACCGCGCGACATTGCGATTATCCTCGATTACTCAGGTTCGATGAATAATGAGAGCGATTTATGGAATTGTGAAACGTATTTGGGAACGCTAATCAATACACCGAATAACACCGATGCTGTGTTCCCTCAATGGGGTCCCTATCAGCCCTCGTTTTCGCCTAATGCCACTCTCCAATGCACCAGTTCTGACCCGAGGGTGGGTCTGTGTAACATCACGCAGCCGGTTCTCGGCGTTCCGGCGATGGTAAATGATTTTTATTCAAACAACTTCGGGAGCAGCGCGGCAGGGGCATTTAGCTCCGCCCGAACAACAACCACGGCTCCTATTAGCGGCGACAGCTACTATTCGCCAAGTGGAACACCTATTCTAAGCTGGAGTGATTTGACGGGTGCGAATGCTCCCAGCAATAAGTTCTTCCCGTCGTCTACTGTGTATCCGAGTTTCAAGGGATACATCCAAGGACCAGGATACTGGGGGAAAACCTTTTTCATCTGGCCACCCAATCCGAGTACAACCAGCGCGCCGGCCTGGGGTACTACCTGGGACTGGCGGAAACTGTACTTCCTGTCCAGCGGCGGGGGCACGATTAACAGTGATTTGCAATTGTGGAATAGTGGTGGCGCATGGCTTACCCCTACTGGCAACTACCAAATCAATTACAAGGCAATTCTGGCATGGATCAAGAGCAGCCCCTGTCCATTTCCATCACAACTGCGGGCCGGCAATGTGCTTTACTATAGTTCGATTCCCACCGATGTGCCTTCCAGCGCTTACACTTGGACCAATTCAAACAGCGCGATCAGTAACGCGGATCAACGATTCTGGAAAGAGTACATTGACTACGTAATAGGTGTCTGGCAAGATCCTTTTGGAAACATCCAAACACCTGGCAATCCTGCTTGTAGTTATGGCCCCGATTTTACTGCCGGCAGCGGCAGAACACCCACGATTAGCGGCCCGGACTATTCATACAAAACTGGCTATCAGGCTTTCATCAACCCGAATGACAACCCGCAGCGACCGCGTCATCGTCTTTGGTTTGGTCCGCTGACAATGATCCAGTTCATGTCGGATACTGGATTGTTCCCTGGAACGACCCACGACATTTCGATGGTGGCCGCTAAATTGGGCATCGCCGGGGCGTTACAAGACATTCAGAACAACCATCCCAATGATTTAGTATCGCTGATTATGTTTGGTCGCCCACATTACTCTGGCGAACCCGCAGAGGTTGCGGATTTCAACATCGCCCAGGTGCCGCTATCCAACAATTATACGAACTTAAGCAATGCACTTTGGTATCCTCCCGGTAGCAGCACCGCCGACGTTCGTCCCTGGGACCCCAATGGAGTGCGGACGCCTCGCGCGCACGGCGACTATGACGCCAACACGGCCACCGATTACGGATTTATGTTGGCGTACAACCAATTCAACGGCAATCAGAATTTGGTAGCGACAGGCGACGGCGGCTTGGGTCGCAAAGGCGCACAGAAGATTGTGATTCTTGAAACGGATGGGATGGCAAATCAGGCGTCTAACGCCTCTTTCACCAGCAACGGCGCTTATCAATCGTATTACGACATCGGCAACCTCGGAACTCCCAGTGCTTCCGGCTCAGACGCTGGCCAGGCGGCAGCCGGTGTAGCGACAAACATCTGCGCTTTGGACACTGCCAACCCGCCAGGCTACGCCCAACCACAGCGGCCAGTTCAAATTAATTGTCTGGCTTTTGGCGCTATTTTTGAGCCAACTGCGTCCGGTTCTGAACAATCCGACGCAGTTGCATTGCTACAACAGTTGTCATCCATTGGGGGCACTGTTTTTCCAAGTTCGGCGAGCGATCCGACCAACGGCTACAAATGGTGCATCGGCACCTTGAGCGAGCGACAATCGAAGCTGCAAACAGCGTTCACAAAAATTCTAGACGAAACCGAATCTATTATTCTCGTAAAGTGACTTCGGCGCTCGATGCGAAAATTGCGCGACCTTGCCGCCGATTGTGTCAGATATTGCCCGATTTGCATGAATAGTTTGACGAAGGCATGAGCTATTACGCTGCTGTCCTTTGCCAACTTACCGCCTTAACCTCCGGCTCGATGCTGACTCGCGCGACAATTTCCTCCATCACCCGGTCGCTCCGCTGGAGCGCGAATATATCGGCGATAACCACGGTCCGGTCCGGTTCTGCGTCATCGGTCGCCAATCCTTGAAGGTTCAACCTTTCCTTGCCACCGACGTGTCGCAACAGAATTGTGCGAATCTGGGAGTCGTGGTCCGCCGCACATTCGACTCGCAGACGATAGTAGGTCTCGACATCGGTGAGTATTTTCTTATGGGACTCGATCCACTGAACAACGGGCCGCAACGCCAAATGGACAGACAGCACGGCGACCTTCCCGACAATGGCTTCCAGAGCGAAGCCGGCCCCGGCCAAGGTTCCGACCGCGCCACTGCACCAAAGGGTCGCAGCAGTATTCAGTCCTCGAACATTCAATCCCTCTCGCAGGATCACACCACCGCCCAAAAAACCCAGACCGCTGACAATATAGGACGCGATTCGCGTCGGGCTGTTTTGGTCGTTCATTAACGCTGATAGGGAAACAAATAAGGCCGCTCCCAAGGCCACCAGCGCATTGGTCCGCAGGCCAGCCGTATGTTGTCGCCATTGGCGTTCCAGCCCGATTGCCATTCCAAGCATCAGGGCAGCCGCGACGTTCAGTGTGAAAGTCCACACCGACATGTTTTCTCCTTCTTCTTACTTTTGTGCGTGGCTATTGCTTTTCGAGCCGCGCCCGCAGTGAAAGAATTAGTCGGACGCAATCCGCAGAAGCAGCGGAACATCATTACCGTCGTGGTGCTACTTGGTCTTGGGAAGCGAGATGCCAATTCGTGTGCCGATGCCGCCGTCGCCTGATTCACAAAAAATCTCGCCTCCGTGAGCCTTGATGATCTCACGACAGAGGTACAAGCCGATGCCAGTGCCCCGCACACCACCGTTGGACGACTGGCCGAGATGGTGTTCGACGCGGAAAAACTTCTCGAATACTCGCTCTCGATACTCGTCTGGAATTCCTGGTCCCTGGTCCGTCACGCTGACATGCACCATTTGGTCGCCCTTCACATTAGCATCTCCGCCAGATGTCAGACGCACAACAACAGCACCGCCGGAAAGTGAATACTTGAGAGCATTGGTCAATACATTTGCAAAGACACTGCCAAGTCGGGCGGCATCTGCAAGGATTACAGTCGATGGCTCGACGCAGATGATACTCAAAGCTACTCCCGTATCATCATACCCCTGCTGCAAGTGACGCTGGGTTGCAGTCAGCACGGCCTTCAAATCGACTTGGGCCAAATTCAACCGTAACTGCCCGGCCTCAATTCGAGTAACATCCAGTAGTTCCTCAATGGTGGCCCCAAGTTCCTCGCATCCCTGAACGGCGGCGGCCAATAACTGTTCGCACCTGGGAGTGGTCGTGTCGGATTGCTCTGTCAGCATGAGCAAGTTCATTCGCACGCTGGTCAGAGGTGATCTCAGTTCGTGCGATGCGACGCCGATTAGTTCGCTGCGCAATTCATCGAGCCGAGCGAATTCCGTCACGTCGTCAAGTATGGCGACGGCCCCAGGCCGCCCCGGAATAAAGTTGGGAATCGGTACGGCAGTAAGCAGAAACCGTCGCGGTTGGCCTTTCAGCTCGACATTGAATGTATTTTGAAAATGCGGCGGATGGGGCGGCACTTCGCGGCCCTCCAATGCAGCTTCCACGGCGATTCGCTGATCGTTTGTCAGCGGAAACTCTTTGAGATGCCCGACAGTGCTGATCCGGTTGGCGCACAATACATCATTCGCCGGCGCGTTCATGGCAGCCAATGAACCGTCGGGAGCAAACACAAACACAGGATTGGGAAGAGCGTTCAGCGTGGCTTCCAGAGTTGTCTTGGAAGCCAGCAACTCGCCCAGGCTGGATCGCCTGTACTCAGCTAATGCCTCGGCCATCCGGTTGAATCCCGACGCCAGTTGGCCAAGCTCGTCGGCAGTGATTTGCGGGACTCGCTGATCGAAATTTCCTTCCCGAATGGCTTCCATTGAATCCGTGAGTTTTCGCACGGGGCCAATCACTGATCGAGCCAACCACACAGACACGGCGATGCCTCCCAAGACGGCCAGAACAGCAATGACGGTGACAACTCGTGTGCCTCGGCTGGCCTCATCACGGGCTTGAACGCCCGCCTCTTCCATTGAACGGAAGTTGGCTTCGCGGAGTTTGTCGCAGGAACCAACCGCTTCGCGCAGAAGCGGATTTACGTCACGGTGATACTTTGCCAACGCATCTGGCTCCCCCGCCACTTCAAGCAACTGATTGCCCGCTTGTCGATACCGTTCGACCTTGCGCCAAGATTCTTCAGCGAGAGCTTGTTCATCCGCTTCGGCGGTCCGAAGTTGTTCGCGTAAGCGTTGGAAACTCGAATCACCACGCCGACGTTCGTCGTCAAGATTGCGGCGGGCCTTTTCCACTTCACCACTGACGGCCAATAGCAGAGCGTCATCTTCTCGCTCCAGCGATCCTTCCAACTCGGCGGTCAGGTCGATGGTGTCCCGGCTCTCGCCAATCGTCTGGTCCACAACTTTGTTCAGACGAACGAAGGTCAGTGCGCTCCATACGCTGCTGCCGATGGTGGCAGCAACGAGCAAGCAGCCAGCCAGGATGAATCGCGTTTGAAGGTGTTTCATCGGTATTCACCTTCACACGATTTCAGGATAGACCATACCGTTTCCGCTTCCGCTGGAGAGTTGTTACGTCGATACCCAAAATGCGAGCAGCCGATTCAAAGGAAGCGGCCTTCGTCGTAATTCGCGCGATATGCTCCCGCTCGACCTCTTCAAGTGACACCTCGGCACCCAATTCCACTAGAGCATGACTGTCGTTTTCACGTCCAGAGTCGGCCATAGGTGCTTGTGCCAGGCCGAGGTCGATTGCCTCGATGATGGATGATGGACAGAGAATGACTGCCCTTTCCACCGCGTTTCGGAGTTCACGAAGATTGCCGGGCCAGGAATGTTGGGTGATCGCTTGTTCGCAGTTCGTCGAGAATCGCAGGTGCTGACGTCCTTGGCATTGCTCAAAAAAACTGAGGTAGTGCCGGGCCATCGGCAGTACATCCTCTCGACGTTCACGTAGTGGCGGCATCGTCAGCGTGATCACATTCAATCGGAACAACAAATCTTCGCGAAACTTCCCGGCACGCACATCTTCGTCCAGCGAATGGTTCGTGGCGGCAATCAACCGCAGATCCGCTTTTCTTTCCGTGGCATCGCCAACTCGTTCATAACCACGATCATTTAGAAATCGCAGCAAGCGAGCCTGCGCATCTGCGCTCAGGTCCGCCACTTCGTCCAGAAACAACGTACCCCCTTCCGCATGCTCAACTTTGCCGACCGAATCGGCTACCGCTCCGGTAAAGGCGCCTTTCTTGTGACCGAAGAGAATGCTCGACATCAACTCACTGGAGAGCATCGGGCAATGAACGGTAACAAACGGTGCATCAGGCCGACGACTTTGGCGGCGCATCCAGCGTGCCAGTACGGTCTTACCTGTACCGCTTTCGCCCCGCAGCAGCACCACGGCGTCCGAAGCGGCGGCACGCGCTGCCTGCTCTAAAAAAATTGAGAAAGCGGAACTGCGCGTCTCAAAACTGTTTTCGCCTTCTGTTTCGTCGAGACGTTCTTGGAGTTCATTCAATTGTCGTTTGAGGACATTGGCCGTGACCACGCGCCTGGCAGCGGAGCGAACCTGCTCCGGCGTGAACGGTTTGGGCAGATAATCAACTGCTCCTAGCTTCATCGCTTCGACAGCCGATTCGTAGGAAGCGAATGCGGTGACAACAATGACTCCGACCCCTGGTTGTCGCCGTAGTATGTCTGGCAGCACAGACAACCCGGACTCCGCTTGGAGCCACAAGTCGAGAAACACTACATCAAAACGGTTCCGTTCAACGGCATCGCGCGCACCAACCGCGGTTCCAACGCAACAAACCTTGGCGTTGTCGGCTTCGAGGCACAGTTTCAGTGACTGTCGCACTCCAGAATCATCGTCGATCACCAAGGCCGACCAAGCCGAGTCCATAATCTTCAATCCAGAACTGTGTTGCATATAGGGCGGGTGAACGATTTGCAGCATCAGGGAAACCGCTGCGGTGTAGTGTCCCTGACAGCACGTCTGGATAGCCAGGGATGCGTCAAAAACGTCGAAGAACTTTAGTTATTTCGTCCCGGCAATTTGCGGGTGGGTTTTGACCCCGAACACGGTATTTCGCCCGAACGACTTGGAAAAACAGCGAGTTCAAAAGATCGCACCGCATATAAACTCGCGCTTACGTCTTGGCTGTTCAAAACTGACACATCTCCCGGTGGTGAGGACGATTATGCAATGGAACCGGATGGTAGAACCGTACACCTGCGCTGGCTAGGCTGGGTTCCGAAATTCTAACTTGGTGGCCTCTGCGTTGAACTTCATCGCCTTGGAAATGGAGGCATGGAATTAGCAATGCAAATTGTGTACCTGTAATCACAACCCGTTCGGACGACCGTTACCATGCTGCTGGCTGCCAGCATGTAGTCCCGGAGACGGAATATGTCATTGAGGCTATGGACTAGAGGAATGAGGCGGTACGGCTCTGTTCTTCATCGAACGCGGTGTAAAGCCTGGGCTGCATTGAGGGTCCTGCTTAGTGGTTGTGCCATGCTTAGCGGGTGTGCGTCTCAACGCGAATGTCAATTTCCAGTGTCCGTCAATCCGTCCAGCACCGGATCATGCAATTCACAAGTCGCTCAGTCGCCGACAATTGCCGCCGCCACTGCCGTGACGACTACCAGTGTTTCAAATAACCAATCCGATCCAGTGAATTCACTGCAAGTTGATGCAGTCCAGTACGCAGCTTTTCAGTCTAACGCATCCGGGGAGCCGGTGCTGCCATTCGATCCTGCAACGCCCCAGCCATTGCCCCCTGTCGGCGCAGATTCAGAAGCCATTGCCCCGGGCCAGCCGCTCGGTTCGCCAAAGCTAACCCTCGATCAAGCGGTTCAAGAATGCTTGGCGGCTGATCCGCAAATCCGCGCCGGCCGAGAAGCCATCAACCAGGCAATTGCCGGTCAAACAACAGCCGGGTTGTTGCCAAATCCGCAAGTCACCGTCGACGGAATATTCCTGCCGTTTCACACGTTTACACCGCAGCAACCAGGCGGTCCTCCCCAAAACGACGTTCTCATCAATTACCCGGTGGACTGGTTTCTGTTCGGCAAACGGGCAGCGGCACTCACTGCCGCGCAACGTGGCATTGATGTCAGCAATGCCGACTTCCAGGATTTGGTCCGGCAGCGCATCAGCGGCACGATTCAAGCGTTCTTCGACGTGCTCGCGGCGCAGGCTTTCTTGGAGATCTCGCAACAGAACCTGAACAATTTTCAACGGGTTCAGTCGATGACTCAGAAGCAACTTAACCTGGGAGGCATTGGAGCGGTCGAGCTGGACCGTGCCCGTCTGGCCGTTTTCGATGCTGGCCGCGATCTGCGCGATAAAGAAACCGCGCTGGTTTCAGCCAAAGCCGCTTTGCGAGCGGCGATCGGGCGAAACGGTCCCGAGTCGGACTTTGCGGTGGCCGGCAGCCTTGAAGTTCTTAAACCGATGGCGCCCATAAAGTCCGAGGATGCGCTGGCGATCGCCGAAAATTCTCGACCGGACATCAATTCTTTGCGCCGAAAAATCGCCAAAGCGGAAGCTGATCTGCGCGTGCAACAGAAAACGGCTTACCCGACGCTGTCTACTCAAGGGGGTTTGAGTCGCCAGTATCAAACATCCCTGGGTTTTCCAGATGCATCGTCCTATGACGTGTCATTGAACGTCAGCGTGCCGCTATTTGACCGCAATCAAGGCAACATCCGAAAGGCGCAATCGACCATTACTCAAAGTGATCTTAACCTCGAAGCGCAGCTAGTCTCGCTGCGTGCGGAAATTGTTCAAGACGCTCAGGAGTTTCAAACAGCATATCAGAACGTGACTTCCGACGATCCCCAGGAATTGCAAACTGCCACTAAAGTTCGCGAGAGCATCAATTCGGCCTACGCATTGGGCGGTAGGCCATTTACGGATGTGCTCGAAGCCGAACGTGCATATCGGGACACCTATTTGTTGTTCATTTCTAGTCATTCCAACTATTGGCATTCACTGTACAAGCTCAACGCAGCGATGGGTGAACAGATACTACAATGACCACGCCACCAGCAGAGATCGGCAAAAAACACGAACCGGGCGCGAAGCGCCGGCTTGAGGGGGGAATTACAAACGGCGAAACGATTGATGAGGAGAAGAAGAATGAAATGAGCCAGGAGCCGACCGAGCACGAATCGCCCCGCTCGATCCCTCCGGCTGCGTGGTGGGCGACGATGCAACTTGTCGTCTCCGTGCTTCTAGCGGGAGGATTGCTGGTTTGGCTGATTTGGTCCCCTTCCCGGTCGTCGGCGACGAATAGCACGGCGCAAGAAGCCAAGCCGCCGATTGAGGTTGTCAAGGTGATCGGACCTCGGTTGATCTCCATCACGCCGGGGACTCCCTTGGAAAAAAAACTCGGTATCGCCCTCGTCAGCAACGTACAGGTTTCATCTCCTGAGCTTAACGTGACTGGCTCCATTGTGGCTCGTCTCCGGCCGGGAACCGAGCCCCCCCAAGACCGCTGGCAATTTGATGCACCTGACGTGCTCAGCGCCTACACCGACTGGCAAAAATCCGAATCGGACGTGGAATTCAATTGGAAAGAGGTAGAGAAAGTACGCCAACTCGATCAGGCCACAGTAAATGCTCAGCAAAAGTTGGTGGAGCGGCTCCGAAAACTGGTGGCCATTGGCACCGACTCGGAAAAAGACATGGCTGCCGAAGAGGCCAATCTACTCCAAGCGCAAATCAACGGCGCCAAGTCGATTCACGAAGCGGAAACCGCGCTGAAGCAGGCCGAGCGGGCGCAGGCGGCCCTGGCCCGCCAGCTGCAGCAAGCGGGTGTCGATCCCGAACTCCTGGCGCACGCGGCCGACGGCACGGCCATCGTGGTCGCGGAGGTGCCTGAGGCTAAGATCGGACAGGTTCGTTTAAATCAGGCCTGCGTCGCGCAGTTCTTTGGATTCCCCGATAAATCCTTCAACGGCAAGCTTAGCCACATCGCGCCAATTGTGTCGAAGGATAGCCGCACGCTGCGAGTGTTGTTTGTGCTGGAGGACTCGGAAGATTTGTTGAAGCCGGGAATGTTCGCAGAGATCGGCCTGGGAACCGATGTTCGCCCGGCCCTATTGATCCCGGCCGACGGAGTGCTGCACGTAGGCCGAGCCGACTATGTTCTCCGAGAAACTGAAGCGCATACCTGGCAGGCCAGCGAAGTGAAGTTGGGCGAATTGAACGGCCAAGACATCGAGATTCTCTCAGGCTTGGCAACGGGGGATCGTGTCGTGGGCGCAGGTGCCATCCTTCTGAAACCCTACGTAGTCCGTGCACTGCAGTCACCGGCTATCGGAAACCTCGATGTCGCCACACCAGAGGCAGGACGATGATCGGTTCCTTGATCGAGGTCGCACTGCGGCTGCGCTGGGTGGTGTTGCTGTTGACGTTTGTGCTAGTTGGTTTGGGGATATGGGCTTTCTTACACCAAAAAATCGACGCTTACCCGGATATTTCCGCGCAAGAGGTGCAGGTAATTACCACGTATCCCGGGCATGCCCCCGAGGATGTCGAGCGGCAGGTGACGATCCCCATCGAAAACGCAATGCTCGGCACGCCGCGAGTCGAAGTGGTGCGTTCGCGCACAATCTTCGGTTTGTCGGTGGTGCAAATGGAATTCGAGGAAGGCGTCGAAAACTATTGGGCGCGACAGCGTGTGTTGGAGAGCCTCTCACAAGCAGACTTGCCGGACGGTGTCAAACCGGAACTTGGCGCACTGGATACGGCCTATGGCGAAATCTACCGCTACCAATTGGAATCCGATGGCACGCACGATCTGATTGAGTTGCGGACACTCAACGATTGGGTTGTCTCTCGCCGTCTCCTCCGTGTACCTGGCGTGGCCGAAGCAAACAACATGGGCGGCTACGTGAAGCAGTTTGCCGTCACATTTTACCCCGCGCAATTGGAACGCTACGGCCTAACGTTGGGTGACGTGGAAGACGCGATCACGAAGAACAATTCGACAGCCGGGGGCAGTATTGTTTCTCGCGGGAGCATGTCGTTCGTGGTGCGCGGCGGTGGAATTTTGGAAAACGTGCATCAGATCGAAAACATCTTCGTCAAGTCAGTTGGAGGAACCCCCGTCTATTTGAAGGACGTAGCCTCAGTTGGTATCGACGCGATGGTGTCTAATGGCATCTTCAGCAAAGATCACACGGATGCGTCGGTCGAAGGCATTGTGGTAATGAGAAAGGGAGAAAACCCCTCGGAAGTTTTAGAGAGTGTGCAAGAAGCTGTCCAAGAGTTAAACGACACCGAAATGCCCGCTGGAGTAAAAATTGTCTCCTACTATGACCGCAGCCATTTGATCGAAGCGACGCTGCACACTGTCACCCATAGCGTTTCACTCGGTATCACGTTGGTCGTTCTAGTGCTAATCCTGTTTTTGGGGCGTCCTGGAATGGCACTATTAGTGGCGCTGACTATTCCCTTCGCACTCTTGTTCGCTTTGGTGCTGATGTATTGCGTGGACATCCCGATTGGATTGCTTTCGATCGGCGCAATTGACTTTGGCATTATCGTCGATGGTGCGGTCATCATGGCTGAGAATCTCGCCCGCCGACTTGGAGAAGCTCAAGCACGCACTCCCGCCGAAGTATTGAAGACGATCCGCGATGCGGCCTTGGACATGCAACGGCCAGTTTTTGTCTCCACTTTAATGATTATGGCAGCGTTCCTACCGCTGTTAACGCTGACGCATATCGAGGGACTACTTTTCCGACCAATGGCTTTGACGATCCTATTTGCACTGTCGGGTAGTTTGATTTTTTCGATGATTGTCGTACCGGTCCTGGCGTCCTTCTTTTTTCGACACGGCTACCAGGAATGGGAGAATCCTCTGCTTCGCTGGTTCACCCCTGTGTATGCCAAAATGCTAGCAGCTTTGCTGAAAGTCCGTTGGATTGTGGCGACCGCTTCCATTTGTGCGCTACTTGCAATCGTCTTCGTCGTCCTTCCACGTCTGGGCACGGAGTTCTTGCCTTATATGGACGAAGGCGTGCTCTGGGTGCGGGCGAATTTCCCAGAAGGAACGGCGCTGGAGCAAACGAGTGAATACGGGAGACGGCTGAGAGAGATTGCCCTTGAGTACCCGGACATCCAGTTTGCGATGGTGCAAGCGGGGCGCAGTGACGACGGCACCGATCCGTTTCCTCCCAGCCGCCTCGAAATGATGATTGGACCCAAGCCCCGCGACGAGTGGCGGCAGTTCCAGACCAAACAGGAGTTAATTGCCGCTGTGGGGGCACGTTACCGTGAAGAATTTCCCTCGACACGGTTCAACTTTACCCAGCCGATCATCGATAGCGTCACTGAGGACACCAACGGAACCTCGGCCAATTTGGCGGTCGAGTTCTCCGGCTCGAATTTTGACGTGCTGCTTGACTTGGCCCGACAGACCGTGGATCTTCTGAAGGCTATCCGCGGTGCTACAGACGTAGCCATTGAACAGGAAGGTCCACAGCCGCAATTGGTGATCGAACCCGATCGCGCACTATGCGCCCGGTACAACGTGCGCATTGAAGATGTGAATAAGCTCATTAACACCGCCATCGGCGGCGACCCGCTTGGCACACTGTATGAGGGCGAGCGTCATTTCGACATTGTGGCGCGCCTCGACAAACAGTCAAAGGAATCGCCACAAGCCATTGGACGGTTGCCGGTGCATACTGCCGATGGTATTCCCATTCCCTTGTCGCAGTTGGCTCGAATTGAAGTCGTTGACGGCCAGACGCTGATTGCGCGCGAAGGGAGCCAACGCCGGATGACGGTCCGCTGCGACATCGTTGACCGCGATCAAGGGGGATTTGTCAGCGAAGCCCAGCAACGCTTTAGCGAACAAATCACAATTCCACAGGGTTATCGAGTCGAATGGTTGGGGATGTTCGAGAATCTCGACAGAGCCTACAAGCATTTCAAGATTATTATTCCCGTGACCGTTGGGATCATTTTTGCTATTCTCGTGCTGACGTTCGGTTCATTGCGAGCCGCCTTCATACTATTGCTGCCGATTCCATTCGCCTTCATGGGGGGGACGATTGCGCTGGCGCTGCGCGGCATGCACCTGAATGTTTCCACGGGGGTCGGCTTCGCCACATTGTTCGGTGTCGCCATTATGGACGGAGTCCTGATGTTTAAGGGCATCACGAATTATCGTTTGCAAGGCGCGTCGATCGACGATGCCATCATTCATGGACGAATCGATCGACTTCGTCCGATCTTAATGACGTCGCTGGTGGCTATCATGGGCCTTTTACCGGCGTCCCTGGCGACCGGACTCGGCTCCGATGTGCAGCGGCCGTTAGCGACGGTCATTATTTGGGGCCTGGCTGGATCAACCGTTTTTACGCAGTTCTTTACCCCGGTGTTCTACCGCATTTTTGTACCGCCGCTGCAAGGGCAGAAACGTTCGGCTGCAACATCGGAAACAGAAGCACGTTCTTTTGGGGAACCCGTAACCGACGTCTCGGCCAGCGAAGTCGTCGGGCTGCTGGAGCATTTGCATTCTCACGGCAGTGAGGCAGGTATCTTCCAGGTTGCCAACGACACAAACCGGCAATTCGCACGTGTCATCGAGATTGTCAAAGCCGCCGAAATGCTTCGATTCGTCGACACGCCGGGAGAAGTCGTGACGCTGACTGCCAAGGGAAAGCAATTCGCTACCGGAACCCCCAATGAACGAAAGGCTTTGTGGAAGGAACAACTCTTGAATCTCGGACTGTTTCGAAAGATTTACGATATTCTAATTCGCGAACCGACGCATGCGATCGACAGCGACTTTGTGTTGGAGACCATCGTGACGCGAATGCCCTTTGAGAATTATGAGAAGGTCTTCAATACATTCGTTCGTTGGGCGCGCTTTGGAGAACTCTTCGTTTTCGATGAGGAGGCCCAGCGGATTTCCCTTTCATAATTCAAGAAACCCTTCCTTACCACTTCCCCTATTTATGACAGAACACGTCACCATTCTCGTCATTTGCGGCCAACATTCCTTTGCGGGGAAACTGGACAACCGCGGCTTGCGAGTCCTCGACCTGCTAAACGATGTCAGCACGGAGTACCTGGAACTCTCGGAGGTCGCGGTGCATGGCAAGTTCTTTGACGGGATTGTCCAACAGCTTCCCAATGCAATTATCCCCAAGGCAATCGTTGACATTGTTCTGCTGAAACAGGGAAACCACGAGGACCCAATGCGTCGACAACACGCACTAGTTGAGAAGCGATCGCATTCGGCATTTGTGGTGGTCGGCGACTACGAGCTTCGCGGCAAACTGATGCTTAAAGGAGTACCGGATACTATCGGCGCACTCACTCGTGAATTTTCTGCGTTTTTTCCCTTAGAGGCTGCCAAAAAACCGAAAATGAAACTCGTTTAATTACGGCACGGGATTTGCGCCCGGCCATGACAGACCCTTGCCCATTTCACAAGGAGAACTGTTATGGCTGACGCTTGTAT
>Ga0182024_10010693_pt1 | contig 18656 bp, 12 predicted proteins | sample P32metaG_FD_120480 | JGI IMG/M metagenome (GOLD analysis project Ga0182024, IMG submission 120480) | Permafrost microbial communities from Stordalen Mire, Sweden - P3-2 metaG (Illumina Assembly) | ecosystem: Environmental > Terrestrial > Soil > Wetlands > Permafrost | place: Sweden: Stordalen... | reverse complement strand
GAGATTCGCACCGGCTTCGAACGCCCCTTCTGGGTCGCGAACATCAGCGAGCTCTTTGAGCGCCTCTCCTATTACGCTGCGTTCGCGTCACTAGCGCGTTATTTGCACGAAACTCTCAACTTCGGCGTAGAGCGCGCCAGCAGCCTCACCGGCCTCTTCGGAGGCCTGGTTTGGTTCCTGGCCGCCTTCGGAGGGACCCTCGCCGATCGCCTCGGCTTCCGGCGTTCTCTGTCTCTCGCTTACCTGATCCTGAGCTGCTCGTACTTCTTAATCGGATCCATCGCGTCCCCCTGGTTCGCGCCAATACGCGGAGCGGTGCCGCTCGTAGCGCTGGTCACGTTCCTCCTCATGTTGCCCGCGCTTGGCGTCGCGCTTGTAAAGCCATGCGTCGTAGGCACCACAGCGCGAGCCTCGAAAGAAAACGTCCGCTCCATCGGCTATTCGATCTACTACACGCTCGTCAATATCGGCGGGGCGGCCGGGCCGTACGTTGCTTCCTACGTGCATCGACACATGAGCGTGGAGAATGTATTCCGCGTGGCCGCGCTCAGCGTCTTCGCCATGTTCTTCGCCGTGCTGTTGTTTTTCAAAGAGCCGCGCCGCGCCGATGAGCCCACCGTAAGCCTGGGCCAAGCCGCGAAAAACTTCGCGACCGTGCTCTCCAACCCCCGATTCATGCTCTTCCTTCTGATTTTTTCTGGATACTGGATCGTCTACTGGCAGGAATTCATCATCCTCCCGCTCTACATCCACGACTACATCAATCCCAAAACCGATACCGAATTGATTCTCGTTACCGGCCCGCTGACCGTGATCGCGTTGCAAATGATCGTCAGCCTGATCTCGCAAAAGATGCCCGCCTTTCGCGCCATCACGCTTGGCACCCTCATTTCCGGCCTTGCCTGGATCATTCTCATCATTCATCCCACTGTCCCGATGGCCGTTCTGACGCTGTTCGCCGTTGCGATCGGCGAGATCACGCAGTCTCCGCGCTATTACGAATACGTCTCCCGCCTCGCGCCTCCGGGACAGCAAGGCACCTACATGGGTTTCGCGTTTCTTCCCATCGGAATCGGTTCGTTAATCGCCGGCAAGTTTGGAGGCATGCTGATCCACCACTTCGGCGAAGTCACGCATCAACCGGAGCGGATCTGGTGGGCAGTAACTGGAGTGGGAGTACTAACCGCCGCGCTGCTTTGGATTTATGACAAGACGTTGCGGGCAGCCGATACTACTTCGTCGAAGTCAAAATCTTAACCACAGAGAGCACAGAGGAACAGGGGTAACAGGGAAAAACACAACCCTTATTACCTGTTAGGCCTTTGCCTCTCCTGTGCCCTCTGTAGCTCTGTGCCCTCTGTATCTCTGTGTCCTCTGTATCTCTGTGCTCTCTGTGGTAAAGATTTTTCGCCCTCAGTGCCCTTCCTCTTCCAAATATTTCTCGACTTCAAGCGCAGCCATGCACCCCGAACCAGCCGCGGTAATGGCCTGTCGATATCGCCGATCCTGCACATCCCCGCAGGCAAATACGCCCGGCACTTTGGTTAAAACATTCTTCTGCGTGACCAGGTAGCCGTCGGAATCAGTCTCAAGTTGCCCTTCGAATACTTTGGTGTTCGGGATATGCCCAATCCCGAGAAACATCGCGCTCGTCGGAAAATCCCAGCTCCCGCCACTCTTCAAATTGCGCAGGCGTAGACCAGTGACTTCTTTCTTGCTCACATCGAGAACTTCGTCCACAACGGTATCGGTGAGAAATGCGATCTTCGTATTTGCTCGCGCCCGATCCAGCATAATCTTCGAAGCCCGAAACTCCTCACGTCGATGAATCAGCGTCACCTTACTCGCGAAGCGAGTCAGAAATGTAGCTTCCTCCATGGCAGAATCGCCGCCGCCAATCACCGCGATTTCCTTGCCCGAAAAAAAGAAGCCATCGCAAGTAGCGCACGACGAAACACCATGCCCAATCAGCGCATGCTCGCTCGGTAGTCCCAACCACCGCGCCGACGCGCCGCTGGCAATGATCAGCGAGCGGGTCTGAATCGTCTCTTTGCCTACAGTCAGGTCGAAAGGCTGTTTGCTCAAGTCAGCTTTGATCGAATGGCCCATGTGATACTCGGCGCCAAAACGCTCAGCCTGCTTGCGCATGTTCTCGATCAATTCCGGCCCCTGTATGCCGTCGGGAAAACCCGGGAAATTTTCGACCAGCGTCGTCAGTCCCAGCTGTCCGCCAGGCTCGTGCCCTTCGATTACCAGCGGCTTCAGGTTAGCGCGGGCCGTATAAAGAGCAGCGGTGTGCCCAGCGCACCCCGAGCCGATGATTACAACATTGCGTGTGTCCATATTTATGATCGAATGTCGGTAATAAACTGTGCCAATAGATAGATTCCAAAAATCGCATTTCGCTTCAGCGAGCCAGATGGAGAGCCGGGCGTCCCCGCCCGGTTCGCACCTCTAACTCCGCACCTGGCAAGCTCTCATAATCCCATCCTCATGTTGATTCACTTCTTGCCCCCGCTCGTGGAAACCTTCGCCGCGCGTCCCACGCCTAAGGCCGCCAATTCATGAGGCACCATCTTACGCACGCCCAACGCGTCCCGGTAACGCTCCATAATCGACGAGGCATCGCGAAAAATGGGCTCGTAGCTACTCTGATCCGTGGTCGGATTTCCCTCCGCCGCCGAACATCGCGCCAGCACGACCGATGCCTTGCCAAAGCGCTCTAGCTTTACTCGCGACACCGGAGTGCTGGTCGATAACATTGCGGCTGCCGAAACCACCGCCGAAGCCGTGTCTTCGATCGAAATCTGCATCAAGTCTTTGGGATCGCGCACCCGCAGCACCAGCGTCTCCACCATATCTTTCGCATCCACGCTGAATGAATACTGGACGTTGCTGAAGAATGTACTATCGGGAAACTCGCGTCGCACTCGCACATAATCGGCTGCCGATATCGCGCCAGGAGGCAATTTTTCCATGCCCGGAATCGGCGTGTTCTGGTCGAGCGTCGAATGTCCGCGCGAGACTTCGTAGTCCTTGCCAAAGACAGGTTTCCCAGGCAGTTTCGCCAGCGCGGACGTTAATTCTTTCTTTTCATCCGCCGACGGAGCACACACGTTAAGAACGTTAACTTTTACCGGAGGTTGCTGGGAATAGGCTGCCGCAACCATCGAAATTGCGGCCATCGCGATTAGAATTTTGTGAGGGAACACGGCGAAATTGTAACAGGCTCAGCCGACGCGCATGGCGTGACATTCTTTCCGCTGATCTCTTCCTGCTGCGCGCTTCTCACCTACCTAGTCGGCTGCTCCGGAATCCGCCGCTACGGAACCATGCCTGCGCAATAACTGTGGCAAGTTTTGCGAGAACGCAGAGCGCGGTAACACCATGTCACAGCCCACTTCGTGCGCTTTCTGCTTCAAGTCACCCTGCACATGAGACAGAAATCCTATGATCGACGTTCCCTTTTTCAGCTTACTTTTTAATTTTGGGATAAGCGTCAGAGGCTTGGCGTTGGCATTATTCAAGTCGAAGATAATTAGCGACGGCTTTTCTTCGCCATTCATTTTCATCCGGTCGGCGAGCTCTTTTTCGTTCTTGACGAACTCAACCTTCACATTCATTTTGCGGCCGGTATCCTGAATCTTGCTCAGGAAGAAAAGATCTTCAACAAAGGCAAACACACGCGATGCCGCGTTTTCTTGCGGAACCGGCAATGGTTCTGGATCTGTCACTGGATACGACGAAGAGAAGCCAGGCCGGCGCGGCCCTCGACCGCCGCCATTGCCGTTGTCGTTGCCCATGTTGGCACGGTAGCTGTGATCCATGGGAGCCGTGAATATTCCCTGGTGCTCCTGACGATCGCGGCCCATCGGGCCACCAGCAGCTCGTCTCGCCGGACGCCGTCCGCGGCGCCGTCTATGTTTCCCTCCTCCTGGGGAGGGATGTCCGGGTCCTGCATTCATATTTTTTCTCTTGTTAAAATTTGAAGTTAATCCCAGGCCTGAATCGCAGGCCTTCACTGCTCTGTATTCGATTTGCATTCGGCGCATAGAGTGCGGAACACGTAGCTTCCCACGCGTGTTCACTACACTTCGGCTACCGGCAGACCCTACCCCACATCGGCTGGATGCTATTCGAGAACGCTATTCGAAGACGATGTTCAAACTTTTCTAAATCTAGGCGCCGGGAGTCGTATTGGCGCGAACGGCCAGCCTGGAAGGCAAGCCATTGGGAACATCTTGATGTTACTCACGAAACCATCGTGTGCGCAAGGGGGGAGTGACCTTAGTTTTCCACACCGGGCATTGGAGGTCGCAGCCTGGCGCTATGTTCTGTATGCAACACAGCGTCACGCATTGCAAATTGCCGACCGCACCAGTCCGCTGCAAAACTCAAGTTTCGTCTCAGCGCATCGCTTAAGCGATCCGTAAGTTCTTTGCAATGAGATGCCCTTTGAGGACTGCGCCTCCAACACCAAGTTTTTCAACAATCTGTGAAGTCGCCTCACAAATACGCCGATATAGTACGTGTGAAACCTTCTCCCGCAAAAGAAAAAGCACCACAGTCACTGGCGTTGCCCGGTCAGCGCTACGTTGCCCGTCAGGCAATACTCGATCGAGCTCAGAATGTTTTCGGATACGAAATTCTTTTCCGAAATGGCGTCGAAAACTTCTTCAACGCCGATCCCGAACTTGCCGCCCGGTCCACTTTAGACAGTTCCTTGCTCTTTGGCATCACCACCCTCTGCGATAACCGTCGCGCTTTCGTGAACTGCACACGAGAAGTCTTGTTCAAAGATCTCATCACCCTCTTGCCTCCGTCGCAGGCGGCAGCAGAGATTCTGGAAACGGTCGAGCCTGAAGATCGCGTCATTGCCGCATGCAAGCGCCTCAAAGCAGCAGGCTATCTCATCGCGCTGGATGACTTCGCGCCCAACGATCCGCGCATACCCCTTTGCGAATTTGCCGACATCATCAAGGTTGATGTCCGCGCTACACGCCCCGAGGAACGCGCGGCAATGATAAGAAGGTTTGCAACTCCCAAGTGCAAAATGCTCGCGGAAAAACTCGAGACGCCCCACGAGTTTCAACAAGCCCGCGATATGGGATTTACTTATTTCCAGGGATATTTCTTCTGCCGTCCCGAACTCGTCATAGGCCGCGAGCTTCCAGCCAGCCGGGTGCACTATGTTCGGCTGCTGGAAATGGTTTCCCGCGCGGAAATCGATATGGTTGAACTCGAAGGCTTATTGAAACAGGAAGCCTCGATTTCGTATCGCTTGCTCCGCTATCTGAATTCGCCTGTCTTTGGCTTGTCCCTCGAAGTCAAATCGATCCGCCATGCCATGGCTATCCTCGGAGAGCGCGAGATGCGGCGCTGGATCCGCCTCATTGTTACAGTAGGCGCTGCCGAGCAAACCTGCAGCGAACTCATCCTCATGGGATTGGCTCGCGCCCGCTTTTGCGAACTTCTTTCCAAGCACGTGCAGTCGGATGGCGATCTTTTTCTTATGGGCCTGCTCTCGGTGATGGACGCCATTCTGGAAGTCAGCGTGGAGGTCCTCCTCGAACAAATTCCCGTAGAGCGAGAAATCAAGGCGGCCCTGCTCGGCCAGAAAAGCACTCTTCAGCCCTTGTATAAACTCATGTTGGCCCACGAGTCAGGGCGATGGGCAGAATCAAGCGAAATTGCCAGAAGTTTAAAATTGTCTGATGAAGAGGTCGCCACCAACTGGTTTCAAGCCTTGCAATGGGCTCAGGAAGCGACCACAGGCGTCTGATGTCAATCCCTAACGTTCGCATGCGAAACGCGGATAGTGCTTTCAGTTTCGGCCAGCTTCAGTCAACCCGTGGAATCATAAAGCTCCCTCCTGCACCAAGGCTGACCGCCAGCCTCCTTTCCATCCGCCTTTCACATGACGCCATTCACTCTCCAGACGCCCTCCGACACCGTTGAATGCAGCCGGCAAGCCCTGTCCGCCACTTTTTGCTATAAACGTCTTACCCTCAATGCCATCACGCTACGCCAAATGGATGTACGACTGGGAGACGCGGCTCACGTCAGTGGACAATAACCGTGTCGTCCGTCCGCTGGACTGGGGCCTCGATTGGACGCAGCACTGGCCCAGTTGCAACGGCGGCCCTTCCGGCCAAGCCTCCCGCGACCTGCTGGAGTACTTCTCGCGTTTCAACGACCACATCATCCAGGACAGCGACAGGTTTTATTCCTATCAGAAGCCGACAGATTTCCGCCTGGAGCGCCGCGAAGTTCTAGTCTTCAGCACACGAGAAACTCCCGACCCCCGCCTCGAAGAAAAAGTTCGCGGCACTCATGCCGACTTTCTGCGCTTCACCTCGCCCGTAGCGACGCCGTTCCCGGAAAATAATTTGGTGAACGCCCGCTGGTTCCCCGCCCGCGGACGCCGCGCCGTAGTTCTCCTGCCCCACTGGAACTCCGATGCCATCTCCTACAACGCCCTCTGCCGCGTGCTCAACTACATGGGCATCGCCGTGCTGCGCCTGAGCATGCCGTATCACGATATCCGCCGTCCCGCCGAAATCGATCGCGCCGACTACGCCGTCTCCGCCAACATCGGACGCACCCTCGATTCAGTCCGCCAGGGCGTAATCGACGCCCGCTGCTGCCTCGACTGGCTAGAGTCGCAAGGCTACAACCGCCTCGGCATAGTCGGCACCAGCCTGGGATCGTGCTATGCCTTCATTGCCACCGCCCACGATTCAAGAATAAAAGTGGCCGCCTTCAATCACGCCTCCACCTACTTCGCTGACGTAGTCTGGCACGGCCAATCCACCCGCCACATCCGCGAAGGCTTGGAACAGGGCATCGATTTAGAGAATCTGCGACAAGTTTGGAAAGCCGTCAGCCCCATGGTTTACTTCGACAAATTTTCCCGCTGGCCTCGCCGCACCCTGATCATCTACGCGAAGTACGACATGACCTTCCTGCCCGAATTTTCCGAGCAGGTAGTAGAGCAATTCGAACAACACAACCTCGACCACAAAGTAGTCGTGCTACCCTGCGGCCACTACACGCTAGGCGAAACGCCCTACAAATACATGGACGGCTGGCAGCTAGCCAACTTCCTCCGCACCGCCTTCGAATAGCCACAAATTTTTTATTCTTGCGGCCCCAATAGCTGTTTTCTGCCCCTCCCTCACTATTACCGCATGGCCCCGACTTAAATATGTGCATCACCGTGGAAGAGCGGCCCTTAAGGGCCGCGTAACCTCGCAAAAAGCGTACGGGCTTTAGCCCCTGCGCTACCTGCCAACTCCAACCTCCGCGCCCTCAGACTATAATTGCGCGTCATACATGGCTCTCGCCTCCGGCACAAAACTCGGACCTTATGAAATTCAATCTCCGCTCGGCGCTGGCGGAATGGGCGAAGTGTATCGCGGCACCGACACGCGTCTTGATCGCGCCGTAGCCATCAAGGTTCTTGCCTCTCATCTCTCTTCCTCTCCCGAACTCAGACAGCGAATGGAGCGCGAGGGCAGAGCGATTTCTTCACTCAACCATCCTCATATCTGCCATCTCTACGATGTCGGCTCGCAGGACGGCACCGATTACCTGGTGATGGAATTTCTTCAAGGCGAAACTTTGGCGGAACGGCTGCGCAAAGGCGCAATGCCGCTGAACGAAATTCTGAAAATAGGCATTGCCATCGCTGAAGCACTTGCGGTTGCTCACCGCCAAGGCATCGTTCACCGCGACCTCAAGCCCGGCAATATTATGTTGACGCCAGGCGGCGCGAAGCTAATGGACTTCGGGCTTGCGAAACCGCTGGGCCTGCAGAACTCAGGTGCCGGATCTGGTTCAGTGCCCGCTTTCACCGCTGTAGCCACGCTAAGCGGACCCAGTCCCCTAAGTCCCTTGACTACGGCGGGCAGCATCATCGGCACCATTCAGTACATGTCGCCGGAGCAGATCGAAGGCAAAGAAGCCGACGCCCGCTCTGACATTTTTGCGTTTGGCGCAGTGCTTTACGAGATGGCGGCGGGAAAGCGTCCTTTCGAAGGCAAGAGTCAAATCTCGCTGGCATCTTCCATTCTGGAAAAAGACCCGGAGGCGATCAGCGCTCTCAAGCCGAATACTCCGGCGGCCTTCGAACATATTGTTACGACCTGTTTGCAAAAAAATCCTGAGGACCGATTTCAGTCTGCTCATGACATAAAACTGGAACTGGCGTGGGTTGCCGCCGACCGGCCTGCAGCGCCGGCGACGAGCGCAACGTCGCTGCCTTCATCTTCGCGCCTGAAGCAGCGCATCAGCTGGGCGGCCGCTGTTATCGCAGCAATAGTTCTGGGCGCTGCCGCTGGAATGTTTCTCTTTCATCCGGCCAAACCTGCACGCTCCATCCGCACCATTATCAATGCTCCGGAAAAGACTTCGCTCAATCTGACCAGCGACACCGCCGGACCGCCGGTCCTGTCACCAGACGGCGCATCCATCGCATTCGCTGCCAGCGGCGCTGATGGCAAGACAGCACTCTGGGTTCGACCGATGAACATGGTGGAGGCGCATATTCTCCCCGGGACCGAGGGCGCGATATTTCCGTTCTGGTCGCCCGACAGCCACGCGCTGGGATTTTTTTCCAACAGCAAGTTAAAGACAATCGATCTCGACGGCGGCTCACCCCAGGTGGTTGCAGACGCGCAACTCGGGCGCGGAGGCGCATGGGGCGCCGACGGCGTAATAGTATTCTCTGCCAACCCCATCTCACCCTTGTTGCGCGTCAACGCCAACGGGGGAAGTCCAGTAGCAGTCACCAAGATCGACGCGACTCAACATACCTCGCATCGATGGCCCTTTTTCCTGCCCGACGGCAAGCATTTCCTCTACCTCGCACTGCACCACGATCCCGCCCGCGCGGCGAATAACACGCTTTACTATGCATCGATCGACGGCCACGAGAATCGTCCTCTCTTCCGTTCCCAATCGAATGCGGTTTACGCAGATGGATATCTTTTGTTCGCGCGCGGAGATGTGCTTATGGCGCAGCCCTTCGATCCCTCCAGTGGAAAGCTCAGCAACGAGCCGCGAACTTTGGCCAAAGGCGTAATGAATGACTTTGCGACCTGGCATATGGACGCATCCGCTTCCAGCGATGGGTTGCTGGTATTCGGCAGCGGCAGCATCGCCGACCTGCAACTGGTTTGGATGGATCGTAGCGGGAAGCAGATTAGCACCATCGCCGAGAAGTTCACGAATTTGCAGTTCGCGCAGATCTCCCCGCAAGGCGACCGCGTCGCTCTTCAAATTGATGCAGGAGTGAACGATATCTGGGTGCTCGACTTGGCGCGCGGAGTCCGCACCAGGCTGACCTTTGGACCCGTAGCAAATATCTTCCCGGTTTGGTCCCCCGATGGTAAGTGGATCGCCTACAATTCGAATCGTATGGGTCAGTACGGCCTTTATCGCAGGCCCTCTGACGGTAGCGGCGCGGAAGAGCTTCTGCTGAATCAAGAGCAGCCGGTTATCGCCAGTAGTTGGTCGGCCGATGGAAAGTATCTGATTTATTCAAAGCAGTTGCAGGATAGTTCGTACCAGATTTGGGCATTGCCACTTGATGGCGAGCGCAAACCTTCGCTGGTGCTGAAGGGCGGTGATCAGGCCCACCTCTCACCTGACGGCCATTGGCTCGCCTACACCTCCAGCGAATCCGGCCTGCTCGAGGTGTACGTCGTGGCCTTTGGCGGCGGACAAGGCAAGTGGCAAGTCTCCTCCAACGGAGGAAACTTGCCGCAGTGGAGCAGAGACGGCAAAGAGCTCTATTACATGGACCCGACTTACAATCTTGTCGCGGTGCCCGTAACTCAGGCCGGCGGCGCCTTACAATTCGGCGCTCCTCAGACGCTTGTCCCCACTTGGTCCGCTCCCCAGGTCTTCTACGATTTCTCTCCCGACGGCAAGAAAATTCTTCTCGACAGAGTCTCGCAGTTAGTCAGCCAATCCGTCACCGTAATTTCAAACTTCACGGCGGAGTTGAAGAAGTAAGAACAAACTCTTCCGAGCGGGCCGCCAGCGATCCCCCGCATTTTCGCAACATCCTATATTTTCTGTGACCCTCTGTATCTCTGTGTTCCCTGTGGTTCGAAGACCTTTACCACAGAGGACACAGAGATACAGAGGGACACAGGGGAAAATATTTTCGCGAACTCTACGCCGCCGGCGGAGCCAGCTTTTGAACACCCGGCACATCTCCACCCAGCCAATCCGGATGCTTCGCCGTAGAGTCGAAATGCGACGAAGTCTTGAATAATTCGTACTTTCCGGCCATCGCCACTTCTTTCGTCTTCGCCAGCAGTTGCGCCATCTGCTCCCGATTCATTGGCTGAAAAGCTTTGGCCGCTTCAAATGCCTGGTCCAAAATTTCCGGCTTATCGATTCCCGTAATCACAACCGATGTCGGCAGGCTTAACGCGTAGTGCAGGCACTCCAGCGGAGTCACTGCTTTACTTTTCAGAATTACGCCATCTCCCATCGACTTCATGCCGAGGACGCCGATGTTCTGTTTCACCAACTCCGGCAAAACCATCTGCGCAAAACTGCGGAAGTGCGCGTCCATCACGTTCAGCGGCATCTGCACCGTATCGAAGAGGAAGCCATGCTCGGCGGCCACTTTCAGCATATACAGATGAATGTGCGGATCTTTGTGGCCGGTGAAGCCGATATAGCGAATCTTCCCCGCCTTCTTAGCCGCCAGCATCGCTTCGTTCGCTCCGCCCTCCGCAAAAATGCTATCGGGATCGTCAAAGCGAATCACTTCATGATGCTGCACCAGATCGATGTGGTCCGTTTGCAAACGTTCCAGGCAAGTCTCGATCTGCCGTTTCGCAACTTCTTTCGTGCGGCCATCGATCTTCGTCATCAGAAAAACTTTCTGGCGATATCCATCCTTCAAGGCTTTTCCCATCAGCACTTCACTCTGGCCTTCGTTGTAATCCCAACTGTTGTCCAGAAACGTAATCCCGCGATCAACCGCACTGCGCACTAGTCGGACGCTTTCATCCTCCGTGAGCCCATGCTGCGCAATATGGTATCCCCCCATCCCGATCGCCGAAACTTTCTCGCCCGTGTGTCCGAGCGTTCGATAAAGCATGTCGCCCTTGCGTGTTCCCGCGGATGAGGTCAGCGGAATCTGATTGATGCGGTCTTTCTCGTGCTCTTGCATGGCCATAGGTTCTTCCTGAGCGTGAACTGCGGGTAGAGTGCTTGCCGCGCCGCAGACAGCGGCGGCCTTCAAAAATTGCCGACGTTTCATAAAGGGCCTTCGTCTGACATGATCGGTGAACTTTGTCAGCGTTGAGATGGCGTCGAGGCCCTTCGCGTTACTGACTTGCGGTGCTTATCTTTTGGCTGTCACTTGATCCGAGATCCGGTCGTACTCGGCCTTGGGCAAAATGTGCCGAGTCACCACATCGCGTGCGTCGTCGTAAGGACGTCCCGCAATCACCCGGTCAGCCTCCGCCGGACTCATGCCCGGCAGGCTCATCAACTGATCCCTTGTCGCCACGTTCAAATCGAGCGGCTTGTTGCGATTCCATCCTTCGCGTACGCCCTCGGCCATGGCCTTGGCATCGCTTTTTATTGCCGCAGTAGCTTCCGCAGTTCGTTCTCTAACCTCTTGCGGGCTTTGTTGTTGCTGCGTACAGCCCAATAACGCGGCCAACAGCACAATTGCCGGAACACATACCAATTTCAGGAAGTTCATTTTGAAGTCTCCCTTACGTCGTCTTTGGATGAATTCGGTTGCAGTTCGGTTGGCCTTTATTCTGGGAGTAGATTTCTGTGGAAAATCCAACTTCTAGATGTCAACGGCCTTTCGTTGACATTCCAGATGTTCGCGAGCTTTTCGCGGACAAGAGTGTCCGCGCCACAGTAAAATAGCGAGCGGTGCCTTCTATGAAAAATTCCGCTATGTCCCGTCCGCTCTACGAAGTCGATCCGCAGATCGCCAACGCTATCGACAATGAAACCCGCCGCCAGCACGAAGGCCTGGAACTGATCGCGTCTGAAAATTTTGTAAGCGAAGCCGTGCTCGAAGCCGCAGGGTCCGTATTCACCAACAAGTACGCGGAGGGATATCCCGGCAAGCGCTACTACGGCGGCTGCGAATTCACCGACGTAGTGGAAGACCTGGCGCGCGAGCGGGCCAAAAAACTTTTCGGCGCCGAGAATGTAAACGTACAGCCGCACTCCGGATCGCAAGCCAATCAAGCTGCATACTCCGCAGTGATCAAGCCGGGCGACACGATTTTAGGACTGAATCTCGCTCACGGCGGCCACCTCACCCACGGCCATCCGTTGAATTTTTCCGGCAAGACCTACAAGATCGTCCCTTACGGAGTCACCAAGGAAACCGAAACCATCGATTACGATGACCTCGAAAAAATCGCCACTACTGAGCGTCCCAAGCTGATTATCGGCGGCGGCAGCGCGTATCCGCGAATCATCGACTTTGCCCGCATGCGTCAGATTGCCGACAAAGTCGAAGCCCTCTATCTCGTCGATATGGCGCACTTCGCAGGCCTGGTCGCTGGCGGAGCCCATCCCTCACCAGTTCCCCACGCGCATATCGTAACGTCAACCACCCACAAAACTCTTCGCGGACCTCGTTCCGGCATGATCCTGAGCAAGCAGGAATTCGCCGCCGCCATCGACAAAACAGTTTTCCCCGGCATGCAGGGAGGCCCGCTGGTTCATATCATGGCTGCCAAAGCGGTCTGCTTCCTCGAAGCATCGCAGCCAAGTTTCCGCGACTACGCGCGACAGATTGTGGCCAACGCAAAAGTTATGGCCGAAGCGCTCGCGGCGGAGGGCTATCGCATCATCTCCGGCGGTACCGATACGCATCTCATGCTCGTCGACGTTTTCGCCAAGGGCATGCTGGGAAGCGAAGCGGAGAAAGCGCTTGGCGAAGCCGGCATCACCGTCAATAAAAACGCGATTCCGTTTGACACGAATCCTCCGATGAAGCCGAGCGGCATTCGCATCGGCACCCCGGCCATCACTACGCGTGGCATGAAAGAAGCCGAGATGCGGCAGATCGCACACTGGATCGCGGAGGCACTCAATCATCGCACCGACACCGCAATGTTGAGCAAAATCCGCAAACAGGTGCTCGAAATGGCCGATGAGTTCCCCCTGTACGCCGAGCGCCGCGCCAAAGCCCCGGCAGAAGTGCGCGCCTAGCTGTATATATCAGTTGTCATCCTGAGCGAAGCGAAGAAAAGCTTTCACCACGAAGGGGCACGAAGGTTCACGAAGTAGAACTTCTCGAGCCGTCCTTCGTGGACCTTCGTGCCCCTTAGTGGTGAAAGCTCTTCCGCATTTGCCCACGCCGCTGGGATGCGGAGCCCTTCGCTCTGCGAAATTCCTCGTGCCCCTCTATGCTGCCTGTGATTAAATCCAATCTGTGAAAGTAGCCATCGACATCCGTCGCATGACGGAATTTGGGGTGGGGACCTACATCCGGAATGTGGTCCGCACCTTGGCGCGCTTGGACCTCGAGAGCGATTATTTCCTGATTGGATCTCCGGCAAAAGTCGCCGAATGTGGTCCACTGCCACCAAATTTTCACACCGTAGAACTCCACAGCCGCGACGATACGTTTCGAGGCAATCGCGAATTTAGAGCCATTGTTCGCCGCGTCGGTTGTGACGTAGTTCACATTCCCCACATGTTCTGGATTCCACGTGGCCTCGGGTGCCCCTACATTCTCACCGTTCACGATTTGTTAGAACACATGTATGGATCGCGCAATGCCTCCAGTCTGCGGCGCGCAATGCACTTTTACCTGACCCGGCGCGTCTTGCGCAAAGCGGCCCGCATCATCGCCGTTTCTCAGTTCACCAAGAATGAAATTGAGAAATTGTTGTCCATCGCCGACGAGCGCATCGAGGTTGTCTACAATGCGATTGACGAACGTTTTTTGCACGGCCATGCCACCGAAGCCGATCGCGAAATGATTGCGCAACGCTACCTCGTGAACTATCCGTTTATTTTGTACGCCGGCGCAATTCGTCCGCACAAAAACGTAGTGCGTATTATTGAGGCATTTTCCGCTCTGAAAAGTGAATTGTTGAAGGAGACCGGGAAAGAGCAACAATTCGCCGATCTGAAGCTCATCATCATCGGAGACGACTTATCGAGCCATCCGCGGCTGCGGCGCACCGTAGTGCGCGGCGGTGTGCAGAATGATGTACGTTTTTTGGGATTTGTGCCAATCGACGTCCTGCGAATTTTCTATGATGTCGCCAAAGTTTTTGTCTTCCCCTCGCTTTATGAAGGATTCGGATTGCCTCCGCTCGAAGCGATGGCCCATGGAACTCCAGTCGTCACCTCGAACACGTCGAGCTTGCCGGAAGTCGCGGGCAACGCGGCTTTGCTGGTCAATCCAGAAAACGTGTTTGAGATTCGGCGAGGGCTGCAGCGCGCGCTGCTCGATCCGATTCTTCGCACTCGAATGAAACAACTCGGTTACGAGCAAGCCCAGCGCTTTTCGTGGACTAACTCCGTTTCCAGGATCCTCGAAATCTACCGCGAAGTAGCCGGTGAACGCGTGTCACACACCGTAGCCGCCGACTGAGGCCAACTCTTACTTCCCGCATCGACATTCCCACTCTTATCGCTCCCGTATAATGAACTTTCTACGATGAATTCCGGCGCCACGCCTGCTAACGACCACTCCCAATTTCAAACCTCATCCTATCCAATAAGAATTGATTCGCCGGCGCTCGCCTACAATCGCCTGTTTTCTGACTGGCGGATAGCCATTCTTGTCCTGATCGCGCTCTGGGCGGTCGTCTACCTGTCTGGCTTGTCGCATCCCGCACTGCTCGACGATGCCGACACTGTCCACGCCGAGGCCGCGCGCGAAATGCTGCAGCGCCACGATTGGGTGACCCTATATGTGAATAACATCCGCTATCTGGAAAAAGCCCCGCTGATGTATTGGTGCGTCGCCGCAAGCTATAAGCTTTTCGGCATCAGCGAATGGAGCACGCGCTTTCCCCTGATGCTGATCGTGCTCGCCATGATTCTCTCCACATACGGTTTGGGACGCTGGGCTTTCGGCGGCGAAGGCGGATTCGATTCCGCGCTCGTACTCGCCACCGCGCTCGGCCCATTCCTTTTTACCCGCTTCCTGATTCCCGACGTAGCTGTAGGACTCTGGCTCACGCTAACGTTTTGGCTTTTTCTCATAACGCTGCAACAAACAAGAGTTCAAAAGGAAGACCAACTCAAGCCCCCGCTGTGGACCTGCTGGAGCCTCGCCGCCGTGTGCGCCCTCAACGTGCTGACAAAGGGCTTGATCGGACTCGTCTTTCCATTTGGCGCGATCGGCCTCTATCTTCTTCTCACAGGAAACTTGCGGCACTTGCTGAAGCTGCGCCTGGTTTCGAGCACGCTGGTTTTTCTTGCGATCGCAGCACCCTGGCACATTCTCGCGGCTCTGCGAAATCCAACGCAAGGACACGTGCGCGGATTCCTATGGTTTTATTTCGTCAACGAACACATCCTGCGCTTCCTCAACAAGCGCATGCCCCGCGACTATGACACAGTCCCGCTCTTGCTCTTCTGGGCCTTACTGGTTTTATGGCTGCTGCCCTGGACAGTATTCATCCCGCAGTCGCTGCAAGAAATCCCAAGAGAGTGGCGTGAATTTCGTTCACAATTAACGCGCCGCCAGCAGGCGTATTTATTGTTCTTTTTGTGGAACCTCGTAATCGTAGGCTTCTTCAGCCTCTCCACGCGGCAGGAATATTACACAATCCCGGCAATCCCGGGGTTGGCACTGCTCGTAGGTGGATGGCTGCAGCGAGAACGCGCATCCTCTGCAGACAGCCCGGAGCGCCGCAAGGGCCGCGTCTCGTCAATGGTGTTGCTGGCCGTCGGCCTACCGATCGCGGCGGTAGGCTTCGCATTACTTTTCTTCTCCAAGGCGCCGCCGCCGGGCACGGATTTGTCCGACTTACTGCGAAAGAATCCGCAGGATTACGCGCTCTCTTTCGGACATTTTCTCGATTTAACTCCGCAAGCAATGGGAGCGTTCCGCGTACCCCTGTTCGGATTTTCCTTTGCGTTCTTAGCGGGCACGTTGGCAAACTGGATTTTGCGCCGCCGCGGCCGAGCCGGTGCCGGAAATTTTGCTCTCGCAGCAATGGCTGTCGTGCTGCTCGCCTGCGTTCGCATTGCGTTCGGCATTTTCGCGCCAATTATTTCTTCGAAAGATCTGGCGATGGCGATTCGCGAACAGTATCGTCCCGGCGATCAGATCGTTGTAACCGGACTATACGAAAACGCGTCAACCCTTAATTTTTACACTGGCGTTCCCCTGCACAGCCTCCGCACTCCCGGAGGAAATATGTGGTACGGCACGCAATTTCCCGGAGCCCCAAAAGTTTGGGAGACACAGTCCTCGTTCGTCACAATGTGGGAAGGCCCCCAGAGAGTATTTTTGTGGACCGATCAGGACGATCCAGCCGTACTGCGAGGCTTGACCAGCTACGTAGTGGCCAAGCGCGGCGGCAAAACTATCTTTTCGAATGAGCCAATGAAAACGTCGGAGTAGAGTTCGTCTTCCGTTTTGAAGGGGGCTCAGCCGCGCCGGAAAATCACAAAATCAATGCGGCTTTAGCCGCTGCGGGGGAGTCTTTCGCTCGTTAAGGAGTTTTCCCGCAGCCTGCTTAGCGACATCCCGCTAACCCTAGAAGCGAGCAGCGTCCAAGAAAAGTCGCAAGGAAGTTCCGCCTCGATCAACCTTTCGTAGAAACCCGGGTCAGTCTTCCGTCCTGCAAATCAAAAACATCGCCTCGCCAGTGGATACGGTTGCCCATAAAACTTGCGACCCAGACGAAAGGAGCAATCAAATCTCGCAGCGGCAACAGGAAAAGAGTGTTTAGCAAACGGCTGCGAAACCCCCAGCGATCGTTGAGCACAACATCTGCCGCGACAAATGCGACCGCCATTCGCACCGTGAAAGTTACTGCCAATAATACCCACGCCCACGCGGCTCCGCGAGCAGCGAGCAGCGCAACTATTGCCCAGGGCAATCCAAAAGTGAACAGCAGGCCGGCATATCCCCATTGACGAGCATCGCGAATCGTTCGCGACCACCTTAGTTGATGACGAAGAAATTGCCTTAGAGTGTAAGCCGGAAGGAACGTGGCCACGGTCGCGGCGCTCAGCTCGACCTTCTTCCCGGTAGCTGCGATGCGGCGTCCGAGCTCATAGTCATCCGCCAGACAATCCAGCAGTGCTTCGAAGCCGCCGATGGCTTGGAGATCGCTGCGACGAAACGCCAGCGTCGATCCCAATCCAAAGTGCAATCCTCTCTCAAGAAAACGGGCGCTCAAAACGCCCGGAATAAAGTCGGTGCTGATGCTCATGGCTTCGAGGCGCGAACCCAGTGTCGGGCCGGGAACGCCATGGTAGAGACAAGTCACGAGCCCAACAGAATGGTCGGCGAAGGGCGCAACTACATTTTGTAAATAATCTCGAGCCACCCGAATGTCGCTGTCGTTCACTAGAAGAATTTCGTGACGCGCCGAGGGCAGCATCTGTAGCAGATTGCTGACCTTGATGTTTGCACCGAGAACGCGGTTGCAAACGATCAGTTCGATGGGGACATGTGGATACTTCGCCTGTAGCTTACGCACAGTATCGATCACAGGATCGTTGGCATCGCTGACTCCGAAGATCAACTGGGGTTCAGGATAGTGCTGCTCGCAATGACTGCAGAAACTCTCCCAGATTTCAGGATCGATCCCCTTCAACGGCTTTAGGATCGAAACCGGGGGCAGCAGCCGACCGTCGCGCAGTGAAGTTTGCCTGAGCTTTTTTTGCCGATCACGAAGAAAGTCCATCATCCCAACCGCTGAAAGTGCGTAAAAAAAAAGACTCCCGACAGTTCCTATTACGGCCACAACTTCAAGTGCATCGGAGAGGCGCGAAAATACTGTCATGGAATTCTCAAGAAACACGACCCGGTTAATCGAAAAACTGTGGATAGGCCGCGTTCAACGGTACATAGCTCGCTGCGGCTCCAGTTTAACAGCGCTGTACTTCATCAATACAAGCAACTCCTATCATTTTGTCCCAATGGCTGTTCTCTCAGAATTGATGACGGAGAACTGCGAACCTCCCTCATGTGCATTCGTTCAAACAATCTCATATCCCCGGTGCACTATAATGAATTCGGTTGGCAGCCGGACCGGACGGTCGCTCGTCGAAAGACGGGAGGAAAGTCCGAACTCCGCAGAGCAGTGTGCCGGATAACGTCCGGGAGGGTGGCCCACCCTTGCGTTTTTTGCAGAGTGGGTTGATTCGACGGAAAGTGCCACAGAAAACATACCGCCCGGGCCGCGAGGTTCAGGTAAGGGTGAAAAGGTGCGGTAAGAGCGCACCGCCGGAGCAGTAATGCGCCGGGCAGGGCAAACCCCACACGGAGCAAGACCAAATAGGGAGGGATTTTCTAGCAAGCCTTCGGGTGTGCTGGATAAGCGTGCCGGCTCGGCGCGCCACAACCTCCGGGTAGGTCGCTTGAGCCACGCAGTAATGCGTGGCCCAGAGGAATGACCGTCCCGCCGCAAGGCGGACAGAATTCGGCTTACAGGTCCGGCTGCCAT
>Ga0182024_10010692_pt1 | contig 18656 bp, 26 predicted proteins | sample P32metaG_FD_120480 | JGI IMG/M metagenome (GOLD analysis project Ga0182024, IMG submission 120480) | Permafrost microbial communities from Stordalen Mire, Sweden - P3-2 metaG (Illumina Assembly) | ecosystem: Environmental > Terrestrial > Soil > Wetlands > Permafrost | place: Sweden: Stordalen... | reverse complement strand
TGAACTCTCGCGGGCAGAAGAGGAACTGAACTTCAAAATGCACGACAAGTCGGCCAAGATCGACGACGTAGCCAGAGCGCAGCGCGAATTGAACGCCGTGCAGGTCGCGATGCTGATCCCGCTCAATCAGGAGGTCGCGGCGGCGAAAGAGCTCGCAGAAAGCAGCGCGACGCAGGCAGCCGGCCTAGCTGCCCTCGCGCAGGCGCAGACGGACGTCGAGGGCCGCCTCAGCACTCTCGTTCCAGGGACTGACGCGTATAGGGTCGCGCAGCGCGACCTCAACGAGGTGATCACTGCGACGATCATGGTCCTGGAGGAGCAGGCCAAGGCAGACGAGAAGGGTGTTCAGAATGCGGCGACGCGCCAAGTATCGCTTGTGAAACTGGCGCAGGACGAGGCCGCGCTCCGCGAGGAGCTGAAGAAAACCAATCTTACCCTTGGTGAGCGCAAGAGCCTTGAGGATTCGATCATCGACGCCGAGGAGGCGCGCGGCGATTTCACTGGCTACATGGTTCGGCAAATAAGGAACGAACTAAAGGCCGCAGAAGAAGAAATCTCCAAAGACATCTCAGCGTTTGGCCTCAACCTGGCCACATCGCTCAACACCGCGATGGACTCTGGAATGAAAGCGGCGTTCTCAGGGAAGGATCCCATGAAGGCGATGAGCACGTCGATGCTCTCGTCCTTAGGCAACATCTTTTCGAGCATGGGCCACGCGATGCTTACCCAGGGCCTGATCATGTCGGGCTTTGAGCCCGCGCTTTCCGATCCGCTCACCTCGGGCCCTGCCGCGATCGCAGTCGGCGTGCTGCTCTCCGCGTTGGGCGCCACGCTGGGCGGCATCATGCAAGGCGACACCTCCTCCGGCGGCGGCGGGAGCTACTCGAAGAACGCGCCGCAGACCACCAACACCACGTATTTCCAGACCGGCGCGGGCAATGAAGCCGGCGGCGTCTCGCCGCAGCCGGGCATGCCCAACGTCACGATCATCGGCCACAACGATCCGCAGGCACAGCGGGATCTCGGCCGGATGATGGTGAACATGTCGCAGCGCGGCATCGCGATGGGCTGATCCACATGGCCGGCGCCTTCCCCTCCTATCCGAGCATCGTGTGGACCGACGCCGTCGGCCCCACGATCATCACGACCCCGATCCCCTATCTCGGCAACTGGTCGCCGGACGAGATCATCGTCGGCCAAGAGGGGACGCAACTCGGCGCAGGGCTCGTCCAGAACTTCGTCTTCCGCATCGACTACGTGGTCTCCTTCGAGATCCCGTTCATCCCGATGGCGTCCACACCGTTGCTTCAACGGTTGAAGTTCTGGCTCGCGGGCGGCGGCCAGGTCACGGTCAACACGAACGACAACGCGCAGCGGGTCTATACCTGCGTCATCTGGCCGAGCGACGGCAGCGGCAACTCAAAGCCGCCCAAGTGGACATATGACCGCGCGAACCTGGAGTACACGCTGACGGTGTACTTGAAGAACGTCGCCGCGGCCAACCTGCTCGCGATCTACCCCGACATCGGCTTCGGCGCCCCGCCGCCCGCGCAGGTCCCGCAGATCATCGTGAGCCCGGCGGTCGCGCAGCTCACGTTCCCGTAGGACCGGGCCGTGGCCACCAACACGCTCGTCTATGGCGTCCGGATCCGGAACGTCGAGAACACCGTCGATGATTGGGTCTTCACGAGCAATCCGACGGACCTCTCGCCCTATGTGGCCGAGGCGCCCACGGGTGACGGCCAGGAGCTCGATCCGCTCAAAGGGTCGGTGACCGTCGGGCAGTACCGGATCAAGCTCGTGGACTGGCTGACCGGGCCCAACACCCGCGCGGTGACGTCCATCCTGGCCGACGTCAACGGTCGGCTCCAGCAGCTCTCGCGCCTCGTGTTCATCGAGACGAGCACCAACGGCGCGCCGTACGTCCCGCTCGTGGCCGGCTACACCACCGAAGTGCAGCTCACCGATGCGATGCACTTTGAGTTCACGATCGGCAACACGCGGCGGATCGAGCTCAATACCAACGTCTTTCAGACGGCCACGCCGCTGTTCAACGGCGTCAGTTGCGCGCTGGGCGGCCCGATCCAGAACGGGTGGGGGCCCGTCGATGATCATGGGCCGGTGCTCTTCGTGGTCAACTACGTGAGCGCCGCCGTGGTGGGCATCCAGTGGGTCGCTGGCCCCGCGCCACCGGCGTATACGCAGATCAATTTCCTGAACGTGCCCCCGAATCGGCGCGGGATGCCGACTGGCGTGCTGAACAACGTGTTCAACCGCACGGCCGCGTGGGCCGAGGTGGTCGATACGTGGATCGCCTCCGACAACATCTACGCCTCGTATGCCGGCAACAGTGCGTCCCCCGCGGGCCCAGGCGTGTTTAGCGCGCTCTACGACTTCACCTCGCGCGCGCTCCTGGGACAGTTCCCAATGCTCGCCTCCAAGGGCAACGCCCAGCCCAGTTGGTTGGCGCATCCCGATCCTTTCGGCAACCCGCTCTACGCGGGCTTCCACCCGATCATGGATCAAATGGGCCAGATGAACCTGAACTGGCCCTCGGGCGATGCGATCCCCCAGCCCGTGGCTGGCACGCTGTTCTACGTCTACATGTTTCCCTCGCAGATCGACGCCGATCATCCGGTGCACATCATGGCGCACCCGATGGACATCATTGCCAATCTCGACCTCGAGAACGGCGTGATGAACGACGGCACCTCGGTGGCCGCGGTGCGCTTGGCGATCGGGCCCGATGTGCGTCTCGCGTGCCGGATCACCAAGTCCTCGACGATGGCCGACTGGAAGGAGCAGTACGTCTACATCCCCTTCGGCGTGGGGGCGCGCGTCAACGCGCTCGGGCAGATGCAGTACTTCACGACGCGCGTCCTGCCCAATACGCCGCCCACCGCGACGATTGGCATCGACGATGTGCGGGACGACAAGACGATCGCGTTTGATCTCGATGACGCGGCGGCGTGCACCGCCATCAGTCTCACGACGCTCCGCTTCACACCCGACACCAAGGTGATTTCCGACAAGACGGCCATTGTCGAGCAGATCTTCAACCTGACCGACGGGAGTTCGCTCATCGCGGGGGCGAGCCCACTTACGGACACGCTGGAAGCCGCGATCCTCTTCGCGCAAGACACGTTCGAGGCCGGGCTCGGCGCCCCGTTCCAGGCGTCGCAAGACCCCACGCTGGATGATTTCGCCAACTCGATCGGGGCGCAGGTCTTCGGGCTCTTCGGTGGCGGCGCCAACTACTGCGAGAAGAACTGTCTCCCGAATATCACGGTCGATGTCGGCGACTTAGCGATCGTGACGCTGCCGGATGTGCCGGGCGCCAGTCTCACACAGACGCCGATCATGCAGCGCGGGACGCCGCGGGTCATGATGGTAATCCGGCGCACCGAGACGCCGGCCGGCCCCAACCTGAAGCTGATCGACATCGGCGAGAGCGCCGCGCAAACGATTGTCCCCACGTTCACGCTGGCCGCGGGGAACGACGGGCGCTTCTACGCTTTCGCGACGCTGACCAATGTCTCGGCGCTGACGGCCATCACTGGACTCGTGGTGCGGGTCGAGGTCGCTTTCGCGACCTCGCCGGCGGGAAACGGCGTGCCGCTCGCGTACTTGAACCCGAACACGACCAGCACGTGGCGGAGCCCCCGCATCGATGCGGGGATGCCGATCTCGGTCCGGATGCGGAGCGAGGTGCCGGCGACGCTCCCCGGCCCGTGGTCGGCGTGGCAGACGATTACGCTCACCCCGCTCAACCCGGTGACGAGCCCGGTAGCGTTCTTAGGGTCGGCGGGCGACTTCGCGACCATCGCCTTCGTACCAGGCGAGACCGACTTCGCCACGGTCGTCCGGCTCGTGGAAGGCACACCGGGCGTCCCAGCGCCGGGGCCGGTGGCGGGATTGGGCACAATCATCGTCACCCCGAACCCGGTGAACCTCACGATCCCGGGCGGCGCGGGCGAGATCATCGTCACACCGAACCCGGTCAACCTCACGCTGTCGGGCGGCTCGAGCGGCGGCGTGGGTGCCAACCCGGCCAACCCGAACGGCCGGATCGGGTTCTCGGTGCAGTCGTCGGACTCGGCGCGCCCCGGCTACGCCACCGGATGGAGCCTCATGACGCCCGGCGGTCTTATGGTCCCCGAGACCGCCGACGCGGAGCGCTACCTCGTCCCGAGCGCGTCGTCGCCCACCGCGCTCAACTTCAGCTTCGCGGCCTTGGATGCGCTGGTCAATCAAGCGCTCGCCGCGTCGATCGACATCAAGCTCTACGCCTTCACCGGCAACAATCCGGGCGCGGGCGGCGCGTACAGCGTGGTCACGAGTCAGGCGGCGGCCGAAGACTTTATCAGCACCTACGCGACGCAGATGGCCGCGCACTACGGCGACATCTTCTCCGTCATCATCGCGGTGAACGAGTCGCTGCTGGGCGGCGGATACACGAACAATCCGCTCTACGCCAACTGGACATCGCCAGAAGATTTCTCGGTCGGCTACATCCCCTACATCCTGACCGCGCTGGCGTCCGCGTTCCCGAGCGCACGGATGGCGTTGAACGTCGGCCACTTGGAGATCGACAGCACGCAGCGGGCGGCGGCGGTGACGCAGGCCACGGGCCTGGTGGGCGCGGGCAAGCCGCTCCACGAGTACGAGAGCGAGCACCATGTGTTCGCGACCGACTTTGCCTCGGGGTTGCTCGCGTCGAATCTCGCGGGCCTGACGTCGATGAACGCCTCGTTCGCGGCGCTCCCCATCACGTTCGGGATCAGTGAATTCGACGTCTGTGACAACACGGGCGAGGGCGCCGGCACCGCCGGGATCCCGGCGCGCGATGCGATCAACGCGGGGTGCGTCGATCTCTACGGGGCGTGGTTCAACGCGCAGCCCAACGCGACCGACTTCATCTTCTGGAACCCGAGCGACAACATCTCGTGGGAGAACCCGGCCGAGAACCCCGGCATCGGCTCGGAATTCCTCCGCACCGATGGCGCCGCACCGCGGCCGGATCTGCTCGACGCGACGGGCGCGCCGAAGACGGCGTACATCCAAGCGCAGATCTACTTCCCGCAGCTCGGCAGCTTACCCGGTGCGCCCGCGCCCACGCCGCCGCCGCCCCCTCCGCCGCCCCCATCCGGTGGTGGTGGTGGCAACGAGCCGTCGGGCATGACGATCGTCGGCGGCTTCGACGGCTCGGCGATGACCACCGCGCCGAGTTCCGACAGCCGATTCATCATCGACACGCTCGGCACGATGGTCTTGGACACCAGCGGGAGCGGGTTCAAGATCCCCTATCCGCCGTCTCTCACGGGTGGGGACGCGCCGGTCGTGTTTTCCGCGGGTCCGTGGACGTTCGGTGCGGGCACGGGGACGATGTACTTTCGCGCCGTCGTCTGGTTCTCGGCGAACTGGACGTGCTTGACCAACAGCACGATCAAGCTGTTCGAGCCGCGCACGACTGAGGAGGGCTCGGGCGCGGGATCCACCGAGAACCACATCATCTTCGGCTCGGCCGACGTGGTGAGTACCACACAGGTGACGTGGTCGCTCGGGCTCCAGGGGCCGAACGGCCAGGCGCACGACGAGCGCGGGCCGTCGAGTTCGATCATCTCCACCGGCAACTTGGCGCGGCACGTGTGTGAGATGATCTGTGTGCAGGATTCCGTCGGCGGCGCGGGCGACGGCACGCTGCAGACGTGGGTTGATGGCGTGCTCGGGCTCAACGTGACGGGCATGAACTACATCGCGAGCGGCCAGACAAAGGGCTGGCCGCGAATGGCGTTTGAGCCCACGTACGGCGGCGGCACGGCGAGCCCACCGAACACGATCCCCAACATCTTTTGGGGGTTCGACAACTTGTACATCTCACTCAAGTAGCCGATGCCCATCAATCCTCCGATCGTCGAGGTGGTGCCGCCCGGTTCGACGCAGGCGATCGTGCGTGAGCTGCAGCCGAACACGACCTACACGGCCTACATCTACCACCTGGGCGCGTCGCCGGACCGGAGCTTTTCGACGCCCCTGGTGTTCACGTTCACGACCGTGGCGGCGCAAGCCACGGCCGCCACGCCGACCAATCCCGCCGCGTTCGCGGGGATGATCGACGCGGACGGGATGCTCCACGTGAACGGCACCTACGGGATCGAGGTGACGCCGGCGGAGTTCCCCTCGATCATTTTCCTGCAAGTGGCGATCGAGACCGCGATCGGCTCGGGTGTGCCGGGCGGCTTCGTGACGGAGGGCGTCGAGCCCGCGCGCGTCACGAGCAATACCGTGATCAACCGGACACGGATCGCGACGACGGCGGCCAACGACAATCTGAAGCGCTTCGTGCAGGCATACGCCTGGCGGCGCGGGGCCATCCAGAGTGCGACCACCACGCCGATCATGGTGGCGCCGTGGGGCCAGCCCGGCGGGTCCGCCGCGTTCCAAATCGCGGGCGTGCTCTCGGACAACGTGAGCGAGTCGCTATGAGGCGCGTATGACGATGCTCCGCTCGCCCCGCAGCGGGACGTTCAACGATTGGCTCTCGACATTGCCAACCGGGCCGCTCGTGGTGCTCACTGGCGTCGTGCTCGCGGTGATCGTCGTCGTCTCTACGATCGTGATGCAGTTCCGGGGAACGAAGATCGACGGCGAGGCGCTCGAAGGCATCGTCGCGATCGTCGTCGGCTGTCTCGGCGGCGGCTGGGGATTCTACTTCACCAAGCGCCGGACGTGGCAACCCGATCTGACTCCGGTGCCGATGCCGGGCGAACCGCTCGATCCCGCCGAAGGCGCGTTCCGGCCCGACTATGGCGAGCCGTACCACGTCGTACCCACGCAGCAAGTGCGCGACTACATGGACGCCACCGCTCCCTCTCGCCCCTCTGGCGCGGTCCCGGCCGTGCCGCCCGCATAGGAGTCTCCGATGCCTGATCCCTATACCTACCCCGCGCCGTGGCTCGACGACACGGTGCATCCCGTCCGCGCCGCGATTGCGCGCTGGGCGATTGCGCGCATCGGTGTCTACGAATTGCCGCCCGGTTCCAATCGTTCGGGGCTGATCGACGAGTGGAATAGCTTGGCGGGCGCGCCGCTCGGCTCGCCCTGGTGCGCATCGTTCGCTCGCGCCGCATGGACTGAGAACGGCGTTGCGCCGCTCGGCGATGCGAGCTGCGAGAATTGGCACATGAAAGCTGCGGCGGCCGGTCGCATGGTCTCGATCCCCGGCATCGCCGACATCGCGCTTTTCGACTTCGGCACCACGCCAGGCGTGGCGGATCATGCGGGGGTTGTGGTGCGGATCACGCCGACGATTTTAACTGCCGAGGGGAACACCGACGAGGCGGGGTCACGCGAGGGTGTGATGGTCGCGGTCAAAGACCGCGGTGGGCACGGTCTGCTCGGCTACGTGTCGGTGGGACTATGACCACGCCCAGCGCACCGCCGCCGCCGCCCGTCTCCGAGAGCGCGAGCAAATACCTGCCGGCCTTCGAGCGAGTGCTCGCGAACCAGCAACGCCGGCACGTCATCGAGCTCGTGACGGTTGGCGTGCTCGCACTCGTCGCGATGTACGGATGGCAGCATCACGCCGAGGCGCTCGAGCGGCGACTCGCGATCGTCGCCCAGGAGCGCGCCGCGGCCGTGACCGACGCGCAGAAGCAGTACGCGTCCGCAGTGGCGTGGCAGAAACGCGAGTGGACGGCGCGCGACAGTCTCAAGCGCCAGCGCGCGGTCACCGATTCGCTGCGGCTCCATCCCCGAGAGTTCGTCTTTCGTGAGGCCGCGGTGCACGACACCGTCCACGACGTCCCACTCGCGTCCGCGGTGCCACTCCCTACCCCGCCGGTTGGTGTCCCACTGGTGGCGGCGTCCGAGTACGACGCGTTGGGCCAGAGCTGCGCCCGTGAGCGGCACGATTGCACGGCCACACTCGCGGCGGCCGACAGCAACGCCGCGCATCTCGCGAAGCTGGCCTACGATCGCCAGGACGAAGCGAAGGCGTCGCACACGCTGTATCTCGCGTGCGAGCGCAAGGACTTTCGAGACAAGCTGGTGTTCGGGATCGGCGGCGCGATCGGCGGCTTCGTGATCGGCGTGGCCAAGCCGTAGCTACTGCGGCACCTCGTGGGCAACGAACCGGTGGAGAGCGGCCATCGTGGGCGTTAGGGTCCGAACCATTCTATTTGTCGTACCACGCTTCCGACGAAACATCGCGCCTTCACGCGGATGACCTTTGTGGTAAATGGGTTGAACCGCTCTGCGCCGTCAGCGAACGCGAGTAAGCCAACGGCCACTTCGTGGCCGCCAGTCGGGCCGTCGATAGTCGCCACGTATCCGTCGCTGACCACGCCGGGGTTGACATACAGATTGCACTTGCCGAACGGCACGGTCGTGTCGTTTCGGATCCCTGCCTGGGTGGCGCTATAGAGCAGAGTCGCTGGAAGAGGCACGTCGCCGGGCTCGACGCGGCGATGGACACCGGCGATCTGCGCCGCCTTTTGGGCGTCGGTCACGGGCTTTGTGAGTCGACCGAGAATCGCCAGCGCGAGAAAGACAGCGAGCCCGATCGCCCACTTACTCGTGCGCTTACCCCCGGGCGACAGCGCTCCGCATTGCGGACATGCCTTGGCCTCGGTACTAATCTCGCGCTTACATTCGCGGCATGTAGTTAACGACATAATGTTACTGCTAACCTGCCGCGTGCCCGGAGATATACGCGAACAGGTCGCGCTCGAACTTGCCGTTGCTCACACACGGAAGGTTCATCACGCCGACGTCGCCGACGGTGTTCATGGCCCTTGCGTTTGCTGAGATGGAGAGGCTTGTCCGGACAGCCGTTGAATCACCGGTTGGCAACATCACGACGTTGAAATCCGCGAAGGCCGTCGGGATGTTGTGGATCTTGTCCAGTCGGTCGAGCGTCTTCCCTCCCGTCGATGCGGTGCCACAGTCGCCCCAATCCTTTAGTTCCGCGAACGGGAGCTGAAACCGGCTGCTCGCCAAGATGCCGCTCGACTTGTCAATCGTCTGAATCGTCACGTGCGCGTCGGTAAAGAAAACGATCGCCCGGTGCCAGGCCGTATCGAACGGCGTATGCGCGTAGCGGTCGGCGACCGGGGCGGGCTCGGCCGGCGGGACGACATGGGCGCACGCGGCGAGAATAGCGAGCACTACTATAAGAATGGCACGCATTTGGGCTCCTGTCCTGCTGGGGTTGCTTGCTGTACGGTGTTCGTTCGGGGTAGGTTCCCAACCCCGACGACCCGGAGAATGGGACGATGAAAGACCGCGGCGTGTACGTGTGGGAGTCCTTTGTGGGGCTTACAGAACTGGCCGCCATCGACGGCGGCGGCCACACCGTCCGCCAACTTACCGTCCCGACTGCTCTGTGTAGTTCTCACGATGTCCGTGAGATGTGGCGATTCCTCGACTCCATCAGCCCTCCTTCGATGGTGGCGGCGGCAGGACCCCCTCGCGCTCGAGCGAATCGAGCAACCCCCGCCATGCCGCGTCGAGCGCCGCGACAGCTTCGGCGACGCCGAGGGGCTCTGGCGAGGCCCCGTACCTAAGTGATTGCACCGGAATACGATAGAAGGCCGCGTACTTCTCAAGCGTCTCCTCCTTCATCCCGCGGCCGTGCTCGTGCTGGTTGACCTGAACGCGGCTGAGGTCGATCGCCTTCGCCACGTCCGTTTGGCTGAGGCTGGCACGCTCCCTGGCGCGGCGTAGGCTGTCCCCCACGAGCTGCTTGGAACTCTTCTTTGAGGGCAATGAAAGCCGTCTCTTGACAAGAGTAAGCCGAGTGCTTAACATTGTCGTACAATAGCGACGCACTTCTATATCCGACGGAGTTCACAGTATGTCTGACCAGGGTGACGGACGCAACGGCGATTCGGGAGAGGCCGCAGACATCGCGGCGGTGCCGATCACCGAAGCCCGCGCCAACCTGACGGACGTGGTCAACCGGGTGATCTACCGGGGCGAGCGGGTCACGCTCACCAAGAACGACAAGGTCGTTGCCGCCGTTATTAGCGCCGAGGATCTCGAGGTGCTCAACCGGCTCTCGCCCCCGGTGAAGGCGCCGTGAAGCATGTCACGCGCCGCACAGAATTGGTCGAGGGGCTGCGGCTCGTGTACCCGAGCCAGTGCGCCACTGTCACTTCTGGACCGGACTCACGTGTGACGCGTAGCGGCGTCGCATCAACGGCCAGGATCGCGACAGCGCGCCAGGGCTCCGGCCCCGCGCTCGTCGCCTATGTGCTCGTCGCGGCCGTGGTCTTCGTCGCCGCGCTCGTTGTGGCAGCGGTGATGCTCTACCGGAGAGGATGAAAAAAGCCCCGCGCCGTTCGAAGCGACGCGGGACTCACACCACGGGATCGGCGAATTGGGCTGCCGGCCCGCACACCAAAGATAGCCCAGAAAGGACGATCAGACCATGACTAGAAATGAAGCACTGCGCGCGATTGCGATTGAACGGCTCCGCGCGCCGATCACACGCCATCAGCAACTCACGTTCTTTGCCACGTGCGCCGGCTGTGGTGCGCAGATCGTGGATCTCCGAGACGAGCGGCGCCCCGCGGGCGCCGAGGGTCCGACCACGTGCATCGCGTGTTCGGCCGATGTCGAGACGCAACTCCCGCGCGCCGTGAAACTCCTCGAAGGGATCGAGGCCATGACCACGCCCGAGCGGTGTGAGTCCCCCGCATTGCTCGCGGGCGCGGCACTCGGGTGGTGGTCGAAACGATTGGGTAGGTCGCTCACGCGCGGTGAGAGGGTCGTATGGGTCGTGGCCGCGTATCGCTACTGGACCACGATGCGGGCGGCGGCGTGACCGCCGTCTTCACCGCGGGCATCGCGATGGCGCTCGGGCAGCACGACCACGCCGCGGAGACGCGGGTGTCGTGGGGCGTTCGGGTGCGACACGTCGCGACTGGCACCACGTACGACCGCTGCGTCGCGTGCTACGAGCGGTACTACCGCGACGCCAGCCATGTGGTGCTCGGCGCGGTCGAGGGCGCAGGGGATTGCGCCTACTGCAGCGGGCGACGCTTGGCGGAATCGCGCCAAGCCAGACTGGAGAGCCACGACCATGCCTGAGCACACGACGACGTTTGCCAAGGCGCTGAGCGCGTTCCACGCCGCGAGCGAGGATCTCCAGCACTGCACCCGCGTCGAGATGCTCGGCGAGGCGGGGAAGCCGGTGCAGCGGCGCGACGCGCTACTCCGCATCGTCGGAACCGACAACCCGCTAACTGGCAAGCCGCATTCGGCGTCGAGCGCCGAGACAGTGGCGAACGAAGAGCCGGTATTCAGCCTCTATCTGCGTGCGTGCACTGACGCGGTGATCAGCCGTATGAAGGCCGAGACCGCCGTGCAGGCGGCGCGGTGGAACGTGGAACTCGCGATCGCGGAGCACAGTCGGATGCGCGAGACGGTGGGCGTATGAGCGGCTCGCAGCCGGCGACGGCCGACCCGGAACGCGCGACCCGGACGCCGTACCCGCCGCCGCGCGGGACGCCGAGCCGCAAGTCGCTCAGCATGGTCAACCGGCACGCCAACGCGGCCATGCTCTACGGCCGCGCGCAGCGCGAGATCGGCGACCGGACCGACGACGACGTGAACCGCAAGGCGCGCGAAGACGCACGGCTCGACTGGACCGCGGTCGAGCGCGAGATGCTCGACTACCTCACCGACCTCGAAGCACGGGCGGCTGGCAGGCCCGCGACCACGAAAGGAGCGACCGCATCATGAGCACCGCACTGAGAGTGATGGACCCACGCGAGGCGCGGCCGGCGCTCGTCCCGGTGACCGGCGGCGACAGCATCGAATCGCTATTCAAGCTGGCCGAGCCGCTGGTCAAATCCGGCTTCCTGCCCGATTACATCAAGACGCCGGGTCAGGCCGTGGCGATCATCATGGCGGGCCGCGAGATGGGCGTCCAGCCGATGCAGGCGCTCCGGTCGATCAACCTCGTGAAGGGGAAGATCACCATCAACGCCGACCTGCAGCTCGCGCTCTTCGTGCGCGACGGCGGTCAATTCAAGTGGCTGCAGGACGACCTCTACGGCGCGAAGATTTGGCTCCGCCACCCGACGGGCAGCGAGTACACGTCGCCTTTCAGCCAGCAGGACGCGAAGACGGCCGGGCTGTGGGGCAAGAACACGTGGGCGCTGTACCCGCGTCCCATGATGCGCGCCCGCGCGATCACGGCGGGGCTCAAGGCCGTGGGCTACGAGCCGGTGTCGGGCGCGTACGACGACGTGAGCGTGGAGTTGCCAGGCGCGCCAGTCCCGGCATATGTGCCCGACGCGACGCCCACGCTTAGCGACGATGTGGTGGACGCCGCGACCGGCGAAGTGACGCAGGAGGCCGTGACCGGCTACACCCGCGTCACGGACCTCGCGGTGGCAAAGGCGCTGGTGTTGCCATTCCCGAACATCGAGGGCAAGCCGCTCGACACGCTGTCGTCGGGGCATCTCCGGCGGATCGAGGAGTGGATTCTCCGCCAGCGCGAAATCAAGAGCGACGAAGAGTTCATGATCGCAGCGACGGACTCGATCGGTCTGCTGCTGGCGCACCGCGAGGTGGCCGACGAACGGACCGGGATGGCCGAACCCGACGAAACCTCCACGTTCATGGGCGACGAGTACCCGGCTACGGACATTGGGGCTGAACACCCCGCGACGGCGCCTGCGCCCGCTGCGCCGCACCCGACAAGCCGCGTGGCGCGGACGCAACGCATCAACGAGCTGCTCAAGCACGCCGCGTGCGCGAACGATCGCGCGGACGTGAAGCGCCGGCTCACGAATGGGATGACCGACCACGAGCTCGGCGTCACGCTCTCCGCACTCGAGTCCAAGGTGCTGCAGGCCGAGCCACCGGAGAAGAAGGGCGGCGGCAAACGTGAGTTCTCGATGGGCGCTCCGCTGCCAGGCGAGGACGGCTTAGCGATCGACGACAAGCGAGCGTCGAAGTCGCCGCAGGAACACGGTCACTAGCACCGTACCACTTACCACCGAGGAGCGCGCGTCATGGATGCAGAGCTCGACATGGGCCAACGCGGGAAGTGTCAGAAAGCGTTGGCTCGCATCAAAAAAGTGACTGAGCAGGCGAAGGCGCAGAGCACCAAAGCCTCGCTCGGTTACACCGAGGCCGAGACACAGATCGGCTTCATCAATGGGGCCGAGACGCAGTTCAACCAGTCGGTGGAGGGCGCGCCGGTCAGGCTCATCGCACCACACCGCACGGTGCTGTGCCTCGGGCTCGAGCTGCTCAAGGGCGATCTCGCGCAGACCGAGGGTCGCGGGGTGGGGTTGGGTGTGGTCGAGGACGCGTTCCTCACCTGCGTCGATGACTACGACGTCTTACTCCGGATGTTCGGTGAGCAGACGGAGGTCGCGATCCCGATAGCGCCCGTGAAGAAGGCCGACCGCGCGCTGGTCAAGCGGATGCGTGGCGGGAAGGGCAAGCATCAGGGCGCGGAAGCGCGGGCGTAATGCCGTTCGCGGACGCCGAATCTCCCGAGACGGAAACCGTGTGGCTTCGCGTGCCGCTCGGGGGCGACGTGTTCGTGACCGTCACCACGAATCACGAGCTTCAGGTGCCGCAGGTGGATCGGTTGCTGGAATGGCTCACCGCGATTCGGGACGGGTTTCTCGCGCGCGAGCAGGAGACGGCGGCATGACGCCGCCGCCGACCGACGCCGACCGACGCCGAGCGTGCGCCGTGAGCGCGACGATTGACGATGCTGCGCCGCTGACGGCCGACGAAGTGCGCGCGTTCCTGGAGCTATGCGACGCGCCGGCCGGTTTGCTCTACGTCCACGGTTGGCGGTACGAGCACACAGACCTAACGAAATCATGCGCGGCGAAGCTGCGTCGGATCGCCGGGCTCCCGCGTGAGGGCGACCTATGACATCACTTTTGGAAACCCACCTTTTAGTTACCTAAGTTGAGCGAGGACGCGGAGATGCTACGCCGGATTATGGTTGCCGTCGAGCGGATGGCGGCGGGGGCGCGCCGTCCTGTCACGCACGGCGCTGGGCCTCGCGACTGGTTCGTATGTCCACGCTGCAAGCGGTCGGCGCAATTTGGTGACGATCACGAATGCCGCGCGCGGATTACAGAGCCAACACGTCGAAACGCAAAAGGCCCGGCGTAATGCCGAGCCTCTGCATAGGCCAGCGTCCGAGCGTGGCACGCCGGGGTGAATCGTCCTGGAACCTGGCTAGCCGGTATCAAGACGTGCTGACAATCTACGGGGCTGCTAGCTCAAATGGGAGAGCATCTGACTTTTAATCAGAAAGATGTCGGTCCGACTCCGACGCGGCCCATGCCTGACGAACTACGGCCAGAGGTCGAGGCCCTGCGATGGCTTCGGTACCAACCGAAGCAGACGCTGGGCGTTCTTCGCAACTGGCTAATCGCGGAAGTTTCCGCCGCACGGAAGGCGGTCGCATGACATTGGTATTGAAAGACCCACCTTTACGATAACTACCGGGGTAAAGCGTGACGATCGCTGCCGGGATTCTTCGCTTGACGCATGGTGCGCACCAGCCCAACGGTGAGATGTGTGCGATGGAAGCCGCTGCGTGGATCGCGGGCGAGCCGTGGTCGGACCATCCGACGTGCGCGTCGCCCGTGATCGCGTCCTTCATGCGGTCGTGGAACGATTCGCTCTCGGACGACGATCGGCAGATGCTCGTCCCCTACGTGGTCCGGGTCGTCGGCACCGCGAACGGGGCCAAGATCGAGAACGCGCGCGCCTGGATGGCGACCGACTGCCTCGTGCGCACGCAGACACCGATGTGGCTCCGACTCGCGAAACTCCCCGATCAGGCTGCCGAACTCGAAGCGCTCATCCCGCTCACGAATACCGCGACCGCCCGCAAGGCCCAGCCTACGATCGAGGCGGCGCGCTCGCGCGCCGACGCTGCGTGGGCCGCTGCGGGGGCCGCTGCGGGGGCCGCTGCGTGGGCCGCTGCGGGGGCCGCTGCGTGGGCCGCTGGGAGGGCCGCTGGGAGGGCCGCTGCGTGGGCCGCTGCGGGGGCCGCTGCGTGGGCCGCTGCGGGGGCCGCTGCGGGGGCCGCTGCGTGGGCCGCTGCGAGGGCCGCTGCGAGGGCCGCTGCGTGGGACGCTGGGAGGGACGCTGCGGGGGCCGCTGCGTGGGCCGCTGCGTGGGCCGCTGCGGGGGCCGCTGCGGGGGCCGCTGCGAGGGACGCTGCGAGGGACGCTGCGTGGGACGCTGCGTGGGCCGCGCTCCGACCTACGGTCGTCGTGCTCCAGCTGTCCGCACTGGAGCTGCTCGACCGGATGATCGACCTGCACCGCACCGATGTTCCGCTCATTGCCGAGCGTGTCGCGCGGCTCGGCGTATCGGCATGAGATCACTTCTGGAAACGCGACTTTTCGATAACTACCGGGGGCGAGCGTGAGCACACCGGAGAAATGCCCAAAATGCGGCGCCGGATGGTCGGTCACGCACGGCGACGCCTTCCTCGGCCCCTATTTTCAAGAGCGCACCACGCTTCACGGCGAGCGGCTGAAATACGTCTGCCAGCGGTGCGGGTGTTTCTGCTACGAGCGGACGGCGGACCTCTTCGATAAGGAGCCGTCCGTATGACCCCCGCCCCCAGCGCCAGCGAGCGCACCGATACCGAGCGGCTACGAGTCTACTGCCCCGACCACCTGTACTCGATCACTGAGCTGGTCGGTGAGATCGAGATGCCGAATGACGATCCTAAACGCGATCACTATACGGTTCGCCGAATGTGGAAATGCGACGAAGGCAGTCACGATTTTTGGACCGTTGTGTTTCGCCGCAAGCCGGAGGCCGCGCCATGACCGCCAGCGCCAGCCGCCGGGCCACGACGGAGAGATGGCGTCCCATTGCCACCTTTCGCGGAGCCGACCGGCACGAGGTCGATCTCTGGATGCAGGTCTACGCCTCTCCGCATTCGTTCGGTATGAGCGATGCGTTTCGCGTCGTCGACGCATACCGCGTCGAGGGCAAATGGTTTCATCGGTGGCAGGGGAAAGAGCAGGAGCTATACGCCGACTACATCACACATTGGATGCCGAAACCGAAGCCGCCCCGGGCCGCCAAATGATTATCGGAAATGCGAGTTTCCAAAACCTACCGGAGCGCCTGTGAACATGACGGGTGGCAGCGCGCCCGCTGCGGCGATTGAGTTGACCTACGCAACAGCAGCGGAGGCGCCGAAGATCGCGCAGGTCTACGAATACCGGGCCATCGCCGAGAACCCCTATTACCTGAGCGGGCGCGGCGGCTCAGGCGATCAATTCCCGTGGACTGTCATGTTCAAGTGGGTGGATGCGTTCGGCTATGTCCGTGAGGCGCCGGTGCAGACGTTTGCGACGCTCGCTATTGCGGCGCAGGTGATGCGCGGCCTGAGCGATCACCGTAGAGCTGTCTTTCAGCCGAAGCCGATCGAGGCGCTCGAACATTTGTCTGCGCGCGACGTGGGCCGCGACACGCTGACCGGCGACACGCTGCCGAATGGCGCGGCGGCCCGGCGTACCTACTTCAAGCGCATGGCTGACCGGAAGCCGAAGAAATGACGGTAGTTATCGAAAAGGCCGATTTCCAATACAGGAGTGCGTGATGCACATGCACACCCATCGATTTCTTATCGAAGTCGAGGTTGCTGTGGCCGATGAGCGGCTGGGCGCAACGCAGACAAAACTCGTCGGCGCGCTTCACGCGGCTGGGTACAATCCGGTGTCGAGCCGAGTGCGCGAGTCCGACTGTCACTGCGGCGCCCCCGGCGACTGGGTGAACACCGATCTTGAGCAGAAGCGGTGCGAGCCGACATGACCGACCTCGCCACGATCCGCCAGCGGGCGCGCGAGCATCAGGATGATCTCGACCTCGCGCTCGTGTATCTGACACCGCAAGATCTTACGAAGCGCTGGCAGGTGTCGATCACGACCGTGAAGGCGATCCCGCGCGACGAGCTGCCGTACAAGGAGATCGGGCGAGGGGTGCATCTCAAACGGCGACGCTACAACCCGCTGGATGTCGAGGCTTTCGAGAGCCGCGACCGCGGCGGGTTGGCCCGCGAGCGATCCGCATGACGCTGCGTCGTGATCCCACCACGAAGAACTACAGCGCCGACATCCGCGATCGCTCGTTCGGCCGTATCCATCTCTCGCTCAAGAGCGACAAGAAGTCCGTCGCGACCGAGCGCTACGCGGCGCTCCGCGCACTCATCCGCGAGGGCGACCCGACGCTCGTCAACGACATTCGGCGCCGGCGCCTCAACATCGAGGCCGTCACCCGGATGCACATCGAGCGTCGGCCATTCGCCGAGCTCCGGTCCGCGACCGCATGGCCCACCGTGGGCGCGGCGCGCGACGCATACCTGGCGTGGATCGAGGAACATCCCCGGCGCTCGGCGAAGACGCTCTTCACGGTGCGCTCAGAGATCAAATCCGCAGTGGACTTTTTCGACGCCCGCACGCCGCTCACGCAAATCACCCATGATCGGGTGCGGGACTTCCGCCGCGCGCTCGAAGCCCGCGGCCTCAAACCCACCACGGTGCGGCTCCATCTCTCGCGGCTCGGCGCGCTATTCCGCTGGTGCCAGCGGCAGGAGACGCGGGATGCTGCCCAGGCGCGACGCCCGGCGACCACGCTCTATAGTCCGGTCGATCCCGAGGCGATTCCCGACCGTGCCGCTGGCCGCGTGCGCTTTCTCTCCCAGGACGAGGCCGAGCGATTGGTCGCGGCCACGCCCGACGCGCTACAGCTCGCGGTGGCGCTGGGATTGCTGGCTGGCCTCCGCGCCGGCGAAGTACTGTCGCTCCGGCCGCCGCCGCACGACATCGACCTCACGCTCGGGTTGATCCTCGTGCAGCCCAAGGAAGGGTGGCGTCCGAAGAGCAAGGCGTCCCAGCGCGAGGTGCCGATCGCCGATGCGCTGCGCCCGATTCTGGACCGGCACCTCGCGTCCTACGCGAGCGACCGGTGGCTCTTCCCGTCGCGCGCATTGGGTGGCCGCGGCGCCGGCCACGCGAACGCCATCTCGGCGGACACTTTGCAGCTCGAATTCCGGCGCATCGTGACGGCGGCCGGCATGGTCGCGGGCCGTGACGACCCGCTCGGCGTCACGTTCCACACGCTGCGCCACACCTTCGCGTCGTGGCTCACGATGGGCGGCGTCGATCTCTTTACCGGCGCGCGGCTCATGGGCCACGCCTCGACGAAGGAGATGGAGACGGTGTACGGTCACCTGGCGCCCGAGCATCGGAAGCGGGCTGTCGGACTCCTCAACGACCAGCTCGCGTCGGCGTTCAAGCCCTATGGCGTGGCGGGTGGGGTGTCGGCATGAGAAGCGATCCGGTGGACATCCGTCGCCGCGAGCGATTCGGCCGCACTGGCCGAGGAGCTAGCCGCCGAGCACGCTATTATGGACGGCGTGCGCCGGAGGGCGTCCGGGTGAAAAACCGCATCGATTTGCCGCAGCCAGCGACACCACAGATTTTTTTGGAGGCCCGTAGCCCGGCATACGGCAAATGGGGAGAATTTAGCGCGGGCTCGTCGCTCGTCGCCGAGCGTTAGCCGTTCCACTGTTTTACGACGACTCGCGCAGGGCGCAACAGCTGTCCGGCGAACAGATAACCCGCCTGGTAGACCCG
>Ga0182024_10010691_pt1 | contig 18657 bp, 20 predicted proteins | sample P32metaG_FD_120480 | JGI IMG/M metagenome (GOLD analysis project Ga0182024, IMG submission 120480) | Permafrost microbial communities from Stordalen Mire, Sweden - P3-2 metaG (Illumina Assembly) | ecosystem: Environmental > Terrestrial > Soil > Wetlands > Permafrost | place: Sweden: Stordalen... | reverse complement strand
CGCAGCCTCCGCGACGGCCAGCGCGTTCAGGTCGCATGCCGCGACTGAGCATCCCTGCGCCGCCAGCTGGCGGACAAGCTCGCGGCCCATGCCGGAGCCACCGCCGGTCACCACCGCGAGCTTCCCCGTGAAGGATCCGGGACCGCCGTTTCCTGCGCTCTCGGCTAGTGAAACGCTCTGTGCCATCTGACCGCTATTCCCATCTGAAGAAGCGCTTCGCCAGGAAGCCGAACACCACTGCATACGCTGCCAGCACCAGCAGCGGCGCAACCGGGAGAGTCCCGCCGAGCATCGAGTCCTGCATCGCCTCCACCGATGCGCCGAGCGGGGTGTAGTTGCTGATGTCCAGCAGCACGGCCGGCATGAGCTCTCGCGGCAGCCACAGGCCGGCAAAGAACATCATGGGGAAGAACGCCAGCCGGCCGATGACACTCGCAGCGTTCGCGGTCCGGGCTATCGCGGCGATCATCAGCCCGATGGGCAAGAGCCCTGCGATGGACAGCAGGACCGAGAGCGCAAACTCGCCAGGGTTCTTCGGGGGGGCGGCCCCGAAGACGGTGACTGCCACGACCACCAGGACGACGGTCCCGGCCAGCGCCACGCACAGCTGGACGACGGCCTGTGCGGCAAGCAGCCAGGACGGGGGAACCGGGGTAGTCGACAGGCGGCGCAGGACCCCCAGCTCGCGGTAGGTAACGAGCGGAATCGGGAGACCGAACGTGGCGAGCATGGCGAGTCCGAACACGACGAGGATCGGCACATACACATCGAAGGGGCTGAGCCCCCCCAGGCTTGGTGCTGCATGCTGGAAGGCGGGCAGCTCGCCGAAGATGACCAGCAACAGTATGGGGACGACACCGCCGAGCAGGCCGACCGGCCGCCTCCAGGCGAGCCTGGCCTCGTTAACTACGATCTTGCCGAATGCCGCACGCCGCGCCGTCCCCGGCAGCGGCAGCGATAGCGATAGCGATAGCGAGCTCATGTCGTTAGTCCTTCCTTGTCCATGTGCCTTCCGGTGAGCTTCACGAAGGCGTCCTCGAGATTCGACGAATCGAGTTGCACGTCACGGGCGGTCACGCCGACCGCAGCCAGGGAGAAGAGCACCGCGTTCACGAGTTCTCCGGTCCCGGTGACGACGACGTGCTGGCCCTCGTGCTCGACTCGTGACACCTCGGGAAGCCCCGTCAGCACCCGGTCATCGATCGGTGCGGAGGGCAGGAACCGCACGCTCTTCCCGCCCCTGGCCTTCACGGCCAGGTTGGACGGGGTGTCCAGGGCGGCGATACGGCCGTTGTCGATCAGCGCCACCCGGTCGCACAGCCGCTCGGCTTCCTCCATGAAATGCGTCACCAGCACGATCGTCACCCCGCGGTCGCGCACGCCCTCGATAAGCTCCCAGACGTCTCGGCGGGCCTGCGGGTCCAGCCCCGTCGTCATCTCGTCGAGCACCGCGATCTTCGGCCGGCCGATGAGCGCCAGTGCAATGGACAGCCGCTGCCGCTGGCCGCCCGACAGGGACTTGTAGTAGTCCGTGCGCTTCCCGGCGAGCCCGAGCACGTCGAGCAGCTCGCTGATGTCGGCCGGGTCGCGGTAGAACGACCGGTACATGTCGAGGATCTCCCCGACTCTGAGCTTGGCCGGCAGCGCGCTCGCCTGGAGCTGCACCCCGACGATCTCGTGGACCTCGTTCCGGTCGGCTTGCGGGTCCAGGCCCAGCAGCCGGATCGTCCCCGAGTCCGGCGACCGGAGCCCGATGGCGCATTCGGCGGTGGTGGTCTTCCCCGCTCCGTTCGGGCCGAGGATGCCGAAGATCTCGCCCTCGGCAACCGAGAAGGAGACGTCGTCGACCGCGACCAGCGGTCCGTAGGTCTTGCGGAGATGCGCGATCTCCACCGCTGGCCCGTTCGCTGCCTGCCCCGGCCTGCGGGGGCTGATCGCGGTACCTGTCGTGCGCGTCGGGGCATCAGCCTCGACGCTTCCCGATACACCCATGACTGCCTTCCTGTCCGCCTGCCATCCGTCCCGGCGCGCTGTTTGCTTCCGGCCACGCTGGCTGTCGTTACTCGTTTAAATTGATATCACTATGGTAGATATAAGCTATCAGCGTGTCAACAGGTGGCGGTCACGATCGATGCGCAGGCGTCAGCCAGCGCAGATCAGAGGTCGTTAGGGCGTCGTCGAGCCGGGTGAGGAGCCGAAGCCCTCGATGACGCCGAACCTGCTCGCGGTCTTGTGCACCCGTGCCGCATCAGCGGCGGCCGGTCTGGGGCGCGTGCGCAACGGCCACAGGTTGCGAATGGTGACAGCTTCCTTACCAAACTGTTGCGTACGCGGGGCGGCGGAAATATGGCCGATAATGGACCTGGCGCAGGAATCAGTCGCTGTCGTGCCGGCCCCTCCGCACCCAGCGTGCCCCTGCCGGGCATCCGGTATGCAGCCGTTCCATCCACGCATCCCCGTTGCAGCTGCGGAACCGCTCGTCCAGCACCTCGAACTGCGCCTTGATGGACTCACCCATTGCCACCTCGCCGGAGTCGTGCCTGATGATCCGTCGGCCCTGCCCTGCCGGGCTGATGCTATGACCAATGACGCCAACGGGCACTCGCGAGTGGCTGCGGCGCCTGTCCATCACCGAGTCCTGGAACGAGCAACCACCGCTGGCGCACTGGTCTCTCGCGGGTCCCTGTTGCGCGCCTCTGACCGTGACGGTGAGGCGAACCTCGCTGAGCCACCGCCGGTCGCCGGGGCGCCGGTCGCGACCCCGGATTTTGCCGAGATAATGACCAAAATTTTACCTGCGTTCGGTTGGAATCTAACGGGTCCTTGATGGGGCGCCCTCCAGCGACACTCACTGAACACGAGCCGTATGCTCAGGACTGCCCGAAATGTCTGGCCAGGTTCCGTTGGTCCTGTCCCTCAGTAACCACTCGGTAGCACGACCAGGCATCGCGGCAGACTGCCAGGTAGACTGCCCGGGCTACGGGTTGCCATGACTGGACGTGCGCTCATCCAGCCGGCTCCCGGCCCCTGAACGGCAGCATCGCGGGCTGCTCTGTCCCTGACGGAATCTGATAGGAGTCGGAATGCGCGTTCTGGTTCTTGGCGGCGATGGTTTCTGTGGCTGGCCGACCACGCTGTACTTGTCGGATCTCGGTCACGACATCACCATCATCGACAACCTAAGCCGGCGGAAGATCGATGTTGATCTCGAGGTGGAGTCGCTGACGCCGATCCGGTCGATCGGCGAGCGGATCCGCGCCTGGCGTGAGGTCTCCGGCCGCAGCATCGGCTTCGTGAACCTCGACCTGGCGACCGAGTACGACCGGCTCGTCGCCGTGCTGGCGGATCTGCGGCCGGACGCGATCGTGCATTTCGCCGAGCAGCGCGCCGCGCCGTACTCGATGCGCTCACCGCAGACGAAGCGCTACACGGTCGACAACAACGTCCGGGCGACTCACAACCTGCTGACCGCCCTGGTCGAGACGGGGATCGACGCGGCGCTGGCGCACCTGGGCACCATGGGGGTTTACGGCTACGGATGGTCCGGCACGGCCCCGATCCCGGAGGGCTACCTGACCGTGAAGGTGCCGACCCCGGACGGCGAGATCGAGCGGGAGATCCTGCACCCGGCGAATCCGGGCTCGGTGTATCACATGACCAAGACGCTGGATCAGCTGATGTTCTCGTTCTACGCGAAGAACGACGGGCTGCGGATCACCGATCTTCATCAGGGCATCGTCTGGGGCACGCAGACCGACCAGACCTGCCGCGACGAGCGGCTGATCAACCGGTTCGACTACGACGGCGACTACGGCACGGTGCTCAACCGCTTCCTCATGCAGGCCGCGATCGGGCACCCGCTGACCGTACACGGCACCGGCGGCCAGACCCGCGCCTTCATCCACATCCGCGACACCGTCCGGTGCATCGAGATCGCGATCAGCAACGCGCCGGAGGCAGGCTCCCGGCCGCAGGTGCTGAACCAGATCACCGAGGTGCACCGCGTGATCGAGCTGGCCAAGCTGGTCGGCGACGCGATGGGAGTGGACATCGCCTACCTGCCGAACCCGAGGCGGGAAGCGGAAGAGAACGAGCTCAATGTCCGCAACGACCAGTTCCTCGCCCTGGGCCTGCAGCCGACCACGCTGTCGGAAGGCCTGCTGGAGGAGTGCACCGATATCGCGGCCCGCTTCCGGCACCGTGCCGACCCGACCAAGATCGTGGCCCGCTCGGTCTGGCGGGCCGGCATGGAAACCGCGGACGACCTGCTGACGGCAGTGTCCGCTCAGGCCGAGGCGCCCGCTCAGGCCGAGGTGCCCGCCCAGCAGTAGGCGGCCCAGCTCCGGTCGGCTAACACGGCCGGCCAGCTAACGCTGCCACCGGGCGGCCAGTTCCGGCCGCCCGGCAGCAGGCAGAATAACTGCCATGGCGCAGAAACGCTGCGAAGTGATGTTCGTCTGCTCCGGCAACACCTGCAGGTCGCCGATGGCTGAACATGTCCTCCGGGCCAGGCTCCGCCGCGATGGTCTCGCCGATTTCGCCGAAGTCGCCAGCTCTGGCCTGCACGTTGATGAACCCGGCGGGCCCGCCGACCCGCGGGCCGTCGCGGCGCTCCATGGGCGAGGACACCTGTGCGAGCATGTCGTTCGCCCGTTCGAGCCCGGCATGCTGCGCTGCTACGACCTGATCATCGCCCTGGATACCGGGCACGAGCGCCTGCTGCGCCGGGCGGCGGCGTCAGATGAGCCGTCAGCAGCGAAGATCCGGCTGCTCAGAAGCTTCGACCCGGCCGCAGGCGGCGCCCTGGACATTCCCGACCCGTTTCGCGGCGGTGCCGCTGACTACGAACGGGTCCTGTGCCTCATCGAGGCCGCCCTGCCAGGCGTGATAGCCGCCATCCGTGCAAACGATCGCACTGCGTAACGGTCACCGGCTGTGGTTGACAGCTGATGGCAGGCAGCGCGGATACTGGTGTTCTATCCCGCAATTTGCCAGTAAAGCGAGTGGTCAAGGTGCCAGGATGACGCCCTTGTGAGAAGCGATGCCGGCACCGGGCGGACGGGCGAGCGCTGGAGGCGCGGTGACTGACGAAGTCCCTCCCGCGCCCGGTGACGTCGGGGCCGGCTCGCAGATCGCCAGCTACCGGCTGGAGGAGCAGATCGGCTGGGGCGGCATGGCGGTCGTCTACCGGGCTCTCGACGTCCGGCTCGACCGGTGGGTCGCGCTGAAGATCCTGGCACCCGAGATCGCCCGCGACGATTTGTTCCGCCAGCGGTTCATTAGTGAGTCGAGGGCTGCCGCGGCCGTTGACCATCCGCACATCATCCCGGTCTTCGAGGCCGGCGAGGCCGGCGGAATCCTGTTCATCGCGATGCGCTATGTCGGCGGGGGAGACGTGCGGACGCTCTTCCGGCGGCTCGGCCCGCTGGACGCGGCGCGCGTTACCAGCATCGTCGCCCAGGTCGCATCCGCGCTGGATGCATCCCACTCCATCGGCCTTGTGCACCGCGACGTCAAGCCGGCCAACATGCTGCTCGGCACGGTGGCCGGGGGCGGCCGCCCGGATCACGTCTATCTCGCCGACTTCGGGCTCAGCAAGCAGGCACTGTCCATGGTCGGCCTGACGCAGACCGGCCAGTTCGTAGGGACGCTCGACTACATGGCGCCGGAACAGATCGAGGCCCGCCCGGTCGACGGCCGTGCCGATCTCTACGCGCTGGCGTGCGCCGCTTTCGAGATGCTCTCCGGCGCGCCGCCGTTCAAGCGAGATCAGGATCTTGGCGTGGTGTTCGCCCAGCTCTCGCAGCCGCCTCCGGCGATGACAGCGCGCCGGCCGGACCTTCCGCCAGCGGTCGACCGGGTGCTGGCGCGGGCACTGGCCAAGTCGCCGGGCGACCGATATCAGCGCTGCCTCGACTTCGCGACCTCCCTGCGGGCGGCATGCGGGCTCGAATGGGGCGCCAGCGGGCTGATCCAGCCGGCTCCGCCGAGAGCCGCCACCCAGCTGGCCGCGCCGGGCAGGATGGCCGGCCCGCCGAGTGCGCAGAACCTGGCCGCTGGCTCGGCGAGTGCGCGAGACCTGGCCGCAGGCCAGGCGTGGCCGCCGCCGCCGGCATCCAGGATGCCTGGCAGTCCGGGGCAGACCGCCGTCGACGGAGCCGCGCAGCGACCGGCCGGGCAAGGCTGGAACGGGCCGCGTCCGGCCGAGAAAGGGTGGAGCGGGCCGTCACCGGCCCGGCAAGGCTGGAGCGGGCAGTTGCCGGCCGTGCCCGGCCCGGCCGGACGGTACCCGCCCGCGCCTGGCGGCCGGTCCCGGTGGCGGGCACTCGCCATCGCGGTCGCCGCTGGCATCGTCATCCTCGCCGTCGCCGGCGGCGCCGCCGCCTTCCTGCGCGACCGCGGTTCCGCGCCGCCTGGCCCGGCCGCCGGCCCGTCGCAAGCCGCCGCGGTCAACGGGAGCGGCGCGGCGAAGTCCGGCGGCCCGGCTGCCACGGTCAAGGCGTACGTCGCGGCGATCAACGGCCATCACTATCACCTGGCATGGAAGCTCGGCGGCCGGAACGGCCCGTCGCCCTTCCCGCAGTTCGTGCGCGGATTCGGCACCACGGTCAAGGACACCCTGACCATCGTGTCGGTCAACGGCGACGTCGTGACCGCGCGGCTGGCCGCCTCGCAGACCAACCGCAGCGTCCAGTCCTTCCGCGGCACCTACACCGTCGACCATGGCGTTATCACCAAATTCGACGTCCACTCGGCTGGCTGATGCTCAGCCGACGGCGGCAGCCGCCAGGCCGATCAGCCGGGCAATCAGCCCGGGAGTGGGCAGCCTGGCCAGCGTGTCCAGGATCTCCATGGCTGCGTAATTCCTGTTTTCGGGCGTAGCGCGCAGATCCAGCGCTACCGCGCCCTGGGCCTGCAGGAAATTCAGCCGGGAGGCGATCAGCATGCCGAACGAATGCTCGTCCCGCACCCGGCCGGGCCCGCCGGCTGCCAGGTAGGCCGCGAGGGTGCGCGCGATCGCGGCGTCGTCTGCCGCGTCGTCGTGCACGTGCCACTCCACCAGCAGCCTGGCCAGCTCGCGGTCCGGGCAGGCCGGCCCGGCGTCGTCCCAGTCGAGCGCTATCAGCTCGCCGGAGCTGTCGACCAGCACATTGTCGGGGTGCAGATCCCGGTGACAGGTGATCATCCGGTCCGCGGCAGCGGGAGTCACCAGCCCGGCTAGCTCGCGCAGCAGTCCGGTGCGCCCGGCCACCCCTGGTCCCCATCCGGCGCCCTGCGCGAGCGCCGCATCAGCCAGCTGATCCCAGCTGGCGGCGCCGGGAACGGTCTCGTACCACGGGTCCGGCTCGCCGCGGGGCGCGGCGGCATGCGCGTGCATCCGGCCGAGCAGCCCGCCCACGCGGCCGGCCGGGTCCGGCTCGGCCGGGTCGACGGGCACGCCGTCCACCCAACGGTAGAGCCGCAGCCAGCCGCCGCCGAGGTCCCCGGGCAGCCTGACCAGGAACTGCCCGCCGGCGGCGGGCAGGCTGCCAGGCAGCCGGATGCCGGCTGCCGCCAGGTGCGCCGTCAGCGCGGCTTCCCTGCGCACCGCCTGCTCGTCGGCGCCCCAGAACAGTTCCTTGACCGCGTAGCGTTCGGCGCCGAGGTCGAGGCGCCAGATCTGCCCCACCGCCCCGCGGGCGACGCGGGTGATCGACGGGCGCGGGCCCGTTTTCAATCCATAGGCAGCGCAGACCTGCTGCACAATCCTGTCGCCGATCTCGATCACCCACTGAGGCAATCACCTGCGGCCGGCCGTCGGCAACTGGCTTTAACGAGCACGAGCCCGGCCCGACCGGGCATACCGGCGGGTGCTGCTGGCGGCTGGTCAGGTACCCGGCGGCTTGTCCAGCGCGATGCCGTAGACGTGCCGGACGTGGAGCCGGATCACGAGCCGCCGTGCGGCGATCATCTGCCGGTCGAAGCCGGCCTCGTCCGGCACGCGTTCACCGGCGGCGTGCAGCACCCTCAGCTCGCTAGTGGCCTCGTCGCCCGGTTCGGCGGCCACGGCCGACAGCGTCACCGTGCCCTCGGCTACGGCGAACTGCCAGAAGTGACGGCCGGTGACGTGCAGGGCGGCGCGGGGATCGCGGCGCAGGTTGCGCGCCTTCACCCGGTCGACGGTGGTCGAGATCCGTGCTGTCCGCTGCCCGGCGTCCCAGACGTAAAGCACATTGGACAGCTGCGGCCGCCCGTCGGCGGCGATTGTGGCGAGCACGCCCTGCCGCGTCCCGGCGATCAGGCCGAGGAGCTTCTCGTCGAGCGGCGGGTTCTCCGTCATCTGCGTGTTCTCCGTCATCGGGCGCCGTCTTCTGCCTTGTCGGCCGGTGCGGTGACTCCGAGCAGCTCGGTGAACCGGTCGACCATCATGTCGCGGCCCTTCAGCTGGGCGACGCGCTCGGCGGAGGCGAGCTCGTCGCTGCCGGGGAGCTGGCCCGAGCCGCCGTCCGGCCCGATCGGCACGATGATGACCGGGGGCGATGCCTGGTAGGGCGTGAGGTCGCCGTCCCCGGTGATGAGCGCGCGGATGTTGCCGGCCACGAGCTGCGCCTGCCGGCCGGCCGCGCCGGCCATCTTGTGATCGGCGGTGGAAACGTCGCCGACGGCGAACACCCTGTCCTGGCCGGTGACCTGCAGGAACGGCGTGACCTCGACGAAGCCGTCAGCCTGGCGCGCGGCGGCGAGATCGCCAGCCAGGTAGTCGCTGACCGGGGCGATCCCGTAGCAGCGGAACCAGATGTCGGCGGCGACCTCGGTGCCTGACTCGGTGACGACGGTGAAGGCCTGCAACTCGCCGGGCTCGGTCGGCGGGGCTTCCCGTAGCGGGCTGGCGAGCAGCAGTTCTACCCCGAGGCCGGTGAGCTGGCGGCGCAATTCGTCCTTGAGGTCCTGCCGGAACCGGGCGCCGAGGACGTCGTCAGCCACGTCAAGGAGGGTCACGTGCTTGCCGGGCCAGGCTGCCTTGATCTCGCCGGCCAGCTCGATGCCGACCGGCCCGGCGCCGATAAGCAGCACTCGCTGCGCCGCGCTGAGGGCGGCATGGGCGGTGCGGACCTTGTCGTGGGCGTCAGCGGAGCTATCGGTATCGCTCTTGGCCGGGAACGGGTACGCGGACCCGGTCGCCAGCACGATGTAGTCCGCCGGGATCTCGTCGCCGGAGGCGAGCGTCACCAGGCCGGCCTCGACCTTGGCGGCGCGGTCGCGGACAACCCGGCCGCTGGCGAGCAGCCCGTCGTAGGGCAGGTAGATCCGCGGCAGCCAGGACGGGTCCGCCAGGGCGCGGAGGCTGGCCACGTTGTGCACGAAGGCATCCTTCGGTTCCACCAGCACGACGTCGGCCACGTCGTCCAGGGACTTGGCTGCGTTGATGCCGGCGTAACCGCCGCCGATGACCACGACGGTTGGCCTGCTCAGGGCAGGATCGCTCATGCTGCTACTCCAGGTAGTGAGGCTGTGCGCGGGCAGATGCTGTTCAGCAGATAGTATTCATCACAGATCATCTATCATGCAAATCTTCGTGCATGCCGCTGATCCGGGGTAGTATAGCCGCATGAGCGCTGCGAGCAGGTCCGCCTGCGGCGGCGTGCTGAGCGGTGACCTCGGCTGGGCGCTGGGCGTGGTCTTCCGCTCCTACGTGACGGCCGCGAACGTCGCACTCGCCGATCTGCCGGGCGGACCCCGCGGCTATCAGGTGCTCGCAGCGGCCACCCGCGGCGAGCCGGGCAGCCAGCTGGAACTGGCCCAGCACCTCGGGATTGACCGCACCGTGATGACCTACCTGCTCGACGACCTCGAGGGCGCCGGTCTGATCGAACGGCGCCCGGACCCCGCCGACCGCCGCGCCCGGCGCATCGCGGCGACCGGGCCGGGCCGCGGCTTGCTCGGCGTGCTCGACCGGCGGCTGCAGGCGGCCGAGCAGCAGGTGCTGGCCGGCCTGGAATCCGAAGACGACCGCCGGGTCTTCCGCGCGCTGCTGCGACAGGTCGCGACGCACGCCAGCACCCTCGACCCGGCGCCCCCCGCATGCGACATTGCGCAGCAGGTCAGCCCCTCTGGCACGTGACGCAGCCGGGCCGGCCGGCGTGCTCGGGATCGCCGGGGACCAATGGCAGGCATTCGGCCCGCGCTGGCACGGGCGGGCTGCGTGGTTCTCGCCCCGGACTCCGTTATGCCTGCGCCAGCGGGACGGCGCCCCCGCCGGTCTGGACGTCGAGCGCCGCCGTGGCGCCGGCCATCCGCTCCGCGAGCAGCCGGGAGTAGCCCCACGAGGGACGTTCCTCGGTAGCCCGGCCCTCGAACCAGGAGAAATCCCAGCCCTCGACCGGTACGGCATCGCCCTCGGCCAGCAGTTCCTCGAATGTCGGTGCGGCAGCCACCTGGCCAGTGTTCCGGCGGGCGGCGGCCGGCCGCAAACAATTTGGCCGACCTCGCGCCCCGCTGAGCCCCGTCCCGCTGACAGGCACCACATCACCGCCGCCTGGACAGCCAGGCCGTCCGGCCGGAGGAGAGCACGATGGACCGGTACCACGAAGGACGGGCCCCTGGATACAGCTAGCAGGGCAGGAAGCTGTCCTCAGCTGACGGCGGGGTGGCTGAGCGCGGAGCGGCGGACGAGGGCGTTGAACTGGATTGTCTGGGCCCGGGCCCGGCGGACCGGGATTGCGCCATCCAGCTTGTGCCGGGCCAGTTCGCCGCCGGCGGTGACGACGAATGCCGCCGCGCTGGTCTCCTTGCTCAGCGAGCCCATGGCGGTGAGCGCGCGGGGGAGCGCGCGGCGGCTGGTGCCATCGGTGACTTCGGCGGTCGCTCCGGCGAGCGGGCCGAGCTTGGCGGTGCGCTTCCCCAGGCCGCTCAGCCGGTAGATCGTGTTGGCGGCAACGACCACGCCCAGGTACACGAACGGGGTTGTGGCCTCGGCGCTATGCCACGGTACTGAGCTGCCGACCTTGGCTGCGGCGTGCCCGGCCATCGTGGCCTGGGCGCCGCCGGGCCGACGCTCGTCCTGCGGCTCGTTGTAGTCGATCGCGCGTTCGGCCATCTCTAGCCCGTGACAGCCTTGCCAGCCAGGTCGGTCATGCTGTCCTCGCTGTCGAGCCCGTGCTCGATCAGGACAGCGGCCGCCGTGGAACGCGTCCAGCGCCGGCGGGCGCGCATGGCGTCCAGGCGCGCCAGCACGCTGGGAGTGAGATTCACCGAGATCTTCTCGGTGCGGGTTTCATCCATGTGCAGCAGTCTACTGCACAGTGCGGATATGTTCCGGACAGGGAGCGTAGGGACCTCGGTGTATCGAACGCCGAGCCAGCCAGCGGCAGGCGGCCCGCATGTGCGCTGGGCTGTTGTTGCAGCCAGGGGGTGGTATTGGCGCATGGCTGGCCGGGTATGGGCTGAAGTAAGACCGCCTGTCCTGAGGGGTGACCATGGGCGAGCTGCTCCTGATCGATCTAGCGATATGCGCTGCGGTGATCGTGGTGACTGCCGCTGTCATGGTGATGCACTGGCGCCGGGGCAGAGATCAGCCCGGGATGCCCGTCGAGGGGCGCGGCGCTCTCGCAGAGCTGGCTGATGCGTGGGTATTCGAACGCGAGGTAGCTGACGTGCCCGGGTTCAGTGATGACACTACGGAGCGAGGCCCCGGCACAAGTGTGCCGGCGCACCCGGAGCAGGCAGCGGAGTCACCGGTCAGCGGGGTGGCGGACCCGGAGCAGGCAGCGGAGTCACCGGTCAGCGGGGCGGCTGACCCGGACCTTGGCTCACATGGGCTGGGCACGGAGCCGGATGGCCCCCAGGCGGCCGCTGGCGCGGTCACCATGGGCGAGCGGATAGGCGGCTATTACGAAGAGGCCGACCGGCCCGTGGCCGACTACCTCGCGGCAAGCGGCTGGACCGAGGAGCCGGGGAAGCCCGGCCGGGTAGCGGATGCAGATGCGGCTCCTGCGTCAGCGGAAGCCGCTGCGGAGCCGGGGACGGCGCGTAGGCAGCTGGCTGCTTGATATAGAGGGCGGTCCGGGTGCAGCTGCCCGATCCCGCCGGCCCGAAAAACCCAGGGCCCAGTGGAACCCCGGCACCTGGTGAGCACGGGCGGCAGCGGCCCGGCTAGTACCCGAACCCGGCCAGGCCGATCATGTACAGCACGAAACCCACAAGTGAGAACATGCCGATCAAGAAGGCGGCGGTCGCGATGCCTTCACCGCGCTCGCCAGTCTGGCGGATCTGCCTGCGCGCCACGAGCGCCGTGATGACGCCGGCCGCCGCCGGGAATCCCGGGATCAGCGAGCAGACCAGCGCGGCGACCGCGAGCGAGTTCACCGGCCGCCGCGGGGCCGCGATGTGATACGGCATCTGCTGCGGATAGGGCAGCTGCGGCCGCATGAGGGCGCCGAGCGGCCCCACCGGCAGGTCGGCAGTGAGCGCGGCTAGCTGGGCGTAGGTCTGTGACCGGAGGACCTGCCCGGACCGCTCCTCGAACTCGTCCCTGGTGAGCCGCCCCTCGGCGAACGCGGCCTTGAGGACGTCGATCGCGCGTTCCCGGTCCGCGCTCGACGATCGCATGAACCCGTGTCCGTCGGGCATGCCGCGTCCAGATTCCAGCGTCATCGGCCTCTCCATGGCGGGCCAGGAAACAGCCCACTCATGCCACGATATGTCGGCCTGGCTGGTTCATTCGCCAGGGATCCCGCCGATTCTCGGGCAGCCGGGTCGCGGAACTGGCGGCGGTACGCGTGCGGCGTCGTCGCCCGCCACAGCCGGAAATGGTGGCGCAGGGCGGTTGCATTGCCGAATCCGGACCGCTCGGCGACGGCGTCTACCGTCGCGTCGCTCTCCTCGAGTAGCTGCTGGGCAAGCAGGACTCGCTGGCCCGTCAGCCACCGCTGCGGCGTCGTGCCGGTTTCCTGGACGAACCGCCGGGCGAAGGTCCGGGCTGACATCGCGGCCCGGTCGGCGAGTTCGCAGACGGTGACCTGCTCATCGAGATGACGCTCCATCCAGCCGATGACATCACGCAGCGTGCCGGCGGCCGGCCCGGCGACCGCTTTTCCTGCGCGGCGGATATGGGCGAGACTTGTCACATGACGAAGACAAATGACCAGCCGCACGCCACGCCGCCGGCCGGGCACCTGGCGAGCTTGGCCCACCGGGTCGCGGCCGTGCTCGCCGAATGCAGCTACGTGCAGCGCAAGCTCCTCGATCTGCGCCTGGGGCCGGACCTGTACGCGGGCGACCGTGACCGCGCGCCCGACACCTACGGCGAGTTCCTGTTCCGCACGTCGCGCAGGCTGCACCACGAGCCGTCGGCCCGCGATCGCGACATCCGCTGACCCGCTGATCGCGGCGTCCGCTGACCTGCGGCCCGGGGCCTGCCGTGGCGCCGGCGGCGCGGGCTGCCGGGAGCCGGTCAGGACGCCAGGTGCCTGGCCAGGAAGGCGAAGGCCTTCGGGAAGGCGTCCATCTTGTTGGCCCGCCTGGCCAGGCCGTGGCCCTCATCAGGGTAGACAAGCAGCTCGCACTCCTGGCCCCGGGCCGTCAGCGCCGCGTGCAGCTGCGCTGCCTCGCTGAGCGGCACCCTCGGGTCGTTCGCGCCGTGAATGATGAACAGCGGCGCGCGGATCTCCTCGATCCTGGTCAGCGGGGATGCGGCGAGCAGGAAATCCCGGTCGTGCTCCAGGCTGCCGTACTCGCGCTCGCGCTGGGCCCGCCGGTACGCGGAGGTGTTCTCCAGGAACGTCACGAGGGACGAGATGCCCACGATGTCGACGCCGGCCGCCCACAGCTCCGGCTGGAACGCGAGCCCGGCGAGCACCATGTAGCCGCCGTAGGAACCGCCGTACAGCGCCGCCCTGGCCGGATCGACGCCGAGCTTCGGCAGGTACGCGTGAATCGCGGCGAGATCGGCCACTGACTCCAGCCGCAGGGTGACGTCGTCAGCCGAGTACCAGCGCTTGCCGTAACCGACCGACCCGCGGACATTCGGCACGACCACGGTGTGCCCGGCCGCGGCCAGCGCCTGGACCATGGGGTTGAAGTTGCGCTTCGCCTGGCTCTCCGGGCCGCCGTGAATGACCAGCACCGCTGACTCGGCCAGGCCGGGGTCGGCGCGGTCCTCGCTCCGGTAGACCAGGCACGGCACGAGCTCGCCGTCGGGCGCCGGGATCTGGTGCGCCTCCGGCAGGGCCGGCCCCCCCCCGCCCAGGTAGCGCGCTGAGCTGGTCAGCGCCCGGACCCGGGCGGTGGCAGGATCGGCCAGCAGCACATCGCCCGGCATGTCCGCGGCGGCGATCGACATCGCGATCGCGCGGCCGTCGGGTGACCAGTGCGGATCCGGCATCCGGATATGCGTGACGCAGCCGGCCGCCGGCAGCGGGACATCCCGCAGCGGGGCACCGGTGGCGCCGTCATGCAGGGTCAGCACCGAAGCGCCGTCATCATTGCGCTCGACCAGGATCAGGGACCCGTCTGGTGACATCCAGCCGGCCAGGTCGCGTTCCTCGTCGGTGATCAGCCAGGTCCAGCTCTCTGCCGCCAGGCTGTAGCGGGCGATGCCGGTGAACTCGCGGTTGCGGTTGGTCGACGCGATCAGGCCGTCGCTGCCCGGCAGCCACTGCAGGCGTTCCTGGCTGGCGTGCTCGCCCGCACCGGTCAGCGCTCTGAGCCGGCCAGGTCCTGGCGGCTGGGTAAGGTCGGCGAGCAGGATCTGGTCGGAGTTGGCCATGGCCGACGGCACGCCCACCGCGAGCCACCGGCCATCCGGTGAAGCCACAGCCTCGTGGATGCCGCCATCGCCGGCGAACGCGGTTTCCTCCGTGCCGGTGGCCAGGTCGCGCAGGACCGCGTCGAACCTGACGCCATCCCGCCTGTTCGTCAGGTAGCAGACCCGCCCCGCCGAGACGTCCGCCAGCATGTGTATGTAGCGCGGGTCATGAACGAGCGGTTCCAGGTCCGCCAGCCCGGCTGGCCCGGCGGCCACCGGCAGGCGCAGCAGCGACAACTGGCTGCGCTCGTTGCCGCCCTCGTCGTGCGACACCACGACCGCGCGCTCCCCCGACAGGTAGCGGCCGCTGCAGGGCCCCGGCAGTGCCGTCAGGGCCACGGCGGATCCGTCCGGCGAGATCTCCACGAGCTGCATCGAGCCGCCCTCATCGCTGCCGCCCAGGATCCGGCCTGCCGAGTCGACATCGAAGGCCTGAAATACCGAAACAGCAAGCAATCGCGCCAGATCAAGTCCCATATCCGCACTCTGCCACAGCCGTCCGCGCCGGGGCATCGCTGGTCCCGCTGTAAGGACGGAGCGGTAGCGGCCCGTGGTCTGCACCCGGGAGAATGGGGCATAACTGGGCACGGCGGAGATCGCGGCCGAGCGCTGCTTCATCCTCCGCCGTGTCGGCGAGCTGAAGCGGGATCCCGGATGCGGGCAGCCTCCGTAGGCTAGCCAGATGACCAGCATCGCCGCCGCGCGTGACCTACTCCGCCGCTTCCCGATCATGGATGGCCATAACGACCTGCCCTGGGCGCTCCGCGAGAATGCGGAACGGGATCTTGACAGCGTCGATCTCAGCGCGCAGGTAACGGCAACCCACACCGATCTGCCGCGGCTGGCGCGCGGCGGGGTAGGCGCCCAGTTCTGGTCGGTCTACGTGCCGGCCGGGCGGCAAGGCGACGCTGCGGTCACCGCGACCCTTCAGCAGGTCGACCTCGTGCACGAGATGGTCCGCCGGTACCCGGCCGCGCTTGAGCTTGCCCTGACCGCCGCCGACGTGGAGCGGATCCTCCCCACCGGGAAGGTGGCCTCGCTGCTCGGCGCGGAGGGCGGGCACTCGATCGCCTGCTCGCTGAGCGTGCTGCGCGCATTGCATGCGCTCGGCGTCCGCTACCTGACCCTGACCCACAACCGGAACGTGCCCTGGGCGGACTCGGCGACCGACGAGCCGGCCGCCGGCGGGCTGACCGGATTCGGCCGCGAGGTGATCCGCGAGATGCAGCGGCTGGGCATGCTCGTGGACCTCTCCCACGTCTCCGCTGGCACTATGCGCGACGCCCTTGATGCGGCGGAGGCGCCGGTCATCTTCTCCCATTCCTCGGCGCGTGCGCTCTGCGACCACCCCCGCAACGTGCCCGATGACATGCTCGCCCGGCTGCCTGGCAACGGCGGCGTGTGCATGGTGACGTTCGTCCCCGCGTTCGTTTCCCAGGCCTGCCGGGACTGGGAACTCGAGTTCGGGGCGGAAATGGAGCGCTGGGGCCTCGACCACAGGGATTACGCCAGCCGGCGGCAGCTGCGGCCGGAGTGGGCGGCCGCCCATCCGCGGCCAGCGGCGACGCTCTCCCAGGTGGCTGACCATGTCGACCATGTGCGCGAGGTGGCAGGCATCGAGCATGTCGGCATCGGCGGCGACTTTGACGGCACCGATCAGTTGCCCGACGGCCTGCAGGACGTCTCCTGCTACCCGGCGCTCATCGCCGAAATGCTGGCCAGGGGCTGGAGCGAGGCCGACTGCGGCCAGCTCGCCAGCGGCAACATCCTGCGGGTCATGCACGAGGCGCAGGCGGCGGCCCAGGCCATCTCGGCACGCCGGGGCCCGTCCCGGGCGCGCATCGAGGACGTTGACGAGCCGGGGGAGCCGCGTTCGGCTGCTGAGCAGCCCGGCGCCGGCTGAGCAGCCCGGCGCCGGTTGAGCAGCCCGGCGTCAGCTGAGCAGCCCGGCGTCAGCTGAATGGCCCGGCGTCAGCTGAATGGCCCGGCGTCAGCTGAATGGCGTCTGCGGCTTCTCCTGCCGCACGTCGTCGACGTAGACGGTGGCCTTCTCGTCGTAGAAGCAGGCCAGGCCGGCGATCTTCTGGCTCTCCGGCAGCGGCGAGCGGTAGATCCACGCGATGTCCTCGTGCGGGCCCTGCCCCGTGTCGACCGACCAGTACTCTGCCGTGCCCTTGTACGGGCAGTGCGTCCTGGCGGCGGAATCGCGCAGCAGGTCACGCCGGACGTCGGTGAGCGGCAGGTAGTAGCGCGGCGGAAGCCCGGTCTCGAACAGGATCCTCGGCTGCGGCGAGTCGGCGACGGTCACACCGTCGATCTCGATCCGCACGTGGCGCGAGCTGCTCAGGATGTCCACCCGGTGATACGGGTCGCGGGGGTGGTAGTAGACCGGCTCGTCCTCCTCGAGCCACTCGCTCATCGCGTTCCAGTCGAAGCGGACCAGGTCACGCAGCTGCTCCCGCGGCGAGTCGGGATAGCGCAGGGCCGCACCCGGCGCGGTCGCGCCGCCCGCCTTCACGTCGAGCACCTCGCCGTCGCCCCGGCTGGCGGAGTGGTCGGTCATCCCGGACGGGATCAGCTCGGCGCGGACGTCCGCGGCCGGCAGGTAGTAGGTCGGGTAGTACGGAATCTCCCAGACCAGGAACGGCCTCGTCGTATCGGCCACGAGCTCGCCGTCCAGGTAGGTTCGGACCCGCTTGCGGCTTGGCTCGATCCTGAGCGTGTCCTGCGAACTGTCTGCCATGCCTTCTCCTGTGCGCTCCGCGTGCGGTGCTGACAATTGCGCAACATGCGGGTGCTTCGCTGTCATTCCCTGGCCGGTCAGAGGCAGCAGGATGCCTGATCCGGCCTGGCCCAGTAGCGTGCAAGTATGCGACTCGGTGTCCTGGACGTCGGATCGAACACGGTCCACCTGCTGGTTGTGGACGCTTATCAGGGCGCCCGCCCGGTGCCCGCGTACTCGCACAAGGCCGAGCTGCGGCTCGGGGACCATCTGGACAGCAGCAACCGGCTGTCCAGGGACTGCGCGGTCCAGCTGCGCGCATTCGTCGGCGAGGCGCTGGGCGTGGCCGAGGACAAGGGCGCGCAGCAGCTGCTGGCGTTCGCGACCTCAGCGGTACGGGATGCCGTCAACGGCGACGAGCTCCTGGCCTGGATCCAGGCCGAGACGAAAGTCGACATCCGGGTATTGTCTGGGCCGGATGAGTCCCGGCTGACCTTCCTCGCCGCCCGGCGCTGGCTCGGCTGGTCATCGGGGCGGCTGCTCATGCTGGACATTGGCGGCGGCTCGCTGGAGATTGCCTCGGGAGTGGATGAGGAGCCTGGCGTGGCGATCTCGCTGCCGCTGGGCGCCGGCCGGCTTACCCGGGACTGGCTGGCCGGGGACCCTCCCTCCCGCGATGAGGTCCGGCAGCTCCGCAAGCACGTACGCGCGGAGATCGCCGCCACGGCAGGCACCGTCATGCGCGACGGCCGCCCTAACCACGCGGTGGCGACCTCGAAGACGTTCCGGCAGCTCGCCAGGATCAGCGGCGCCGCGCCCTCCAGCGACGGCCCCTACGTACGGCGCATCCTGCGCCACGCGGACGTCACGGCACTCGCCGAACGGCTCACCCGGACGACTGCTGCCGACCGGGCGCAGCTGCCCGGGGTATCCAGGAGCCGCGCGCCCCAGCTGGCGGCCGGGGCCATTGTGGCGGACGCCACGATGGATCTGTTCGACCTGTCCGAGCTTGAGATCTGCCCATGGGCGCTGCGGGAGGGCGTCATCCTCCGGCGGCTGGACGTCCTGCCGGAGTAGTGCCTGCCGGAGTAACGACTATCGGACGGCACCGCAGACGCCGACGAGCGGTGCCGCAGACGCCGACGAGCGG
>Ga0182024_10010690_pt1 | contig 18657 bp, 16 predicted proteins | sample P32metaG_FD_120480 | JGI IMG/M metagenome (GOLD analysis project Ga0182024, IMG submission 120480) | Permafrost microbial communities from Stordalen Mire, Sweden - P3-2 metaG (Illumina Assembly) | ecosystem: Environmental > Terrestrial > Soil > Wetlands > Permafrost | place: Sweden: Stordalen... | reverse complement strand
GCGCTCCGGGAGCGGCGCACTAATATTCAGCCACTACCCACGAACCGCAAGCCTTAGCGGAATCGACGAATGCAGGGTATACTAAAGACCTTAACCTCGAAGACCCCAAAACAGCACGTTGCGCCTTCGCGATTGAGAAATTCCCTGGAAAGGCGAGCGACGTGTCAATCCGGAAATCCTCTGGAAGCCGGCTTCTTGCGTCGCAAGCCGTTGCATTTGCGCAACTGCCAGGCAAATTGGTCCAATTGGGGATTCGCTCATAACAGCCCGTCCTAAACAGGAGAGAACTTATGTCTGGAGTCAATGGCGACAAAGCACGGTTCAACCGGCGTCGCAGACAGAAAATCAGCCGCAGGATCAGCAACAAGGAAATGTTAAAGGGCCTGGCCGAGAAGAACCTTGTAGCTCCCGCAGCTGCCGGAAGCTCAAAAGAGAAATCAGCCTGACGTTTGCGGCGCTATCAGTTTCCCGTAAGTTCACCTTAACCAATTGAAATCGTTAGAAAGAGAATTTAATGAAAAATTTGTATGTTGGAAATTTACCCCACAGCACCACTGAACCAGAGTTGCGCGGATTGTTCGAGGCGCACGGCGCGGTTGAGAAGGTCAGCATCGTCACCGACCGCGAAACCGGGCGTGCTCGCGGGTTCGCCTTTGTCGAAATGACGAATGCCGGCGAGGCGGATAAGGCAGTTGCGGCGTTGAATGGGAGCGAACTTGGCGGCCGCGCGTTGAAAATCAACGAGGCCAAGCCGAAGACCGATTCGCCGCGTGGCGGCGGTGGTGGCGGCAAGCGCTTTGGCGGCGGGGGCGGAGGCGGGAACCGCGACGACTACCAGGGACACGCCCGGCAGCCTCGGGAACCGCGCTGGTAGCGGAGTTCCACTGACAGATTCAAAGCAGGACCGGTCAGCGGCTAGGTTTTAGCCATTAGCCTGACTGAGGCGCGTAGCGCAATCAGCTATTGCGAAAATTGACGATGGAGGGCAGTATGCCAGGAAGAGGCCGATCAAGTTTTACCAAACGCCAGAAAGAACACACGCGGCAGCAGAAACAGCGCGACAAAGCGGAACGCCGCATTCAACGCAAAGACGAACCCGGCAGCTCTACTGGTTCCAGCGAGCTCGATTTGGACGAACTACAGCGCCATGCGGCCGAGCAGGCGGCCTTGTTTCAAACCGATGATGACCGCGATATTTCGAGCATTCCCCGCGAACCCAGCGGGGGTGTGGACGAATCGTAAAGCGAAACCGTAAGCATTCATAGGGCAACTCAAATCGCAACACAAAGGGCGCATCTCCTGGATGCGCCCTTTGTTATTCTCTGATTTTACCGTTGAGGTTAAGCGAAGACTTCGCCCGGCAATCTGGTCAGAGTCCTACTGGCCAGCGTATTTTGGACAACGTGCTCAGACCGCCCCGCATTCGCCCAATCCACTTGCTTGCGCTCGATCTTCAACTTCAACGCGCGCTCGATATGCCGCAGTTCAATGACTTCCCCGCCAGATACCAGGCTCGTCGCCAGACCTTCCGATCCGGCGCGTCCCGTTCGTCCTACGCGGTGGATAAAATCCTCCGCCATTTTCGGCAGGTCGTAGTTGATCACGTGGGCCACATCGTCAATATGCAAACCTCGCGCGGCCACATCGGTCGCGACCAGTATCTGGAACTTTCCGTCCTGGAATCCGCCGAGGGCGCCGTTACGCTGGGACTGCGAACGGTCGCCATGAATCATGGCCGCGGAAAAACCTTCCCGAACCAGTTCCTTAGCCAGCCGCTCTGTGCCGCGCTTGGTGCGGGCGAAGATGAGCGTTTGACCTTTTTCAGCGTAAAGCAGTTGCCGCAAAACATCCGGCTTTTCCGCCGGACGAACTTCATACGCTTGCAGCCTGACGCTCTCAACCGGCTTGAGCACCGAACCGATCGCAATACGCACCGGATCGCGCATGGCATCGTTTACCAGGCCCGCGACGGATTGCTCCATGGTGGCTGAGAAGCACAAGGTTTGACGGCGTTGCGGCAGGATTGCCAGGATGCGCCGAATCGCGGGCAAAAAACCCATGTCGAGCATGCGGTCGGCTTCGTCGAGCACCAGAATTTTGATATCGCGCAGGTCGATCAATCGGCGGGTGATGAAGTCCTGTAAACGTCCGGGGGTCGCAATAACCAGGCTGGAACCGCTGCGTACCGCCTGAATCTGGTTCTTCTCGGAAACGCCGCCGATGACGAGCGCGGACTTGGACAATTCCCTTCCGCGCAATTTTTCGTATTCTTCGTTCACTTGAATCGCCAGCTCGCGCGTGGGCAATAACACCAATACACGGGCTTTCTGCGAAGGTTCGCGCTGCAGCATCTCGATCACCGGGATCAGAAACGCCAGTGTTTTGCCGGTTCCGGTCTGCGCTGTCGCCAGCACATCTTTGCCCACAAGGGCATGTGGTATGGCTTGCGCCTGGATGGGCGTAGGGGTAATGAATTGAGCTGTCGCCAGCCTCTGCTGTAAAGCAGAAGAAAGCGGTAGTTCTGTGAAACTTGTCATTCGTAATTTTCTTTCTGGAGAGGCCTGAATAGGGCTTGATACACGTATCGCGAATTCATGCCGCTCGTATGTTTTTAGATTGACGCTGAATAAACGGCGGGCAGGAAAAGCGGAGATGAATCTGACCCAACAGGGTCACCGCGTCACGAGCAAACCGTGGCAGTAGCGTTGATTTAGAGTATAGCACAGGCGGCAAAGTTTAGCTCTGAGCCATAGGCGAAGGTCACTCGAAAGTAACCTTTCATCCCTCCATTGTAGAGACATCGCCTGCGTCAACGCCTGCTTCTTTCGCCTTGAGAAAACGGCGCAGAATCTTGCCGGATCTTGTTTTCGGCAAGGAGGCGACAAACTCCAGCGAAGACGGAGTGGCGATTGGGCCCAGTTCCCTTCTGACGTGTTCGATCAGTGCCGCGGAGAGCGCGTCGGAGGCGACGTGATCGCTGCGAACCTGCACGAAAACCTTGATGGTCTCACCTTTCATGGGGTCGGGAACACCGATGGCCGCAGCTTCCGCCACTGCAGGATGCGACACCAGCGCGCTCTCTACTTCGGCGGTGCCGATGCGGTGCCCTGCAACATTTAGCACGTCATCGTAGCGGCCGAGCACGGCGATGTATCCGTCTTTATCTTTCATCGCGACATCCCCCGTTACATAACAGCCGGGGATCACCTGCCAGTCGCGTTCATAGCGCGCGGGATCGCGCCACACCTCGCGCAGCATGTGCGGGAACGGCCGCTTCAGCACCAGGCGGCCACCAACTCCGGGAGGCGCAGACTTTCCGTTTTCATCCAAAACATCGGCCTCGGCTCCGGGCACGGCCACGCCGACTTTCCCCGGACGCATCGCCATTGACGGCGGCGTTCCCAATGTTGGGCCGCCCAATTCCGTCTGCCACCAATTGTCAGTCACGTAGCCCCACTTGCCATCGCCAGCCAGATGAGTCTGCGCCCAGCGCCAAGCCTCAGGATTCAACGGCTCACCCGCACAAGCGATCACGCGCAAAGTGGTCAGGTCATGCGATGCCGGATAACTCTCGCCATAGCGCATGAACATTCGCAAGGCGGTAGGCGCGGTAAACATCTTGGTCACGCCGTAGCGTTCTACGATCTCCCAAGCGACTCCGGGATTGGGATAGTCGATTGCGCCTTCGCGGAACAGCGTGGTCACGCCCGCACACAGCGGGGCATAGACGATGTAAGAGTGGCCGACGACCCAGCCGATGTCGGATGTGCACCAGAAAATATCGCGGTCGCCGACATCGTAAAAATTTTCCAGGTGGTAAGTCGTGCCCACCATGTAACCGCCGTGAACGTGGACCACTCCTTTTGGTTTGCCCGTGGAACCGGAAGTGTAGAGAAGGAACAGCGGATCTTCCGCGTCCATCTCTTCGGCGGGACAATCCGCGGGAAACTTGAGCAACTCGTTAAAGTCGATCTCGCGCGGAGCAGTGAGTTCGACTCCGCTACGCGAATACACCACAATTTTCTCGACGAACTCCAGCTTGTCCACTGCTTCGTCGACAATGGCTTTCAGAGCTACGGTTTTGCCGCGGCGAAAGCCGACATCTCCCGCGATTACGATCTTCGCCTGCGCGTCAGTAATTCGATCGCGCAGGGCGGTATGTCCCAGGCCGGCGTAGACAACGGAATGGATCGCACCCAAGCGAGCGCAAGCCAGCATCGCGACCGTGCCTTCGATAGTCAAAGGCATATAGATCACCACGCGGTCGCCCCTGACTACTCCCAGAGACTTCAAACCGTTGGCGAAGCGGCAAACCATCCGATGGAGTTGCCCATAAGTGACGATGCGCTCGCTGCCATCTTCACCCAGCCAAATGAATGCGGCACGATTCCGCCGGTCTGAGTTGGCGTGCCGGTCCAGCGCGTTGATGGTGATGTTGGTCTTGGCGCCGGTAAACCACTTATGATGAACTCCGTCCCATTCGAGCACGCGATCCCATTTTCGGGGCCAGGAGAACTTATTAGCGTAGCCTCCCCAGAAGGCTTCCGGATCTTTTCGCGCACGGTCGCACTCTCCCAGCCAGTCTTTTTGCAAGACATTGCTGGCGACGATTTTTGGCGCAGCATATTCCTCATCCATGGCCAGCAGGTTCGAGATATTTTCAGGCTTCGCAACGGTGAGAGCGCTCATGTAGACCTCCAGAACGAGCGGCGAGCGAACGGGCTGGCGTAAAGTTTGCGCTGAGCATCAAGGGCCAGCAGTGACGCAGATCATACAATAGTGTGTTCTTGGTCACCTGCCAACCGAAATAAATTCGGGCGGCCGACCGAAGTCGAGCCGCCCAAATCGATTTATATAAATCTCGGTAGCTTCTCTAAGCCACCCCTCGTGCCTTCACTGGAGCGGCCATATTGCTGCCCACGGAAAGCGTTCGGTCGGAATTACTGACTGCACGCCTTGCCAGCGGCTTCAGCCACAACAGCGCCATGAATGCAGCGATCAGGTCGCAGACAATCATTGCCCAGAATACCTTCGTCCAGGAACCGGTCTTGGCGAACAGCCATGCCGCTCCGGGTCCGGCAAATGCGGCCGCCGCTCCCTTCGCGGTATAGACGATACCGTAATTGGTGGTGGCCCACTTATTGCCGTAAAGATCTCCCGTAATGGAGGGGAACAACGAAAAAATATTGCCCCACGCAAAGAAGCACAAACCCGACAGAGCAACGAACCAGACTGGGCGACTCATTAATTGGAGCAACGCGTACACCGCGATCGCTTCAAGTACGAATGAGATGAAGATGGCATTCTCGCGTCCAATGTGGTCCGATACCCATCCCCAGAATGGTCGCGTCAGGCCATTCAAGATTCGATCCACGGTGATGGCCATAACCAGCGCCGTCATGCCCCACGCAACTACCACTTTGTCGACGTGGTATGACGCTGCCATTGGATTGAGCTGCGCTGTGACCACAAGGCCGCCGAACGCCAACATGGTCATCATCAAGTAAATGACGTAGAACGATGGCTGCTTCAGCATCTGCAACGGAGTCATGTCCACGGAGGAGGTGTTGATCTTGGCCTTAATCTTGGCTTGTTTCTCTTTCCAGTTCGTGGGCGTCCATCCCATTGGCGGCCGGGCCATGAACAGAGACGAGGCCAGCACGACGACTCCCTGGATGATTCCCCACACGATGAAAGTGTGCTGGTAGCCTGAGACCTTCAGCATATTGGCGATGGGAGCGATCGTGGTCGCGGTTCCTATGCCGAAAGCCGCGGCAGTCAATCCGACGCACAGACCGCGATGGTCCGGAAACCATTTCAGCGCGTTCCCGATCGCGCCGCCATAGACAACGCCGGCTCCGACGCCGCCAACGCCGTACCAGAAATACAGGGAATTGATCGTCTCGGCATAACCGGATCCGATCCATCCCAGGCCCACCATGATCGAACCGACACCCAACATGAATCTGGGACCGATGCGATCAACCAGATATCCCTCAAATGGCACGAGCCACGTTTCCAGCAAGACGAATAATGTAAACGTCCACTGAACCGCCACCAGCGACACATGCAAATGGGCCTGTATCGGCTTGGTAAAAAGAGTCCAGGCATATTGCAGGTTCGCGATGGCCATCATGGCGATAATGCCAGCGACTAGTTGAACCCAGCGGTTGGGAATGCGTGAGGGGTGAATCAGGGAACTTGGGGTAAGGGAAACTTGAGAATTCGAAGATCCAGTCATAGGTCCTGTCTCGTCTCGGAGCGTTAGACTTTCAGCAGACCTCAACCAACCCAAGAGCACAATTTGTTGTATATTGGTCTGGTTATCGAACCACTTGCGGGTCGGAATGTACCACTCTTCCCCACCAGTGTCAAGGCCAAAAAGCCGTCGGCGAGGCATCTTTTGACTCCCGAATAGACGCACCATGCAGACTATGGATGAGAGCCTTAGAGCGCAAATCGATACATATCTCTCCCATCTGGACGGCCTGATCAAACGCGGCCACCAGCTTCGGGATACGCTGGCCGCCGATCCCACCGACGCGGCGGCGATGACGGCGACCCGCCGCTGGCAGGAAGATTGCGGCGTCACCATCAATCAACTCTCGGGGGGCAGCAAAGCGCATTGGCTGGCGCGATCGTTTAGTGGAGCTTTCCTTATGCGCTCGGCAGATGGGAGCGCCGCGCAGGGAGCTGCGCCGGCTGAGATCGCGCAGCAATTGCTCGAAGTGCTTGGACAGGCTGTGGCGTCGCTCTCGCAATCGAACGACGGAGCGATTGTTTCCGCATCCACTACCGCACCGGCTCCTCGGCGTTTTGAATTCGTTCACAACCCTGAAATTCGCCCCGTGCTGGAGCGGGCGTACGCCCACAGCCGGAGTGCGCTTGAACAAGGGGATTATGACCTGGCTCTGGTGACGTCTTGCGGAATTCTTGAAGCGATTGTGACCGATGCCCTAGAACACAAAGGCTTGGCCGCGCTGATGGAGACGGGCGCACCGGCCGAAAAGATTTCGGATTGGGCTTTCGAGACTCGGCTTGCCGTCGCTGAGAAAGCGGGATTAATTCGCAGCGGCTGCGCGCGGCTGCCGGCGATCGCGCGGACTTATCGCGATCGCATGAATGCGGAAGGCGATAGCATGCCGCAGGGAACGGTTTCCGAGAGCGATGCCAAGCGGACGGGGCAGGTGCTGCACGTCATCATGCGGGATTTGGATCCGGGACGGTAGAAGGATGTCACCGGTGCCGTGGGGAGAACTCCCAGACGTGGCGCTGGCGGTCGATGCCGCATAGGGATCCTTCGACTGCGTGAATGCTTCGCTTCGCGAAGCACTCACAAGCTCTCAGGATGACAGGCTTAATACTAGGCTTCAATCTTCGAGGTCTTCCCGAAATACAGGTTGTGAAGGATCGACCGTCCCGTCGATGACTTCTACCAACAGATTTCGATAGGCGTTGGTGGCGTCTTCTAAATTGGCGTAGCCGCGCTCGCGCTGGAGCGCTCCTCCGTCCGCGTAAACAAGGGTGAAATAGCGTCCGGAGGAATACTGAATCTCGACCAGCTTGTCGGGCATGTCCGGATCGCCCTGCTGCCCCAGCACGTCCATTAGCGCCACTGTCCACTTGCGGCCTTTGGGGTCGGTGACGGTTTCGCGTTCGATATACTGCCAGTTATCGAGGTTCCAGAGCGGCATGTTTCGTTGAGAGTCCTCGGGGGCTAAAGCCTGACAGTTTTCTTGACGGCTTACGCGGCGCTCAAGCGCCGCTCTTCCACTATTCCAGCAATCACTTATCCGAGCAACTGCGTCAATGCTTTTCCCACTTGCCCGCCAGTGAACGGTTTCGGAATGAGCAGTACTTTCTTCGCATTACGTGAGCTGAGGCTGGCATCGGCCTCTTCCGGCGTATCGCTAATGATCACAACGGGAAGCTCTTCGTGACCGGAATAGTGACGCACCGAATCGAAGAGCGCTTCGCTCATTTCATAGCTGGTGCAATCGAGCACGAGAGCTTCGGCTCGCTGCTCGGCAATGAGTTCGTTGACCGTAGCGGTGTATCCCGCTGCGAAGACCTCGAATCCGAGGTCCCGCAGCGAGAATGTGAGCAGCTCGGCTATCTCCGGCGTATCGTCGATCAGCAGGATGCGGCGCAAGCGTACGCTACTTCTTGGCGGCAGGGCCGGTGCCCGGCAGCCGCGGCTTCTTGCCTTCCGAGGGCTCAAGATCCATCATCCAGATGCGGCCGCCGGCGGTGTAGTAAGCGCGGTGATCGTTTTCGATCATCGCTCCCCAAGCCTCCAGCGTGCGCATGGCGAAGGTGACGCCCTCAAAATTATTGCGGGCGTGGTTGAGCACCTCGTTGGTATGCCAGTTATCGGTGAGAATTGCGTCGCCGGGATGCACGCGCAGCACGGTGAAGAAGCGGTCGTAGGCCGCCGCCTCGCGTACGTCGCGCGTAGCGCCGCGCTTCTTGCCTTCGGTGACGATGTAACTTTCCTGTCCCTCGGGCTCGACCTCAGGCTCCTTTTGAGTCATGACTGTATCGGCTTTGGTGTTCATACGGTCTCCGCCACGGCCGCAGCTTCGCTCGCAGCCGCCATGTTGGTGAGATTTTTCGCGTCGGCCGCCTGGATCAATGCTTCAGGCAGTTGGACGTTCATCATCCTCCATTGTTCGTTGGCAAACTTCTGCAGGTTGGCGATGTGCTCGGCGTGCAGATGGCCGAAGCGTCCCTGCAGCTTCAAGTATTCGGAAACCGGCCGCATGCTCGCCGGACGGAAGCTGTAATCGAACTCGCGCTTCTCCGGATTCCATTCCCACATGGGATACAGCCCACATTCGACCACGAGGCGGCCGAGATCGATTGAGCGTGGCGTCTCGTACACGAAACCTTTTTGGCAGGGCGTGTAAATCATCAAATAAGCCGCGCCTTTGTGGTTGAGTCCCTTGCGGACTTTGTTCATCAGGTCGATGGGATAGCCAACGCTCGCCGTCGCCACGTAGCAGTGCGGATGGCCGGCGGCCATCATGCGGGCGAGATCCTTGGGATACAGCTTTTTCCCTTCGGGAACTTCAGGACCGGGAGGCGAGAACGTGGTCATGCCGCCGTACGGCGTGCGCGACGAGGCCTGAATGCCGGTGTTGGCATACTGCTCGTTGTCGTAGCAGATGATCAGGCAATCGTGATTGCGATAAAGCGCGCCGGAGATCGAGGCGAGGCCGATGTCGGAGGCGCTCCCATCGCCCGCTTCGCAAATAATATTCGGAAATTTCCCCTTCCACTTGCCCTTGCGAATCATCGCTTCGTACGCGGCCGCGACTCCAGCGGTAAAGCTGCCCGCGCTGCCGATCTGCGTGTGCGCCCAGGGCACGTTGTAAGGCGTGCACAAGTAGGAGCTGTTCGCCACATACATGCAACCAGTGGGTCCAACCAGAATGGTGTTATCGCCTGCGGCCTTGCTCGTCATTCGATATTGAATCGAGGGCCCGCAACCGGCGCAGGTTCGATGGCCGGGAACGAACGGTTCGGATGACGGAAGATCGGGGTTGTAGAAACGCGCGCCCTGGTTCGGGCTGTTCAGGATTGGCAGTACTTGCCGTTGCACTTCAATAGTCGCCATATCGATTCCTCCCAGGGCCGAAACCCTGTTTCATATCAATGCTGTTTATGCAGATTTCAAAAATCCGCCGAGCACAAAGTTATTCTTCGAATCCTACCCAGTGGGTGCGCTTTTCAATCTTACCGCGCCGTTGCGCATCCAGCATTTTCTCCGTCATCCAATAAAATTCTTTCAACACGATGGCCTCGCCGCCCATGCCCGCCATGAACGAGAGCACCAGCGGACGCTTCGGGCTTTCATAGAGAGCCGCGGCAGCTTCCGCATATAGAGCGCCGCCGCTGCTCACGCTGCCCAGCGCCATGTTGGTTTCAATCACTCCGACAACTTTGAACTTGCTGAGTGATTCACGCACGCGCTCAGTTGGATACGGACGGATGGTCCTCAGGCGAACCAAGCCGACCTTCAATCCGCGCTCGCGCATATGCTGAATCGCGAAGCGCGCGGTTACCGCGTGTGCGCCTTGCAGGAAGAACACAACATCCGCGTCATCAGTCATGAATTCTTCCAGCCACGGATCGTACTTGCGGCCGAAGATCTTCGCGAACTCTTCATGCACTTCTTCGATGACCGCCATGGATCCCTCCATAGCGCGCGCCCGTTCCAGTTGCAGGGGAGGGCCTTGCTCGGGCATAATCTGCGGGCCGTGCGAAACCGGATGCCGCGGATCGAGCGGATACGGATGCTTATAGGGCGGCAGGAACTCTTTCACCTGACCCATATCAGGCAGTTCGACATCGCCCGTGATGTGGGAGACGAAGAATCCATCCTGGCAAACCATTTGCGGCAGAAGCACGCGCGGGTCTTCGCCGATGCGGTAGGCGATCAGGTGATTGTCGAACGCCTCTTGCGCATCGCAGGACCAACCCATGATCCATCCCATATCGCGAGTGGAGAGAGCGTCGGTGTGCTCAGAACCGAAATCGCCCGGAGGATCGAGCGTGCGATCGGCGATCATCATCTGCACCGGCATGCGGGTGCCGGAGATTGGCGAATACAGTTCGTAAGCGAACTGCACGCCCACTCCGGAGCTTCCGGTGAAAACGCGCGCGCCGCTTGAAGATGCGCCGTGTGCAATGCTGAGTTGCGAGTGTTCGCTATCGGCCACAATGTACTCGGCGTCGAGTTCACCGTTGGCCACCATTTGCGCCAGCGCCATCATGGTCGCCGTGTAAGGACGGATGGGATACGCCGCGATGACGTCGACATCCGCATACTTGGCCGCCTGCGCCGCGGAGACGCAGCCATTAATTCGAACCATCCGCTTTTTTGCTTGAGTTGCTGTTGCCATAGTTCACTCCGGACATTCTCGATTCGTGGAATCGTTTCTGTTGCCGCCGTTAAATGTTTTTCGGCGCGCGTTCGCCAAGGTTTTTGAGCTGCTCCGCCTGACGGCCATGCAGGCCGGGCGAGATAGCGAAGGCCGTATCCATGCGGACCACGCCGGTGTCAAAGTCGAGCTCGGGTACGCCTTCAAGGCATCCCGTGGGGCACTCTTCGATGCAGACGCGGCATCCTTTGCAGTAGTCGACGAGAATTTTGTAGAGTCCGTTCGACCGCTCAGGACGCGCAATGCAAGGCTCCGGACAAACCAGGTAGCAGTTGTCGCAAGCGTTGCAGGTTCCGCAACTGAAGCAGCGATTCGCTTCTTCCACGGCCTGCTCTTCCGTAAAGGCCTGAATCACTTCGTCCTGCGTCTTCGTTCGCGTCTTTGAAGGCAGCATCTCCTGCGGCACGCGCGGGAAGTGCGGGAAGTAAGTCATGTTCATGCGATTCAGGTCGAAGATTACGTCGACCGGAATCGTACGGGGCTGCAACGCCTCGCCGCGCATGACTTTATCCAGGTTGAAGGCGACGCGCTTGCCATCGCCGACTGCGTTGACCACCATCAGCGGCTGGCCAGAGCCAACCTGCGCGATGTCGCCGGCGGCGAAAAAGTTCGTATCGCCGAGGCGGCCGAACTTATCCATTTTGATGGTGCTACGCTCGTTCTTGAACTCCGCGGGCAGCCAGTTCAGGGCTGCGCGTTGTCCGATCGCAATGATGACGTTATCGACCGCAAACTTTTCCGGCGCGGTTTCGCGATCCACCGTGATCGGCGAAGCATTGATGGCTCCCGAGAACTTCGCTTTGTGCAGTTGCAGAGCTTCGACTTTGCCATTGCCCAGAACCGCCGTGACGGATCGGCCGTGCATCAGCTCGACGCCTTCTTCCAGCATGTCGTGAAGATCTTCGGGCGAGGCCGGCATTTCTTTGGCATTGCCTTCGACCGTGATCATGGTCACTTCGGCAGCGCCTTGCCGCAAAGCTTCACGGGCGCAGTCGATAGCCGTATTTCCGCCGCCGATTACTGCCACACGCGCTCCCAGCTTCACTTTTGAAGTGCCCATGCCGATATCGCGAAGGAATGGCAGACCATAAATCACACCGGCCTTGTCTTCGCCTTCGGCGCGAACGCTGTTGGGCTCGATAAGTCCGACCGCGAGCACGCAGGCATCGTAGTTTTTCTTGAGATCGTCCCAGCTAACGTCTTTGCCGACTTCGCAATTCGTCTTGATGGTGATACCGAGCTGCTCCAGGCGCTCGATCTCGCGATCAAGAATGTTCTGCGGAAGAACCCAGTCAGGAATGCCGCCACGATTCAATCCGCCGGCCTTCGGCGATTTTTCGAGGATCGTGACTTTGTAGCCCATGCGCGCGAGCTGATAAGCGGCGCTATGGCCAGCCGGGCCGGAGCCAACGACGGCCACCTTCTTGCCATTCGACTTGCCCGGCTTAACCACGTCATTGGTCAGCGCCTGACCGAGATCGCCCAGAAAGCGCTCGACCGCACGGATAGAAATTGCTTCGTCGTACTTTCCGCGATTGCAGGCTTGTTCGCACGGGTGGTAGCAGACGCGTCCCGTCACCGAGGGAAACGGCATGTCTTCCTTGATGAGCGCATACGCGTCCAGATATTTTCCGCGCTTCACCAGGTCGAGATAGCCCTGAATTTTTTCGTTGGTGCCGCACGCGTTGTTGCAGGGTGGCAACTTGTCGCGATAGACCGGGCGTATCGAACGCCAGTTGCCGGTGGGAAACAAGTCTTGCCCTTTTTCCTGCGAGGGCGCTGGTGTGATGCCGGCGAACGGCACGGTAAGCCATTCGGGAATATGCGTATTTTTAGTCGACATGAGTCCTCTCTTCTCTTCTACACGGCCACTGGATTCAGCGGCATAATATGCATCTCTTCAAGCGCAACCTGGAAGGCGTGCTTGTTGGCGATCATGGGCTCGATAGTTTTCATCTTCACGATGCCCGTCGTCTTGACCACTGCCGCGATGAGCGGAGCGGCGATATCGGGTGCGATCAACTTATTGCGCTCAGCCGCGCCTTCGGTCGATAGACGATCGAGACCGAGTTCGCCGAGCCGGTAGTAAAGCCATTTGTGGTCGGCAATTTTCGCGGCATCGACGCAAACCAGTTGCGCCAAGCGCTCTACGCCGGGAACGAATCGAAGCATGTAGTCCGGCGTGTAGTGCGTGTTGATCACCAGCGTTCCGCCGGGCGGCATGCCGCGCATGTAATCCCAGCCCTTCACCATCGTTCCTTCGACGAGCACAACGATGTTGGGATGTTCGTTCTCGTAGGTGAGTTCGTTTTCGAGAATCGTATCGCTCACGCGGCAATACTTGCGCGTGGGGCAGTTGGTTCGGTCGGGATTATCGACGTAGTTCTCCATCGCCTGGGCGTACTTGCCTTCAATGCGTGCCGAAGCGGAAATGGAGTTCACGATGTCGCGGCCTTCCTTGTCCATGATGATGCCGCGCGTCCAAACGGTGAGTTCTGTGTAACTCATAATTAGCCCTCGTGATTGCTGTTGCTAACTGTTCGTTGCGTCGGGAGATAATTCCCCGGCGCCGCTGCTCAAAACGTTTACCGCTTTCAGTTGCTTTGCACTGCCGCGATCAGAATCCAGAATCGAAAGAAAATCATTCCGCAGGACAACCAGCGGTGCGCCGCGAGTACCGTCCTGAAATTCGGAGATCGCAGTGAGCGTCGCTTTCTTGCATAAGGTCTCAATATCGGCGCCCGTCAAGCCTTCAGTGCGGGCGGCGAAATCTTCGAAATCGATATCTGGAGCCAGCGGAACGCGACGGCAGCACAGGCGCATGATCTCAGCGCGATCGGCGGCGTTCGGCTTCGCAAACGGCAGGATGTAATCGAAGCGGCCGCTGCGCAAAAGAGCGGGCTCGATTCGTTCGGGGCGATTCGTGGCCGCCAGCAGGATCACGCCCTTGACGTCGCGCAGGTTGTCGATTTCGCGCAAGAGCTGGCTGAGGATTCGCTGATAAATATCTGTACCGAGGTGATCTGCGGCGAACTTGGGCGCAATCGCATCAATCGTATCGAAGAACAGAATGCAAGGCGCAGCCCGCCGGGCCTTCTTGAAAACTTCGCGCAGCGCGCGCTCGGATTCACCCAACCACTTCGAATAAAGTTGCGGGCCGTCGATAGCGATGAGAGGAATCTGCTTTTCGCCTGCAAGCGCTCGTGCCATCGCAGTCTTGCCCGTGCCCGAAGGCCCGGCCAGCAGAATGCCGCGCGGCGGAGTTAATCCAACTTGCTCATAAAGCTCGTCGTGCACGTGCGAATGCTCAATCACGGTATCGAGAATTCGTTTCACATCTCCAAGCCCTGCCAGCGATGCAAAATTTGATCCGCTCTTCTCAATGAAGAATTCTCGCGTGGCGCTCGGCTCAACTTCTTTCAGGCCGGCGAGAAAATCTTCGCGCGTCACTTGCAGCGCATCGAGTTGAGCGGATGCGGCTCCGTCGCTTTCCAGGGGGAAGGCCGATAAAAAGCCGCGCAAAGCGTTCATGCCGACTTCCTGGCACAACGCTTCGAGATCGGCTCCGACGAAGCCATGAGAGTGCTCGGCAATTTCGCGCAAATCCACGTCCGCCGCGAGTGGCATGGCCCGCGTATGGATTCTGAGGATTTGCAGCCGAGCTTGATTGTTGGGAACTCCGATTTCGATCTCGCGATCAAAGCGGCCGGGACGCCGTAGAGCCGGATCGAGAACTTCTGGTATGTTGGTCGCGCCGATCACGATGACCTGACCGCGCGCGACAAAGCCATCCATCAGGCTGAGAAGCTGTGCCACCACGCGCTTCTCCACTTCTCCGGTAACTTCGGCTCGCTTCGGCGCAACTGCGTCAATCTCGTCGATAAACAAAATCGCGGGAGCGTGGCGGGCAGCCTCTTCAAACACCTCGCGCAGCTTGGCCTCGCTCTCGCCGTAGAACTTGCGCATGATCTCCGGGCCGTTTAAGTGAATGAAGTGAACCCGGCTCTCGGCGGCGACGGCACGCGCTAAAAGAGTTTTTCCTGTGCCCGGCGGACCATATAACAGCACGCCCTTGGGGGCGAGAATTCCCAGCTTCTCGAAGATGCGCGAATACTTCAGCGGCAGCTCGACAATTTCGCGAACCCGCGCCACTTCGCGCTCCAGGCCTCCAATGTCTTCGTATGAGACAGAGGGCGCCCGCGCCACCGTCTGGTCGCCTTCCACCACCCGAATATCGGTGCGCTTGCCAATTACTACCGCGCCGGAAGGAATGGTGCGGACAACCTGAAAGTTCACAGCCTTGGCGAACGTGGGCACACGCACAACCGAACCTGTCATCACCGGAACGCCCACCAAATCTTCGAGCATTCGATCGGGCGCGATGGTCGCGGGCGCGGCGCCGATCCAAAGCGGAGAAAAACGTACGGCCACGGCATCCTGACGCTCGATCACAGAGACTGTCACCTGCTCCTGCAATCCCGCGCCGCAGTTGCTGCGGCAGGTGCCGTCGATCTGGATCATGCCTTCGTGTCCATCATCGGAAAGTTCCGCGCGTCCAACGCCTACCGTTGCACCGCTAATCTTCAACACGTCGCCGGTGCGGGCGCCAATGCGCCGCAGATCGACTGGCGCCAACCGCGCGATCGCGTGGCCCACGTCCTCGACTCGCGCTTCTGCAACGCGCAGAGTAAGGGTCGCGGTCGAAGATTGGGAGGCTTCGGTCATAGAAAACTTGGTTAGGTCTTTTTGCTCGTAATGAGATTGATCGTCGTGAGAATGATCGTCGTGAGAAGCGACGGCCAGGCCCGCAATGTCGTTTCCCCGTTCGTTCAATTTCATGATCCCCAGATCAAAGGCCCGCTAGAACTTGTTCAGCACGATCTCTTCAACATCTTCCAAATGGCGCCGCATGGCGGCTTTTGCAGCTTCGGCATCGTGCCGTTTGATGGCTGCCAGAATTCGACGGTGTCCTGCAAGCGACTTTTGCGACCGGCCTTCCACCTGCAAAGAACGCGCACGCGTGTCGCGCAGCAAATCCATGATGATGTCGATCACCTTCAGTACCACACTGTTGCCCGACGCCAAAGCCACGCTGTAATGGAACTCGGCATCTTCGGCGACCGCGGCGTCTCCCTGATTCTGCCTTTCTTCCTGCCGCCGCAAAATGTCTTCCATCTCGATAATTTCTTCGGGGGAGGCGTGAGTGGCGGCGCGCGCTGCCAGCGGCGGTTCGAGCATCTTGCGGAAATCCAGCAATTCACTCACCAGTTCTTTACGCCGCTTGAGTGCACTGGCGAAGGGATTCGCGATGGAATCGACCGAAATCTCGCGAACAATCGTTCCTGTTCCCTGGCGGGGCTCCACCAAACCCATCAACTCCAGGCCGCGAATCGCATCACGGATGGAACCGCGGCTCACCCGCAGCATCTCGGCCAATTCGCGTTCCGAAGGAAGTTTGTCGCCGGGCTGAAGTTTTTTTAGAATGAGCCGTTCAATCTGTTTTGCGACTTCTTCGTAGACACGGCTGCGCCGTATGAACTCGAATTCGGGCTTGAGGGCCGTGGTCATTGTTTGAAGTGGTCCGATAAGTGGACCATCAGACGAACCGAGTATACTCCGCTTGTCAAGCCCCTCACAAATGAGTTTTCAACAGAGGACGTGGGCGACAGACATCATCGCGCTGCCTGGGGTTCGTTGCGTACGCCACCGGGCGGTATGTAGCCCAATTAAAAACGCTATCGTAGCGACGAAGACGAAAAATCCGGTGGAGGCCCCGGGCGGAGTCGAACCGCCGACCAACGGTTTAGGAAACCGCTGCTCTATCCAACTGAGCTACGGGGCCGGTGAGCCAAATAATTATCGCACGGCACCTCACGGAAAATATTTTCGGAGGCCGGTGCTTGCCAACATGATCTCGATTACGTAGAAGAGAAACTTTTGCGCGTACGCTATAGTGCACAAATGAGTAGCGCGTTTGTTTTTTCTTTCATCGCGCGCTGCTGCGAGGCCGTCCCGAGCGGCTACCGGCGCGCGGATTCCAATTATTTCTTGACAGCGAACTTGGCACTATGCTAAACCCAGCGGGCTGGAATGGTCCGCTTATCAGACGTGTTCTAACGAAAATGTGTTCTGAGTTCAGCCGGGCATTTGCCGTGCGAGACTGAAAACGTCTGAGGTGCGTTCATGGCTACGCGGTGCGCGCCGGGGCCTTGCTGTTGCTTACATGTCACTCCGAGAGGGGAAAAGCATGCGTTCTCTTACGGCTTCCTTCGCACTGGCCATTCTCACCGTTTCCGGTTCCCTCGCATATGCGCAGAGCTCGCAGCCCGCGGAGAAAACTTCCGCGCCGACTTCCAATGTTGCGAGCCAGGAAGAAGTCAACCAGTTGCGTGGCGAAGTCGCCGCCCAGCGGAAGAGCATCGAGGAACTGAAGGCGCTGGTGGAGAAACTGGTCGCCGAAAAGCAGCCTCCCGCCGAGAACGGCGCTGCGAAAGTGCGGCCCGTTTCCGATGCCCCAATAGTGCCTCCGCAGCCGGTGAACGCGCGCAGCGAGAGTTTTCCGATGCTGAGGAACGCGGTTCTCATCGAAGCTGAACCCGGAAGCATGGCCCTGGGGCAAAATGCCGCTGCCGCGCCCAAGAAAGACGCTCCTCTCACCGCGGGATGGAACGGAGAGCACTTCTTCATTCGCAGCGCGGATGGACAATTCACCATCAGCCCTTACGGCTATGTGGATAACGAATACCGCGCCTACCAAGGCGACGGAGCGCCCTCCGACACTTTCGTTTTGCGCCGGGCCCGTTTTGGTTTTCAAGGCAGCTACGGTTCTCACTTCGATTTTGCGCTGCTCACCGATGCGGCCGCCACCACCGGCTCGGTCGTGCGCGATGTTTATCTCAACGTAAGGATCCGACCCGAGTTTCAATTTCAGGCCGGCCAGTTTAAGACGCCGTTCGCTCAGGAATCCGGAACCGGCGCCACCAACCTGGACTTCATCGAGCGCGGATTCCAGTCTATGTTGTACCCATCGGCAGCCTCGGCGTACCGCAGTCCCGGCATCGCGTTCCACGGTGACATTGACGGCGGCGTTATGCAGTATTGGGTGGGAGCGTTTAATGGCAAAGGTTATGCCACAGTCAACACCACCAACCAGGCGGAAATCATTGGACGGCTCCGTTTCTATCCCTGGAGGAAAACGAACAACAAGTGGTTTAAGGAATTTGCATTCGGCGGAGCAATTGACCGAGCGCGTTCGCGTGGACTCTCGGGAGATCAAAGCTTCAGTGGCAACCTCCCCGATGCCGCCTACAACTTCTTCCCCCAGTTTGCCATCAACGGACCGATTCAGCGCTACAACGGCGAGTTTACTTACATCAAGTCCGGCTTGGCTGTGCGCGGCGAATACGACCAGCTCAACATGTCGCGCAATAACGTTGGTTCCGAGCAGGTGGGAGGGTTGGGCTTCCTGAGCTTGCCATCGATCATCGCCAAGGCCTGGAACGCCAGCGCGACCTATATGCTAACCGGCGAAAAGCAGCCTGAGAACGGCACACCGCGTGTACGGCATCCGCTCTTTGGGCCCGATACTCCGGGCGGCAAAGGACGCGGCTGGGGAGCGTTTGGAGTTGGAGTCCGGTATATGGGCATTCAAGCCAACGAGCCGGGCGCGAATTTGTTGAGCTATTACACGCCGGGTTTCGTGCCTACGTTC
>Ga0182024_10010689_pt1 | contig 18657 bp, 9 predicted proteins | sample P32metaG_FD_120480 | JGI IMG/M metagenome (GOLD analysis project Ga0182024, IMG submission 120480) | Permafrost microbial communities from Stordalen Mire, Sweden - P3-2 metaG (Illumina Assembly) | ecosystem: Environmental > Terrestrial > Soil > Wetlands > Permafrost | place: Sweden: Stordalen... | reverse complement strand
GCTGCCGACCCTGTAGCTGATCTGGATTCGATCGCGGCGGCACTCCAGTTGGCCGAAAGCGACGCTCAAGATGCAGCAATCCTCGATGCCACAATCGTTGAAAAGACCCGGCAGCTAGAGGCGCAACAGAGTGAAGTGCAGGAGGCTGAGGCACAGATTGCCAAAATACCGCTGGCGGTGCCGGATTTAGACATCCAAGCCCGCCAACTGGAAGTCGGCAACGATTTAAGGAAATTGAAGGCGGAAATTCAGGACATCCTCGGCAAGCTAGCGGAACTCCGCACCAGTCACCAAGCCATGGCTACCGACGAGCGTCTCTCGAAACTGCACGAACAGAGATCAGCCTACGTCGAACAGATTCGGCAACTCGCCCGCCAATGGGCAGTTTTGTCTCTTGCGCGCAGTATGTTCGACCAAGCACGAAAGCGTTATGAAGAGGAGAGACAACCGGCTGTGGTTCGTCGGGCTTCCACCCATCTTCGCTGCCTCACCCAAGACCGCTATCGCGAGGTCAGGATGCCGCTGGATAGATCTGAACTCCAAGTGTTGCCGAGCGAGCCCGTTGCTCCTAAGACCATCGATCAGTTGAGCCGGGGAACCGCGGAGCAGCTCTACCTTGCCTTACGATTCGGTTTCATCGAGGAGTTCACCGGTGATCGAAGTCCGCTTCCAATTGTCATGGATGACATATTGGTGAATGCTGATCCCAGCAGGGTAACCGCGGCTATCGAAACGCTTGTCCGGATTTCGGAGCAGTTTCAGATCCTTTACTTCACGTGCCATCCCGAAACTGTCACGAAGTTTCGCAACGCTGATGCCAGAATACCCGTGATCGAGCTCGCCGACGGACGCTTCACGTGTCTCGCCACAGGCCAATAGCGGCAGTGACTACGGCAGCGGCGATATCCGCTGCTGCACAGGCGGAGACTTCTTGGATTCCTGTTCCCTGCTGAAAATACCGGCATTTGTGTGGACACAACGTCGCGGTATTGCATCTCGGCATTACCTCCCAACCGCACTTGACTTGCTTTAATGATCTCTCCTTAGGCAACACCCCGCACGCAGTCCTCTTCTCTTAGCATTCGGAATGGGACAGAATGAGTCATGCTCAATTTGGATCTTATGCTGCTGGGCGATCCGAAGCGATTTCAGCAGATGTGCTACCGGCTCGCTCGATACGAGTTTTCTCGCACTGTAGCTTTGTCCGAGAGTTGGGATGGCGGCGCCGACGTGGCGGTCTTCGCTTCTCGTAACACCGGCGATGTTGTCTTGCAGTGTAAGTTCACAAAGGATCTTATCGCTGCGAAGTCCAAGATTGCGGCGTCGCTCGACACGCTGCTGAAGAATGGACGCAGTACAGCACAGTGGATTCTGTGTGTACCGGTGAATCCCTCAATGGTTTTCATGAACTGGCTTCGGACTGAGCTCGAAAAGCGCGGCGTAAACGGCCATGTTTGGACCCGCAGCGAACTGATCGCGAGACTTGAGGAGCATCCTGACGTCGTGGACGCCTTTTTCTATCCTGCCTTCTTCGAGTTGGCATCTCATTTCCGTTCTGAGCACTTGGAGCTCTTCAAACTGAGCCTCGATCCAGCGTGCAAATGGGCACAGGCTGACGAGAAAGTGCTCTATTTTTCCGCACGTGACAATGTGAGTTCCCCCGATCTTCTGATAGATGTGATTGTTCGAAACAAAGGAACACTTTCTACAGCAATCACGAGTATTGAGGCTGAGGTGTTTGACTGGCACCATAAAATGCACGGCCTTCCTGGCGAGGGTCTGCTGTTCCCGCAGGTCACTTATGCTGTATCCATCCGCAGGGGAAAAGTCGGTGTCCACTCCTCCAAATGCGAGCCTCCTCTAGTTGTGAAGGGCGAGGATTTGGAGCGTTTCAAGATTCGCGTTACCGACACGGGGTACGCTTGGAATGGAGGCTTACGACTCTCATTGTTGGCCGGCACGGCTGAAAGGCTCCAGTTACCAGCGATGCGCATTTTTACGTAGACTCACGACTGTCGCAAAGGCTTCTTAGGCCCACAACACGGCCGCACCCGTTGCGCAAGGAATGGGAGTAGGGCTCTGACGGTCTCAGGGATTAAGACGAAACATTACTGAACTTCGTTCCGGGAACGCACTACGCCGCGAAAATGAACCACTCCAATTTAACGGGCTTCCACCGGTGGCACCCGCAATGCGGGCTAGAATTGGCCGCCTTCACCTTTACTGCCAGCGGTCAGCTGCGAGTCGCCCATCGGCTTTCGCAATAACACTAGATCATCTCCAACTCCGTGTCGAACCACTTCTAATCGACGAGACACAGTTAGGGCATCCGACGTTATCCGGGTGAGCTGAAATGGGAAGAGTGCCGGAGAGTTGGCGAGAGTTCGAAAATCAGTGGAGGACGTCTCACCTGCAAACATCGTGGCCTCCAATAGCCAAGTTGCCACTGGAGGGTAGTCAATCTTGATTGGATTTTGGCCGACGTATCTTCCTTTCGTGTCGGTTTCAACGACTACTCCCCAATCTGCGAAGGCTCGCAGCACATACCGAGCTGACCTGGAAACCGTTTCTCTCTCCCCATACAGCTCCCTCACTCGCCGCTGGACTTCTCTTGCACCGGCCGTGCCTTGTAAACGCAACAGCCTTCCGGTTACATCGGCAACAACCCGCCAAAATGGATATGCTGCCATCGTCATCCCCCAGTGGAAAGGAAGCCGTTCAGACCGACGAAGATGTTCCAAGACTCGGATGCCGTCATCGCGAAGACCTTCGACGCGGCTAGGAACCCGAACCCATGTTTTCAAGAGAAGCGTTATCGTCTTTTCACGGCTACCCCGCACCGCCTGGCTCCCAACTGAGAGTTGATCTTCAAGTCTTTGTCTAAGGGCCTCCGAGATCGCAGCCTCAGATTGTCGGGCAAGGAACAGGTCGACCGTTTCGTCAAGCCACCGCAACTTAACGGTCCTGTTATAGCCGATCATTCGTGGTCGAGTCGTCACCGGCCACCTCCCAAGACTCGCACAAATGGGACGACCATCTCGTCCAGTGTTATGCCGCCATGTGCCACGGTTCTTTGCCCACTTGGAACGAACGCTTGTCGGTCTCCCGCTAACAAAGGCAGAAAATCCTCGGGAAGCCCGAGCGGTTTCCATTCGATCGCTTGCGGAAAACTGGATGCCACTCTGTTCCGGAGCGCCTGCTTTTCGTAAATCCGCACTCTCTCACCTCGCACCTCTGCCAACATACCTTCTTTCGGCCTTCCATATCCAGCGGCCTCCACGTTGCCGTGGTCCGCTGTGAGATAGACATCAAAGCCGCTCGAAAACAGCACTTCAAAGAGCGCATTGAGGAATCCCTCAGCAGCCCATTGCCTCACTTGGTTATGCATGCCGGCTGTACCCAACTCCATCCCATGAAGGATACGATCAACCTTGTCCACGACTATGCCCAAAACCCTGATCTTGGGCGCCGAAGCCAATTCCGTCAAAGCCTGCAGCGAACTGTGTTCGCCAAGGCCCTTCAAGTATCCCACTTCCGACGAATCCAGGCCGTGCTCCCCCCAGAATTGCGTCCATAAACTTGCCTCCCTGCCCGTTGTGTAGATACTCGACGGAAAGTAAAGAGGTGCCTTGCCCGCGAAGATTGTCTGCCTAGAAATACTCGTGATCGTCGGAACCCAAGCAAAAATCGCCCCTTCTTCGAACCTTAGGTGGGAGTCCTGCCGCGAGACCTGATCTCTTAAAACAAGCCACTGATCGAATGCTAATCCATCCACGACGACAAGTGCCGTCCGAGAATTCCTGCTAGTTCTCTGATTTGCCAAAAATCGCGCAACATGATGGACAAGAACTGGCGGCGTAGCAGGGAGATTGTGAAGAGGACCGAAACGTCTCTCAATCCATCCTCTGAAAGCCAAGTCCACACGAACCCGCATCTTTTCAATACCATCATGGTCTGCCGGTTTCTTACGAGATTGAACAGTTAGTACGACCAGCTCTGCCCATGCTTGCGCGAATGTCAACCACTGCTCGTGGCGCGCATCGGTCGCCGGAAGATCTGTTTCGAGAATCCGAAGCAAGCTCGCGAGACGTTCAGCAGAGTCCGTTCTTGAATCTCGGCGAATTCCGAATGAACACCAACTAGGACTCGCTTCTTCAGAGTCTGGGCGCTTCACCGGCTGCAGCAAGCCTTCCACGAAAAGGTTGTCGACGTACACCCGGACATCCGGGTCTTCGAAAGGCAAATCAGGAGGACCAGGAATAGTGGGATTCTCAACAACAACCGGTTTACCCGGCAGAAATCTATTCAGGAATAGTGGCCACCGCTCCTGCAAGAATGCAAAGAAGGTACTCCGATTCTGAAGTAGGAGATCTAGCGGCCAATCTTCGAACTTGCGTGTTTGCATCAAGACCTGAACTAGCCTACTCGCCAACAGTGGCGGCAACGTCTGGACCTTGTAGTGTCTGCGAAGCAATACCCGAAGCAGATCCGCCTCCGAGCCGATCAGCTCAGCAGCAATGCCGAACACGTGTCGGAGAATAAAATCCTTTGTTGCGTTGTCTCCGAGTACGCCGGGACAGAATGTTTCTTGTGCCTGATAAAGCAAATCCAGGTACTGCGGCTCCAAGGCGGCGAGCACTGGATAACTGAAATTTGGGAAAAGATCTGGAAGGGCAAAAGAAAGTTGCAGTCCTCTAACCAACAGGTCGTACGGAAGAGACTGAAGAGATAACGAATCACCGTGATGCAGGATAACCAAATCAACTGGCTGCCATCTGTCCAACCGCGATCGGTACTTCGATTCGTATGCAAATCGGGAGGCAACGGAATCTTCGTATAGGAAGAGTTCAAATCCTTTTGTTGTCATCACCTCGCTAAGGGCCGGATCGGTGAAGAGGCCGTCCGGGTCGGCAACCAATACAGCCTTGCCGACGCCAGCCGCGAACTCCTTCAAAACATGGTCTCGCCAATCAGACATTCGGACCAACACCTTCTATTCGAAGCATGATCAATGGCATCAGGTCGGGAAGCACGTGCGATCTTGCCTCGAAGTCTCTTTTCCACTCCGACTTCTCCTTCTCAAGTTCATCGAGTCTGTGCTCACGCACGGCAGCAAGGCCAATTTTGTCAATTGCGCGTCGCTTTGCGTCGAACGAGCGATGCTTGTTCTCTATTTCCGTTTTGAAGCGTTTTTCATGCAACCGAATCATCTCCTCGTAGACCGGATGCCCATGCTGCTCAGCGGCTGCGCAAACATCAGAATAGAAGGCGGCGGATTCTGTCGCAGTCAGAAATCGATCGGGAACCGGGCATGTGTCCAACAAGACATCCCATATATGTCGTGCGGTTGGCTGGAGCCTGCGTCCGTCGTCGCGTAGGAACAATGCTAGAACACGATGTCGCTCCGAGTTCAAGTTGCAAGTTGATACCGTCCATAGCGACCAGGTGCCACGTATTTCCCGCGGTATTCCCATTAGCTCCAAACAGGGGATCGGCTGCCCTGGCAGGAAACGTGGGAGATGCTGTGCAATTTCCCGAACCCGTGGTTCCTCCAAAGTTAAGTACGTCGCCGCTGGATGTTTCTCTGCATCTGCGAGCGTGAACACTGCTGACGGAATGCAGTAGCCATTCGGCCATCGGAGGCACCAGCCACTCTTCGCCTGTGTCGCCTGCCCCTCGATGGAACGGAGAAAATTAACTGTCATCCGTTCTACCCAATAAGGTAAAGGGTGCCCGAGGAGTCTCTGGGCGTCACTCGGGTTCAGAGCCACACTTTGGGCCAGCAAGCTTGTACAGTTCTGCATCGACTCTGCCTGCAAGCGAATCTTCGCTAATGCTGAATCAACTCTCGCACTGACGGCTTTGGGATCGAGGATCGCATCCCTGTACAACTCGTCAAAGATTTCACCCGCATCCGCCGAATCCAGTACGTCACCAGTTTTGTCGACACCAAATTCTCGCAAAATCACCGCCAACTTCTCTTCAAGGACTTCTCGGACACGGTACTCCACTGTCTCCGCTAGCACAAAGTTTACCGCCCTGACCGCATGGGATTGCCCAATGCGGTCTACACGGCCGATCCGTTGCTCAAGCCGCATGGGATTCCACGGGATGTCGAAATTAACAACAGCGTGGCAAAACTGCAGGTTCAGACCCTCGCCACCGGCATCAGTTGATATCAGGACGCGAACATCATTGGCGAACGCGAGCAAAGTGTCTCTTCTCTGGCTCGTGTCCATGTTGCCGTTCAAGAGTGTGACGCTAAAGCCCCGATCCGCAAGGAATTGACTCAGCATCTGCTGCGTCGGAACGAACTCGGTGAATACGAGGATTTTCAGCCCAGGATCGGACTCTTCCTTTTGTAGCTGATACATCAACTCTAGCAAGGCTTCGGCTTTGGCATCGGCGGCAGACTCGGCGCGAATTGCCATATCCAATAAGATCTGAACTTCGGCTTTCTCGTTTCGTAACGCTCTCGTACGCAACTGGAGCAGGGTGTCCACCTGCTCCTGGCCATCCAAGTCCGCCCAGTCATCCTCAAATCCAGGGGGAAACAACGGCAGTTGTTCTTCGGGAGTGTTCAGGACATCCAGTCGTCTTTCCAGAGTGACCCGAATTGCCCGAGTCGATGATGTCACGAGGCGCTGCATCAACAACAGCAAGAAGCCGACATAGGTCTTCTTTTCTCTCAGTGCCTGGTTGTATCCCACGCGCACATATTCCGAAACGGACTCGTACAATCTTCGCTGAAGCACGTGTCTCTCGGTCCAAGAAACGGGCACCAACTGCGTTCGTCGGGGCTTGAAAAGCGGGTTTCCCTGTGCATCGATGGCGTGACGCTTTTCCGTTCTCGCGAGGTACGGCGCAAGTCTTTCGCGTGTGACTGAATCAGGATCTGGAAAAGCTTCTTTGTCCAGAAGGGATACCAACCTATGAAATGCGTCTGTTTTTCCCTGGTGCGGCGTCGCAGAAAGCAACAAGAAATACGGCGCTGCATCGGCTAAACCACTACCAAGTCTGAATCTCGCTACTTGGTCAGTCACCCCACCCAAACGGTGTGCCTCATCCACTATGATCAGGTCCCAATCTGCGGCTATTAGGTCGTCAAACCGATCACGGTTGTGCTCGTGGACCTGCTCTTTTGACCAACCCTTTCGACTATCAATGGGCTTAACCGCGTCTAGTGGGCAAACAACTTGGTCAAACAACTTCCAAATATTATCCACATCTGCGACTCGCCGAAATGCTGCAAAGTCACTCGGAATGAGCAACTTGAAAGCTTCGTTGAAATGGGTCCGCATCTCTGCCACCCACTGAGCGACCAACCCTTTGGGCGCAACAACCAAAATGCGTCGGATAAGGCCACGAAGCTTGAGTTCTTTGATAATCAACCCAGCCTCAATTGTTTTTCCGAGTCCAACCTCATCCGCCAGCAAAAGGCGAATTCGGTCTGACGACACTGCCTTCAGGAGAGTGACAATCTGGTGCGGCAATGGGATGACCGCCGACTCAATCGGTGCCAAAAGCACATTCTCGTGTATCGATTCACGCACGCGTGCCGCTGCTGTTAGATAAGAGATTTCCGTGTTAGTTATCCGAAGGCTTTCGGCTGGCTTCAGTACCTCTGGCGAAACCAGGAGCACTTGTTGAGTGTCGGGATACCAGACTCTGGCTGCGACGCGTCCCCAAATCTCGACTCTCTGCAGTAATCTGCAGGGAAGGTGTCGTTCCTCATCGAAAAGCCATTCTTCCGTTGACACGGGCACCTAGATCACCACAACTCTCGGGCCGACGGGCTCACACGGGTATTGAAAAATCGTCATGGACCACCAATCTGGCCAATTCGACTACTCCGGTATCGCACTCCCAATAGTGGAGGTGATACTCTCGATCCACGTCACGGCGCCAAGCCAAATCCTTACCTCTCGCTCTCTGAGGGTTGTCACCACCCTGACCTGTCCGCAAGGCGTGAGTATCTGCCAACTTCTCGTGACCGACTGTTTCCAGTAAGCATCGCATGACCCGATCAGCCAAACCCGACCCTGACATCACATGATGCTCCACCAAGCTGTCAAAGAAATGCAGCCCCAACCTAAAACTAGGCAGATCAGACCAGTCACGAGGATTCCCACGCGTTGACAAAGCCCTGTATAGACCCAGTCTAACGGCAACCCCAACATCCTCGCTTCCGGTTGCTGCGCGCAAAATTGTCGCTGCATCGAGGGACAAGAGAAAATCATCGAATCCACTACAGGCAACCACGGACCCATCGAAGTATTCCGGAGCAAGCGCGAGACCATCCAAGTCTTGGCGAGAATGTTCAATATCTTCAATAAGAGCCCGAACGTTAATTGCATTACGGACACCTGCTGCACGTACGGCCATTGCGTGAGCCCGCAGTATTTCTTCGGGGCCGAATCTATTAGCAACAGAAAGAATCACAGCGCACCGATGAGCCTCCTCACGAAGCGCATCCGGTGCAATCGCAGCGAACACATCCGGATCAACGGTCAAGTCCCCTAAAAGAACATCACTGATACCAAGAATCGGCTCAATCTCAATAGAGCCGCTGAAGAGCTTTTCGGCCCAAACGCCCACCGTGTTGGCATCGTATTCCACGATGCCTGCACCGGCGAACAACTGCTTGAGTTGCGGTCGCATTGGATAAAGGTCACACCGCATGAGCACTTCCTGCGCAAACTTGCTCCTGTAAATGTCGATCGCACCATCGTCCATCGCATCTTTCCAATGAAGGAGGGTCTCGATGAACCGGTACACATCCCCGGCTACAGAGCCAATCGGAGGAGGAGCAAAAACGGCAGTGTCAATCGTTACGCCCAGCACGCGGCAATCTCCCTTCGAGTGCTAGGCGCTTGCGAGTCGCTTCCCGAATAATCTGTTCCGCTTCGTCTTGCGACTGGTCAAAGAACCCGTCTGGCCAATCAGGGATTGCACCGAATTCGTTTACGACGACCGGGCGAAATTCAGATCGGTTCTTCTTCTTCTCTACGAAATAGATCGTCATCCTTTTCGTGACTTCGTCAGCGTTGGCAGCGGCGGCTCGGAATCTCAAACGATTGATTAAATACTCGCTATGCGTCTCGATGAGGCACTGTTTATCCATCAGTGCCATCGACAGGAAGAAGTCTCCCAAAAGAGTTTGAACCTTCGGATGAAGATGTAGTTCTGGCTGCTCGAACAGCAAAACGTTATCTCGATCCGCAATCAAACACATCACCAAGATCGGGAGCACTTGGCTCACTCCGACACCAACGTGCGTCAGGTCTTGCTCATTCGCCCCTTCATTGATTGTCACTTTCAACTCATGTCCTAGTTTGCCGCGATCCCTTGATTCAACGGAATCAGCCACTCCCAGATATCGGAGCCACTCTGTAACCGCGGCCTGTAAGGTTCTTGTCACAGGTTCAACAGAAATAGCTGGCCGGGCGAATGCTGCTGGAGGTATCAACCGTATGGGGCGAATCTTATGAAGATCCAGGACTGCAGCGGTATTTTCACCTTTCAATCCGACATCAAAAGGATCGGTTCCGCTCGATAACGGGTAAATTGCCTTCGGCTCATCTCTCAAAGGGCCCAGGTACCTGACCGATTGCGAAAAATAGCGCCGCATATATTGGCAGGCAGTTTGAACTCCACGCGGAGGAGGAACAAACGCCGTCCGATATTCGCTGGGCAGCTTTGCACGAATGGCTGCTCCAAACTCATCGGCGCACCCCGGTTCGTTCTGAAGCAGTTCATGTACTTGCCGTCTGATTATCGGCCGGAGGTCCCGCAGAGCATCCACTAGCAACGTAAGTCCAACGGGTTGCCTTTCGACGTGCAGCATTGCCCCAAATTTTGTATCCCTCAGAGCTTCGCCGAGTTGGGCATCTAGAGCGTTCCTCAGAACCGTTAAGGCGTCGGTGGATATTTCAAGGTCTCTGGCCAAGCCGCGACGTTGGACGGGGATTCTTGCAGTTCCGAATATTTCGTGCGTTGCGACGTGGACCTGCTCTTCCAAGCGGTTGTAGCTCACAGCCACTCGTTGGGGAAGAAAATGAGTCAAATCGCAGCCGATAACCTCCGCAGATGAAAATCTTCTCTTAAGACCTTCAGCCGATTCAGCGTCCATTTCTACATTGAACCCAATCGAAGAACGTACGCGATCGATCTCGTTCTCTACGAGCCCCAAGGCGCGAAGCGTGACTTGTTTATTTTCTCCCCCGTCTGGCATTCGGCTAATTAAAAGCGGAAATAGCTGATCTGCGCCATCCGAGTCCCGGGTCTTCACCCGAAGTTCCGTAGAAAACAGTTGCGGAATCAATTGCGAAGTATCGTTAGGTACATCAAGCTTTGCATCGAAGCCAACATTGCACTCCACAGACAATAGTGCGGCGTCTTCCACTTCGTACGTCAGCCAGTCCTCGTCCCAGACACCCACGGAGTCCGCCAGGGGAACCCGGCTGGTTACGTTAGGTTTCAACTCCCAGCCAATGACTATTTGGTTTGCGTCGGCGCCAACCGTCCTTAAGTCGCTGAATTGTCCCAATCGTGTCAGCTGTCCGTTCAAAATCACGGAGCGCGATCCAATGGGGTTTCGCAATGTCTGGCAAATAAGCAAAATGGACTGGATGAAAGTGCTCTTGCCGCTGCTGTTCGGGCCCGCAAAGATCGTGAGCGGCTGAAGATCCAGCGGAGTCTCCCGTCCAACAGACTTGAAGTTGAATAGCTTCCATTTTGAGATCATTGTTGCCGCCCGGCTCTCGTCAGGCTGTTCGTGTACCACATGAGCAGCATGGAATCTTCTTGAAGCACATCTTCAGGGATCTTCTCAGCAACGGTCAGAATAGTCTGGTAGTCATTCTGCTGCCATGAGCGCCGAAACCCTGCACGTACCGCTTCGACGCGAAAGACCCTTAGCTTCTTTTGAGATGTTTGGCGATACTCTTCGAATTCGCGCAGTAAACCCTTCTCGCGGGTCTTTTGAACATCGAGTTCTTTGCTCGGATCTGGTACGTAGTAGCGATCTTTCGCTTTCTTTCGCAGGACAGGAGCACCTTTCGGAAGCTTTCGCAGGTCATGAAAATTAGTCGACAGGTAGCTATGTATCTGAGCCGGTACATCATTCTCCCCGTCATAATACAGAAAATTCTCCTCTAGCAACTCTCTCAGCTCCAGCGGGCGCTCATGCTTTTCCCAACCACCGATCTCTTTGGTAAATCTTGGATGAACCTCCTGAAAACTCTGCGGCTTGACGGACAATTGTTGACGCAACCACTTTATCGCCGAGGCTTCGTCCTTCACAAACAATTCTAGTTGTGGCGCTTCAGACATCTCCATTCGCTTGCGATCGTATTCTTGGACTTGCTCAGGAAGGAAATACATATCATCTCTAAGCGGTAACCTTTGTCCGAGCCCTTCGTAAAACTCTCCCGCACTCATTGGGACGGAAAGTCCTCGTTGCACGTGAAATGCCACCATTCGATCAAATAACATGAAGCTTTGACGCTCCAAAACGACCTCTAATCTCCCCTGACTCTCAATCAAGATCGGAAGATGCTTGAGGTGCTGGCGGACAAATGCCCACGCGCCCTCCATTGATCCGGGCATAAGCGTGATGGTCTGTTCCAACGTTCCATTCGGCCGGTACGCAGAAATCAGCAAATCCTTCTGGACAGCACCTGTCGTAGTCTGCTGCTTCATTGTCAGCTGTTTTTTGTCGAAGATCCGCACGTCAGCTACGACAAACCCCGCTCGCTCAAGTGCAGACTGAATGGCTGCCCAGACGGCATTCGAGCTGTTATGAAAAAGAACAGTCATCCAGCGACCCGGCTTCAAAACCCGATAATATGTTCCAAAGCACTGTTCCATTAATAGCTGATATTGCAGAAGGTCTTTCTTCTGAATATCACTGACAATCGCCTCTGGCGTTTGGTTCGTGAAAACCCGAAGCCAAGCTTCCCACATGAAGTTCAATTCTGAGTAGATTATGTTTCCGCCAAAAGGGGGGTCGGTAAAGATGTAATCGACCGACTGATCCGGAATACGCACATCGGAAGCGGACGACGTAGACACAAAGACCGGCCCCTTGCCCAGGCCGTCGTGGCTCATTCGCTTGATCTTTCCTTTAAGAGCGTACCAAGGTGATACCTCAGAACGAACCTGCGCGACATAAAGAAAGCCCTTCAAGTAGCGATTTACTTGAGAATAGCTGCTTGAGAAATATCTATTCATGCGCGTATGCCCGATGGTGACCGACTGAAGCCACCATCGTAGCTTCGGTCGAATATCCATCGGATAAGTTTCGACCTCGCGCCAAAGATGAGCCACAGCCCTGAGAGAACGTCGGCTATAAAAATGATGGAAATGGGTGACACCCAAGTGGTATCCAGCACGAAACATGTCGCCCCACACCCCGTCCCTCCGAAGCATCTTTAGTATTGGTACAGGGTCCGGTATCGATTCTTTTTTGATCCGGTCGAGAACAGCGATATCATCTTTGTCCGGTTCCTTGGTGAATTGCTTTCCTCCTCGTCGGTAAACAACGGAGATCAACTTCTCCTTTTGTCTCAGACAAGTCGTGTTGAGCAGATCATCGAAATAGCTGCTCTCGACACGTTTGAAAGAATTTTTCGGACTATCGGCTTTACAACTTGGACAGACCATAGTCTTATCGGAAGTCTTATGGCCGGTCTCTTGATCTACGGCCTCCTCCCAGAAGACGAACTCCTCTCCGCACTCCGGGCAAGCGAATACGTCCGACCATACGTAGTAATCAACTGGGCAAGCCTCACCGGACGTCGGATCGATCGTATTGAACATCCACCCGAGATCCTTGGTGAACTTGTCTAGTACCGATTTACAGGCCGACGTAAAGCGATGCGAGTTAACGTGACCGTTGTAGTTGTGAGCTATATGTGTCGCCGCTGGGGAAAGATCCACGAGAACCACGCGCCGAGGCCCAATCAGGTCTGCGGGACAGCCTGGCGCCAAATTCTCAACGAACTCGGCATTCGCACACGCCTGACCTGCCAGTCCAGTCATTCCTGTACCCGCAAACGCATCAAGCACCACGTTACCCGGTCGGGTGTAGTGAAGAAAAAAACGAGCTATCGCGCGGTAGGGTACCTTTGTGTGATACGTGTGAACGTTGTAGTAGTGCTCATTCTTCCCTTCAGTTATGTCCGCCGCAAACGGCGCGTCTGTCAGCGGAATGACGGGTTGCACTTGCGCCCCTCGGACAAAGTCCTCAAGGAACGGGTTCGGGCAAGCGGTGAAATAAGGTGGGTTGGAGAGACCAAGAATATCTTCGTCCGAACCAATCGGGAATCCCTCGATTGAGCGAAATTCAGGCTCGATGAGCTTCTCTTTGAGCTTTGTCAGGAAATGCGCTCGACGTGCGGCATCGTTTGCAAACTTGAGGCCGAGACATTCGACGCCTTCTTTCGATTGCCGTTCGAGCTCTTCCTCGTATGATTTCTCAAACATCTCTTCTTGGCCCGACGGATTCCTAAATAGGCGTTTCGTTGTTTTGTCAGGCTTGCGCTTAGTTCTCATCGGCAGATTTCTCTCATTCCAAGTCCGAAGACAAACAGTCAGATTATTCGAGTACAACTCGAACTTTGGCAGGATCCTTACCCTTACTAATCTCGACTAGGTAGTCATCAAATCTCTTCTTGAGCTCAGGCAGTGTAGCAGGCGACCCGCCTGTGAGTAGCGCCGCCCTTACGCCGTCGCTAGTCACAACGACTTTTGTCAGTCCAGAAAGAGCTTCTTTCAGAGCACTCACAAAATCGTGATTGATCTCATCTGGTAGAGTCCTCGCTTTTAGGAAGGCGTCCACAATCTTGCGAACACCAGGCTTCAACAATGCCAAGTTCTGCCGAGTGGTGGGATCATCGAGATTCCCGGCAAGCGTCTTCGTCCAGCCATCGTAGAGCCGGTCCAGTTCATCTTCCATGCCCTTAAGGAGGTGGCTGGCTCCTCGACCGTCAGGCTCGGTGACCAATCGAAAATTACAGTGTGGACAGACCGGAGAAGCGTCAAGCTCCTGCTTTGTTAGAGCGAAGCAAGTTCGTAGCGACGCTAGCCGATTTTGGTAGTCGCTCAATTGTTGGCGAGGCATTAGATCGATGGTTGAAAGTTGCTGGAGCTGGCCCAGGCGGGGGTCCTTCAGCAATTGCGCTTTCAAACGATCCTCTTTTGAGCCTAACCGTGCTCGCCCGTGCGCGTTCTGATATAACTCGGTGAACTCGTTCTTCAGCTCCGCAAGTTTCTGCATACCTTGGTTGCGAAACGACACAGAGTCTCTCTTGCCGGAATCGAGCATATCTACGAGCAATTTGTGCTTCGCTCCTTGAACTCCTTTGATCCAAGGATGATCACTCGGTAATGACGTTTCAGCAATAGCTAGATACGAAGCCAATGGTCCGAAATCCCCTGCGATTAGCTGGAGGGCTTCAACCTGCCTCAGTGCATCCAAACCATCCCGCTTGGACAGAACCTCCTGAGGCTGATAACGGAAATTCTTGAGTTGCCCCGCCGTGGTGTAACTTTGCAACCCCTCCAAGAATTCCTTGGAATCGTCCATTCGCTTGCGAAGACTTTCAGCATCTTCCGGAGCCAAAAGATTGCGAGCCCACAGCCTTAGACCACCCTGCAGCGTTTGTTGGGCAAGCAGAATTCGATCAATAAGTTTCTTAGACTCGATTCCGAGTGCCTTGACGGCTCCCCCAGCCTGTTCCCCTCCTTGCGTCAAAGCCTGCGCCAAGCCCGGCGGCTGGCCCAGAAGCTCAAACAAAACTTTCAGAGCCGGCAAATTCCAATCCTTCGGCCGCTCTATGTGCTTAAACCCGAGCAGTTCATCCAGGGGTGCCGCGGATAATTGTGCCAAATTAGTGGCGTCGAACTTTCTGCCAGGAATCGCTAGAACAACGTCTCCAGAATGCACCAGTCCAGCCAGAATGACGGTTAGCCACTCCGGCTCAAGCCGGAAATCCTGAGGAGCAAAATACTCAACGCCGTGAACCTCCTCTATCAATTCGCTGCGATTTACAACTTGACCATGACCCTTCTTTCCTAGGATGGCCAAAACACGCGCTGCATATTTCGAACGCGACGCATCGAGTCGCTCTCCATCTAGCAGACCGAGTGCGTCCAACACAGCTGCGGCCAGCTTGGTACGAAGGCCCCCGGCTACCGCTTTCAGCGCGTCCTGGGTTGCCAACTCACGATTGGCAGCCGTAATGAGCACAGAAAACGTTGGGTAACCGGGTGCGAGCTCTTCGAAATGTTGAGCCAGACACACTGAACCAACTGCATTGACAACATCTCGGACGTTGATGCGACCACTGCCTCCCAGCGGCTTTCCCTTGACCCATGCCAACAAAGGCCTCGCCTTTCCTTGATGAACCACCTCGAATGCCGTTGTCATGTGGTCCTGCAACCACTTCACAAGATCGCGAAGAAAGCCATTTGCCTTTTTCTCGTATGTTTCCTTTGCATTTCCTGAGGACGTAGATGCGAGATTTAGTCCTGCAGCATAGCTCTTCAGCGAATCCCGAAAGGAGTCGTCCGCACCTGTGAGTCGGAAGAACACCTCGTCTTTCTTTTTATCGTCCTGGTACCGGGGCGGGTCGAATGGTTGAATGAAATAGAGGTAGAAGTCACGAGGAGGAACCGCTGTTGATCGTTCGTTCGGCGCACCGAAGAAGAGATACCCACGCCGCGCGACCTTCCTCTCTACCCACTCCAATTCGTGCTCCCAAATTCGGTAACCACTGACATACGTTTGGTCAGTGCTCTCCATCACACGCTTGAGCGCTTCGTAGTAATAGCGGTCTAGCTGCGTAGAATCGAGCGTTTCCGCCCTCTTCTGAATCAGAGCGTCGTAATCTTCGGTCTTCTTTAGATCCAGATAGAACTGGCCATTTTCAAGATTCTGCGAGATGAATTGGCCGCTTACCGTGCTCTTGATCTGAAGCAAAATGTTCTCTACGTGAGTCAGCAGGTCGGACGCACCCTCTCCCCCCATCGCCGCGACCTCCGGCTGGAATAAACAAAGAGAATCCCTCAATTCCGTAGCAGTTGCGCCAATCGGGGAATAGATATCGCCGGTGGTCAGACGATGAACAGATAGTGCCTGGATAACCCGCTGTGCCATCGGCTTGAACATCTTGGTAGGAAATGCCGCATCGATACGGGATTCGAGTACCTGGCTACAATCAATGACCGCCCGGATGTCAGGCACAGCGCGAAACGATGGATTCTCCCGCAGAGTGTTCCAATAACTGTCGTAAGCGATCAGGCCGGGCTCCTTCGTTGGTACCATCTCTTGCAGCCGCTTACGCATTGCTATCGAAAGACTCTTGAGAACCTCTCGCTTTTCTACAGCGGTGACACGCTCAAAGGTGTCAATGTAATCGGGGTGAACTGGGAACAAACGCACGAATTCGTCCATTCGCTCATTCATGTTCCCAAAATATTTCGCAAAGGGCAGCAGGTGTTCCCGGATCTTCCCCTGCTGATCAGGCGTTTTTCTGAGAAGACGTTCAGCCACCACGTACTTAATGTCACTTCGAGCAATCAATATCTGCTCGAATCGATCTTTTACGCGCCGCACACTCTCTGCGACGAAAGAAAACCGCGGGCTGTCGAAAATTGCCTCTTGGATACCTGCGACGAATCGGAACCGCAGGTCTTTGCAGACCTCGCCAAGTTCGCGAAGGAAATTTAAGTCCAGAACCAATTCTTGATCTTTACGGCTACGCAGATAGTCGAGGAGTTCGTCTACAACAACCAGCAAGCCCAGATCTGGATATTTGTCGTTAAATCGGGCCATCATTTCTTCGAACGCGCGCTTGTTGTTCGGTACGCTGCTTGACGAAGGGAAAGCGTACATCACTCCGATCTTTGCCAAATTTTCTTCAATCTCAGCGGTCAAAATATCCCGAAGAGACATCGTGACCGCCCCAATTTCAGTCCTGATCACTTTGAACTTACCGGCTATACGCTCGGCCGCTTGCGACACGGACCGGTTTCTGATGAGGCTCAGTGTGCCACGGTCTTCTGCCACGGCCGAAAGCACCGACATCAAGTGCGACTTTCCAGTTCCGTAGTTGCCAACGACCATTAGGCCCTTGTTATCCGAAGGAGAATCGAATTGCAGATCCGGTATCACGATGGAAGTGATCTTCTCGGCCATCTCCTCGGAAATCACGTACGTGGAAACGAGTTGCTTTGCTGTCTCCGCCTGATCAGCGTTCCGAAGCTGGACCACGGTTTCAATCGGCTCGAACTGTATTAAGTCCCCGTATTTCATCTCTTTACCTTTAGCTGCCGCAAGACTCTCCCTTGATCCCAGAAACTTCGACAACCATCACATCGCCTATGGGATATTGCCGAAACTCCCGGTGCTCAGGTCTTGCATAAACGAGATGCTGACCGTTCAAACTGCCAAGCCAGCTGGCTACTATCGTGCGATTTCGCGAGAGTCCCTTCAATAATCGGAGCGGATCTTGGTTGAGCACTGGATTGAAGAGAATCTCAGTATTATCAAGAACGACGGTATCGCCCTCGGTTTCTCCGACAATTCTCTCCAGGAGACCAGGCACCTCAATGACCCTTTGCCGTTCTGTTAAGTCCAACAGACGCCGGCCCAACTCAACCCCAACATTGATTATTGAAGAGCGCTCCTCAGCGGCGAACGCTCGAAGGGTTACGGTCTTGCCACCACCCGCAGGACCCACCACAAGCAGTAAACGATTGTAAAGCTCGGCGATACCCCTCAGTTGCTTCCGAATCTCGGCCGCCGCTACCTGTGCGTTCATCTAGTTGAAGACCATTCAACAATCACAGAGCCTTCAATTCGGTCCACCTGCCCAACTGACCTCATTTTCAGCTTTCCAGTGCCACTCGATCATCCCCTCGCCTGCAAAAACCACTCAGCAAATTAGGATACAGCACAGCCACGCAGAATGCGCATAAGTTCAATGAACACAATGGATGCGCTGGCTGCGCCTCATTTTCCACTCCGGGCTCTTCCGGGTGGATGCCGCTTGGCCGCGGCTCGGACGGGCGTTTCGGACTGCGCCGGTTTCGCGCCAACGAACCCCAACCGCGTTTGGCACTCCCCCCGCTCCACCGCCGCTGAAGTATCCCTAGCCAACGATAAACGGGTGTGGACTGAAACACCCTACTTCAGAAGGAGATCTCAGAATGTGCGGCTCCTGTAAAGGCCGGCGCCGCGTCACCTTCGTCGCTGGACCTGACTGGGATTCCTTCGTCGCCGCTGTCCCGCGACCCTAGCAGGAAAAAGATGGTGACCGTGGTATCGCAGTCGCAACTGGCTGCCAGATTTGGAATTCAGCCGGAGCACACCTACTGTCATATGGCACCTGTGTTGGCGGTTCCGATTCGTCGCTCCATGCCATTTCACGATCAATGATCGACCAGTACCGCCGCGCGTCGCGACAGTAGAACGACACGCGGATCCGCAAAATTCAGGACCATTTCCCCGCGCCGGCTACGACCGACTAGAGTCTCGACTTAGTGACTCCCTGATCTTCTGAGCCAATTCCTCCGGATCAAATGGCTTTTGGATCAACGTCATATTTCTCTCGGACAACAATCGGTTTTCCACTAGCGCGTCCTCGGAAT